>Ga0207873_1000365_pt1 | contig 50279 bp, 35 predicted proteins | sample BGWIniCompost_FD_187373 | JGI IMG/M metagenome (GOLD analysis project Ga0207873, IMG submission 187373) | Cellulose adapted compost microbial communities from Newby Island Compost Facility, Milpitas, CA, USA - BGW Initial Compost (SPAdes)... ...
CCCGGTGGGCCCGCCGACGCCCGCGACGGCGGAGCGCGGCCGCCCGCCGATCGACCGCTGACCCTGATGGCCCGGGAGGCCACCTCGGGCCGTTCGGGGTCGAACGTGGAGGGCTACCGCAACTACCTGGGTCGTGAGGTGGTCGGCGCCTGGACGTGGCTGGAAGACTACGACATCGGGGTGGCCGCCGAGGTGTCCGCCTCGGACGCCTTCGCCTCCACGTTGATGGTGCGCAAGGCCGCGCTCCTCCTCGTGGCGTTGATGCTCATCGCCACCATCGGCTTCGCGCTCCTCGGCCAGTGGACGCTGCGCCTGCGTCGCCAGTCGCTGCTCGTCTCACGCAGACTGGACCGCCTCGCGCGCTCGCTGCAGCCCCTCTCGGCGGCGATGGAGACGGACCCGGCCGCCGTTCTCTTCGTCAACGATCGTCTGCGGGTCGTCTACGCCAACCCCGCCGCCGCGCGCCTCCTCAAGACCTCTCGCTCCCTCGAGGGCGCCCACGTCACGGACGTCTTCGCCGAGCTGTCGCCCGAGCTCCGCGAGGCCCTCATCGACGGCCAGGACACGGTCGTGGCGCAGGGCGAAGACGGGGTCGGCGACACCCTGCTCGTCAGCATGCGCGAGCTCACCATCGAGGGCCGCCTGCACGCGCTCTACATGCTGCGCCCCGTCACCCAGGAGCTGCGTCGACAAGAGGTCGAGCACTGGAAGAAGCTGATCCGCGTGCTGAGCCACGAGCTGAACAACTCCTTGGCGCCGATCACCTCCCTCGTCTCCTCCGCGCGCACCTTGGCGGCGAGCACCGATCGCCGGGAGCAGCTCGACAGGATCTTCACGACGATCTCCGAGCGGACCCAACACCTGCTCACCTTCCTCGAGAGCTACCGGAGCGTCGCGCGCCTGCCGCGCCCTACACGTCAGGACGTCGATTGGGGGCACTTCATCGAGGGGATCCGCGCGCAGATCGAGGTCCAGCTCGAGGGGGAGCTCCCGACGCGCCCGGGTTACTTCGATCCGGCGCAGATGGAGCGGGTCCTCCTCAACCTGCTCAAGAACGCCCACGAGGCGGGTGGTCCGGCGCGGGAGGTGCGCTTGCGCGTCGTCGACGAAGGGGATGGCACGCGCGTGGACGTGATGGATCGCGGCACGGGCATGAGCAGCGCCGTGCTCGAGCAAGCGACGCTGCCGTTCTACTCTACCAAACGCACCGGGACCGGAGTCGGCCTGGCCCTGGCCCGGGAGATCGTCGAAGCCCACCGCGGGCGGCTCACCCTGGCGAACCGGGAGGGCGGCGGGCTCATCGCCTCGGCCTGGTTGCCGTCGCGCCAGGAGCCCCGCCTCACCACGACGCTGTGACCGCGCCGTGACCTGTCGCCTCAGGCGACCCCCTCCCCCACACACTCGCCCAGCACGTAGGATCGCGAGTATCCGCTGGTGCGGTTCTCGATGTGCACCCGGATGACGCCGGTCACGCCGTACTCATAGGTCTCCACGATCTCTTCGCTGGCCAGCCCTTCGTTGCGCTCCGGACAGTGTCGCTCGAGCTCCGAGCAGTCCAGCAAAGCCGGATCGTAGGGGAAGAGCACATTGCCCCAGGGGGTCAGATCGCCGGTCGGCTGCGCGGCGTCGTCGAGGCCTCCACACTCGACGAAGCGCAAGCGCCCCACGGAGTGCACCGGTCGATAGGTGCGTTGAGCGATGACCGAGCCCTCCAGGGAAGCCCCGAGCCGTTTCTGGATGATGGGATCGAAGATCTTCTCTCGCCCGGCTTCGGCCTCGCGCCAGACGCCGAAGTGCCGCGTCGGCGCCTCGCGCACGTACACGCCCGCGTCCGCGTCCGCCGCGATCGCGAGCCCGACCGCAGTGGCCGCGTGCGGCTGGGGCGCCAGGAGCAGCTTCCGCTTGAAGCGCTGCTTCAACAGGCGAGTCACCGCGGGGAACTGGACGCTCCCGCCGACGAGGTAGACGGCCCCGAGCTCCCGGGAGTTGCCGGGATCGACGCCGTGATGAACCAGCTCCCCGAAGAGCCGGTCCATGAGCTCGATGGTCTGCTCGACGAGGGGCGTGGCGATGTCGTAGAGCCGCGCCGCCTCGATCACGACCGAGCCGCAGGGCAGCAGATCGGCCACGTCGACGAAGAGCTTGCGGGAAGCAGGGGTGAGGGTCTCCTTGGCCAAGCGACACCGCTCGAGCAGGTGGGCCCACGCGTTGTCCGAGAGCTCCGGGCGCGCGACGCCAGCGGCCTCGAGGGTGAGGTCGGCGATCAACGCGTCGAAGTCGTTTCCTCCCAACCGAGCGATGCCCTCCGAGGCCAGGAGCTCGAAGCGCCGGTCGACCAGGGACACGGCCGCGGTGTCGAAGGTCCCGCCGCCCATGTCGTAGACGACCACGTAGCGCTTGGGGCTCCGGCGACTGAGCACACCCAGGGAGTTCTTCGCGTACTCGATCGCCGCGGCCGTGGGCTCGTTCAACAGCCCGAGGACCTGGAATCCCGCGCGCTGGAACGCCTCGATGGTGAGGTAACGCTGACGGGTGCTCGCGTTCGCTGGCACGGCCACCATGACCTCCAGGGGATCGAGAGGAGACACCTCGAGGTTGCTCCGCTCGACCAACATCTGCCGAACGAAGCGCAGGTACTCCGTCGTCAGCTGGAGCGCGGACATGTCGACGGCCGGCCAACCACGCACGGGCTCGTCGGGCGCCACCCCGGTGATGGCAGCCTTCACGGACCGCAGGATCGGCACGGATGGATCGCGTGAGGCTTCCGCCCCGAAGCGAATGCCCCCTGGATGCAGGCTCGCCATGCCGGGGAGGTAGTCCGAAAATCCATCCGGAGATTCGAAGCTCACCACCGGGTAACGTCCGCGGTGCACGGCTGCCACCACGGTGCGCGTCGTGCCGAAATCGATGCCTAAACGCATGACCCCGAGGCGATGGTAGGCCGTCCACCGAGGCGCGTCATTTTTTCTAGGCGGCGCGCGGCGGTCATTGCAGTGTAACCGAAAACCCGGGGCACCCCACCCGGGATGGTTGCGACCGCGGCGAGTTTGGGGTTATCGCGACCACGAACCATGCCGTGGGATCGACGTCCAGAGCTTCCCCGCCCGTTGGCGGCGTGTTTGCTTGCCGCCTGCGCCTGGACCGGCCCCGCTTGGGGTGATCCCGTCGAGCTCCCGACCCTCGCGCTCCGTTCGGAGAGCGCGGGGTATCCGGCCGCCACTCCGGCCGGGACACCTCTGCCCCCCGGGCAAGGTCTGGAGGCTTCCACGGTGAACGTGCCGCCGGCGCCGGTGCCCCGCTTCGAGCTCGATGACCCGCTCACGCCGCCACCCCGGGCCGAAATCGAAGCGGTCGGGACGCCCCTGACGGCGCTGCATCCGTCGTGGCTGCCCCGCGAGTCGGATTCGACGGCACCCCCACGACAGGGACCCCGCCCCTGGGACGGGAACGTGTCCTGGGATCCTCAGCCCGGCCCGCATCTGAGCCCCCTCTCCCCGCTGGACGGCTACGTCCCGCCGCCGGTCCCCCTCGCGTCGAGCTCCGCCTCGTCGCAGGCGCCAGCGCTCGACGATCGCTCCGGCTGGGCCCGCTGGAACGCGAGCCTCTGGGGCGTGACCGCCACGGTGCTGACGTTCGACGTGGTCATGGTCATCGGGTTCACCTTCCTGCCCAGCGACGTCACCGGCTGGGGCGAACCACGCTTCAACGGGCTCAAGAAAAACTTCACGGTGGGCCCCCGCGTCGACAACGATCGGTTCCTCTTCAACTACGTCGCCCACCCCCTCGCGGGCTCGGAATACTATCTGATCGGTCGAAACCGCGGCCTGAACTGGTGGCAGAGCGCGGCCTACTCCGCCGCGCTGAGCACGGCGTTCGAGTTCCTGATCGAGAGCGCCTACGAGCAGGCGAGTTGGCAGGATATCTGGATCACACCGGTGGCAGGCACCGTGTTCGGTGAGCTCCGCTGGCAGGTGAAGAAGGCCCTGGAGAACCCCTCGACGGGCAAACCCGTGGGGACGCTCAACAAAATCCTCTACGTCGTCATCGATCCTTTCGACGCAGTGTACAAACTCTGACGAGCCCGCCGGGCCAACGGTCGGAGAACAATCCGAGCGAAGAGCTACCGCAACCAGGTCAAATCCCCCGTGCGCCCCTCCCCCTTCGGGGGTGACGCGCCGACGCCGCTCCCGCCCCCTGGGTCCCGCTGTATACTCGCGCCGATGAGCTCCCATCGACTTTTCGCTTGCGCCGTTCTCTGGGGGATCTGCACGACGGCCTGCGACCTGCAGCAGAACCTCGGCGATCTCGGCGGTTCGCTCCTGAACCCGGACACGGAGCTCCTCGAGATTCCGGGGCGACAGCTGGCCTCCGGCCACTACACCCGCCTCGAGCTCGACGGTTCTCTGGAGTCCGGCGGTTGGATCGTCGCCCACCGGCACGATCTCGCCGAGCCCGCCGTCTCCGTGATCTCCTTCACGGGGGACGGCCAGTGCGACATCGTCGGCGCCAAGGACTTCCAGCGCGTCTCGAGCCGCGTCGACGTGGCGCTGCCCGGGCTCATCGCCGTGCAGCACGAGGAGGGCCCGGAGGGCCCCGACACGGTGGAGTTCATCGGCTTCGATTGTGAGAGCCGCCTCGAGCCCGTCCCGGCGAGCGCCTTGCCGTCCGTGCCTTTCCCCCGCTCGACGCCGCGGGGGCTGCTCATGCTCACTCGAGACGGCCGGCTGCTCCTCGTCGACGCCGTCCAACCCGCCCTGGAGGAGATCGCCACCCAGGTGCGCTCCGGAAGCTCCGAGGGCGACCGGCTCTGGTTGCTGCGGGACGTGGACGGCGCCAACGAGGTCGTCGTCTATGACGCCTCGCTCGAGGAGACGGCGCGCTGGTCCGGGATCGCGGAGTTCGCGGTGCTCGGCTGGGCCGAGCACGGCGGCGTGATCCGCGACGAGGCGGGGCTCCATTTCGTGAACGTCGCCGATGGCACGAAGGAGCTCATCGACGGAGACGGCTGCCACCCGGTCGCCTTGAGCAATCAGGTGCTCGCCTACTACGCGCCCTGCGCCGACCGACGCCTGCAGCTCTCCGTCCCCGGTCACCTGCTCGAGCGGGACGAGGACCGCGTCACCGTCGACATCGGGCCGAACGTGATGGCCCCCGCAGAGGTGATCCTCCATTGGCAGGGGAAGGACAGCTTCGTCCTCTACCAGGTGAACCCGACGAGCGGCAACGAACCTACGGGTGAGCTCCGCCTCGCCGAGCGCCTCGGCTACGACCCCGAAGACCGTGAGGACGCCGATCGAAGCGTTCTCCCCGACACCCGGGTACGCCGCGCGCAGATCTACACGGACTGGGACGGCACCAGCGGCACCCTGATGGCCCCGCGGTACACCACGCGGGAAGGGCGGAGCGTCTTCGAGGGGCTCGATCTCGTCGCGTCGCGGGTCGCTCAGCTGCCGGGGGGCGACGCCACCTCCGGGCGCGGGGTCCTCGTCGACTTCGACGGCTCCGTCGGCACGCTCGCGCGCTTCACGCGCTCGAGCAGCGGCGAATTCGAGCGCGTGGAGCTCGCGTCGGGCGTCCCGATCCAGAACCAAGTGACCCACACCGGAAACGCGGGGTTCGCGTTCGTCGGAGACTACGGGCCCGAGGGAGGGACCGCCTACCTCGTGGCCGGCGCCGACGCGCGGCCCGTGGGCGAACGCGCGCTACCGAACACGCTCCGCTTCCTCGAGGACCCCTCCGCCTTGGCCTATCTGGCCCACGACGGCAGCGGGCGGACGGCCACCCTGCGCGCCTGGCTCCTGCAGTCGGAGCTGAACGTCCGCGTCTCGGACGGGGTCTCGGAATACCGAGAGCTCCCCTGGCCGTCCGCGGGTTTGCTGTACGCCGTCCCCGAGGGGGAGCGCGCGGGGGTGTGGTTTGCGCGAGCGCGCTGAAGAGAGCGCGGACCTGTCTTCGCGCAGGGGGTCCACTCGTCGACCTGTGCTATTGGGCTGCCTGCCATGACCGCTCAGGCCCTCCCCAGTCCGCCCCGGAGCAGCGCCACGTTCAAGGCCCGCGACGTCGAGGAGCTCATCGACTTCTACCTACATCGCCGGGTGGCCAACTGGGTCGTGCGCCTGTTGGCGCGCACCAACGTACAACCCGATCAGGTCACCTTCTCCTCCGGGATCACGGCCCTCGTCGCGGGGGCGGTGATCGCCACGGCCAACGCGCCCTGGCAGCTGATCCTCGGCGCGGTCCTCTTCTTCGGCTCGATCGTCCTCGATTGCAGCGACGGGCAGCTGGCGCGCCTCCGCGGCACCAGCACCTTCGCCGGGCGCGCCCTCGACGGCTGGATCGACGTCGTCTCGAGCACGTCGATCTTCGTCGCGCACTTGATTTACATGGTGCGTCACGACGTCGGGTTCTGGTTGCCGTTCTGTGCGGGCTGGGGCGCCGGCTACGCCCTCAAGTGGCACGCGCACCACTATGACCACGTCAAGAACGTCTATCTCCTGAACACGCAGCCCGAAGAGAAGGGCGCCGAGGCGTACCCGAGCATCGAGGCCATCGAGCGCGAGTACCAGGAACATCGCGCCGCGGGGCGACGCCTCTCCGCCCTCATGGCCAAGAGCTTCGTCTCCTTCACCATCAATCAGCGGAAGTCGACGGGCGCGCAGGCGGACGAGCGACGCGCCCGCACGGACGACGAGCGGCGCACGTATCGGTCGATCTTCCGGCTCTACATGCGGCTCTGGACCTTCAACGGGCTCGGCACCCACCTGTTCCTGCTCACCCTGGCGACGGTGGGCGCGATCTTCGATCCGCGCGCGCCGTTGGTGGCCTGGGGCATCTTCATCGTGCCGATGACCCTCGGGGCGTTCGGCCTCTCCTGGTGGCGACGCTCACTCATCGAGCGCTTCGAACGGGAGCGAGCGAGCGGCTCGCGCCCGATGGAATCCGCAACCGGATGAAGTCTTCTCTCTCCTCTCTCCTCGCGCTGGGAGGGCTCCTGCTCCCCTCCCTCTCCTGGGGCGCCGATCCCGACACTCCGTCCCCTCGCCTCGATCCGAGTGCCAATTCGTCCGCCGAGGGCGACTCCGACGGGCACCCGGCCGCTCCGAACGAAGCTGACGAAAGCGCCACGGACGACGCCAGTGACGACGCGGGCTGGGGCCTGCCCCCCGCGCGCGCCCCCGAGGCTGCCTCGTCCCCGGACCGGACGTCCCCCGAGACGCACCAGGACGACGCGGAGGCCCGGTCACCTCGGGTGCATGGCACCCTGGAGGAGCCCGCCGAGGTGAGCGTCGATTCCCCCCCCATCGCCGGCCCCCTCCCCGGCGACGAAGAGGATCCCTTCACGTCCCGTCGCGGCCAGCTGGGGATCGCCGTCGGCGTCCCGTTCTACGACGACAGCATCATCCACGGGGACATGACCGTCGACGTCCGGTACGGCCGAAAGTTCTGGTGGCTCGTGCCTTCGATCTCCGGAGGCTTCCGCCAGGCGCGCCTGGATCCTGCCCAGGTGCCCGACCACGCCCGACGAAAGAAGCTCGAAGCGTGGCACGCGACCGTGGGGCTCCGCCTCGAAATCCCGACGTCTCCGCGCATCTTCCCCTTCGTCGGGATCGCCGGCGAGCTCTCGACCTGGAGCTTCACCGCCGACACCACCGATTTCTGCCAGGACGCGTTCTATCCGGACGCTTGGCGGTGTTATCGGCGCCAGGACTGGAAGATGGGGTGGGCCGTGAAGCCCCAGCTCGGCTTCGTCTACAAACCCGAGCCGTCCCTCGCCCTGGAGTTCTGGGTGGAGCGCGGCACCGTATTCGCCCCGGACACCTTCACCCGGCGGGTCTCGTTCATCGCTCCGGCGCTCGGCTTCACCTGGCACCACTGACGCGACGCCCGCCGCCGCCCCTAAAGGGCGCCGGCCGGCGGCCGCTCTGGTGACCGCCGCGTCCACCCAACGCCGAGCGCTGCCGCGCTCCGAGCGCGGCTCCGAGAAACGACACCGCCATGCCTCGACCCAAGCTCAGCGACTCCGTCATCGTCGTCACGGGTGCCTCCAGCGGCATCGGCCGAGCCACCGCCCTCTCCCTCGCCCGGAGCGGCGCCACCATACTCCTGGCGGCACGTCGGGAGATGCCCCTGCGGGAGCTCGCGCAGGAATGTGCCCACGTAGGAGGGCGAGCGCAGGTCGTCCCCACGGACGTCACCGACGCCGGCGCCGTGCAGCGCCTGGCCGACACCGCCTGGGAGCACCACGGGCGGCTCGATGGTTGGGTCAACAACGCTGGTGTGTCCCTCTTCGGGCGCTTCGAGGAGGTCCCCCTCGAGGCCTTCCGGCGGGTCATCGAGACCAACTTCTTCGGCTACGTGCACGGCGCACGCGCCGCGTTGCCGCGCTTTCGCGAGCAGGGTCACGGCGTCCTCGTGAACGTGTCGTCGGTGGCGGGACGCGTTGGTCAGCCTGCCACGAGCGCCTACTGCGCCAGCAAGTTCGCCATCAACGGCCTCGGCGCGTGTCTCCGAGAGGAGCTGCTCGACGAGGACGACATCCACGTGTGCACGGTCCTCCCCGGCTCCGTGGACACGCCCCTGTTCCAGCACGCGGCGAACTACACGGGCCGCGAGGTGAAGCCGGGCACCCCGATGCTCCACCCGGCGCGCGTCGCGCGCGCCATCGTGAGCTGCCTGGAGAACCCACGCAGCGAGGTCTTCGTCGGGTTGTCCAGCCGCCCGCTGGCGCTCCTGCAGAGCCTCCGGCCCGCGCGCAACGAGCGCCAGATGGCCCGCCAGCTGGAGCGGGATCGCTTCGACGATCACTCCACCCCGCCGACGCTGGGGAACCTCTACGAGCCCATGCCGGAGTGGACCGGCACCGACGGCGGCTGGAAGCGGGCCAAGCGGGCTCGACGAACCCGCATCGCCCGCAACTTGCTCGGCGCGATGGGCATCGCCGTCCCGGGCGGCGGGCTCGGGAGCCGCCTCGTCGCCCAGAACGCCAGCCTCCTGGAGGCGCTGCGCCGCCGCTGAGTGTTCGGTGCTCCGCGTCGAGGCGCAAACGACCACCCCCGATCGGCTGCCCCAGCCAGTTCGTGGCTGCAGGGCGGGAGGCGTCGCTCCACGGGTTCGAAGCATAAACGTCCTCCCCTACCAGCCGTTCTGAACGCTTGGGAATCGTGTCGCGGGGGACGGATATGACGGAGATTTCGGTCGCGTACGTCGGAGACGTCAGCACGGTGCGCATGCCCCGGCGGGTGGACGTCAACAACACCCAAGCCTTCGTCGACGCCGTGCGCCAGCGGAGCCAGGGTCTCGTGGTGCTCGACTTTTCCTGCACCGAGTCGATCGACTCGACCGCCCTGGGCGCGATCGTCCAGCTCTACAAGCTCCTCCGCTTGGAGGAGCGCGACCTTCGACTCGCCGCCCTCTCGGAGTCGGTGAGGCGCGTGTTCGAGATCACTCGCCTCGATCGGGTGTTCGACATCTTCCAGACGACGGAAGAGGCGCTCGCCGCTGGAAAGCAGGCCTCCTAGCCACTGACGGCAGCACGGACACGAGTCGCTGCCCCCAGTCGCTCACACCAACCGCTCATTCTGGTCGCCCACGCGCCGCGCCGCTCCGGAACCAACCCAGTGCCCGACGAGGTCATCCCCGACGCCCATGTCATCCTCGTCGTCGACGACGCCTCCGCGAACCGCCGCCTCTACAGCTGGCTCCTCGGCAAGGCGGGGTTTCGGGTCTGCACCGCGACGGACGGCGTCGACGCGCTCGCGGTGCTGGAACGGAGCCGCCCCTCCCTGGTGCTCCTCGACTTCTGGATGCCCCGCCTCGACGGCGTCGGCGTCTTGCACGAGATGCGGGCGCGCCCGGAGACCGCGCGTATCCCCGTCGTCATGCTGACGTCGAGCTCGGCGCCGGACGACATCGACGAGGCCCTCGAAGCCGGGGCCAACGACTACATCACCAAGCCCGTCAACGGGCGCCTCTTGGTGACTCGTGTCCGCTCGCTCATCCAGGCGGATCAGGACCGCGAGCACGCGAGCATGAGCCGTGAGGCGGAGTCCCTGCGCCGCGAGCTCGAGGAGGCGCAGAGCGTCCAGCAGTCGCAGCTCCCGGCGATGCCGTCGCGCTGGTCGGACTGGAGCATCGTCGGCGCGGTCGCCCCGTGCGGCCGCGTCGGCGGCGACGTCTTCGACCTGGTGCAGACCGACGACGGGCGCCTGGTGGCCGTCCTCATCGACGTCACGGGGCACGGCACCGCGTCCGCGCTCGTCGCCGCGGAGACCCGCGCCGAGCTGCGTCACCTCCTCCAAAGCCGCTCCTTGGAGGAGTCGATCGCGCGCCTGAACGATCACGTCGCCCGGCGCGAGACGGGGCGCTACTCGTGCGTCGCGGCCGTCGAGCTCCAAGGAGACGTCGCGCGCGTCCTGAACGCGGGGCTCCCGCCGGTGATCTTGCTGCGCGCGGACACGATCCTGGAGCGGGTCGTCGGCAGCGGTCTGCCCATCGGGATGTTCGGCTCGAGAGGCTACGACGTGACCGAGCTACACACCCAACCCGGTGACCGCCTGGTCCTCGTCAGCGACGGGATCACGGAGCCCTTCGGCAACATCGACGACGTCGACGGCGCACTGCAGAGACTGGGCTTGCTCCCTCGCGGGGACGCGCAGCCCAGCCCCGAGGAGCTCCGCGAGGACATCCTCCGCATGACACGAGAGTCGACGACGGAGCTCATCGACGACGCGACGGCGCTCGTGCTCGATCGGGACGGGACGGCGGGCGCTCTGCGCCTCCCCCCACGGCCGGAGGCGGTCGGGAGCGCGGTGCGCTGGGTGCTCGGCCAATGCCCGCCCTGGGTGGACCGCAGCAGTCTCGACAGTGGCGTCACGGAGGCGCTGACGAACGCCGTGCTTCACGGCGCTCTGGAGCTCGTGTCCGGCGCCCGCCGCGCCGGCGACTACGACGGCTACGTGCGCGACGCGCTGTCCCTCGCCGAGTCCGATGCGCGCCGTCACCGCTCGATCGAGCTGGCGGTCCTGCACGAGCCCGAAGCGTTCGGCGTTCGGATCCGCTGGGACGGCGCGCCCTGTCCCAGCGGCGCGCGGCTGCCCCCCCCCGAGCTGGGCCCCCTGCAGGAGTCGGGCATGGGGATGACGATCATCCACGCGCTGTTCAGCCACGTGCGCTGGTCCGAGGATGGACGCAGCGTGGAGCTCTGGCTGACGCGAGGGGGCGCGACGACGCGTCCCCGCTGATCTCCTCCGGGACATGGAAGCGTTACCGCGCGCGGCAATTTCCTCGCAGTGTCGTATGTCGCGCCCCTCGCTCAAGTAGGCGCCTGCCGTGCCGTCGATCTGCCATACGGGGGGACGCACCAGCATCCCATCGTGGGCCAATGGCGCACGACGAGGCAACGACGAGAACGCTGATCAACTTCGACGCGGAGGGGGGAGAGGCCCCCGCGGCGCTCCCTGGCGATGTGGGGCCTGGTCACGTGGGGGCTCTCGACGTGCGGGGCGCCTCCTCGATGACCGAGGTCGCCGTCGACGGAGTCATCGACCCGACCCCACCCCCTTCCCTCGTGCCCGGCGCTCGCTTCGACCGGTACCTGATCGAGGGACGCATCGGGCTCGGCGGCATGGGCGCGGTCTACCGGGCCCGCGACGAGCTCCTCCAGCGCAGCGTCGCCCTCAAGGTGATGCTGCCGGACTACTTCCACCGGGATCCAGCGGCCGGCCTGCGCTTCCTCCGGGAGGCGGAGATCGTGGCGCGCCTCACGCACCCCAACGTGATCAAGCTCCTCGACGCCGGCCTCGAACAGGGCATCGCGTTCATGACCTTCGAGTTCGTCGAGGGGGTCACCCTCGCGAGTCGCCTGCGCACGGATGGACACCTCTCTCCCGAAGACGCCGTCGACGTCCTGCTCCCGGTCGTGTCGGCCGTCGCCTACGCGCACGCCCACGGCGTCGTCCACGGCGACCTCAAGCCGACGAACATCGTGCTCGACACGGACTACGCCGGGCGCGCCGTGCCCAAGGTGCTCGACTTCGGGGTGAGCTTCTTCGCGGCAATCGACCCCGGCCTCGATCCGACACGCCACCGTGTGGCGGGCACCCCTGGCTACCTCGCCCCCGAGTGGCTCACCCAGCACGACATCGACGAGCGGTTGGACTGCTTCTCGCTCGGCTGTGTGCTGTACGAGTGCCTGACCGGACGCGGGCCCTTCTCCCATTGTACCAGGCTCTCGGAGGCGGCGACAGCCGCGACCAACCTGGACTACCTGCCACCCAGCCGCGTGCGCGCGCTGCCGCCGGAGCTCGATCGGATCGTCGCCCGCGCGCTCGCTCCGATCCCCGCGGACCGCTACGCCCAGGCGAGCGATCTCGGACGCGACCTCCTCTGCTACGCGGGGAGTTCCGCGCGGCAGAAGTGGTCGGACGAGTTCCTCACCTGAGCGGACAGCTGGACGTCAGCCGTTGGGGTTCAGCTAGCCGTCCGCTAGCCGTCGGACTCAGCTGTTCGATTGGCGCCGCTGATAGGCAGGCGTGTCCCAGTCCGTGTCGATCTGCGACGGAAACGTGATGCGGTCGCGGACGGCGGGGCTGGTCAGGGGTCCGCCCAGCTGCCCGGGGGCCAGCGCAGGCGAGCTCTGGGGACGCCGGGTGGAGTACGCCGGCACCTCCGAGGGCGCTCGCGCCGGGAGTTCGCGTCCAACGGGCAGGCTCGACTCCCGCGTGGCGGGCCGCGTGGAGCCCCGCGCCGCCTCGGTCATCAGCCCGTCCTCGGAGGGGACCCGGTCGAAGCCGGTGGCGATCACCGTCACCTTGAGGGTCTCTCCCATGCTCTCGTCGATGCTGGCGCCGAAGATGATGTTGGCGTCCTCGTGCGCCTGCTCCTGGATCAGAGAGGCCGCCTCCTGGATCTCGCGCATCCGCATGTCGGGACCACCCACCACGTTGATGAGCACGCCCGTCGCGCCCTGCACGGAGATGTTGTCGAGCAGCGGCGAAGTGACGGCCTGCTCGGCCGCGATGCGCGCACGCCCCTCGCCCTTGGCGCAGCCGGTGCCCATCAGCGAGCGTCCCATGCCGCGCATGACCGTCGTGACGTCCGCGAAGTCCACGTTCACGATCCCGTCGAGGGTGATCAGATCGCTGATGCCGCGCACCGCCTGATAGAGGACCTCGTCAGCCTTCCGGAACGCCTCGACGAAGGTCAGATCCTCGTCCGCGAGGGTCATGAGCTTCTCGTTGGGGATCGTGATCAGGGTGTCCACATGCTCGCTCAGCATGCCGAGACCCATCTCCGCGCGCCGCGCGCGCTGACGCCCCTCGAAGGCGAACGGCTTGGTGACCACACCGACGGTCAGGGCGCCCGCCTCCCGAGCGATCTGCGCGATCACCGGAGCCGCGCCCGTCCCCGTGCCGCCGCCCATGCCCGCCGTGACGAACACCATGTCGGCGCCCTCGAGGGCCTCCTTGAGGCGATTCACGTCCTCGAGCGCGGCCTTGCGCCCTCGCTCCGGATCGGCGCCAGCGCCCAGCCCGCGGGTGACGGCCGCGCCGATGTGGATGCGCTCCGCCGCCGCGTTGGCGTTCAGCGCCTGCACGTCGGTGTTCACGCTCAGGAACTCAACACCCTCCAGCCCGAAGTGGATCATGGTGTTGATGGCGTTGTTGCCGGATCCCCCGACCCCCACCACCTTGATGCGAGCTCGGTACTGCTCTGAATCGTCTGCAAACTCGATCGAAAAACTCATTGGATCCTCCCGGTGCGGTCTCTGCCGCTGAGCCGGCGCCACGGGGTCTGCCTCCCCCGGTGTGTGACTGGCTCGCTTCGCTCTCTCAGTGGTGTGTAGGGATCGGACGTTGGGGACTGCGCTCGAACTGGGCGATCAGAAGGCCGCCCTGAACCAATCGATGAAGCCGCCGCGCGTGCGCGCGGGGCGAGCCTGGGTTTCGCGGGGGCGCTCGCCGGTCGTCTCCGCCGCGCGCGCCCGGGCCTCCTCGAGCTGCCAGGCGCCGTAGCGCACCAGGCCGACGCCCGTGGCGTACTGAGGCCCCTGCACCAGCTGGACCAGACCGCGGATCTCCACCGGGAAGCCCATCCGGACCGGCATGCCGAGGATCTCCTCGCCGCACTCCGCCATGCCTTCCATCAGGTTCGCACCGCCGGTCAGCACGGCGCCGGCGCTCACGCGCTCGAGCAAGCCCGTCTCCTCCATCCGCCGGCGGATCTCGTGGAAGATCTCCTCGCAGCGGGGCTCGATGATGTCGCTCAGCAGCCGACGCGCGGCGCGGCGCGGCGCGTGGCCGCCGACGCCCGGCACCTCGATCTCCTCGTCATCACCGATCATGCGGCCCAGGGCGCAGCCGTAGTTGCGCTTCAGCCGCTCGGCCTCGGCCATCGGCGTGCGCAGCCCGGCGGCCACGTCGCTGGTGATGTTGTTGCCCCCGGCCGGGATCACGCTGGTGTGCGCGATGCCACCGTCTGCGTAGATGAGCAGGTCCGTCGTGCCGCCGCCGATGTCCACCACCGCGACGCCGATCTCCTTCTCGTCCTCGCTCACCACCGCGTCCGCGCTGGCCAGGGGCTCGAGCACGACGTCCGCGACGTCGAGGCCGCAGCGCTCCACGCAGCGGACCACGTTCTGCACGCAGGATGTCGCCGCCGTCACGAGGTTCACGCGGGCCTGCAGGCGCACGCCGCTCATGCCGATCGGGTCACGGATCCCGTCCTGGTTGTCGACCACGTACTCCCGGGGCAGCACGTGCAGGATCATGCGATCCGCGTCCACCGGGATGGCCCGCGCGCCCTCGAGCACCCGCTCCACGTCCGCGCGGGTCACCTCGCGCCCGGCGATGGCGCACACGCCGTCCGACGAGAGGCTCCGGATGTGGCTCCCCGCAACCCCGGCGTACACCGTGTCGATCTCGACCCCCGCCATCGTCTGGGCCGCGTCGACGGCCTCGCGGATGGCGCGGACGGTCCACTCGATGTTGCTGACAACGCCCTTACGAAGCCCGCGGCACGGGACGCTGCCGACGCCCAGCACGGTGATGCCATCGGCGTCGACCTCCCCGACCACGGCGGACACCTTGGTCGAGCCTAGGTCGAGGCCAACGATGATCTCGGGAGAAACAAGCCCAGTCGTCATGATTGTTCAGCTGCTCGGTTGCCTGTGGCCGGATGCCGACGCCCGTCGCCGCCCTCGCCGAGTGAGCGGCCCGCCGAGGGGGAGCCCGGCGTCGAGGCCGCCACCGGCGCCCGGCAGGAGAGGCGCGATGGCTGGCCGACGCTGCCACGCACCCTCGAGGCTGGCCAAGTTTTGCTCGCGCCCCCTCATCGCATTCTCACGACCACCCGCTCCGGGTGCGCCTCGTTGTCGAGGAACACGATCCCGGGCAGCTGTCCGCGCGCCTGGGCCCGCTCCACGACGCGGGTCGCCCGCAGCAGCTTCTGCTTCCAGGGCCCGGCGCCGAGGTGGAGAGTCAACCCCTGACGCCCGACCGTCAGCGTGGCGCCGCCCCCTGGTCCCATGTGGACCTCCTGAGCCGGGAAGACGTGGGCCAGCGGGACCTTCTCGTACTGCCGCAGGAGCTCGAGGGCCTCTTGCACGCGCTCCAGCTCCCGGGCCTCGTCTCGGACCAGCGCGTCCAGATCGACGCCCGTGACCGTGGGCAGATCGTAGGGATCCCCCTCCTCGAAGGGCTTGAAGACCTCGCCGGACCGGGTCGCCAGGAACAGGCGCTCCCCCACGAGGACCAGCGCCCCCGCCTCACGCTCCTCGACTGCGATGCGCACGTGACCGGGGAGGCGCCGGGTGATGCGCGCCTCGGCGACCCAGGGGCTCTCGAGCAGCCGCTCCTGCGCCCCCGCGACGTCGAGCGCGAACACGTTGGCCCCCACCTCCACGCCCGCCAGCTCCTTCACCTGATCCGCTCCCAGGCGGCGCGCGCCTTCGACCTCGACGCTCTGGATCGCGAAGCGGGGGGTGGTGAGGGCGTAGCGGTGCGCTCCCCACCCGACGATCCCCGCCACCCCGAGCACCAGCGCGGCGCCGAAGAGCACCCGCGTCACGGACCAGAGGCGCTGGGCCCACCCGCTCGGCGGTGAGCTCTCCGTCGGATCTTCCGGGGGCGTGAAGGCCCTCTCGTCGGGAGCCGCGACCTCGGGCTTCCCCTTCGCGCGGGCCCGCGTGCGCGTCCGGCGGTTGCTCACGATCCCTGCCCTCCCCCCTGTTTCTCGCCCCCTTGCTGCAGCGCGCGGTTGCGAATGTCCGCGCCCACCGTGCCGAGGATGCGGTTGATGTCTCCCGCGCCCAGGGCGATCACCACGTCCCCGGCGCTCGCCGCCGCCCCCAGCTGCCGCACCAGCTCGTCCCGATCCGGCACGTAGCGCGCGCCGTGGTGACCGTGGGCGCGCAGGGCCTCCGCCAGGCGCTCCGAATCGACGCCCTCGATCGGCGCCTCGCCCGCGGAGTAGATGTCCGTGAGGAGCACGAGGTCCGCGTCGTTGAACGCCCGCGCGAAGTCGTCGAACAGGTGCTGGGTGCGCGTGTACCGGTGAGGCTGAAAGGCGACCAGGACCTTGTTTTGGTAGGCGCTCCGAGCGGCGGCGAGCGTCGCCCGGATCTCCGCAGGGTGGTGGCCGTAGTCGTCGACCAGGGCGACCCCCTCGGCCACGTCGACCACGGAGAAGCGCCGCGCGACGCCGTGGAACGTCGCCAGCGCCGTCTTCATGACGTCGAGGGGGACCTCCAGCTCGTCCGCCACCGCGATGGCCGCCAACGTGTTAAGCACGTTGTGGTGCCCCGGCATGCGCACGGTGAACTGCCCCAGGGGTTCCCCGCGGCGGAACGCGTCGAAGCTGGTCGACACCCCCTGCACCTGGACGCCGCGGGCGGAGTAGTCCGCCTGGGGGCTGATCCCGTAGGTGACGTGACGCCGCTGCACCCGCGGCAGGAGCTCCTGCACGTCGGGGTGGTCCAGACAGAGCACGGCGAGCCCGTAGAACGGGACCTTCTCGATGAACTCGACGAACGCAGACTTCAGCTGCTCGTGGGTCCCGTAGAAATCGAGGTGCTCGGGATCGATGTTCGTGACCACGGCGATCGTGGGCGAGAGGCGGAGGAACGAGCCGTCGCTCTCGTCCGCTTCGGCCACCAGCAGGTCGCCCGCGCCGAGCCGCGCGGTGCTGCCGAGGGCCGCCATGCGACCGCCCACCACCACGGTCGGATCGAAGCCCGCCGCCCGGAGCACGGTGGCCACGAGGGAGGTGGTCGTCGTCTTCCCGTGGGAACCGGCGATGGCGACGCCGTACTTCAGGCGCATCAGCTCCGCGAGCATTTCGGCTCGGGAGATCACGGGGATGCCGAGGGCGCGCGCCTCCTGGATCTCCGGGTTTTCGGACTGAATCGCGCTCGAGTACACGACCACGTCGGCGCCGTGGACGTTGTCCGCGCGGTGCCCGAGGTCGATACGCACCCCGAGGCGACGCAGGTTGCGGGTGTTCTCGCCGTCGCGCAGGTCGGAGCCGGAGACGTCGAACTGGAGGGTGCGGAGGATCTCCGCCAGGCCGCTCATGCCGACCCCCCCGACCCCGATGAAATGCACCTGCCGAACTCGCCCACGGAACATCACGTCATCTCCTCTGGCTGCTGGCCGCTTCCGCCCTGCTCCCGCGGCGAACCGGCCCCTGGTGTGCTCGACGTCGCCAGGCCGGCCAGGTCGAGGAAATCGCGGGCGATGGTCTCTGCGGCGTGGGGGCGGCCCAGCCGCCGCGCCGCCGCCGCCATGCGCGGGAGAGTCGCGGGATCTTCGAGCATCCCTTCGAGCGTCGCCGTGAGGCGCTCCACCGTCGCCGCCTCCGCGCGCAGGCAGACCGCGGCGCCCCCCTGTTGGAGCGCCTCGGCGTTCACCCATTGGTGGTCACCCGCGGCGAACGGATAGGGCACCAGCAGGCTCGGGCGCCCCACGGCGCAGATCTCGCTCACGGCGCCCGCCCCCGAGCGGCTCACCACCAGCTGCGCGTCGGCGAGGGCTGCGGGCATGTCGTCGATGAAGGGCACGACCTCTGCGAAATCCACCCCGAGCTCCGCGTAACGGGCCCGGACGGCATCGGCGTGCGCGCGCCCGCACTGGTGCACCACCCGCAAGGGGCTGCGCACGCGACTCAAAGCCGCCGGGATCGTCTCGTTCAACGTCTTGGCCCCCTGGCTCCCCCCGAGGACCAGGATCCGCAGCGGTCCGCGCCGCGGCGGATAGGGCCGGGGCTCGAAGCCGTCTCGCAGCGGCACGCCGGTGGCGAGGACCACCGCGGGCGCGAAGCGGCTCTCGGTGATGCGGAACGCGGTGTACGCGCGCTGCACGAAGGGAGCGATCAGCTGATTCGCCAGCCCGATGATGCTGTTCGGCTCCATCAACGCCAGCGGGATGCCCAGCGTGCGCGCCGCCAGCGACACGGGCCCGGCGGCGTAGCCGCCGATCGAGAACACCGCCCGCGCCTCGAGCCGGCGCAGCAGCGCCCGTGACTCGGGCAAGCTGAGGGCGGCACGGGCCACGCCCTTCACGACTCCGGCGAGGCCGCCCCCGCGGATGGGGAGCACCTCGAGGAGCTCGAGCTCGAAGCCCTCTTCGGGCACGACCCGGGTCTCCATACCGCGCTGGGTGCCAACGAAGACGAGGCGCACGTCGGGCCGCAGCCGCCGCAAGGCGTGGGCCACGGCCACCATCGGGTAGACGTGCCCGCCGGTACCGCCGCCAGCCAGGACGAGGGTCGCGCTCATGCTCGGGCCCCCTCCGCGGGATCGGCGCCGTCGCCGAAGGTCGACTCGGTCAGGACCGTGGCCGAGGCCTCGGGAGCGGCCGTGTACGGCGCCGCCAGCGGCGCGGGGCCGAGGCGCGGGCGTGAGATGTTCAGGAGGATCCCCATGGCGGCCGCGGACACGAGCAGGGACGATCCGCCGTAGCTGACGAAGGGGAGCGTGAGGCCTTTCGTCGGGAGCACCGCCATCGCCACGGACATGTTCACGAGCGCCTGGACTCCGAACAACACGGAGAGCCCGAAGGCGACGTAGGAGCCGTACTCGTCCTCGGCGCTCAGGGCGACCCGGACGCCGCGGGCCACGATGACCAGGTACACGGCGCACAACCCCAAGATCCCGATGAAGCCGAGCTCCTCGCCGATGATCGCCGAGATGAAGTCCGTGTGGCTCTCCGGGAGGTAGAGGACCTGCAGCCCCTTGCCCAGCCCGAGGCCGGTGATCTCCCCGGAGCCGAAGCTCATCACGGATTGGAAGGGCTGATAGGCGAGGTCCTGCCGGTGCTCCGCCATGTTGGACCAGGCCAGCATGCGTTCCCACCGATAGGGGGTGAAGCGGATCGCCCAGGTGGCGAACAGCGCGCCCAGCATCAGCGCCCCCAGCAGATACCCGAGCCGCGCGCCCGCCACGAACAGCATGGCGAAGGTCAAGAACAGCAACACGGCGGCGCCGCCGAAGTCCGGCTGCTTCATGCACAGGAGCACCAGGACGCCCGCCATGAGCAGGTGCGGCAGCATGCCGATGGAGAAGGTCTTCACCCGCTCCCGCTTGCGGTCCAAGGAGTAGCCGAGCCACAGCACCAGGGCGACCTTCGCGGCCTCGGAGGGCTGCACGTGGATCGGACCGATACGGAGCCAGCGCGCGGCTCCACCACCCGTGTGCCCGAACCCCGCCACGCTGAGCACCATGAGCAGCGTCACCAGGCCCAGCACCGGATACGTGAGCGGCCGCAGCTTGTGGTAGTCGAAGCGCGAGGCCACGAACATGACGGCGAGGGCCAGCAGCGCAAACACCCCGTGGCGTTGCAGGAAGTAGTGGGGGTTGCCGAAATCCGCCGTCGCCTCGACGACGCTGGCGCTGTAGACCATGACCAGGCCGAAGCCGATCAGCGCCACCACCACCGCCGCGAGCACCACGTCCATCGCCCCGACGCGGGCGCCCGGCGCGAACAGGGACCTCAACATCTTCATGGCGTCTCCTCCCCGGCGGTCAGGCGGGTCACCAGCCGCTGCACCGCGATGGCGAACTGATCTCCTCGCTCGGCGTAGCTGCGGAACATGTCCAGGCTGGCACAGGCCGGGCTCAGCAGGACGGCGTCCCCCGGGCGCGCCAGACCGTAGGCGGCCTCGACGGCCTCCCCCATGGTCCGCGCTCGCTCCACGCGCACGCGCTTGCCGACCGCCCGCGCGATCCGCTCGGCGGCCTCGCCGAGCACGACCACGGCGCGTGCCTTCTGCTCGATCGCGGCGACGAGGGGCTCGAAGCTCCCGAGCTTGTCACGCCCGCCGGCGATCAGGACCGCCTTCGGCTCCGTGAGCCCGAGCAGAGCGGTCACCGTGGCCCCGACGTTCGTCGCCTTCGAGTCGTCGTAGAAATTGACCCCGTGCAAGCGCCCCACGAGGCCCATCCGGTGAGGCAAGGCGCGAAACCACTTGAGCCCCTCCTCGATGGCCTCGGCGTCGATCCCGAGGGCGCGCGCCGCGGCGATGGCGGCGGCGGCGTTCAGGTGGTTGTGGCGGCCGTAGAGATCCGTCTCGTCGAGGCGAAAGCGATGCCCCGTGCTCGCCTCCACCACGTCGAGCCCCTCGAGATCGTAGTCGCCGCCGGAGCCGAAGGTCACCAGTCGCCCGCGACCGCGACGCGCCTGAGCGATGCACAGGGGATCGTCCGCGGGGACGATGGCGACGTCGTCCGCATCCTGCTGGGCGAAGGCGTTTCCTTTCGCGGCAGCGTAGGCTGCGAAGCCCGGGTACCGGTCGAGGTGGTCCTCCGTGAGGTTCAGCAGGACAGCGACCCGCGGCTTGAAGGTGGGGACCCGCTCCATCTGGAAGCTCGACACCTCGTAGACCACCACCTGCGGGTCTTGCCCGACGGCGTCGCAGGCCGGGTCTCCGAGGTTGCCCCCCACGAAGCTGGTGCGCCCGCTCGCCTCCACCAGGTGCCCGACCAGGGTCGTCGCCGTGCTCTTCCCGTTCGTCCCGCCGATCGCGACGATCGGGGCGGTCAGGAAGCGGCTGGCAAGCTCGACCTCTCCGATCACCGGCACGCCTGCCGCCTCGGCGGCTTCCAGAGCCGGAAAGCTCGGCACGCCGGGGGACACGACCACCAGATCGGCCTTCTCGAACTCCACCCCCTCGTGCCCCCCCAGGGCGAGCTCGATGCCGAGCTTGCGTACTCCGCTCGGGAGCTGCTCGAGGGCCGCTCGATCCGTCCCGAGCACCCGCGCGCCCCGATCGCGGCACAGGGCCGCGGCGGAGCGTCCGCTCTTGCCCAACCCCACGACGACGACACGTTTGCCTTGCAAGTCCACGGTCACCTCACCTTGATGGAGGCCAAGGCCACCAGCGCGAGCAGGAACGACACGATCCAGAAGCGCACGATGATGCGCGGCTCCGGCCAGCCCTTCTGCTCGAAGTGATGGTGGAGTGGAGCCATGAGGAACACGCGGCGCCCGAACAACTTGAAGGAGATGACCTGGGTGATCACGCTGACCGCCTCGAGCACGAAGATGCCGCCGAGGATCACGCTCAGCAGCTCGTTCTTCGTGAGCACCGCCAGCATCCCCAGGCCGCCGCCGAGGGCGAGGGAGCCCACGTCGCCCATGAAGACCTGCGCCGGGTACGTGTTGTACCAGAGGAAGCCGATTCCCGCGCCGACCATGGCCGCCGCGAACACGCTGAGCTCCGCCATTTCGGGGATACCCGCGATGTCCAGGTACTCGGCGAGCGGGCGACCGAAGAGCACGGAGCCGGCCACGTAAGCCCAGATCACGTAGGTGGCCGCGCTCACCATCACCGGGCCGATGGCGAGTCCATCCAGCCCGTCCGTCAGGTTCACCGCGTTGCTCGTGCCCATCACGACGAACACCGCGAACAGGACATACAGCCACCCGGGCAGCTCGATGGGGTACTTCTCGAAGGCGAGGAACGGCACCGAGAGGCGCCCGCGGATCTCGAGCCAGCTCTCGGGCAGGCCGTCCGTGCCCAAGAAGAGGTAGCCCATGGCCAGGCCACCGATCAGCGCCTGACCGAGCAGCTTGTAGCGCCCCGGGAGGCCCCGCGTGTTCTTCCCGACGATCTTCAAACGGTCGTCGATGTAGCCGATGAGGCCGTAGCCGGCCGTCACGGCGGTCGCGAGCAGCACGAACACGTTGCTGACGTTGCCCCAGAGCACCGTGGGCAGCAGCGTGCTCAGCAGGATCAACGAGCCGCCCATGGTCGGGGTCCCCGCCTTGCTCAGGTGGGACTTCGGGCCTTCCTCCCGGATGATCTGGCTGATCTGCTTGCCGCGCAGCTTCTGGATGAACCAAGGCGCGATCAGGAAGCTGATCAGCATCGCGGTGATCACCGCCATGATCGCGCGGAAGGGCGTGTAGCGCAGCACGTTGAGCACGCTGGCCCAGCCGAACTCCGTGCTGAGGGGGTACAAGAGCTCGTAAATCATCGGACTTTTCCGCGCGCGAGGGTGAGCCCCTCCACGACGCGCTCCGCTCGCACCCCCCTGGAAGCCTTCACCAACACGACGTCCTCGGGGCCGAGCCGCTCGAGCAAACTCGGCGCCACGTCCGCGGCGTCCTCGAAGAAGAGGGAGCCGAGCCCGCCGTCGCTGGCTGCTGCGACGGCAGGCTCGGCAAGAGAACCAATCACGAAGAGCCCGCTCGCGCCGCTGCGCGCCGCGAGCTCTCCCATCGCCCGGTGTTCAGGCTCCGTCGCGGCGCCGAGCTCCCGCATCTCCCCGAGCACGAGCCAGAGCCGCCCGCCGCGGGCGTCCGCGAGCTCCCGGGCCGTCTCGACGCTCTTGCGCACGCTCGCGGGGTTCGCGTTGTAGCTGTCGTCGAGCACCAGGCAGCCGTCCCCCAGCACCACTCGCGCAAGCCGCCCCGCCTCGCCGACTTGTCCGAGGGCGCGGGTCAGCAGAGCCCCGTCCACAGGACGCCGCTCCACCCACTCGGCGACCGTCCACGCGGCGATGGCCGCCAACGCGCCGGGCTCGCCGACGAGCGGACACTCGAACACCACCTGGCTCCCGTCGCGGCGCGCGGCGGTCACGCGCACGCCATCGTGCCCCAGGAGCTCCCGCTCGAGCAGGCGGTAATCACAGTCCTCGCTCGTGCCATAGAGCAGGCGCGCCGAGGCAGGACTCCGTTGCACCTGTCGCCGCACGCGTGGGTCGTCCCCGTTGCCGAGGGCTGCGCCCGCAGGGTCCAGCGCGGCGAGCAACGCTCCCTCCTCGGCCTCGATGGAGTCGAGACCTCCGAGGCCCTCGCTGTGCTCGAGGTCCACCAGGGTGAGCAGCGCCACGTCGGGTTCACACACCCGGGCGAGCGCGGGGACCTCACCCACCCGGTTGGTGCCGACCTCGAGCACGCAGAGCTCATGGTCACCTCGCACGGCGAGCAGGGTGAGCGGCAGCCCCACCTGGTTGTTCAAGTTGCCGACCGTGGCGTGGACCCGACCCGGGCGGAGCGCGCCGAGCACCGCGCCGACCGTCGACCGCGTCGTCGTCTTCCCCGCGGAGCCGGCGATCGCCACCACCGTGCCACCCCAGCGTCGCCGGTGCGCCCGCGCCAGGGCACCGAGCGCGTCCAGGGTCGACGGGACTCGCACCACCGCCGTGTCGGGGACGGAGATCGAGACGTCGCGCTCCACGATCAAGCAGCGGGCGCCCGCCTCCGCGGCGCTCTGGACCAGATCGTGGGCATCGAAGCGCTCCCCCACGAGGGCGACGAAGGCCTTGCCCGCGAGGGCCCCGCGGGTGTCCGTCGCGATCCCCTGGACGCGCGCGACGCCCTCCCGCTCGAGGCGCCCTCCCGTCACCGCGACGATCTCGCTCACCTCGAAGGCAGCGTCGTTCTCGGGCAGCGGCGTGGCCATCAGCGCCTCCCCTCCCCCGAGCTCCGGCGGGCGCGGCGCGCGTCCAGGGCACGGCGCGCGTGGATCCGGTCGTCGAAGTCGATCACCCGATCGCCGAGGATTTGATGAGTCTCATGACCCTTGCCCGCCAGGAGCACCACGTCCCCCGGTTCCGCCGTGAGGAGGGTCTCTTCGATGGCCCGGGCCCGATCCGGCTCGACGCGAATCTCCACCTCGGGCCCCGCGGCGGCCAGCCCCGGCCGGATGTCGTCGATGATCGCCGCGGGCGACTCCGTGCGGGGGTTGTCGCTGGTCACGACGACCCGGCGAGCGAGGCGCACGGCGACCTCCCCCATGAGGGGCCGCTTGGCCCGATCCCGATCGCCGCCGCACCCGAAGAGGCACGTCACGGGACGACCGAGTCCCCGCAGGGCCTCCAGGCAGCGGCGCAGCGCGTCCGGCGTGTGCGCGTAGTCGACCAGCACGACGACGTCATCCGCGGCCTCGTCGCAGCGCTCCAATCGTCCCGGGGCGGCAGGTGCGTTTTCGAGCGCGCGCGCCGCGGCCTCCCCGGAGAAGCCGAGGGCGACGAGGCAGCCGAGGGCGACCAGGAGGTTCTCGAGGTTGTGCTCCCCCAGCAGGGGAGAACGCAGGGACACGGACTCTCCAAGGACTCTCACCCGCGCGCGCAGCCCCGGGCTCTCCACGGCGCGCTGCCGCGTTCCCCCAGCGTCCTCGGCGGACGCTTGCGTCCACTCCTCGACGTGGAGCTCCGCCGTCGAGTCACCGCGGGCGCTCACACGCAAGACGGCGTCGTCCCCGAGCTCCTGTCGGAACTCTTCGGCCCAGCGCCGCCCCCAGGGATCGTCGACGTTGATCACGCGACGCCCGGGCGCGTGATCTCCGAGCAGCTTCCGTTTGGCGGCCGCGTAAGCCTCCAGGGTGCCGTGGTAATCGAGGTGGTCCTGGCTGAGGTTGATGAAGGCGGCCACCGCGAAGTCGACTCCGAGCACGCGCCCCTGGGCGAGGGCGTGGCTCGAGACCTCCATCACCACGTGGTGAGCGCCACGCTCCACCGCCTCGCGCAGGTAGCGCGCCAGATCGTCCGGCTGCGGCGTGGTCAGGGTCTCGGCGCGCTTCTCCTCGCCGATGAAAAAGCCCAGGGTGCCGAGGCGCGCGGGGCGGCCCTCGAGCTCCTGGAGGGCCCGATCGATCAGGCAGGCGACGGTGGTCTTCCCGTTGGTCCCCGTGAGGCCGATGACGGGGATGTCACGCGATGGTCGCCCATGCACCTCGTGCGCCGTCAGGGCCCAGGCGAGCGCGAGATCCGCCGCCTCGAGGCGCGGCACGACGTCGACGCCGCCCGGCTCACAGAGCACCGCCGCCGCACCCTGGTCGAGTGCGTCGGCGATGAAGCGGCGACCGTCGCTCGCCTGGCCCCCGCGCGCCACGAACAGGGCACCAGGCGCGACCCGCCGGGAGTCCTGGGTCACGTCGACGACGACCCGCTCTCCGCCCCCGCCCACCAGGCGCGTTCCTGCGAGCTGCGAGCATCGCTCCAGCTCAGCGAGGGTTCGCCCCTGCGGGGCCCGTGGAGTGGAGATCATGACGCTGGCCTGAAGATGAGCTTGACCGCGCTCCCCTTGTCGACGATGGCGCCCGGCGGCGGCTCTTGCCGCGCGAGGAGCCCCGTCCCGCTCACCTCGGGGCGCACGCCGAGCTCGACGCTCTGCCGGAGGGCCGCGCGCACGGGCCAGCCGGTGAAATCGGGGAGGCGGACTTGATCCTTGCCCGGCTTGCCCGCCTGCTGCACCTCCTGCACCGGAGGAGCCTCACCGCGCGCGGCGCGGAGCGCGGCGTGGGTAGCGTGCGCTGGATCGGGCCGCCGCGCGAGCTCCTCGAGGTTGACGGGCTTGGTCCCAGCGGGGGTGAGACCTCGGTAGCGAAGCACCATTTCTGCGACGCGTCGGAAGACGGGAGCGGCAACGGCGCCGCCCGCGTAATCGACGCGCGGTTCATCCACCGTCACGACCACGACCGCAACGGGATTTTTCGCCGGGACGAACCCCACGAATGACGCGACGTAGTCATCCAAGGAGTAACGGCCCGTCCGCGGGTCCGTCTTCTGCGCCGTGGCGGTCTTCCCGGCGACACGGTACCCGTCGATGTCCGCCTCGATGCCCGTGCCCCCGTCCTCCGTGACGGCCACGAGCATCTCGGCGAGCTGCTGGGCGACGCGCTTGCTGACCACCCGCCTCCGGACCTGGCGCCCGCTCTGGCGGACCACCTCGCCGCTCGCCGTGGTCACCTTGCGGATCAGCACCGGCTCGAGGAGCTCACCGCCGTTGGCGATGGCCGCGGTCGCCATCGCCATCTGCAGGTTCGTCACGCTGATGCCCTGCCCGAAAGAGGCCGCCGCCGTCTCCACCTGGACCCACGGGCGACCGCGCGGGCGCAAGGTGCCCGAAGACTCACCGGGCAGCTCGACCCCGGTGCGCTCACCGAATCCGAAGCGGCGCAGGGACTCGTACAGGGCGTCGCCTCCCAGGGCGAGCCCGATCTTCGCGGAGCAGATGTTCGAGGATTGGGCGAGGATCTGCGTCAACGACAGCCACTCCGCGGGGTGCGTGTCCCGGATGACGACGTTGTCCACCGCCATGACCCCCTTCTCGCAGTAGAGCTTCTGGGTCGGCTGGATCACCCCCGCCGCGAGCCCCGCCGCCACCGTGAAGATCTTCATGGTGGATCCGGGCTCGAAGGCGTCGACGATGGCGCGGTTGCGCCGCTGCTCGGGGCTGCTCTTGCGGTAGTCGTTGGGGTTGTAGCCAGGCCAGCTCGCCATCGCGAGCAGCTCGCCGTTGTTCGGATCCACGACGAGCACCGAGCCGCCGGAGGCCTCGAAGGTGCGCGCGACGTTCGCGAGCTCCCGCTCGGCGGTGTACTGGATGCCCTGATCCAGGGTAAGATGGAGATCGTGCCCCGCGAGCGCCTGGTCGTCGGCGATCCCCTCCGAGAAGATCAGCCGCCCGGAGCGATCCCGTAGGCCGCGCAGCTGATCCGGGTGCCCCTCCAGCTCGCGGTTGAGGGCGTACTCGAGGCCGTCCTTGCCCTTGCCGTCCGGCGCCACGAACCCGAGCAGCGGCCCCGCCAGCTCCCGGCGCGGGTGGAACCGCCGCGGCTCCCCCTCGACGATCAGCCCGCGGATGCGCTCGCCGTCCTCGCCCGCCGCGAGCTTGCGGATGGCCTCCACTTGCTCCGCCGTGACCTGACGGTGCAGCCAGGTCCAGCGCCGCTTCGCCAGGATCTTGCGCTCCACCAGGGCGGGCTCGATGGACAGGGCCCGCGCGATGCGGTTGGCGGCGTCGCGAGCGACGACCGGCACTTGGGGCGCCGGGACGCCGCGGAGGAGCTCGTTGGCGTCGAGGCTGACGCTCGGGACCTCCACCGTCACCGCGAGGGCGCTGCCGCTCCGATCGTAGATGATGCCGCGCTTCGGCTGGACGCGGAGCCGCCGCTGTCGCTGCTTCTCTGCGAGCTCACGCCAATGGGGCCCGTCCACGACCATCAGGTCCCAGCCCGCCGAGACCACCAACCCCAAGCCCAAGCCGAGGACGCCGCACAGCACCCCCATGCGCATGCGGATCCACTTGCCCGCCTCGGTCCGGATGCGGTTGCCCTGGGGCGCGGGCGCAGGGGCGGCTCCCCTGCGCCGACTCATGGCGTCCTCCGATCGGCGACGGTGGCCTCGTCGTTCGGGTCGGAGCCCACCTCGGGCTCGGTGCCCGCCGGCAAGATGCGATCGACGCTCGGCTCTTCCATGCCGAGCAGGGCTCGTCCCACGAGGTCCACGCGTTCGGGGGTTTGGTGGGCAGCGTGCTCCAGCTCGAGCACGCGCTTGACCTCACGCATCCGGGCGAGCTCCGCGTGCGCCTTGCCGAGCTCGTAGCCCAGCTCGATCGAGCGCACTCGCACGGCGAGGTAGAAGACGAACGCCGCCGTGACCGCGAGGACCGCGAGGGTCCACAGAGTCAGAAAGGCGTTCGCGCGGCGGTCGTCGAGGCGGGCCATCGTGCTCGTTTCGATCACGCCAGGTCGCGATCGAACTCCTCCCAGGTGGGCTCCGGTGTCGGCCCCGGCACGGCGCGTCGGGCGGCGCGGAGCTTCGCGCTGCGAGAGCGCGGGTTGTCGTTCTGCTCGGTCTCGCTCGCCACGAGGGGCTTGCGGGTCACGCGCTCCCAGAGCTCGGCGTTCTGGAACGCGCGCTTGACGAGGCGATCCTCCAGAGAGTGAAAGCTGATGAACACGGCGACACCGCCGGGACGCAGCACGCGGTGGGCCGCCTCCAGGAGCTGCGCCAGCTCGTCCAGCTCGCGGTTCACCGCCAGGCGCAGCGCCTGGAACGTCCGCGTCGCGGGATCGATCCCGCCCACGCGGCGCGGGCCCGTCGCGCGCACGATGGCGCGGCGCAGATCGCTCGTGGTGCTGAGCTCCCCTGCCTCGGCCGCCTGCTTCACGCAGCGCGCCACACGACGCGAGCGCCGCTCTTCCCCGAGCTGGTAGATGATGTCGGCGAGCTCGTCCTGGCTGACTCGCTCGATGAGCTCGAGGGCCGTCTCCCCCTGGGTGGGATCCATGCGCATGTCGAGGGGGCCCTCTTTGCGAAAGCTCATGCCCCGCTCGGCGGCGTCCAGCTGCGGTGAGCTGACGCCCAGATCGGCGATGACCCCGTCTACCAAGGTGATGTCGCGAGCGGCGAGCTCTGCCTCCACTTCGGAGAAGCACGCCCGCACCACGTCCACGCGATCGCCGAAGCCCGACAGGCGCCGGGTCGCCGCCTGGATCGCCGTCGGATCACGATCGAAGGCGATGACTCGCGCGCCGGCGTTGGCTTGGAGGATCGCTTCCGTGTGCCCTCCGCCGCCCGCGGTCACGTCCAAATACAGGCCTCCGGCGCGCGGCGCCAAGGCCGCGATCGCTTCGTCCCGCATCACGGTGACGTGGTGGAAATCGGTGGGAGGTTCCAAGGCTGCCATCGTCATATTCTGATCTGCTCCAACACCGCCTGCTTGAAGCTGGCTTCCTCTTCGGGGGTGATCAGGAGCGCCTGGTCCCAGCGCTCCTTCGACCAGAGCTCCAGGTGGTGCCCCATGCCCGCCCAGAGCACGTCCTTGTCGAGGCACGCCTTCTCACGGAGGTGATTGGGAACGAGCACACGACCTGCCTTGTCGAGCTCACACTCGACCGCAGCGGACACATACAGACGTCGGAAGCGCACGATGTGCGGGTCCATGCTGGGGAGCTGGGCGACCTTCGCCTCGAACTCCTCCCAGGCGGGCAGGGGGTACAGGTGCAAGCACGGATCGAACAGAGCCGGCGTGAGCACGAAAGGCTGCGCGCCGTCGGTCCCGGCGACCGCTTCACGGAAGCGGGCAGGCAGGCTGATGCGCCCCTTGGCATCGACCGAGTGCTGAAACTGCCCGCGGAACATCCCTGAACGCTCGAGCTCGCCACCATTTGGGAGGAGCCAACACTTGGCCCCACTTCTTCCCACTGCGTGACGCGAACGTACGGGTGTTCGACGATCCGTGTCAACTGAGCCGCTCGTCGAAAGCTTGCCCGCTCGGGCGGCGATCCCCATCCCCCTCAATCACACATGATCGGACGATCAGTAATCGCCCAACGAAGACCGCGCTCCGCCCAGACCCTTCATCGACGAGCCCCATCGATGGGCCTCCGCCGATGCCCTCTCGCAGCGCGCATGCGCCCCTCAACGAGCCCCCCGCCGCCGCCAATGACCGAACTCCCACACCTCCAGTCTTCGGCGGTCTCGGGACGACGGCCGTCCACCCGGCACCCTCACATGGGCCGGAGGGGCGGGATGGTTCGACCGGGCGACCCTCTCCTGGGGGTACCTCGACCGCCGCGCGCCCACCTACATCTCGGATCCCGGCGGGCGGCGGCTCTGACGCGGTGCGGGCGGACGTGCGCCGAGGCGCAAAGTGCCTGCGAAGACGACGCTGACGATCAGGAGCGGGACGAGCTGCAGGCAGAGGAGGACGGAATGGTCCATGGCCAGCGGACATCGCAAGCGCCGTGCCGTCGGGCCGACGCCCCATGATCCCGCCTTTCCTGGCCTTTCTTCCCGTCCGGGCGCGGCGCGCCCACACTCACCCCGTGGGGCAGAATCCACGGGCGCGGCTCCGGAGACACAGCTCAAACGTGCTGCTCGATCCAGGCGACGATCTCGGCCAGGGGCGTCCCCGGCTGAAACACCTTCGCCACGCCAGCCGCCTGGAGGGCCGCCACGTCCTCGTCGGGGATGATGCCCCCGCCGAACACGGGGACGTCCTCGGCGCCCAATTGGCGCAGCGCCTCGATGACCGCGGGGAAGAGCGTGTTGTGCGCCCCGCTCATGATCGACAACCCGATCGCGTCGACGTCCTCCTGCACGGCGGCGGCGGCGATCATCTCCGGCGTCTGGTGGAGGCCCGTGTAGATCACCTCGAAGCCGGCGTCCCGGAGCGCGCGGGCCACGACCTTCGCGCCCCGATCGTGACCGTCCAGTCCGGGCTTGGCGACGAGGATGCGGCGAGGCTCAACCATGGGCGAGGTCATCGGATGAGCGGCCACCCGAGAGACGAGAGGCGTCCTCCTGGAGCCGCTGTGCGTCCGCGTAGCTCTGCGCGACTCCGAGCGCAACGGTCGCGGCGGTCTCCGTGCGCAAGACGAGTGGCCCCAGGCCGATCGGAGTGAAGCCACGCTCCATCGCCAGCTCGAGCTCCGACGCGGTCAGGCCCCCCTCCGGTCCGACGAGGAGCACGAGCTCCTGCTCCGCATGCCACGCCGCCAGGGCCCGCAACAAGGGAACGGTGTCCGGATGCCACGCGCACACGAGGCGGAGGGAGCCAGGGTCGACGGAGCCAAGCGCCTCCTCGAGGGGATCCGGTCCTCCCACCTCCGGCACGTCGCCTCTCCCCGCCTGACGAGCGGCCTCGACCGCCACCCGGCGCTCTCGCTGCCGACGATTGTCGCCGACGGCGCGGGCGACGCAGCGCTCCGTCTCCACGAACAGCACACGACGCGCGCCGAGCACCGTGGCGTCCCGCACCACCTGCTCCGGCTTGTCCCCCTTCCCCACCGCCTGCAGCAGGCTGATCGACCACCCGTCGAGCACCGCGGCGGGGCGCACGTCGTCCACCAGGATCGACGCGTTCGGCAGGCGATCGCTCGCGATACGCGCCCGCCCTTCGAGGGCAGCCTCCGGATCGAACGCGAGGAACTCTGCTCCACTCCGGAGTCGATGGACGCGGACGACGTAGCGGCTGGTGGCCTCGTCGAGCGCCATCTCACCGCTGCGCAGGGACGCCACCGGGACGCGGAGCAAAGGACGCTCAGGAAGCTCGCGCCGGGCGGGGACCATAGTCGACGTAGCGTTGACGAGCGGGCACGGAGACGAGCACGTCTCGTCGCTCCGATGGCGGTGGGGGGACCTGCGCGCGCTCGAGCACCAGGGCAGTCAGCGCTCCTCCGTACACGCAACCCGTGTCCAGCCCCGTCGCGAAGGGAAAGAGCTGCAAGCCGGCCTGCGCGTTGTGGCCGAAGACGACGTGAGGGGGCCCCACATATCGCTCAGCCCAGGAGACGGGCGCATAACGATCGCTCGCGGCGCCCAGCGCGGTCAGCGAGCGCACGTGGAGCAGTGTCCACGGTTGCTGCTCCTCGAAGGGGACCCCAGGGACCACGCCAGCATGCACCACCCTTACCTGATGCTCAGGAAACTCGAGGGAGAGCGGCAGCGCTTCCAGCTGTGCCCAGTCCTCCTCGGTCAGCTCGCTCAAGAGACGCTGATGGGCTGGCCCGAGCCGGGGACCACGTTCCCTCCGCGTCAGGGCCCCATAGGCCACCAACATCCGGTGCTCGTGGTTCCCCCGCACCGCGAGGGCGCCGAGCTCCCGAGCGATCCGCAACACGCGCCGGCTATCGGGCCCTCGGGCGATCAGGTCGCCGACGAACACGATGCGGTCGTCCTTCGTGACGCCCAGCGTCGCGAGCAGCTCCTCGAGCTCGTCCGCGCAGCCGTGCACGTCGCCAATCCACACCGTGCGACCCACGCCTTCGAGACTAGCCCTGCCCCCGCACCAACGCCAGCGCGCCGGCCCGTAAACCCCTTTCAAATCGGCTGCTTCGACGGTCCACTGGGCTCGTCCATCTCACAAGAAAAACGGAAAACTCCACTGTCGACGCTCACGGCGGCGGCGCGCCGGGCGACGCGGGAGCGGGCTCGCCCCGGGTCCGGAAAACCGAAGAGATCGGGCCGCTTGCAGTCGGGTACCCGGGCGGACTACCGTCGTCGGCCTCAGCCGAGGAGGACCTCTGCAGATGTCGCATCATCGCATTCGCTACGCCCGTACCGCCGCACTCGTTCCCGTCCTGGTCGCCGCTACCGCTTTCGCGGGATGCGGCCGCGAAGAAGTCAAATACGAGCCGAAGCCGGCGTACACCGGGACCAAGGCCAGTTTGCCGCCCGTCCCGAACGTCCCGCAAAAGCCGATCAAGAGCGGCGACGCCTACACGGTCTGGGGCGCGAGCTACTCCTTGCGGAACCGCGTCCACCGCAAGGAGGTCGCGGACCAGAAGCTCAACATCACCGGCTACATCATCAAGACCAACCTGCTCGACGCGCCCGCGTGCGCCGTCCACAAGGGTGGAAAGGCCGACCCCGAGGGTTGCGTCGCGCCGGTCCCGACCTTCTGGATCGCCGACAGCAAGGACGCGCCGATCGAGGACTCGATCAAGGTGATGGGCTGGGCGTCCAACTTCGCCCAGATCTACGACGCCATCCAGGAGTACGACAAAGGCAAGGACGACACGGAGGTCATGGACTCGGTCTGGGGCGTGACTCTGCCGAACCCCTTGCCGGCCGTTGGGGCGAAGGTGACCGTCGAAGGGACCTACGCCACCACCTTCACGATGTCCTCCGGAGGCGCCGAGGCCGATCCGCTCATGGGCATCATCACGTACAGCTCCATCAAGTACGACGAACCCGGGCCCGAGCTGGCCACCTTGCCCGGCGTCAAGCGCAGGGCTCGCTGAGTCAGCCAGCCCGCTGAGTGCTCGACGTCGGCGCGCGGCAGGCGGTCACGAGAGGTCCTCCCGACCGCCTTGTCGCGCCGCGGCACGAGCGCCGATCGATTCGAGCCCCCAGAGCGCCCGCCCGTCCAGCCCCTACCCGGGGCCAAGCGACCGGCGGGCGTTCGCCGATCTCTCCCCGGAGCGCACACTCTCGTCGCTTGCGCGGAGCTGTTTCGGGGAGCTCCGCGCGTCGGGGGGCCCGGCGAAGCCGCCCCAGTTCTCACGCCCCCGATCGCGAGATACGGTAGGTCAGGGCGCGGGCCAAAGTGACTGCCGGGAAGACCAGCGCGACAAGGAGGATCGGGGCGCGGAGAACGAAGCTTCTTCGCGCTCTGTTCGTTTGTCTCGTCCCGCCCCTCGCCGCGCTCGTGGGCTGCGGGCACTCCGTTCCACCGGGCCGGGACGCGGTCCAGAGCGTCCGGATCGACGGCGTGCCCTCCGAGCACGAGGGCGAGCTCGAAGCAGGGCTCGCCACGCAACCGACGCCACGCCTGTTCGGGCTGTGGGGCGTCTACGAGTATGAGGTCTTCGATAGCGCGAGCCTGGAGCGCGACCTCGAGCGCATTCAACGTCAGCTCCAACGCCGCGGGTACTACGAGGCCATCGTACGGGCGGCCCGCGTCGTCCGCACCGACGAGGACAAGGTGCGCGTCGAGATCGAGGTGCTCACGGGCGATCCGGTGCGCGTCGGCGAGGTGCGCACCTCGGGCCTGGCGGATCTGCCCTTCGAGGTCTCCACCGCCGTCGCGCGGGCTCTCACCTTGCAGCGGGACGACGTCTTCGACGAGGACGTCTTCGAGCGGGCGAAGCTGGACATGGCCAACGCCCTGGCGGACCGCGGCTATGCCTTCGCGGAGGTCACCGGGCGCGCGCAGGTCGACCTGGTGACGCACACGGCGGTCCTGGAGTTCGAGGCGAAGCCCGGAAAGATGTCCGTGCTCGGCCCCGTCCGCATCGAGGGGCTGAGCCAGCTCCCCGAGGGCCCCGTTCGGGACGCGCTGAAGCTGAAGGAGGGGGACGTGTACTCCCAGAGCGAGCTCGAGCTCGCCCGCGCCGCCCTGCTCGAGCTGCGCGCCCTCTCTCGCGTCGAGCTCCTGCCGGATCTGTCCGACCCGGAGTCCGCGGTGGTGCCCGTCACGATTCGTGTCACCGAGTCCGCTCTCCGCACCGCCACGCTCGGAGCCGGCGCGCGCCTGGACGTGCTGCGGTTCTCCGCCCACGGCCGCCTGGGCTGGGAGCACCGCAACTTCCTCGGCGGTCTCCGCAACTTCACCGCCTCGGCGCGTCCGGGGGTGACGTTCTTTCCCACGCGCATCGACTACCTCGCCGCTCCGACCCGCATGCTGCCGGAGAACAGCTTGAACTTCCGCCTCAGGCAGCCCTCCTTCCTCGAAGGGCGCACGACGGGGTTCATCGACACCTCCTACAACATCTATCCCCTCCTCTACCCGCTCACCGAGGGCAGCGACCCCGAACGGGAGCGCATCATCGGGTACAACGAGGTCGGCCTCGCCGCGGGCCTGGAGCGCGTGTTCTGGCAGCGGCGCCTGCCCGTGACCCTCTCCTACAACTGGCGCGCGAACTTCCCCTTCGCCTACCAGGGCTCCACCGTCGAGGGGCTCGAGACGGTGATCGTCTCCTATCCGGAGCTCATCGCGGCCCTCGACTTCCGCGATCACCCCGTCACGACCACGCGCGGCGCCTTCATCTCCAACTCGATCCAGTTGGGGAACTCGCTGTTCGGTGGGCTCGTCAGCGACGTGCGCATCCACCCGGAGGCCCGGGGCTTCGTTCCCCTGGACTACGGGCGACGCGTGGTGCTCGCCGCCCGGGTCGGGCTCGGCTTCGTCTTCCCCTTCAACTACGGCGAGACCCTCGATCCTGCCGCCCAGGGCGCCGTCGATCTCGATCCGACCAACCCAAACGTGGTGCGGGATCAGCACAAGCTCCTCTTCCGCGCCTTCTACTCGGGAGGGCCGAACTCGAACCGCGGCTATCCGTACCGGCGCGTCGGGCCCCACGGTCCCATCGGTTTCCTCCAGCCCACGGGGGAGGACTGCAGCGTCGACGCAGGGACCCCGCCCCCCGCCTGCATCCGCCCCCTGGGAGGGCTCTCCCTCTGGGAAGCGTCCCTGGAGCTGCGCTTTACCGTGGCCGATCCGTGGACCGTCGTGGCCTTCGTGGATGCCTCGAACCTGAGCACCCGGGTGGCCCACCTCGAGTTCGGCGCGCCCCACGTCTCCGTCGGCCCGGGAGTGCGCTATGCCTCCCCGGTGGGCCCCATCCGCCTCGACATCGGCTGGCGTGTCCCCGGCCTCCAGCTCCTCCGGGAGGAGCCGGGCATCCTCGACGTGTCGCAGACGCCGGGCTTCGTCGATGAACCCTGGTACACCGCCTTCACCTTCCACGTCCTGATCGGAGAGGCGTTCTGATGGCCGCGGGGCGCGCCGCGGGATCCGGGGTGGGGCCGCCGCGCTCCGACGTCGGGGGCGAACCGGCTCGCGGCCGTTGGCTCCGGCGCCTCCTCGGGGCGGTCGGGCTCACGCTCGTGTTCACCGGAGCCGTCGTGGCGGGCGCCCTCCTGCACCTCGACCTGCCCGCCCCCCGCCGGGCCGCCGCCGTGCTCGTCAGCCGCGCCCTGAGCGACACGTTCGAAGGGCGCCTCGATGTCGGCGCCTTCGAGACCCTCGGGCCGTTCCAGCTGGAGGCTCGCGACATTCGCGTCCACGACGCCGGGGGAGTGCTCGTCGCAACGGTCGCTCGCCTCCACGCGACCTACTGGGCGCCGGACGTCCTGCGCGAGTACCTGTGGGGCGGCGAGTCCTGGCAGGTGCACATCGATCACGTGCGCCTCGATGGGGCGTGGGCGCTGGTACTCCCGGGGGAGAGCGACCTGCCGACGCTCATCGAGGCGTTTCGAGTGCGCTCCGACCCGGCGAAGCCGAGCCGCGGTCCCTCTCGGCATCTGACCGTCGCGTTCCCGGTGGTCGAGGTGGGCCATCTGGAGGCGGAGGGCCGCTTCGGCGAGGCGCCCCCGGTGCAGGCGGAGCTCCGCAGCGCGCGGGGCGCTCTGCAGGTGACCTCCGATGGCGCCACCCTCGACTTCGACCGCTTCGGCCTTCGCCTCGTGGCCTTCGATCGGTGGCAAGCGCGGGGGCTCGCGGGCGTCCACGTGCGCGCGCCAGGGCCGATCTGGTCCTCCTTCGACGGGGAGCTGGGCGACGTCCCCGTGAGCTTCTCTGGGCGCATCGAGGGGAAGCACGTGGAGGCCCGCGCGGAGCTGCCACGGATCGAGCCGGAGGCGGCGCGCGCGCTGCTCCCCGAGTGGCCTCTGCAGACTCCCATCGCCGCGCGCGCCAGCGCTGCGGGGCTCCTCCCTGAGTTGACGGCGCGGGTGAGCGCCGAGCTCGGCGGGGGCCTCCTCTCCGCCCGAGGCCTGCTCATCCTGGAGGACGGCGTCGAGGCGGACGTGGACATCGACACGGAGGGCATCGACCTCGCCCAGCTGAACCCGGACCTCCCGCACACGTCCATCGACTCCCGGGGCGCCCTGCTGCTCTGGTCCGACGGTGCGGACATCAGCGCGGAGCTGAACGGCACCTTGCCCGCGAGCCATGTCAACGGGATCGCCATCCCCGCGGTGGATTTCCGGGGGACCTACGACGGCGCCGGGCTCGAGGCGAGCGCCACCTTCCACGAGCAGGGGGTCCCTGCGCACCTCGATCTGCGCCGGAACCCGGACGGGGACGTCGCCTTCGAAGCTCGGCTGCTGCGCACCCGCCTCGAGAACAGCCCGCGTCTGCGCGCGCTCCTCGGCGCCCGCGGCACGGTCGAGGCGGACGTCCAAGGCTCCTTGCAGGGCGGGCACCTCGACGCCCGCCTCGAGCTGCGCTCGAGCGCTCTCCGGTGGCGCGAGTTCGGTTGGGGCACGGGGACGCTGAGCGCGCGGGCGAGCGGCGCCATCGACGCGCCCTCCGCGCTGCAGCTGTCGGGGCGCCTTCGCTCCACGGAGGCGCAGGCCGGCGCCCTGCGTCTGGATCGCCTCGACGTGCGCGCCGACGGCGATCCTCGATCGCTCTCCCTCGAGCTCGACGCGCGACACGGCGATGGCACCGAGATCGACGGTCGCACACGCCTCGATCTGTCTCCCCTCGCCCTGCGCGACGCGGAGGTCGCGATCCTTCGCCGGGGCGCGCGCACCTCGGCGCGGTTGCGTCACGGCTCCATCGGGCCCGGGCAGGGGCGACTCCAGGGACTCCAGCTCGAGAGTGGCGGCGCCCTGGAAGGCGACGTCAGGTGGTCTCCGGGACGCTACGAGCTCGACGTCCGGGGGGCGGGGCTCGATCTGGGGCGCATCGCCGAGGCGATCGCGATCCCCCGCAATCGGCTCGACGGCATCCTCGGACTCGATGCGCGCGTGTCCATCGGCGACAGGTCCTCCGGTCGACTGGACATCGCCCTCGAGAAGGCCTCCCTGTGGACGGTGAGCGGTGTCGACGTCCGCGGCAGCGCCGAGTTCGACGGGCGCAGGTCGGTGGGCACCTTCTCGGGCGGCGTTCAGGGGCTCGGACAGCTGGTGGCCAGCTGGGACGGCACGCTCGCAGGCACCCCGGTGGATCCCGACAGCTGGCACGACGGCACCGGTCAGGCGCAGATCTCTCTGGACCAGATCAACCTCGACGTCCTGGGGCGCGCCATCTCCCTCCCGGGGACCCGGAGCTGGGGTGGCGAAGGCTACGTCCGGGTCAGCGTCGCTCGATCGGAGCAGGGACGACTCCCGCAGGCGTTGTTCCTCGTGGGCACCCAGCGCCTCTCCCTCGACATCGACACCGCCGAGGGTCCCGTGGCCCTCGACGGCGTCGACGTGAGCCTGGCTGGGGCCGTCGAAGGCACCACGGGCAAGCTCGCGGCGACGGGGCGCGTCTTCGACTACCGGGGCGATCTCATGACCCTGAGTACGGAGCTGGAGACGGATCTGGACGCCCTGGCTCGGGAGCTCCTGCGGGGGAGATCGCCCTGGCCGTTGCTCGCGGATCGCCCGCTGCGCGCCGTCGCCATCGTGCCCTACCGCGACTTCGCCCACTTCCCCACTGCCCTGCGGCCCGAGGGCTACACGGGGCGCGGAGCAGCGCGTGCAGTGGTCACGGGCAGCCTCGCCGCCCCGGAGGTCAACCTGAACCTCACCGCGCACCAGGTGTCCGGCGTCGCCTCGCCGTTCATGGTACCCGTCGACGGCGAGACCACCCTCCGCTACGCCCCGACGACGGGCAAACTCCAGGGGAGCGTGCTCGCGAGCCGCGAAGGCCTCCCCGTAGCGCGGGGGACCTTCGATCTGGATCTCCCCTGGCAGAACCTGACGACGGAACCGGAGGCCCGCACTCCCCTCTGGACCGGCGACGCGCAGCTCGTGCTCGACGGACTCCCCCTCGAGCTCATCGACACGGTCGCCGCCCGCCGGGTGAGGGGCTCTGCGCTCGGCTCGATCGCCGTGTCCCGGCGCGCGTGGGTCCCCCGCGTGCGCGCGGACGTGAGCCTGCAGCGGCTGGAGGTCGGCGGGGCGAGGATGGGCGAAGGCCGCTTCATCGCGGACACCACGGACGACGCGCTCGTGGCGAGAGCCCACTTCGAAGACGAGTTCGGCAGCCTCACCGCCTCCGCGCGCGCAGGGGTCGTCGCCACCGGGGCCGGGATCGAGTTCGCGGCGGAGCAACCCCTCCGGCTGACCCTGGAGGCTCGCCAGTACGACGCCAAGGTGATCTCGCCCTTCGTGCGCGGTGTCTTTCACGAGCTGAGCGGCCCCCTGAACGGCACCCTCCAGCTGCTCCTCGAGCCGAGCCGTCAGAGCACACCCGAGACGGACGCACCGTGGCAGGCACAGCTCCAGGGCAACATGTCCCTGCGAGGCGGCGTCGTGGAGCCCGCCGTCCTCGGCCTGCGTCTCGAGGACGTGAGCCTCGTGATCGATGCCCGCCCGGAGGGTGAGTACAACGTCGTCTCCCTCGACGACATCCGGGCGCGCGCCAACTCCGAGCGGGAGAACCTGCGGGCGAGCGGCAAGATCTACCTGCGCAACCTGGACATCGAGCACGCCCGCTTCGATCTCGACCAGAACAGCGTGCCCCTCGCCACCGGCGGCGTGCGCCTCGCGGATCTCACGGGGCACGCCAGCGCCGTCGTCGAGAAGCGCGACGAGGAGCTGGCGATGACCGTCGACGTGCCCCGCATGACCGCGGCGCTGCCCGCGCAGGTGGAGCGCCCCCTCATCGAGCTCGAGGACAACCCGAACATCGAGGTGATCCAGCGCCGCAGCGCCGGCGAAGATCTCGACGACGACGACGAGGTCGGGACCCCGCTGCGGATCCGGTTCCGCCTCGGGGACCAGGTGCGTGTACACAGCCGCCTGCTCGACATCCGCCTCCGCGGCGGACCCGAGCTCTACGTCGCCGAGGAGACGCGAGTGACGGGGAGCATCGAGCTCGTCCCGGGAGGCCGCGTGACGGTCCTGGGGCGGACCTTCGTGATCGATCAGGGACGGGTCGCCTTCGACACGGACGAGCCCTCGAACCCGCACCTCGACGTCACCGCCACCTGGCGCGCGCCGAACGGGGTGCTCGTCATGGCGAACGTCCAGGGCACCGCCCAACAGCCTCGCCTCTCCTGGAGCAGCGATCCGGGCCTCCCTGGCGGCGAGGCAGAGGTCATCGCCCTCGTCCTCGGCGGCGGGGGTGAGTCCCGCGACGCCAGCGCCGGATTCGCCGGCGCGCTCGTCAACGAACTTCTCGGGCAGGCGGGGCCCCGCAGCGTCCAGCTGTCCGTCTCCCGCGACACGGGGACGGGCAGGGGCCAGGTGGCCCGCATGTCCGAGCGCACCTGGGACACGGTGACGGCGACCTTCCAGCTCAGCGAGGAGGTGTGGGTCGAGGGCAGCTATCTCCGCCCCCACGACACGGCGGGCGCCGTCAACGCGCAGGATCCCGGGTTCGCGGGCGCCATCGACTGGCGCTTCCACCCGGACTGGTCCCTGCGCACCGAGGCGGGGAACCTCGGCACCGGCATCGATCTGCTGTGGCGCTATCGCTACTGAGGGGGGCCCCCGCCATCGCTACGGAGCCGGCGCGGGGACCACGCCCACCGCCCATGCAGCGCGCCCCTCTCGACGCTCACGCCACGTCCCGCTCGAGGGACGGGGCGTCACCCTGGCGTCACCCCTTCCGCGCGCTCACCGCCACCAGCGTCACCCCGAGCTCGATGGGATCCTCGGACCAGTACTTGTCGATCGCCTCGACGAAGTAGCGGCTGGGCTCCGTGAGATCCACCGCGCCGAGCCATCCCTCGAGCTCCGGCAAGATGAAGAAGCGGGTGGCGGGATCCTCGACCAGCGCGCGCCCGCTGTCGAAGCGCAGCGATCGCTGGCGCACCTCGAAGTCGACGTCGCCGAGGCCCGCTTGCTCCAGCTCGAGGGCGAGTCCCTCGATGGTGATGCGCTCCGTCGACGCGTGCTCCAGAGCGTCGCTCAGGGTCGAGTCGTCGTACTTGAGGGCGTACTCCGCCAGCAGGTCCGTGAGCTCCCGGAAGGAGCTGCTCAGGGGGAGCGCCAACAGCGCCTGCCCCCCGCGATACAGGAGCCGCTGCATCTCGCCGAACAAGGCGACCCGCCCCAAGCGATCCGCTCGCGGATGGAGACACAGGGCGTGGGAGAACTGCTCGGCGGGCAGCCCCGTGGGGAGCCCCGTCGCCAGCTGGTACTCCAGGGCCGTGATCCCCGCTGCCGCGGCCTTGTTCCGCGCGAGGTCCAGCGCAGGTTCGGAGCCATCCACCCCCACGAGGGCCGTCCGCGGGATGCGCTTCAGGATCTCCAGATCCGGATACCCCGTGCGGCAGCCGAGGTGGGCCACCCGCGCGGCCTCGCTCACCAGCAGCATTTCCAGGGCGAGCTCTCCGAACCACGCCAGGTATCGGGGAACGGCGAAGGTCTCGACGATGGCGGCGTCGTTGGCGCCGAGGGCATCGAACCTGAAATCCTCCACCGCAGCGGGATGCGCCGCCTGGGCTGACTGCGCCGTGATCATTCTACTGAGCTATCAGACCGGCTCGGCTCCGTGCAATGGCTCTGGTACCTTTGGCCGGTGGAAAGCGCCCATCGCGGCCCCCCCGAGGTGGGGACGACTCCCTCCCCGGAAGCGCCCTCCCCGGAAGCGCCCTCCCTGGGTGATCCAGGCGCTCCTGCGCGGCGCTTCGCGTTCGTGGCCCTGGCGGCGGCCTGCGTCGCCGCCACGGCGGCGGTGAGCGGCGGTGAGCAGCCAGCGCACACCGAGCTCGCCGAGCCGGGCGCCGCGCTCCGCTACGAGGTCCCCTGCCCCCCGGGACAGCTCCCCGACGACGGGATCTGCGTCCCCGCCGCGGCTCCAGGGCTCCTCCTCGAGGGCGTCGACGTCGCGCAACCGGGGGAAGCCATGGCCCCCCTCCGGGGCGATCGCCCCCGAGACCTCCGCGCTTACGCGCTCCCGGTCGTCCTGGAGGGCGACTCGACGCCCCGCGTCGAGGAGACGCCGACGACCGATCCGGGCCCTGCGTCGAGGATCGCGCAGGACCCGGTGGTGGGCTCTCCGCTGGGTCCTGCGCTCCGCGTCGCGGCCCCCGGCGCCTCCGTGCGCAGCCTGGTCCTCGAAGCTCAGGAGGGTCCCACCGAGGTCGTCTTCGCGACCCATGGCCCCCCGGGAATCGTGATCACGGCCCACACCGTCCGCCGCGAGCGGGGCCTCCAGACCTTGCTGCTCGTCCACGGCCAGCTCGCGGAGATCGAGCCCCCGCTCCTCGAGGCCATGCCCACCGCCCCGATCCCCGTCGAAGCCGACGCGAAGCTCGGCCTGACGAGCGCCGCGGGCCTCCTCCTGGCGCTGCGCCAGGTGCGCGGGGACGTGACGCTGCAAGCGGCCGTCCCGGATCTCGCCCCCGAGGCGGTGTTCGCCAGCGACCCACGGAACGCCCTGCCACTCCTCCCGTGAGAGGGAAGCCGGAGGTTCCCGGGACCCGATGGGCGAGCGTACCCGATGAGACCCCAGCTCGGCGCTCGCGCGCCGCGCGGGCTCAGACGACGAGCTTGTACCCGAAGCCGTACACCGTGAGGATGTGCTGGGGCTGATCCGGCTTCCTCTCGAGCTTCTTGCGCAGCTTCACGACGAAGTTGTCGATGGTGCGGTTGCCGGGGTTCGCGTCGATGCCCCAGATCTTGTTGAGGATCTCTTCGCGCCCGACGGGCTGACCGTGCCGCTCGTAGAGGAGGCGCAGGAGCTCCACCTCGTAGAAGGACAGGGGCACGTCCTTGCCCTTGGTCGTGACCGTGTGCGTCGTGAGGTTCACGGTCGAGTTCCCCACCGAGAAGACCGTGACCTCGCTGGGCCGCTGGGCGCGCCGGAAGAGCGCCCGGATCCGTGCCACCAGCTCCCCAACGCTGAAGGGTTTGGTGACGTAGTCGTCCGCTCCCACGTCGAGGCCGCGGATCTTGTCGGCCTCCTGGCTCTTCGCCGTCAGCATGATGATCGGCACGAAGGCATCGACCCGCCGCAGCTCCTCGCAGACCTGGTAGCCGTTCACGTCCGGCAGCATCAGGTCCAGGAGCACGGCGTTGGGCCGCTCCGCCCTGCACACCTGCACACCCTCCTTGCCCGTGCCCGCCGTGACCACCCGGAAGCCCTCGAACTCCAGGGCATCCCTGAGCCCCAGCACGATGTGAGGCTCGTCGTCCACCACCAGGATCGTCTTCTGGGGTTCCATGGCCGCCCCGAACTCTAGGAGGCACCTCGGGATCCCGGCAAGGTGGAGCGCTCCTGGAGCACCGATCGGTTCGCTACCGGAAAGCTCCGCCTCCCCGATCCCCCCTGGCGGGGGACCGGCTGGGCGACGAACGGCCTGCCTCTCTGCTCCGTTCGTCGCTCCAGACCCTACCAAGAGAAAACCCCGTCGCCGGCCAGGCCAGCGACGGGGTCGTTCCCTCCGAGGAGCGCTCTCGCTTACTGCGACACCGCGCTGCCCACGCAGGCCACGAAGGTCGTGGAACTGGGAGCAGGCGTTGGCTCGGCGTTGTTACCGATGAAGCGGAGCAAGCGCCGCTCGGTCGCCGGGCACGACTCCACGAGGGGGTTCGTGCAGTTCTCGGGATGGTCGGGGTCGCAGCCGGCCCCCTGAGCACCCGTTCCGGGCAGTCCCTTACCCGGATCGATGTAGCAGTACCCCGGTTCCTGGGCGCTGTTAGTCGCGTTCTCATCGAAGAGGCACTCCTGCAGACCCGCGTCCCTCAGCGGCAGGACCTGACAGATCGTGAACTGCGTGCAGTCCGGATCGTCCGGTCGGCAGGTCTCGCTCTCCTTCAGCTCCTTGCGGATCGCCTCGACCACCTGGGGATTGGGATCCGCCCGGCCGGCGCGCGCGCACGTCCCAGCCCCCGGCAGCACCTCGGTAACCACGCAGGGCACGTTGCCCTCCTCGTCCACGTCGAGCTCGCGGGGGAGGCAGCGACCGGACAGGGCCTCACCCAGGCGCTTCACGATGGCGCCCACCGCCGGGTTGTAGCCCGCGTTGGGGTCGTTCCGATCGGCGGGGTTCTTGGGACAAATCGACGCGACGATGGAGTTGTCTCCGAAGCCCTTCAACACCTCCAGGTAGCGGGTGCCCGGGTAGGCCTTGGCGAAGTACTGGGTCGTGCTGAAAGCCGAACCAGCCCCCTGGAAGCACAGCGGCTTCTGCATCGTCGCGTCCGCCTCCTCGATGCAGTCGCAGGCGCCCGCCGGCTTCGTCGCACACTCCTCCGCCGACAACGGGGAAGGAGCCAGCGGGAACGTGCAGGCGTACTGGAGGTCGTCCCGCTCGGGGTTGTTGAATTCGTGCCCGTTGATGGGGTTCCCCCGGGGCGTCTCCCAGGTCACCAGCGCGTCCCCGGTGATCGGGTTGGTCCCCGAGCGCGGGTCGACGGACTCGATCATGAGGGGATCGGTGGGGGGGATGTTGTTCGCCGGATCCCCCAGGATGACGTCCCAGCGCCCGTTGGCGGCGAGCTCTTCGGCCGTGAGGAACTCGAGGGTCGGGACGCCCGGCTCCAGAGACTCCGGCGTGGCGATGTCCTGCCAGGGCACCCCGACGATGCCCGCAAGGAACACGAGGCTCCGGTCACGGACAAGGCCGTTCTCCCCCGGGGCGAAGAGGGGGTTCGGCACGAGCTCGCCGCTGCGGTTCGGGACCATCGGCTTGGTCAAGCCGTCGATGTAGCGCCGGGGCGAGTAGAGAAAGTCCACCCCGAAGCGACGCTTCTGCGCGTGGCAGCGGATGTTGGGCTTGTCGTCGATCAGGGCGAGTTGCGGCGCCCTCCCGTCGACGCGAGCGCAACGGGGCGCGCTCGGACACCCCGCCGGCGGATCCACCTGGCACGAGTGGCAGCACTCGGAGTTGGGATCCGTGTCACAGGTCTCGGAGGCGACCCAGAGCGCGTCTTGCGCGCGCCCGGCGCGCGCCGCGAGCCAGTCCGTCCCACCATCCCGGATGGAGCAGTCGTTCTCGTCGCTCAACATGATGATGGCGACGAGGGAGTCGGGGCGGAGGAACGCGGCTCGCTGCGCGAGGAGCGCCTCGTTGATCGCCGAGGGCACGGCCTGATTCTCACCATTCAGAACCATGTCCACCGGGGGCTCGGGATCGATCAAGAAGCGGTACCAGCCCTCCATCACCGCCTCGAAACCGCAGCCGGTCTCCCCCGCGCCGGTCACGTGCGCGGTGAAGTCGTCGATGAAGGCCTGTTCATCGTCGACGGCGGCGCCGCGCCAGCGCAGGAAGCCTGCGGGATCGTGTTCCGGGAGTCCGGGACGTACCTTGGGCAGCAGCTCTCCCCGGTCGTTGACGTGGACGATCGGTTCCTGGATCGTCGCGCAGACGTTGGTCGGGCCGCCGTGTCCACCGAGGGACGAGGTCACCACGCCGATGTGGATGTTCTCGATGGGATCGAACTCCCGCTTGGAGCCCTCGGGACAGGTGGTCCCGGGGAACGGCGACAGCGCCCCGGTTTCCCGGTCCACGCAGCTCGGGTTCACGAGGCGGGCCACCAGGTTGGGCACGGCGTCCTTCAGGATCTGCTGCTTGTCCGCCATCGACACGGAGTTGTCGATGGTGAACAGCAGATCGATCTTGTCGATCTTCGTGTTCACGATGCGATCGACGAAGACGTTGCTGGTGTTCGGCTGCTGCTCGACCGCCGGGCGATCGAGACAGCCGGCGCTGAGAGCCGCCCCGACGAACAGGGTCAGCCCTGCTGCCAGACCGGCCCGCAGGGCGCTGCGGCGGGGTTGTTTCTTGCTCTTGGACATCTGAACTCGCTCCTCAGGACTGGGCTCCATCTCAATCGAACCGGGTCTCAATCGGACCGGGTCTCAATCGGACCGGGTCTCAATCGAATTGGTTCTCGATCGAACCAGGACCCTCGTGCGATCGAGGGGAAGCCAACGAAGTCGGACCGGCGACGATCCAATCTCGCGGCCATCGAGGCGAACGCCCCCAGGGGATGGCTGGGGGAGATTCGCGTTCTTTCGCTGGGAATGCAACGCCTATTCCATCGTGAAAGCGTGCGATTGCAGGGAAGTACGGAGCGCCACGACAACGAGGTTGGCAATCACCGCGCCACGGTGTCAACCCTGTTGACTGTGAGAGGGGCCGTCCGACGGAGAGGGGCCTTCCCGGACCTCGGGGACGGCCTCCGAGGACTCAGCGGGCGGCGCAGTAGAGAAATGTGCGCGGAGAGCGGCGAGGTGCCGACGGGTCACACCGGGCACCGCCAAGATCGCCTCGTCCGAGGCGTTGCGCACCCCCTCCACCGTCCCGAGCCCTCGGAGCAGCGCCTGCCGGGTGCGGGGACCGATACCGCGGATGTCGTCGAGCTGCGAACCCAGCCGGCGCTTCTTCCCTGCTTGGGTGCGCCCCCGGTTGGCGAAGCGGTGGGCCTCGTCCCGCGCCCGCGCCAGGAGGAAGAGCTCGGGGCTGTTCGGACGGAGGGAGACCGGGTTCTTCTGACCGGGGAGATACACCCGATCGACGAGCTTCTCCCCGAGGGGTGTCTCTTTTTCCTTGGCGAGGGCGACGATGGGCAGGTCGAACAAGCCCAGGTCCTGGGCCGCCGCGAGGGCCACGGCCAGCTGCCCGCGCCCTCCGTCGACGACGAACAAATCCGGCAGGTCCCAGGTGCTCCGCGCGTCGGCGTCGCCCGGCGTGTCGCCCTCGCGCTCGTCCCCTGCGACTCCACCCGGCGACACCTCCTCGAGGGCCGCGGGCGCCGGCCCGGCGCGCGTCGCCGCCTCCGCCGCACGCGCCTGGAGTCCCCGGCGGAAGCGCCGCCCCAGCACCTCGAACATCGCCCCGTAGTCGTCCCCGTCGTCCACGGTGCGCACCCGATAGGACTTGTAAGCGCGCTTGTTCGGTACCCCATCCTTCAAGGCCACCACGGAGCCCACGGTGTCTTGACCGCCGAGGTGCGAGATGTCGCAACACTCGATGCGCCGGGGCAGCACCGGCAAGCGCAGGCGCTTCTGGAGCTGCGCCAGCCGCTCGTCGATGTCCTCCGCCGCGCGGCGCTTCTCGTCGAAGGCGTGGCGCGCGTGCTCCTGGGCCATCTCCAGGAGGCGCTTGCGGCTGCCACGCTGGGGCGAGAGGAGCTGGCAGCGCGCACGCTTTTTTCCCGTCAGCTCCGCGCGCAGCTCTCCGAGCCACTCGGCGACACCGTCTGCGCCGTCGGGGAGCACGGGCACGAGGATCTCGTCCGGGATGTGGCTCGATCCGACGCCCCCCTCACCGTAGTGATCCCGGAGGAACGTCGCGACGATCTCGTCGTCGGGGATCTCCATGCGCGCGTGCGACAGGCTCGCGATCTCGACGACCCGCCCCTGGCGGACATACACGACGCCGATCTCGACGAGATCTCCTTCCCGGTAGAGCCCGAGCACGTCCTGGTCGCCGTCGCTGACGACCACGACGCGCTGCTGCTCCCGCACCTTGCGCACCGCGTCGAGCTGATCCCGGTAGATGGCGGCGACCTCGAAATTCAAGTCGCGGCTCGCCTGCCTCATGCGCTCCTCGAGCTCGCGGGTGAGCTCGTCGTGGCGGCCGCTCAGGAAGAGGTCGACCGCGCGGACCTGCGCGCCGTACAGATCCCGATCCACGTCGTACACACAGGGCGCGGGGCAGCGCTTGATCTGGTACTGGATGCACGGGCGGCGACGGCTGGCGAAGTCGCGATCGGTACAGGTCCGCAGCTGGAAGTGCTTCTCCACCAGGTGCAGCGTGCGCCGAGCCGCCGTCGCCGAGTGGTAGGGGCCGAAGTAGCGGGCCCCGTCGGGCTTGGGTTTGCGCACCAGCTCGAGGCGGGGCCAGGGCTGCGCCGGGTCGAGGCGGAGGTTCAGGTACTCCTTGTCGTCCCGGAGCTTCACGTTGAGCCGCGGCCGATGCTCCTTGATCAGGCTGTTCTCGAGGATCGCGGCCTCCTTCTCGGAGAGCGTGACGATGGTGTCGAGGTCGCCGATCAGGCGCGGCAAGGCGGGGATGAACGCGCGGGTGTCCGAGGTGCCCGCCTGGAAGTAGCTGCGGACCCGGGCCCGCAAGCTCTTCGCTTTGCCCACGTACAGCGCGCGGCCCTGCTTGTCGCGAAAGATGTAGCAGCCAGGGCGCGCGGGCAGAGCCGCGAGCTTCTCTTCGACGTTTCGGGGCAACACGGCGGGCTCTTATACCCAATCGTCCCACGACGTTGCGCGCGTTGCGATTTCAGCCCGTCTGGGCCATGTCTCCGGTCGTGCCTCGGCTACGGATCCCGCAGCTGCTCCGCCGTCCCGGTGCGCCGGGACGCGTCGTCAGTCGGCCGGTGGCCGCCCTGGCCATCCTGCTTTGCGGTGTGGCGGGCTCGGCGCTGGGCGTCGCGCTGGTCCCGCGGGCTCCCGCGCCCGTCCCGGCGGCTCGCGCAGAGCCTCCGCCCCGCGTGCGCTTCTTGTCCGAGGACCTGCAGCTCGGCGACGGCGCCGTGGAGCGGGCGGTGGAGAAGCTGCGACGCCACGCGCGGCTGAGCTTCACCCTGAAGCTCCCCGACGAGAAGTTCCGCACGTACTCCCTCGGCTCCCTCGGAGCCGTCGTGGACACGGCGCGCCTCACCCAGCTCGTGCGCGACGCCGACGACCCGACGAGCCCCCTGCGGCGCCTCTGGAGGCGTCGCGGCGCCGACACCGCGGCCACGGAGCTGCCCGTGCCCCTCCGGCTGGAAGCGGACGAGGTGCTGCCCCTGCTGCTGCGTCTCAAGGACGAGCTGGATCGCACCGCGGTCGACGCCCGGCTCGATCTCGAGAAGCGCACGGTGATCCCCGAGGTGGTGGGGCGCAAGCTGGACGTCGACGGCACCCTCCACGCCATCGACGAGGCGCTCGCGCGGGGCGAGCTGAGCGCCGAGGCACGTTTCCTCGAGCTGCCCCCCGAGCGGCGCGCGAGCGAGCTCGGGGACGTCCGCTTCGATCACGTGCTCGGCTATTTCGAGACCCGCTACGATCGCGCCCAGCGGGCTCAGGACCGCACCTACAACCTACGGCTCGCCGCCTCGAAGCTGGACGGCACCGTGCTCCTGCCCGGCGAGGTGTTCGACTTCAACCGCGTCGTGGGGCCGCGCGACGAGGCCAACGGCTACAAGGTGGCGACCGTCATCGCCGACGGCGAGCTCGTGGACGGGATCGGAGGCGGGACGTGCCAGATCTCCGGGACGCTCCACGGCGCCGCCTTCTTCGCCGGGCTCGAGATCGTCGAGCGCTACCCCCACACGCGGCCGAGCTCCTACATCAAGATGGGCCTCGACGCGACCGTCGTCTACCCGACCATCAACTTCCGGGTCCGTAATCCATTCGACTTCCCCGTCGTCCTCCACCAGACCGTGAAGAACGGCGTGGTGCGGGCGGAGGTCCTGGGCCCCCCGCGCGACCTCACCATCTCCCTGATCCGGCGGGTGGACGAGGCGATCCCCTTCGAGGAGCTCGAGCGCCCCGATCCTCGCCTCCCGAGCGGCGAGCGCGTGCTCGCTCAGCGGGGCATCCCCGGGTTCCGCCTCCACCGCTACCGCATCGTGCGGGAGGGCATGCACGCGGTGCGCGAGCGTTGGAACGACGTCTACCCGCCCGCGGCGCAGATCGTCCGCGTGGGCACGGGCAAGCCCGGCGAGAGGCCCGCGAACATCAGGGACGACCGCACCCCCGAGTACACCGCGGACGAGCTGTTGGTCGTCACCCTGCGGACGGACGAGGCCGGGAACCGGGACTTCGTCGAGAACCGCGAACGAGGGCGCTTCGGCGAACCTGGCTGGACGAAGGAGGCGGGGATGCCCGCCTGGGAGCGCAAAGAAAAGCCGTGAGGCGAAGCGGCGCCGACGGCCCCAGCGCGTCGAGCCGCCCTCCGCCCCACCCGCAGCGCTCCCAGCAGCGCTCCCCGACGTGACGACCCTGGCGTCGTCGGCGCCCCGCGGTCGAGGCTCAGCGGGAGGTCCTCCCGACGCCGTGGGGCTCGCCTTCCGCAAGCGGCGCGCGACCAGGGGGGACCGCCCTCCCCGATACCCTGGACGCGGGCACGCCCGTCCAGCTCGGCCCTTTCCCGAGTCGCCCCGCGCGGGGCCCTTGCGAGCACCGCTCCGGCGCCGCACTGCACGAAGTCCGCCACGTTGGACTCGTTCATGGAGCCCCTACGGCCCTCGCCCTCGGCAATACCCGGGCTCGGCGGGCGTCCTGGTCCGTTTAGATACTGGCGATGGCGACACCGCAGGCGCAATGAAATGTACGTGGGTACTCGAGCACCCGAGCGCAGCGGAAACCACCCCGCGACGTCATCCGGCATTATCCGTGCCAAGGCTGGAGTGCATTCGCTCCATCTACGGCCGCCTTGAGAAATCGTTCAGTCGCTCGGGCCCTTTCCCCGCAAGCGGATTCCTCCGACGGCGCGGTTCTCGGGAGGTCTCACTCCGAGAACACCCAGTAAATCCGCAAGTCTCCTCACCTCTCCGCGTCGTGCAGGACTTGTCCCGAGGCCCCTCCCCTCTAATCGTTCACCACATCCATCCAATTGGTTTACTCATTGGTCACTTCCGCCGGCGAAGTACTCCTCTCCCACGACCACCACTCCCATCCCCGATACCTTAGGCGCGGGCGCCGCCCGTCAAGCTCGGGTTTTGGCGAGGCTTTCGCGAGCACCGGAGCGGAGCCGGAGTGCACGAAGTCCAG
>Ga0207873_1000366_pt1 | contig 50229 bp, 38 predicted proteins | sample BGWIniCompost_FD_187373 | JGI IMG/M metagenome (GOLD analysis project Ga0207873, IMG submission 187373) | Cellulose adapted compost microbial communities from Newby Island Compost Facility, Milpitas, CA, USA - BGW Initial Compost (SPAdes)... ...
GGCGGGCAGTTTCCGCAGCTGAATTGCTGCGGCCTCATTGAAGCAGGTCATTGGCCTGCTGAAAGCACACCGCCGCGTCCGGGTTTCCGCAGCTGAATTGCTGCGGCCTCATTGAAGCAGACGGCGATGCGCAGGATGAAGGCCAAATGCAAGGCGTTTCCGCAGCTGAATTGCTGCGGCCTCATTGAAGCCCGGTAGCGTCCGACGAGATCCTTCGCGTAACGCACGGTTTCCGCAGCTGAATTGCTGCGGCCTCATTGAAGCTCGCCGCCGCGCCGGAGCTGTACGAGGCGCTGCGGGGTTTCCGCAGCTGAATTGCTGCGGCCTCATTGAAGCCTCCTGACGTTCGACGCGCTCCACGCGGCCGAGACCGGTTTCCGCAGCTGAATTGCTGCGGCCTCATTCTTCGGCTGACGCCGAGACGTCGAGCCAGCTCCGTCTTCTTCAGACCCTGCTCCAGATAGTGGCGTAACAACACTCTCGTCTCCCGTCCGTACATGCACCGGCTCCGCTCCAGCGTCGCCGCCAAGGGGAAGCGGCCCGCAGGCCGCCGTCAACGAGTGTGCAATTTTGGTCCGCCGAATCTGTGCAATTTACGGCCGCCGCCTACAGGCCTCATTGAAGCGAGGTTGCGAACAGCTAGAACGCTGTGGCCTCATTGAAGCTTCGTCACCTTCGGCTCGACCGGCTTCGCCGTCTCTGCTCAGGAAAAACCAAGCTCATGCCGTGAGACGTTCCTCGCCGCGCATTGCGGCTGCTTCTAATACAGGCGTGGCTCGCGTGAAATTCATGAACTTGCCGACCGATACTCGCCGCGCGTGCATGACGTAATGAACACCGAGGTGGCGCAGTGCGCCTGGCTTACGCAAATCCGGATGCGCGAGAAGAGCCCTGATCGTAGCGAGACTTGCCGGTTCCTCCCAGATCGGCCATGCGAAAGAAAAGCCATGGCGATCGAATGCACCTCCAATCATGCTCGGACGCACGCGGTCGAATCTGCGCTCGGGCACGACCGTCAACGCCGCAAGACCAATCGCAGCAAGACGGTTTGCCCCGTGCTGCGTTCCGCCTTTATATGCTGCATCGGTCGGATCACCCGCCATCAACGCGTAGCGGACGTCTTCCTTGGGATCCCATCGGAACGAAGGAGTTGGGTCGGTGCGATGCCAAGGGTGGAACAGCGCTTCCGCCAGAGACCGTGCTTCGGTCGGAACGTCGGCCTTCTTCCCCTTGCCGCGTTTTGGAGGGGCTTGCAGCTTAGGCACACCCGCTAATCGTTCCAGGAAATGCTGATGCCCCTGCCCGAAGAGCAGGCATAACGGTGTGGGGTCGATGGTCTCGTCCTTCTCCGGCTTGATGGCTGCGTCGGTCATCAACGCGGCGAGAATATCTGCCTGGTCGCGATTCCCGACCTCCGACGCACGTGCTGCTGACATCAACTCCGATCTGGCCTCGTCGCGGGAGTAGTTGAGATCCGCTCGGTTACCAAAGTCGTACGCCTGGGCTAGGGTCGCGATTCCCGACGCCGCCGTTTCGCATATTTCCTCTTGGCTTATTTCCTTCGCCAGGAACAGTCTGGGTCGTAGTGGCGGCCGTTCGATATCCCAGCCCGCTCGAGGGCGTAGCTCACGATCATGCTCTCTGTCCGCTGCTTCTATTGCACGGAGTAGACCGAGCAGGGCGAGAAAAGCAAGGAGGTTGTCCGGCTCGAGTCCGTCGAGACGGTGAGAGATTGCAGCGGTCATTTCCCGGACTCCTTGGCGTCTTCGGACGCTCGATGGTCGGCGAGCCGCAGAATCGCTTCCATATGCGCAAGGCCCCATGCACCGTATCGCGCGCGCAGGCGCTCGAACAACTTAGGCCAGTCACAACCCCGCCAATCGAAAGCGAATGACTGAGGCCCCGGCCCGGCGGGCACGTTGGCCGGCAAGTCGCAAACAGCGGGCAATTGCCGGTCAGTACGGTCGAGCAGATCGGCATGTGGGAAGAAGGGGCGTCCATAGCCGTGGTGCACACCGACGAGCCACAAGACGAGGTCAGGATCCTTTGCCTCGGCAAAGCGCGGTACCAGAGTCGCGAGCCGAACGGAGAAGGCTTCGTGGCGCCAGTCCTCAGGCAAGCCCGAATCGGTGCGAGCCGACCGCGGCAGCGAACGCCCCGACTTCGCCAATACTTCCGACGAAGCATCGAAGCCGATCCCCAACGGATCTCCGTAATGGAGCCACCCCTGGAAGCGGGGATCAGCCTTCCCGAGATCGTGGAGATATCCCGCCAGCTTCAGATCGTGCACGCGATCGGCGGAAAGCCCCGCGGCTCGGGCAAACTGCTCAGCTCGATGCTCGACGTCTGCGGAATGCTGTGCCAAGGGGACTGGCAGGCCGAGCAGCGAACCACTGATATCGTCCTCGGTCGAATTCGGCGCTACTTCTTGTGCCGTCAGTCCTGATTTGATGCCGAGTGGCGCCACAAACAGGACGCCCCTAGGAAATCCCTCTTCCGTCTCGCCATAGACGTGCAAGTAGGCCACGACGCTGCTAGGCCGTCTTGCTTCGGACAGCGCGAGGAGGTCGTCGTGGATGTCAGTCGGCAAGGCGAGGTCGAGAAGTGCATCGCGCACGTCTTGCCACGGCCGCGACTCGACGCCAGCCAGCGTTTCAGCAAGCCGCCTCTCCGACTCAGGAGGGACGAGGCCCGGAGCGACTCGCACAAAAAATCTTCGCCCAGCGAATGGCAGCGCCGCGTAACGCGCCACATCGGGTACTGCCGCTCTCGAAAGCACGTTCCAGCCAAACTCGTCGACACCGCCATAAGATGCTGGAACGATAATGGTGTCCCCCGGCCGTATCTGCTCCGGACGAATCCACGTCGAGCGAATATCTTGGCCCTTCCATCGGAACACGCGGCGCCGTTCGCCCCGTGAGCTTTCCGGTTCAGCCGCCGAAACGTCGGACGGCACGTCGGCCAATAGCGCCGTGCTTCTCGATCCAGAGAGCCAGGCACGGACCATTGAAATCGGCATCTCGATGGCCTCGGCCGCACGCGGCGGAACTAGCGTCAATAGGCGGCGCAGGCGTTCGACGTCGTTCTCGTTGACAGACCGTGAATCGATGTCGGCGCGCCAGATAACGACCACTGAATCGGGCTGCCGCTCCGGTCCATGAAGAAAGCACGCGATCTCGGGGTCGGCCGCCGGTATCGGCGAAGTCTGGCTTAGAAGATCGACATGGGCAGGCATCAGGACAGGGGCATCCGGTTTCGGCGACAACGCTTCTTCGGATAAGCGCACAGTGAAAGTGTTTACGCCGAAATCGACCAAGAGCTCACGGCCTACCTTGGTAGCGGCCTCCGTCAGCCGCGCCCAGGCATGCCTGATTGCATGCCCGTAGATGGGATCCTTTGCTTTCGAGGAGACATCTTCTTTCATCGCCACGATTGCCGCGTACGGACTCATGTCTCTGCCAGCTCGGTTCAGCCGGCCAAACCGTTGGCGCAGCGCATCGAGCGGTGCCACGTCGGTGATCAGCGCATCCAAGTCGATATCAACGCCAGCCTCGATGCACTGCGTCGCAACAACAATGAGCGGCTTGTGCAGCGTTCGAGGCTCGCCAGTCTTGATCAGGCGGAGTATCTCCGTTGCCTTATCGCGTTCGACTTGCCTGGCAGGCCCGATCAACAAGCCAGGGCGATTCATGGTGCCGCTCTCGATCTCTGTGCGGAATTCCTCGCATAGGCGCGCATGCACGGCCCGTGCGCGCACGACACGATTAACCACGATACCGATGGCCGGCACCGGTGCCCCATTCGAAGCGTCCCTAAAATGATTCAGTGCTTGATGGACCTCTCGAACCAGCGCTGCCGTACGCTGCAACAGTGCTTTTTCGGTATCTTCAACCTCCTGGTCATTGTTTGGCGTATCTGCCTCTATAGCCTTCGATACCTCGATCAGCTTCGTCGGCTTGCTCGCAGCCAGCCGTTTCTGAAGCACCGCGTGGCAGTAGTCCTCGTCTTCGAGACCGAATTCCGCCGACAGCTTTTCACCCGGAGTTGCTGTCAGGAGGGACACACCCCACGGCGTCGTATCCGAAGATTCGCGCCACCGCTCGCCCCGATACGTAGCAACCCAATTCAGCGTCTGTCGAAACGGCTCAGCGAGGTGCGCTTCATCGAGCAAAATGAGACAGTCCGCACCAAGAAGACCAGCGTGCACCGGTTTCATGGAATCTGAGACGCCATATCCTCGAAAGAGCAGGCGCGAGCCGACTTGGTCTACTGTCGAGCACAGAATCGTAGGCTGTGACGGTGTCCGCGCCCAATCGTCTTCCCGGGGGACGCCGCCGCGGAGGCGCCGTGCAATCAAAGGATGAGCGCTCTCCGATCCTTGCCTGTCCGCAGAGAGCCGTAGCAGACGTTCAGCCACTTGTTGACTCACTGGCCCGCGTGGAGACCGTAATCCTTCAGCGAGCTTCTCGGCTCTGCCGAACGCATCATCGACGATCAGCCGACGGTCGACGATGTATGCGATCCGCACAGGTGCTCGCCTCGGCGCGCCATTAGCTTCCAAAGCAAGATGAAATACCGCTATGTCGAGCGTGGCGGTCTTACCCGACCCCGTCGGCAGATCGAGCACGGCAGGCCACCTACCGTTGTCGACAAGCTGCCGAAGCAAACGCGCCTGCCACGGGAACGGCTCGTAGCCGTGCATCTCGCGAAAGAACGCAGTGAAGTCCTTCGGCGACAGGCTCATGTGACCTCCCGCCTTGTAAAGAGCGGCCTGCACAACCCCATACCGACAAAGCGGCCAGCACCAAGGATCACCGGACCTTCAACGGGATCGGCAAAGCGAATTACGGCATGCGTCAAAAAGCGACTGGCCAGTGAAGCCGGTAATCTCCACCTCATCCAGGCCGGTGATCGCGCGGAAGGGTACGCGGAAGGAGCACCTTCCAACGCAGGATGTTTGTCGACAAAGACTTCTACGGGTTCCGGAAGCCCAACGTTTCGGCACGCTGCTGTAATCTGATTTCCTATTTCGGCATTGCGCTCCTTTCCCTCACTCTTGAGGTGCCGATCGAGAACGATCGGTGTGACCGTTGCGAACGTGGATGCTGGGCCAACGTAGAGACTCGGGTCAAGCGAGCGTTTATCTGCTGGCGCCTCGCGAGTGACAGATAGACGGATCGAGAAACCCGAATTTCCAGCTGCGCCTTCTCTCGGCTTGATCTTCAGGATGCGGCGGTCGTCCTGGATCGGCGCCACCATGCTCAGCGCTCGCAGGAAAGCCGCATTTTCGAGCAGCCCGCTGCCACGCGGCGGCACGAGTGCATATCCCATGACGTGTCCGTCGGAATAAGGAAAGCCAACGAATGGCATTGGCACGATTGCGAGATGCGGCGCACGACTCGGCTTTCCACTTGCGTCGTGTCCGCTGACGATCTCCGGGATGTCGTTCTCCATACCGATGCGCCGATAGCCGCTTAATACGGCGTCGCGTATCGTTTTAGCCACTATGGCGCACGCCCGAAGATCGGGCATCTCGCCACCGACATGCTCGAGAAGCAACCAGTGCGTGTCGAATACGCTTCCGACTCGGGCCGCATGCTCGTTGGCGAGCGTAAACGCCGGCCCAGGCAATGGGCGACGGCCAGCTTCGAAATCTCGGCGTAACTCGAAAAAGCGCCCTTGATAGATACGGCGCTGCGCTGCCGTGCCCACATCAGAAGAAACTGAATCGGCGACAAAGAATCGGCAGCGCGTCAGGCTAGTCGAGTGCCCGATGTACGCAGTGTCGCGGGCCAAACACTGGAGTGCCTCGAACGTTTCGGGCGCGGGTGATGCATCGTCCCATTCGAGGCGCGCAATCGGGTCGAGGGGGCGCACAGCAGGAAACTGGCGCGGCTGACGACTTCGCAAGACCGGCAACACTCCGCGTGCGTTCTTCTGCTTATCGCTTCGCGGATCGTTAGGTGGCACGAAGACTGTGACGGCCGTGCGCCGGACTGCGGGGGAGGCAATCACCCGCGGTGGAGATTGAGATTCCAGCCACTCCAACGCCTGCGCCTCCTGCGACCTCTGACCGCGCGCAGCCCAAGTTGCCACCAAGGCAGAGAAGACTCGGTCAGGCTGTGGCGGCCAATCGGGTGCGGAGCTCGCGGGGCTTATTGCCGCGAACGAAACGCCCGACAAGTATTCGACTTCGAGGACGAGACTCATTACTCCTCCCCGGAGCCGTTTTCCTCGCCACCCGCGCCTTGCAGCGCCAGCTCCTGGCTCTTACGCACGATCTCGACGAGCTTCGGCTGCGGCGTAAGCCGCAACGGCTCGCTAGAAAGGCTGAAGCCGGCCGATCGCGCCGCTTCTACCGCTTCCTGATAGAGTGCGCGCACCGTTGATCGCTCGATGGAAATCGTCTCGGTGGATCCGTCCGGATGCACAAGCTCCAGTGGGGCGCGGTCTTCGCAGACGAGATCGCAACGGGAGCGCAAGGCGTAGCCCCGCGCGTCCTGCTCGACAAGCGCTAACAGTCCGAGAGCTCCGAGCAAGCTGCGAGCCGCAGCATCCCGCTCGTCTCCGCCGAAGCGTAGGCGACGCAGGGCAGCGAAGCTGAGCACGAAGGTATGCTCGAGGTACTCACACGTCACGCCTAGCGGCTGGACGGACGGGGCGATGTTGCCGTGGTTGATCTCGGACGGCCTGACTTTCTTTGCCTTCTTGCCGGCTGCCGCTTCTGTCGTACCCCAACCGCTCTCGCCCTTGAAGACCTCGACCTTCCGCAGCACACCTAGTGGATCAATGCGGCTCCCGGTGCGTCGACCAGCGGTTCGGAACTCGACTTCACCGGTTCTTGAGTCGACTAGTTCTTCCATTGGCACGTCGATGCCTACGATCTCGGATGTCAGGCATCTGGCGAACTTTGCGCCCAGCCCGCCACCTTCGCCGGTCGAGTGCCAAGCGCCGAAAACCAACGCGCTCGGCGAGATCTCCAGTACGGCCGAAGCATCCTCAGGTCTCGCTTTGGCAAGCCGTCTACCCACTGCGCTTTCCATGAACGGCTCGTCACCGAGAAGACTGTCACGCAGGATCGCGTCGTAGATGCGATGAGGCGCATCCAGCGACGTAATTCGGGTGATTCCCTCGAGCCCAGCGTCACTGAAATCGACAACGACGTGCGGGATCATCAGACCGTCTGCGATCGCGCCTAAGAGGCACTCTTCAAGCCGGTTCGCCTGGGATTGCACACTGTCTACGAGTACGCACCAGACATCTTTGCCCTGGAGTCGCCGGCGCTCGTAAACATGCCTGGGCGGCGCGTTGCGACCTTCGCCGGGATATGTCGGCGGGAAAATCTTGTCGCCTTTGCCGCCGACGGGTTGCAACCGCTGCCGGCGGCGAAGTGCCGTATCGCTTGCTACAGCGGCACGAAGACCAGATAGATCTAGCCGAGTCATAAAGCTCCTCCCGGATGCAGTCCAAAGCAAAATGGTGAGTCCGTCGCGACAAGCGGCAGGAATCTAGCCCTTCGCGGCAAATACGCGCTTCCGCTAGTTTCACCTGGCCCACTCTCAGCACGCGATAGTGGCGCACGACCCCCGCCGCACAACGACCGCTTTCTAACTCGGCCTACGACGAGGTCTGCTCGTACTGGCTCAAAGCGTCACGCAACGCCTTCCTGACCGATTCACGTAACGCCGGCGGGGCGACGACCTCGACCTCGCGGCCATGTCTCAGAATGTCCATAACGAGTTCCTCGTCGTGCCGATAAGGAATCCGGAGCTCGTAGCGGCCATCCGTCAAGAATTGTCCGACCTGGCGCGGATGCCAGCGTTCATCGGCTACCCACCGCGCACGCTCAGCGGAGAACCTGAGCACAGCGGTCTTATCGGCTTTTCCGGAAAAGATTCCGTAGCTACTCGCGAAATATTCGTCTAGCTCGTCATCGGGAATCTCGTTAGCCGCCTCAGGTATCTCTGAAGCTTCGAGAACGCGGTCGACCGAAAACGTCCTCAACGCATTTCTTTTGTGACAGTACGCGTCGAGTAGCCCACTGTCTCGGTAATGGACTAACCGCTGCGGTGATATCACCCTTTCGGTTACCCGGTCGCGGGCGCGGCCATGGTAGACAATGCGCAGTTTCCGGCGCTGCAAAGTTGCCGACGCCAACGTCTGAAAACATCGACCGGCCGGGCGCGACGCCATACCGAGCACGCGGACGCGCCGAGCCGCCTCGTTCAAACCGAGCCTCTTGTGTTGCAGCAGCTCCGTTATGCGTTTGGATAAAGCTGCCAGATGCTCGCCGAGCAGCCCCGGTCCGAGTTCCTCGAACAACCTGTCGAAAACGAGCAGAGCCTGCAGCTCCTTCGAGTTGAACCAGAGCCCGGGCAGCTGATAGCTGTCGGATTCGCCCTCGCGTTTGTAGTAGTAGCCGCGCCGTTCGTCGTCCCATTCGATGGGCGCATTCAAGTAGAACCGCATCTCGCGGATCAGGCGATAGAGCGTCGGTTCAGAGCATTCGAGCTCGTGCAACAGCTCTTCTCGGGGTACGGGGGTGCGCCTATTACGGAGCACCCGGTCCAACATGTGGATTCGGTCGAACTTATCCAAGAGTCAAGCACGCCGGCGCAGCACCAGCTACCGCCGCGACTATTTGCAAACAACCTAATCTGTGGAAAGTATCGTCCTCGGAAGTTTAGCGCCCGAACCTCCCGAACCTCAACCGTTGATGAGCAAGCGCTCGGAAAGGCCGCATCGGCCTCGCGACCCCAAGGAGCGGAAATAGATCTGGCGGAACCCTTCGGAACCCGAAGCACACTCGCACGAAGAGCGGAACCGCTTCACTCCATGTGCTCAACGATCAGCTGCACCGTAGGCGGATCCCAGTAGTCGTTGATATCGAGTCGGTAAGCCAATGTCAGTTCGCGCTCGGAAGGCGGTTCCGTGCAATGAAACGCAATCGCATCTACGGGACGATTGCCTCCGGCAGGACGCACCTTCATCTTGAGGTGCGCATCCTTTAGTAGCAGATAGTCGAGCACCTCGAAACGCCCGTCGAAGCACGGTTCCGGGAAACCCTGCCCCCACGGAGCGGCCCGGCGGAGCAACGCCGCGACTTCGGCGGTCAGATAGTCCGGACTGAGCTCACCGTCGGTGAACACGCGCTCTGCGAAGCTCTCTTCGCTCAGGCTCTCGCGTCCGATCTGCTCGATCGCCAGCTTGAAGTCGCCGAAGGCCCTCGCCGGCAGCGTGAGCCCCGCCGCCATCGCGTGTCCGCCGAAGCGCTCGAGCATGCCCGGATGACGCGCCGCCACGGCGGTGAGCGCGTCGCGCATATGAAAGCCCGCGATCGATCGGCCCGAGCCTTTGAGCCGATCGTCGCTCGTCGGCGCGAACGCGAAAGTCGGACGGCAATAGCGTTCCTTGATCCTCGACGCCACGAGCCCGACGAGGCCTTCGTGCCAGTCGCGATGCGCAAGACAAACGACGTGCGGCAGTGAGCCGTCGAGCTCACTGCACGGCCCCAGGAGGTCGATCGCTTCGGCCTTCATCCGCGCCTCGAGCGCGCGCCGCTCGCGATTCAACGCGTCGAGCCGCTCGGCGAGCGCTGCGGCTTCGTCCGGATCGTCGGTGACGAGGCAGCGCACACCGACCGACATGTCGTCGAGGCGCCCGGCGGCGTTCAAGCGCGGGCCGATCTGATAGCCGAGCGTCGTCGCCGTGACGTCCTCGAGCCGCACGCCGGCCGCGCGCGCAAGCGCCGCGAGCCCGGGCCGACAGCGTCCCGCCCGGATGCGTCTCAACCCTTGCTCGACGAGCACGCGGTTCGATCGGTCGAGCGGCACGAGATCGGCAACCGTGCCGAGCGCGACGAGATCGATGTGCTCGAGCACCGCGTTCGGCTGGCCGAGCGCCTTGCCGAGCGCGGCGAGGAGATAGAACAGCACGCCGACGCCGGCGAGGTTTCGGCCGCCGGAGGTGTCGCCCGGTAGATTGGGATTCACGATCGCGTTCGCGCGCGGCAGCACGGCCGGCGGCAAGTGGTGATCCGTGACGAGCACGTCGATGCCCGCCTCGCGCGCCGCGTCGACGCCCGCATGGCTCGTGATACCGTTGTCGACGGTCACGATCAGCGTCGGCGCGTAAGGCAACACGCGCTCGACGACCTCGGGCGTCAAGCCGTAGCCGAGCTCGAATCGATCCGGAATGAAATATCGAACATTGTCGAAGCCGAGTCGGCGCAGCGTCAGCGTCGCGAGCGCGGCGCTCGTCGCGCCGTCGGCATCGAAATCGCCGACGACGACGATCCTTCGATGCCGATGCTCGAGCAGGAGCGCGACGGCCGGCCCGAGCGCATCGAAGCGGCTAACCGGCGTCAGCGCCTTGAGGCCGAGCTCGAGGTCGTGCGCGCCTTCGATCGGCCGGCGGGAGAACACCTGCCGCAGCACCGGGTGGAGCCCCGCGGGCCAGAGCCACGAGTCCGCGCCGTCCTGGGGCCTGCGCCGCTCAATTTTCGACATCGGCGCAAACCTGATAACGTGTGCACGAAGCGCAGGCCGCGACGCCGGTCGCGCCCCCCATCGATCGAGCTCGAGCCGCCATGGAAATCGCACGAGAAGAACCGCACGCCAACGTCGTCCGCGCGTGGGAGCGCGGGCGGCTGCGCATCGGCACGACGTGGTACGAAGGGCACGTGATCGTCTCCGCGGAGCGCGTGATCACGGGCTGGGAGGTTTCGTCGCCGCTCGAGATCGGCCGCAGCACGCTCGAGCCCGCCGTCGCGATCGCGCCGGAGATCATCCTACTCGGCACGGGCCAGGATGTGGTCCTGCCGAACGTCGAGCTGATGGCGCAGCTTGCGGCCGAATCGATCGGCCTCGAGATCATGACGACGCCGGCCGCGTGCCGCACGTTCAATCTGCTGCTGAACGAGCGGCGGCGCGTCGTCGCCGCGCTCTTCAACCCGACGTAGCGGCGAGCCGCTCGAATCCGCGGCCGGCCCGCGCGCCAGCCGTCCCCTCCCCCGCAGCGACGCGTCATCTCGGCGACATCAGCGTCAGCGGATCGACCGGCACGCCGTTGCGGCGAACCTCGAAATGCAGCCGCGGCTGCCGCGTGGGGTTCAGCCCCATCTCGGCGATCTTCTGCCCGCGCTTTACGTCATCGCCTTGCTGAACGAGCAGCCTTCGGTTGTAGCCGTAGGCGGTCAGATACGTGTCGTTGTGACGAATGATCACGAGCTGCCCGTAGCCGATCAGGCCGGTGCCCGCATAGACGACCCTGCCGTCGGCCGCGGCCTCGATCGCCTGGCCTTCGCGGCCCGCGATCGCGATTCCGGTCGCGATGCTGCCGTCGCTGCTGCCGAAGCGGCTCACGACCTGCCCCGACGTCGGCCAATGCCAGCGAGGCGGCGGAGAGGTCGGCATCGGTGTGGTGGTCGACGACGGTGTCGTTGCGGACGGCGAGCGCGTCGTCGAGCCCGATGACGGCGTTCCGGCCGTTCGCGGCGGCGTCGAGGCGGTACGCGGCCGCGTTGCGGCGGAGCCGGGCGATCGCGTCGCAGACGTTGACGCCGGCTGCGACGCGGGCCGTGCCGCGTTCCCAGTCCCGGCGGATGCAGCCGTAGTATCGGACGCCGGCGGCGTCAGCAGGATCCGCTGCCCGACGCGAATGAAATTCGGATCGTCGATCCGATTCCAGCGCGCGAGATCGCGATAGTCGACGCCGTATCGCCATGCGATCCCATACAGCGTCTCGCCCGGCTGCACGATATGCACGCGCGCGGGATAGTCGATGATGGACCTCGAGGAGCCGGCGCATCCGGCGGCGAGCAACATCAAGGCGACGGCCGCCGCTCTCATCGCCACCCGTAGATCGCGACCGCGACGGCGATGCCCGCGACCGTGATCCATCCGATCGTGTCGATATGGCGCTTCAGATGACGCTCCACCGCCTCGCCGCCCCAGATCACGAGGCCGGCGACCAGGAAAAAGCGCGCGCCACGGCCGACGAAGGAGGCAACAACGAACAACGGCAAGAAGTAATTGAGCGCACCGGCCGCGATCGTGAAGATCTTGTAGGGAATCGGCGAGAAGCCCGCGATGAGCACCGCGATGAACCCCCACTTCGCGAAGAGCTCCGTCGCCGCGATGTACTGATCCCAATAACCGGCTTGCCGGAGCCACGGCTCGACCGCATCGAGCGCGAACCAGCCGATCGCATAGCCGGCAATGCCGCCGACGACCGAGGCGAGCGTCGTGATGAGCGCGAACCACCAGCCGCGACGCGGCGTCGCGAGCGTCATCGGCGCGAGCATCACGTCGGGCGGGACGGGGAAGAACGACGATTCGGCGAAGCTCAACGCCGCGAGATAGCGCGGCGCGTGCGGATGACGTGACCACCCGAGGACGCGATCGTATAGCGCCGAAAAAATCCTCACGTCTCGGTACCTTCGAGCATCGGCACGAAGCTGACGGGTGCGATCGTTTTTCGCCGAAACTCGTCGCCATCGCGCGTCACGCTGATCAGGTGCTGCCGCCCGCGGCCTCCGACCGGAATCACGATCCTCCCGCCGTCTGCGAGCTGATCGAGCAGCTCGGGCGGAATCTCCGGCGGCGCGGCCGCGCACAGGATCCCTTGGAACGGTGCCTGGCTCCGCCAGCCGTGCCAGCCGTCCGAGTGCCGCAGGCTCACGTTCGTGATGCCGAGCTTACGCAGATTCTCCTGCGCGCGCCTGAACAGAGGGTGAATCCGCTCGACGCTGTAGATGTGCTGCACGAACGGCGCGAGCACCGCCGTCTGGTATCCGCAGCCCGTGCCGATCTCGAGCACCTTCTGCAAGCGGTTGCCCGGCGGGAGATCGGTGATCAGCGCGACGGTCATGAGCGCGACGATATACGGCTGCGAGATCGTCTGACCGTAGCCGATCGGCAGCGCCGTATCCTCGTACGCGCGGCTCGCGAGCGCCTCGTCGACGAACATGTGCCGGGGCACGGTGCGGATGCGCTCGAGCACGCCTTCGTGCGTGATCCCTTCGGCGCGCAGCCGCTCGACGAGCCGCTCGCGCGTGCGCGCCGAAGTCATGCCGATGCCGGCGAGATCCCTTTCGATCATCACATCTTCTCGAGCCAGTCGCGCATCGCCGGCAGCGATCGATGGTCCGTCAGATCGATCTTGAGCGGCGTGATCGACACCTTGCCGTTCGCGATGGCGTGAAAGTCCGTGCCGGGCCCCGCGTCCTGCCCCGGCCCGGCCGGCCCGATCCAGTAGATCGGCCGTTGTTTCGGGTCGTATGCCTTGATCGCAGGCCCGGACTTGTGACGGAAGCCGAGCCGCGTGATCTCGTATCCGCGAATCTCCTCCAAAGGCAAATCCGGCACGTTGACGTTGAAGATCGTATCCGGCGGCAACGGATGCTCGATCATGTGCTTGATCAGCCGCTTCGCGACCTTCGCCGCGGTCGTGAAGTGATAACCGCCGTCGAGCACGAGCGACACGGCCACGGCGGGATAACCCAGGAAACGCCCTTCCATCGCGGCAGCCACCGTCCCCGAGTAAATCACGTCGTCGCCGAGATTCGCGCCGTGATTGATGCCCGAGACGACCATGTCCGCGTCCTGCTCGAGCAGTCCGGTGACCGCGATGTGCACGCAATCCGAAGGCGTGCCGGTGACGTAAAACATGCTCGGGCCGACCTGCTCGACGCGCAGCGGCGTCTCGAGCGTCAACGAATTGCTCGCGCCGCTGTGGTTTCGCTCCGGAGCGACGATCGTGAGCTCGGCGAGATCGGCAAGAGCGTCGGCGAGTGCCCGCAAACCCTGCGCGTGATAACCGTCGTCGTTCGAAAGAAGGATACGCACGCCCCGTTCCCTGGTAGAGCAAAGAACGCTGCAACTATACTTGAAGCTTTCCGGTCGAGGACACGTCATGGACAGCGGCAATGACGAGCGCTCGGCGTTCCGGGAAGCGATGCGCGGCGTCACGCCGCTGAAGGCCCAGAACCGGGTCCCGCCGGCCCGGCGCCGGCCCCCTCCGCGGGCGCGGCTCGCCCGAGCGGCCCGATGCGACGTGCTGGAGGAGAGTCTCCGCGGCGAGCTCGTCGACGTGGCCGGAGAGGTCGAGTTCCGCCGAGACGGCGTGGGCCGTGAAACGCTGCACCGGCTCCGCCAGGGCCGTTTCGCCGTCGAGGCCGAGATCGATCTGCACGGGCTCACGCGCTTCGAAGCGGAAGAGACGCTGAAAGAGTTCATCGGCTCGTGCGTCGCTCGAGGCTACGGCTGCGTGCGCGTCGTCCACGGCAAGGGCAGCCGCTCCGGACCCTCGGGTCCCGTGCTCAAGACCGCCGTGCAGGAGTGGCTCACGCGCTGGGATGCCGTTCTCGCCTTCGCGTCAGCGGATCGACGACACGGCGGCAGCGGCGCGGTCTACGTCCTCCTCCGCAGACGCTGAATCGCCGCCGCCGCGAAATCGCGCTGCGGTGTCGTACGGCACGATCTGATAGAAGCTTTCCTCCGGCAGCACGAGACCGAGCTCGCTGCGCGCCCGCTCTTCCGCCGCGGCAAGGCCGTGGCGCAAGTCCTCCACCTCGGCGGCGAGCGCGGCGTTGCGCTCGGCGAGACGACGATTCTCTTCGGTGCGCGCCGCCACCTGCGCCTCGAGGCGCCAAACTTCGCGCAGCCCTCCTTCGGCGACCCAGAGCCGAAGCTGCAACACGATGAGAATGACCGCGAGCGCGGCGATCAGCACCCGCACGCGGCCGCTCCGGCCAATGAATCAGAGCGCGACTGGAAAGGCGCGAGCGCCGGCATACTTCGCATTCCCCCCGAGCAGACGCTCGATGCGCAGGAGCTGATTATACTTCGCGAGCCGATCCGATCGACACAGCGAGCCGGTCTTGATCTGCGTCGCGCGCGTCGCGACCGCGATGTCCGCGATCGTCGCGTCCTCGGTCTCGCCGGAGCGATGCGACACGACGGCCGAGTAGCCCGCATCCACCGCCATGTCGATCGCCGCGAGCGTCTCGGTCAGCGTGCCGATCTGGTTCGGCTTGATCAGGATGCTGTTCGCGACCTTGTCCGCGATGCCGCGCGAGAGGATCTTCGTGTTCGTCACGAACAGATCGTCGCCGACGAGCTGGACGCGGTCGCGCAGCCGCGAGCTCAGGTACCGCCAACCTTCCCAGTCGTCCTCGGCCATGCCGTCCTCGATCGAGATGATCGGATAACGCGCGATCAGATCCTCGAGATAGCCCGCGAACTCGCGCGCATCGAAGCGGCGATTCTCCGAGGCGAGCGTATACGTGCCGTTCGAGTAGAACTCGGAGCTCGCGATGTCGAGCCCGAGATAGACCTCGCGGCCGAGCGTATAACCCGCGGCCTCGACCGCCTCGCCGATCGTCTGCAACGCTTCCTCGTTCGAGCCGAGATCCGGCGCGAAGCCGCCCTCGTCGCCGACGGCGGTGTTGAGCTTCCGCCCTTTCAGCACCTTCTTGAGCGCATGAAACACCTCGGCACCGCAACGAAGCGCCTCCGAGAAGCTCGGCACGCCGACCGGCAGAATCATGAACTCCTGAATGTCGACGTTGTTGTCCGCGTGCGCGCCGCCGTTGACGATGTTCATCATCGGCACCGGAAGCGTGTACTCGTTCGCGTCGTGCAGATGCCGGAACAGCGGCACGCCTTTGTCCGCCGCGGCCGCCTTCGCGGTCGCGAGCGACACCGCGAGAATCGCGTTCGCGCCGAGCCGGCTCTTGTTCTCCGTGCCGTCGAGCTCGATCAGCCGCCGATCGATCGCGGCTTGGTCCGCCGCGTCCATCCCGCGGAGCGCGTCCGCGATTTCGCCTTCGACGTGCGCGACGGCTTTTCGCACCCCTTTGCCGAGATAGCGCGAGGCGTCGCCGTCGCGCAGCTCGACGGCCTCCCTCGAGCCGGTCGATGCACCCGACGGCACGGCCGCGCGGCCGACGGCACCGCTCGTCAGCTCCACCTCGGCTTCGACCGTCGGATTGCCGCGCGAATCGAGGATCTCGAGACCGCGGATCGCCCTAATCTTGCTCATCGTCACTCCCTGTTCATCCTGCCGCCGGTACCCCTCGAAAACCGGCGATGGTAAAGCGAGGATTGTAACGCCCGCCTCCCGGCCGATACCGCGAAACGGCGCGAATCCGTGTCAGACCCCGGTGTCTTCGATGCGGGGGCCGGACTTCACGATCTCGTCGAGCGCCTTGAGCTGCTCGAGCAGCCCCGCCATGTGCTCGAGCGGCCACTGCGTCGCCGCGTCGCACAGCGCCTCGGCCGGGTTCGGATGCGTCTCGAGGAAAATGCCCGCGACGCCGGCCGCGACGGCCGCGCGGGCGAGCAACGGCACGTGGCGCCGATCGCCGCCGGTCGAGCGGCCGAGGCTGCCCGGGCGCTGGGCCGCGTGCGTCGCGTCGAAGACGACCGGCGCGCCCGTCTCGCGCAGCACGGCGAGCCCGCGCATGTCGACGATCAGATCCCGGTAGCCGAAAGCCACGCCCCGCTCGCAGACGAGCAAGCGGTCGTTCCCCGTCGAACGCGCCTTCTCGACGACGCTCGCCATCTCCTCCGGGGACAGGAACTGTCCCTTCTTCAAGTTCACCGGCAGCCCTTGCCGAGCCACGGCCATGATGAAATTCGTCTGACGGCAGAGCATCGCCGGGGTCTGCAGCACGTCGACGACCTCGGCGACGGCGCGAAGCGGCGTATCCTCGTGAACGTCGGTCAGCACCGGCACGCCGACGTCGCGCCGGGCACGCTCGAGGATCCGAAGCCCCTCCTCCAGCCCGGGCCCGCGGAAGCTTTCGTGCGACGTCCGATTCGCCTTGTCGAACGACGCCTTGAAGACGAACGGCATGCCGAGCCGACCCGTGATCTCCTTGAGGCGCTCCGCCGTGCGCAGCACGAGCTCCTCGCTTTCGATCACGCAGGGGCCGGCGATCACGAAAAGCGGCGCGTCCGGCCCCGCCTCGAAGCCGGCGAAATTCATACCTGGGCGGCGGTTGCGCGCGGCAGCCGCAGCCCCTGGCACGCCCGCGCGGCGCTCACGAAACTGCTGAACAGCGGATGACCGTCCCTCGGCGTCGACGTGAACTCCGGATGGAACTGCGACGCGAGAAACCACGGATGATCGGGCAGCTCGATGACCTCGACGAGCCCGTCGACGGACTTGCCCGAGAACACGAGCCCCGCCTCCTCGAAGCGCTCGAGATAGCGATTGTTGAACTCGTAGCGGTGACGGTGCCGCTCGGAGATGACGTCCTTGCCGTAGATCGAGTGCGCGAGGGTGCCGGGCTTGAGCAGGCAGCGCTGCGCGCCGAGACGCATCGTGCCGCCGAGATCGGAATCGGCGCTGCGGCGCTCGACTCGGCCGCGCTCGTCCTGCCATTCGGTGATCAGCGCGATGACGGGATGCGGCGTCGCGCTGTTGATCTCGGTCGATTGCGCGCCGGTGAGGCCGAGGACGTTGCGCGCGTACTCGATGATCGCGACCTGCATGCCGAGGCAGATCCCAAGGTAAGGCACGCGCTTCTCGCGCGCGAACCTCACGGCCTGGATCTTGCCCTCGATGCCGCGCTCGCCGAAGCCGCCGGGCACGAGAATCGCGTCGGCTTCCATCAGGCACCCGGTGCCTTCGCGCTCGATGTCCTCCGACTCGACGTACTGGATGTTCACGCGCGTGCGCGTATGGATGCCGGCATGCGTCAGCGCCTCGTTCAGCGACAGGTACGCGTCCTTCAGATCGACGTACTTGCCGACCATCGCGATCGTGACCTCGGCCTCGGGATGCGCCTTCGCATCGACGACCGCCTGCCATTCGGACAGATCCGCCGGCGGAGCGTCGATCCTGAGCTTGTCGACGACGATCTCGTCGAGCTTCTGCCGATGCAGCATCAGCGGGATCTCGTACAGATCGTCGACGTCGACGGCCGAGATCACGGCCCGTTGCTCGACGTTCGTGAAGAGCGCGATCTTCGCCTTCTGCTCCTCGGGCAGCGGCAGCTCGGAGCGGCAGACGAGGATGTCGGGCTGGATACCGATCGAGCGCAGCTCCTTGACGGAATGCTGCGTCGGCTTCGTCTTGATCTCCTTCGACGCCGAGATGAACGGCACGAGCGTCAAGTGGATGTACAACGCGCGCTCGCGGCCGAGCTCGACGCCCATCTGACGAATCGCCTCGAGGAACGGCAGCGACTCGATGTCGCCGACCGTGCCGCCGATCTCGACCATGCAGACGTCGGCGTCCTCGGCGCCGAGCAGGATCGAGCGCTTGATCTCGTCGGTGATGTGCGGGATCACCTGCACGGTGGCGCCGAGATATTCGCCGCGCCGCTCCTTCGCGATCACCGTCTGGTAGATGCGCCCCGTCGTGAAATTGCTGTTGCGCCCCGTCTTGGTGCGCACGAATCGCTCGTAGTGGCCGAGGTCGAGATCCGCCTCGGTGCCGTCGTCCGTGACGTAGACCTCGCCGTGCTGGAACGGGCTCATCGTGCCCGGATCGACGTTGATGTACGGATCGAGCTTGATCAGGCGGACTTTCAGTCCGCGCGCCTCGAGAATCGCGCCAAGACACGCAGACGTGATGCCCTTGCCGAGCGAAGAAACGACGCCGCCGGTGATGAAAATGAATCGGGTCATAATCCGCCTGTTCGGAACCTCGAGCGGACGCGGATCGCCACGCCGAACGAAAGCGCCCGCCTCGAGGCGGCGCCACACTCCCTGAATGAAAAAACGATTGGTGCTTCGGAGACGGTGCTACAACGTACCAGAACGGCCACACTGCGACCAGTCCGGCCGGTTCTCGCGCGTTGCGCCAAGGTATAACGCTCACTCGATCGGCGGATGATCGAGCCAGCGCACGCGCCAACGCGGCTCGTCCGGAAGCGCCCGGCGCGCGTGCTCGTCGAGCGCGAGATCCGCGACGGCGACGAGCCGCCCTTCGCGATAGAGCAACGGAATCCGCTCGCGCATCCACGGCACGATGCCGCGCTGCTGGAACCACGCTTTGAGCGTCCGATGATGCGCGTCGCCGGCGGGCTTGAAACGCTCGCCGCCGGCGCGGAAACGCACGTCGAGTCCTTCTCGCGCCCACGATTCGGGGAAACCGCAGGCAGCTCGATCACGCTCGCCGACGGGCTCGAGCACGATGCGGCCTTCCGAGCCGTGCCACGGCAGACCGGCGGCGACGCGCTGCGTCTCGCTCGGTGCGGCGTGCTCCGACGCGCTCGCCGCTCGCTGCCCGTCGCCGGGCGCGAACGGCGCGAAGCCGCCGTGCGCCGTCTCACGAGCGGGCAACGCACGCGGAGGAAGCAAATAGAACCGATCGCGAAACAGGCGTGCTTCGCCGCCGCGCCACTCGACGCGGCGCGCGGCCTCCGCGGGCGTTGCGCCGATCCCCCGCCGCAACGCTTCGAGTCGCGCCGCATCCGGGACGGGCAGACCCGCCGCGCGCACCGCGTAGCGCAACGCGTTGCGCTGCCGCTCCGGGTCGAGGCGGCGCAGCGGCGGAAGCGGCAACCGTCCGGGAACGGCGCCCGCGGCCTCGAGGTCGTCGCGCGCGATGCGCTCGAGCAACGCCTCGGCGTCGCGCATCGCGGCGGTCAGGCGGGTCGCGGCGTGCGCGGCGGAATCGCCCCAGCGCTCGCGAATGATCGGCACGAGCCTCGTGCGCACGAGGTTGCGATCGAACTCGAGCGAACGGTTCGACGGGTCCTCGACCCACTCGAGCTCCCAGAGCGCCGCGATCGCGCGAAGCTCGGCGCGCGTGAGCTCGAGCAGCGGCCGCACGACGCGGCCCGCGCCGAGATCCGCCTCGGGCAGGATCCCGCGCAGCCCGCGAACGCCCGCGCCCCGCAGCATCCGCAGCAGCACCGTCTCGAGCTGATCGTCGGCGTGGTGCGCGGTCAGCAGGATCTCGCCGGGCGTAAGCTGCGCGCCGAGCGCGGCATAGCGCGCGGCGCGCGCCGCGGCCTCGACGCCCGTGCCGGCCGCGATGTCGACATGGACGCGGAGGCATTCGAACGGGACTCGAAGCCGCGCGCAGACCCGCTCGCAATGACGGGACCAGTCGGCCGAATCGGGTTGCAGCCCGTGATCGACGTGGAGCGCGCGCAGCCGGCTCGGATCGACGAGCCGCGCGGCGCCCGCGAGGAGCACCGTCGAGTCGAGCCCGCCGCTGTAGGCGACCGCGTAACGCGCGCCTTCCGAGAGACCGGGCAGTGCCGAGCGTAGGCGCTCGAGGAACCCGCGCTCGTCGGGAGGGCCGGAAGCCGCGGGGGGGTCCGCGCGGCCATTCACGTCGCGGCGGTCGGTCGTCTCAGCCTTCCTTGAACACGCCGTAGCCCGCGAGCTTCTCGCGCCGCTTGCGAACGAGCGTGTCCGCATCGAGCGCATCGAGATCGGCCAGCGACTGAATCAGCGCATTCTTCAGCGTTTCGGCCATGGCTTTCGGATCGCGATGCGCGCCGCCGAGCGGCTCGGCGATCACGTCGTCGACCAGGCCGAGCTTTTGCAGCCGGTCCGCGGTCACGCCCATCGCCTCCGCCGCGGCTTCCGCCTTCTCGGCGGTCTTCCACAGGATCGACGCGCAGCCCTCGGGCGAGATCACGGAGTAGATGCTGTATTGCAGCATCAGCATCCGATCCGCCACACCGATCGCGAGCGCGCCGCCCGAGCCGCCCTCGCCGATCACGACGCTGACGATCGGCGTCCGGAGGCCCGCCATCACGAAAAGGTTCCGCGCGATCGCCTCGCTCTGGCCGCGCTCCTCGGCACCGACGCCGGGATACGCGCCCTTCGTGTCGATCAGCGTGATCACGGGCAAGGAGAACTTCTCGGCGAGCCGCATGATCCGAAGCGCCTTGCGATAGCCTTCGGGACGCGTCATGCCGTAATTGCGCTCGATGCGCTCCTTCGTGTCGCGCCCCTTCTCGTGACCGATCAGCGCAACGGGCCGGCCTTCGAGGCGCGCGAGACCGCAGATCAGCGAGCGGTCCTCGGCGAACATCCGGTCGCCGTGCAGCTCCTGGAAATCGGTGAAGCACTGCTCGATGTAGTAGAGCGTGTCCGGCCGCTGCGGATGGCGCGCGAGCTGGACGACTTGCCACGGCGTCAGGCTCGCGAAGATGCCGCGGGTCACCGAGTCTCGTTTCTTCGTCAGGCGATCGATTTCCTCGCTGATGTTGATGTCGGAATCGGCGCCGACGAAGCGCAATGCGTCGATTTTCGCTTCGAGCTCCGCGATCGGCTGCTCAAAGTCCAGGAATTTCAAATCCATAGATATACCTGCTGAGCGCTTCTGCACCATACATCCATCCCGAATCCGATGACAAGTGCGGCGCGCGCAAAAATCCGCCCACACACCGGAATTCGGCCTTGCAGGGGCCTTATCGCGCCTTTCGAACGGGCCCGCCCGGCCCGCCGGTCGCCTCGGCGCGCCGTGCCGGCGGCGTCACGGGCGAGCAGTGTGCCGCCGATCCCCGGGCGGGGGAAGCGGCGTGCCCGGGCGGAGCTCGCCGCACGCCGCGGGGGCACGGCGCTCAGACGAAGTGCTTCGGGTAATGGATCGAGAAGCGCTCCTCGCCGAGCAGCCGGTTCAGCGCGTCGCGGAGCTCGCGCGTCGGCTGCACCGACCATTCCTCGCCGAGCGTCAGCATCGCCTCGGCCGTCGGACCTTCGTATTTCAGACAGACCTCGCACTTTCCGCGGGTGAACGGCTTCAGCGCGTTCTTCAGCGCGGCGACGAAATCCGGCCGCGTCTCTCCGGCGCGCCAGCGGATCGTGAGCCGACGCGCGTGGTTCACGATCTCGTCGTCGACCGAGGTCACGCGCTGCCCGTTCAGCCTCCAGCCGTTCAGGAACTCGTCGTAGCGGAGCTGCCCGCGCACGACGAGCGCCGCGTCCTTGAAGATCAGGTGCCGCGCCGCGGAGGCGACGTCGTCGAACAGCGAGACCTCGATCGTCGCGCTGCCGTCGTCGAGCTGGAGCGTCAACCGCCCGCCGCGCCGCCGCACGTCGGTCACGATGCCCGCGAGCGTCGCTTCCCGCCGCAGCGTATACGCGTTCTGACCGCCGTCGGCCGGCAGGGTCGCGAGCACGTTCGCGATCGGCCCGTTCGTGAAGTGCTTGCAGTGATTCACGAAGTCGTCGAATGGATGCCCCGTGAGATAGAGCCCCAACGCTTCTCGCTCGGCCTGCAACCGCTCGCGCTTCGTCCATTCCCGTACGACGGGAAACTCGTGCTCGAGCGCCTCGCCCGGCTCGTCGCCGAACAACGTCGCCTGTCCGCGCTCGAGCGCGCTCGCCGAATGCTCGGCGAGCCGCATCGCGTCCGGAATCGCCAGCATCAGGCTCGCGCGATTCGGGCCGAGCCCGTCGAGCGCGCCGGCGCGCGCGAGGGCTTCGAGCACGCGACGGTTGAGCTTCTGCGCGTCGACGCGGCGGCAAAGATCGAGCAGATCCTTGTACGGCCCGTTCGCCTCGCGTTCCGCGACGATCGCCTGAGCGGCACTCTGGCCGACGCCCTTGATCGCGCCGAGCCCGTAGCGGATGCGCCGCACGCCGTCCGTCGTGAAGACGTCCGCGGAGCGGTTCACGTTCGGCGGCTCGATCTCGATCCCGAGCTTCGCGCAATCCTTGCGCAGCACGTCGAGCTTGTCCGTGTTGTCCATGTCCGCCGTCATCACGGCGGCCATGAACGCGGCCGGATAGTGCGCCTTGAGCCACGCGGTCTGATACGCGACGAGCGCGTACGCGGCGGAATGGCTCTTGTTGAAGCCGTACCCGGCGAATTTCTCCATCAAGTCGAAGATGTGCGTCGCGAGCTTCTCGTCGACGCCGCGCTCGACGGCGCCCTTGACGAAGATCTCGCGCTGCTTCGCCATCTCCTCGGGCTTCTTCTTGCCCATCGCGCGGCGCAGCAGGTCCGCGCCGCCGAGCGTGTATCCGGCGAGCACCTGCGCGATCTGCATGACCTGCTCTTGATAGAGGATCACGCCGTACGTCGGGCGCAGCACCGGCTCGAGCGACGGATGCAGATAATCGATCGGGGCCCGGCCGTGCTTGCGCTCGATGAACTCGTCGACCATGCCGGACTGCAGCGGCCCGGGACGGAACAGCGCGAGAATAGCGACGAGATCCTCGAAGCGGTCGGGTTTCAGCCGCTTGATCAGATCGCGCATGCCGCGCGACTCGAGCTGGAAGACGGCCGTCGTGTCGCAGCGGTTCAGAAGCTCGTACGTCTTCGGATCGTCGACCGGGATCGCGTTCAAGTCGACCGGCGGCTCGCCGCGTTTCGCGCGCTCGGCGTTGATCGTCGCGAGCGCCTTGTCGATGATCGTCAGCGTCTTCAAGCCCAGGAAGTCGAACTTCACGAGGCCGACTGCCTCGAGATCGTCCTTGTCGAGCTGCGTCGATGCGCCCTCGGGCTCGCGATAGAGCGGCATGAACTCGGTGAGCGGCGCGGGCGCGATCACGACGCCGCCCGCATGCGTGCCGGTATTGCGCGCGAGGCCCTCGAGCCGTTGCGCCATGTCGATCAGCCCGCGGACCTCTTCCTCGGCCTGGTACGCGGCCTTCAAGTCTTCGCTTTCGGCGAGCGCGCGATCGAGCGTCATGCCGATCTCGAACGGGATCAGCTTCGCGATCCTGTCGACGTAGCCGTACGGCATGCCGTACACGCGGCCGACGTCGCGCACGACGGCGCGCGCGGCCATCGTGCCGAACGTTGCGATCTGCGAGACTCGGTCGCGGCCGTAACGCTCCGCGACGTAGTCGATCACGCGGTCGCGGCCCTCGATGCAGAAGTCGACGTCGAAGTCCGGCATCGACACGCGCTCGGGGTTCAGGAAACGCTCGAACAGCAGGTCGTGCTCGATCGGGTCGAGATCGGTGATGCCGAGGGCGTACGCGACGAGCGATCCCGCGCCCGAGCCGCGGCCGGGGCCTACCGGTATGTTGCTCTTGCGCGCCCAGCCGATGAAATCCGCGACGATCAGGAAGTAGCCGTCGAAGCCCATCCGGCAGATCACGTCGAGTTCGCGTGCGAGCCGCGCCGCATACGTCCCGTCGGCGTCGTCGCGGCCCGAAGCCGTAAGCCGCGCCGCGAGCCCGCGCTCGGCTTCCTTGCGGAGGTATTCCGCGGTGCTCGACGCGTCCGGCGTCTCGAACGCCGGCAGGAAGAGCTTCCCCATGCGAAGCTCGAAATTGCAGCGCTTCGCGATCTCGACGGTGTTGTCGAGGGCCTCCGGCAGCTCGGCGAAGAGCTCGCGCATCGCGTCCGCGGACTTCAAGTATTGCTCCGGCGTGTACTCGCGCGGGCGGGCGGCGTCGTCGAGCGTGCGGCCTTGCGCGATGCAGATCCGCACCTCGTGCGCGTCGAAATCGTCGGGCTCGAGGAAGCAGACCTCGTTCGTCGCGACGAGCGGCAACCCCTCGCGCGCCGCGAGCTCGACGGCGCGCTCGAGGTATTCGGCCTCGCCCGGCCGGCCGAGCTTCTGACACTCGATATAGAACCGGTCCGGCATCCGCGTGCGCCACGCGTCGAGCACGCGCGAGACGCGTTCCGGCGAATCGGAGAGGAGCGCCTTGCCGAGCTCGCCGCGGCCGGCGCCGGAGAGCGCGATCAGCCCTTCGAGCGCATCGGGCGTCAGCCATTCGTCGAGCAACAGCGCGCGGCCCTGCGATTGCGCTTCGGCGTAGCCCGCCGTCAGGAGGCGGCTCAGATTCCTGAAGCCGCGCTCGTCCATGCAGAGCAGCGTCATGCGGAACGCCTCGCCCGCATCGTGCGAGGGCACGGTCCAGACGTCCGCGCCGACGATCGGCTTGATGCCGCGGCCGATCGCCTTCTTGTAGAACTTGACGAGCGCCGAGACGTTCCCGAGATCGGTAATCGCGACGGCGGGCATGCCGAGCCGCTCGACCGCGTCGACGAGCGGACCGATGCGCACGACGCTATCGACGAGCGAGTACTCGCTGTGAACGCGCAGATGAACGAAGCTCGGGCTATTCACGGCCGTAGTCATCGGCGACTTCCTGCGCCGCGCGCGTGAGGCGCTCGACGCTCGCACCGCGCAGCGCGCACGGCGCGAAGCTCATACGATGTATCGGGCACGGCCCGTATCGTGCAAGCGCCTCGAGGTGTTCCCGCGTCGCGTAGCCCTTGTGCCGATCGAAACCGTACATCGGATAGCGCCGGTGCCAGCGCCGCATCAAGCGGTCGCGGCAGACTTTCGCGAGGATCGACGCCGCGCTGATCGCCGGCACCTTCTCGTCGCCGTCGATCACGGGCTCGAGCAGGAACGGCCGGTCGCGGCCCTCGAAGCGCGGCAGCTGATTGCCGTCGATTCGCACGAGGTCCGGCACGACTCGCAGCCGCTCGATCGCGCGTTCCATCGCGCGCAGCGTCGCCTGCAGGATGTTGATCTCGTCGATCTCGGCCGGCGTCGCGTGCGCGACCGCGAACGCGAGCGCCTTGCGGCGGATCTCGCGCGCGAGCCATGTCCGCTCGTCCTCGTCGAGCTGCTTCGAGTCCTTCAGCCCGCGGATGCGGCGCTTGCGATCGAGCACGACGGCCGCGGCGACGACCGGTCCCGCGAGCGGACCGCGGCCGGCCTCGTCGACGCCGGCGATCGTCGCCTCGGAGGACACGAACGGCAGGAAGCCCGTGCGGCCGGTCACTTCCGGTCTCCTCGCGTTGCTCCGTGACGAATATCGATACGGCGGCGCTGCGCCGACGGCATTCTCATCGGCCCTGCTAGTGATTCGTGCCGGCGGGTCCCCACTCGGCCTCTCGCGGCTTCGTCTCGCCTCCCGATTGCAGCAGCTCGATCACGGCGTCGGCCGCGGCGGCATTCGCGTCGCGGCGCAGCGTCTCGTGAATCGAGTCGAACGCATGATACCAATCCGTGTCGAGCCCCTCCCCCGTCAGGCAGCCGAGCAGCGCCGGTCCCATCACCTCGGGCCGGACGTCGTCCTGCACGAATTCCGGCACGAGCTTGCGGCCGGCGAGGAGATTCGGCAGCGAGAAACACGGCAGCTTGCGGGCGCCGAGCCAGCGCACGAGCGCGTACGTGAGCGGCGTGATGCGGTACGCGACGACCATCGGACGCTTGAGCAGCAGCGCCTCGAGGCTCGCCGTGCCGGACGCGGTCAGGACCGCGTCGGCCGCCGCCATCACGTCTCGTGCGATGCCCGTGAAGCGTAACGGCTCGGGGTCGAGGCGCATCCCTGCGACGGCCTCGTCGAAGACGCGCGCCATCTCGTCGTTCGCGAACGCGATCGCGACGCGGGTTCCGGGGCGCTGCTGCTGCACCCACGCCGCGGTGCCGAGAAAGGGCTGCGCGAGTCGCGTGACCTCGCCGCGACGGCTGCCGGGCAGGAGCGCGATGACGCGCGCGTCCTCGTCGATGCCGAGCGCGGCGCGCGCCGCGGCGCGGTCCACGTGACGCGGGATCGCGTCCGCGAGCGGATGCCCGACGAAGCGGGCCTTGACGCGATGCTTGCCGTAGAAGCCGGTCTCGAACGGCAGCACGCACAGCACGAGATCGGCCGCGGCGCGCATCGTCGTCACGCGCGACTGTCGCCACGCCCAGATTTGCGGGCTCACGTACTGCACCGTGCGAATGCCGCTCGCGCGAAGCGCCGCTTCGACCGGCACGTTGAAATCGGGTGAATCGATGCCGACGAAGACGTCCGGCGGTTCCGCGCGCAGACGGCGAATCAGATCGCGCCGGAGGCGTAGAAGCCGAGGCAAATGGCTCAAGACCTCGGCGAGCCCCATGACCGAGAGCTCCTCGGCGCGATACCACGCGACGCAGCCCGCGGCGATCATCTGCTCGCCGGCGACGCCGTAGAACTCGGCGTCGGGAAACCGCGCCTTCAACGCGGCGATCAACCCCGCACCGAGCGTATCACCGGACTTTTCGCCGGCGACGAGCGCGAAACGCAGCGGCCGACTCATACGGCGCGGGCTCAGCGAGCGACGCCGCGCGAGCTCAGCCGCAGCGATTCGAGCAGCGGCTCGAGCTCCGGCTGCTCGGCGACTCGATCGGCGAGCGTCGCGATCGCGTCCTCGAGCTTCAGTCCCTGGCGATAGAGAATTCGATACGCCTCGCGGATATTGCGGATCTGCGCCGCCGAGAATCCGTGCCGCTTCAAGCCTTCGGCGTTGATGCCGCGCGGCTCCGCGGGGCGTCCGGCCGCGGTCACGTACGCGGGCACGTCCATCGACACGTAGCTGTGCGCCGAAACGAACGCGTGCGCACCGATGCGGCAGAACTGGTGCACGCCGACGAACCCGCCGAGGATCGCGTGATCGCCGACGTGGACGTGGCCGGCGAGCGTCGCCGCGTTCGCGAAGATCGTCGAATTGCCGATCACGCAGTCGTGCGCGATGTGCACGTACGCCATGATCCAGTTGTCGTCGCCGATGCGCGTCTCGCCGAGGTCCTGAACCGTGCCGCGGTTGATCGTCACGTACTCGCGGATCGTGTTGCGGTTGCCGATGACGAGGCGCGTCGGCTCGCCGGCGTACTTCTTGTCCTGCGGATCGTCGCCGATCGACGCGAACTGGAAGATGCGGTTGTCCTCGCCGATCGTCGTCGGCCCCTTGATGACGACGTGCGCCTCGACGCGCGTGCCGCGCCCGATCTTCACCCCTTCGCCGATGACCGAATAAGGTCCGACGTACGCTTCGTCGTGGACCTCGGCATCCGGCGATACGACGGCTCGCTCGTCGATCAATTCCGCTTCCCGGCCACCATCGTGATCTCGGCGACGGCCGCGACGCGCCCGTCGACCTCGGCGCGGCAGTCGAAGCGCCAGAAGCCGCGGCGGCTCGCCGCGAGCTTGACGTGCAGCATCAGCTGGTCGCCGGGCCGCACCGGGCTCTTGAAGCGCGCGTTCTCGACGCCGGCCAGATAGAGGATCGAGCCGTGCTTCTCGTCTCCCGCGCCCTCGAACACGAGAATTCCCCCGGCCTGCGCGAGCGCTTCGATGATCAGCACACCCGGCATCACCGGCAGCCCGGGGAAGTGCCCCGTGAAGAAAGGCTCGTTGATCGTGACGTTCTTGAGCGCGACGAGGGATTCGGGAACGTTGATCTCGAGCACGCGGTCCACGAGCAGGAAGGGATAGCGATGCGGCAGACGCTCCGAGATCGCCGCGATGTCGAGCTTCGGTTCTACGGTCATGTTCCTCGAAAAAGGGGTCTGTCCCCTTTCTTCCCCACAGAAGTTCGCACGAAAGGGGTCGCCCCCTTTTTCCCTCGACGGCTCCGCTAGCGCTCGGACTCCGGCTTCTCTTTCGCCGACTTCTCGAGCGCGCGGACCCGCTTCGCGAGCTCGTCCAGCTGACGGAACCGCGCAGCGTTACGCCGCCAGCGGGCGGCTTCGTCCGCAGGCAGCGCTCCGCCGCCGTAGAGACCCGGCTTGTCGATCGACTGCGCGACGAAACTCTTCCCCTGGATCGCGACGTCGTCGCAGATCGAGATATGTCCGGTGATCCCCACGCTGCCGCCGATCATACAACGCTTGCCGATCCGCGTGCTGCCCGCGACGCCCGTCATCGCCGCCATCACGGTATGTGCGCCGACGCGGACGTTGTGCGCGATCATCACGAGATTGTCGAGCTTCACGCCGTCCTCGATCACGGTGTCCTCGATCGCGCCGCGGTCGATCGTCGTGTTCGCGCCGACCTCGACGTCGTCGCCGATCACGACCGTGCCGAGCTGCGGCACCTTGACCCACCCGCCATGCGCGAAATCCTCGGCGAAACCGAAGCCGTCGCCGCCGATCACCGCCCCCGGCTGAAAGAGGCAACGGCTGCCGACGCGGACGCGATCGAGCACGACGACGCGCGCGACGAGACGCGTGTGCGCGCCGATCTTGACGTCCGCGCCGATCGTGCAGCCCGGACCGATCACGACCCCGTCGCCGATCTCGCTCCGCGGTCCGACGACCGCATGCGGACCGATCTCCGCGCTCGGCGCGACCTTCGCGTCTGGCGCGACGACGGCCGACGGGTGCACGCCCGGAGCCGGCGGCGGCGCGGGATGGAGCAGCGCGGCGACGCGCGCATAAGTCGCATACGGGTTCGGCGTGACGAGGCACGGCACGGGACACTGCTCGCGAGCGCGCTCGTCGAGGATGACCGCGCCCGCACGCGTCTCGGACAGCGCCTGCGCGTAAGCGGGATTCGCGAAAAACGCGACGGCGTCCGGTCCCGCGCCCGTCAGCGTGCCCACGGTCGACACCGTGCGCTCGGGCGGCCCATGCAGCACGCAGCCGAAGCGCTCGGCGAGCTCAGCAAGCGTGACCCGCATCCCGGACGACACCGAGCGGATTCGTGGAAGGGACGTCGGCCGCCGCGGCGCGCGGCGACATCAGTTGTTGCTCTTTCTGAGTTGCTCGAGAACGGCGGCCGTCACGTCGAGGTCGCTGTTGAAGTAGACCGCCTCGGCGACGATCAGGTCGTAGCGCTCCCGCCGCGCGTACTCCTGCACGGCCTGCAGCACGACGCGCTGGATCTTCGCGATCTCCTCGTTCTGCCGGATGTTCAGGTCTTCCTGGAACTGATTGTGCTGACGCTGCAGATCGCGCGCGCCGTCGCGAAGCTCTCGTTCGAGCTGCGCTCGCTCCTGCTCGCTCAACACCGAGCGATCGCGCTCGAACCGTTGCTGCTTCTCCTGGAGCTGCTGGTTCAGCGTGAGGATCTCGCGCTGCCTCGGCGCGAACTCGGCCTCGAGCGCACGCGCCATCGCCTCGTATTGCGGCGACTCCTGCACGAGCCGCGCGAAATCGACGACGCCGATCTTCTGTGCCTGCACCGGAGCGGCCGCGAGCAGCCCCACGAGCAACGCGAAAGGACTCAAGGCGCGAACTGCCTTCAACATGAACTAGACCTCGACTACTAGAATGCGCTTCCGATATTGAATTGGAAGTTCTCGACCGGATCGCCGTAGAAGCGGTCCGTATCCTCGTCCGCGTTGAGCGGGTAAGCGTAGCTGAAGCTCAACAGGCCCATCGGCGAGAGCCACTCGACCGCGAAACCCACCGACTTTTTCAACCTATCATAGTCGAACTTGTAGTCGATCGGGTCGCCGAGGCGGTCGCGGAAATCCACCCCGCCGGTCGAGAAGACGTTGCCGATGTCGAAGAAGAGCCCCATCCGCGCGGAATTCCCGAACTTCTGCGGCGTCGGCACGATCAGCTCGAACTGGTTCGCGAACAGCAGGTTGCCGCCGTACGGACGACCGAAGTTGTCGCGCGGCCCGAGATAGCTCTGCTTGTAGCCGCGCACCGACCCCGGTCCGCCGGCGTAACGGTTGCGGAAAGGAGGCAGAGCCGTCGTCTCGCCGAACGCATCGCCGTACGCGAGCTCGCTATTGATCTTGAAGATCCATCGCCCCCAGAGCGGCATGAACTTCGTGAAATCGAGGGAAGCGGTGTAATACTCGACCTCGCTGCCCGGAACCGTGGCGTTGAGCCTCGCTCGAATGCGTTGCCCCGCGGTCGGGAAAATCGAAGCGTTGCGCGAATCGTAGGTCCAGCCGGCGGTGATCTCGAGCGCACGCACGTTCGTGCCGAAGGCGTCCTCGCCGACGACGAACGGGTCGCCGTTCTCCCGTACCCATTGCTTCGCCTGATCGGAGCTGAAGAGTCCGGCGACGAGCTCGGCGTCCTGGTAGACGAATCCGAAGTTCAGGTACTGCACCTCGCTGATCGGGTACTGCCAAGCGAGCCCGCCGCTCAGCGTCTCCGTCGAGAAATGCGACGTGTACGACGTGAACTGGGTGATGTCCTGATACGTGAACTGAATCGTGCGCGACAGCTCGTCGATCGAGCGGTAGTAATCGGTGAGCTGGAAATCGTAAATCTTCTGATACTTGCCCGCGCGCGCCGTCAGCGCGACGCGGTTGCCCGTGCCCATGAAGTTCGAGTGGATGATCTCGCCGCCGAGGATCACGCCTTGCGACTCGGCGTAACCGAGCTGTCCGCCGAACTGCCCCGGAAGCCCTTCCTCGATGTCGAACTCGACGTCGACGAGATCGGACGTGCCGGGCACCGGCACCGTCTCGTACTCGACGGACTCGACGTAAGGCAACCGCTGCAGACGCACCTTCGAGCGCTCGAGCGCCGCGTTCGAAAGATACGCACCTTCGAGCTGACGCATCTCGCGGCGAAACACCTCGTCGTCGACGTTATCCGCGCCGTTGAAGTTGATGCGCCGAACGTAGACGCGGCTCTGCGGGTCGACGAAGAACGTGACGTCGACCGTCTTCGTTTCCGGATCGAGCTCGGGCACGGCCTGCACTTGCGCGAACGCGTAGCCCGCGAAGCCGTGCACGGTCTTCATGTTCTCCTCGGTGAGCGTGAGCAACTGCTGGGAGAACATTTGCCCTTCGCGAGGCAGGATCAGCGCGCGCAGCTGCGCCTCGGGAACGACCATCTTGCCGGCGATATCGATCTCGCCGAACTTGTACTGGTCGCCCTCGTTGACCGCGATCGTGATGAAGATGTCGCGCCGATCCGGCGAGATCGCGACACGAACGTCCTCGAGGCTGAAATCCGCGTAACCGCGGTCCATGTAGTACGAGCGCAGCGTCTCGAGATCGCCTTCGAGCGCTTCTCGCGAATAGCGATTGTCGTCTCGGATGAACGACAGCAGGCTGCCGGTCGTGAGCTTGAACTCCTTGAGGAGCTCCTTGTCGTCGAAAGCCTCGTTGCCGACGATGTTGATCTGACGAATCTTCGCCCTTTCGCCCTCTTCGATCTCGAGCGAGATGCGCACGCGGTTGTCCGGCAATTCCTCGACCGTCGGCGTGATCTTCGCACCGTACTTACCGCGCGCGTAGTACTCCTCGGTGAGATACCGCTGCACCTCGTCGAGCACCGAGCGGTCGAAGGTCTTGCCGCGCGCGAGGCCGACGTCCCTCAGCGAGCTTTCGAGCGCCTCGTCCGGAATATCCTTGTTGCCGCTGAACTTGAACTCTTCGATCGACGGCCGCTCGAGCACCGCGATCACGAGCGTATCGCCGTCGACGCGCAGCTCGATGTCCTGGAAGAAGCCGGTCGAATAGAGCGCGCGGATCGCCTCCTGCACCCGCTGCGGCGTGATCGTGTCGCCGATATTGATCGGCAGGTAGTTGTAGATCGTGCCTTCGGAGATTCGCTGCGCGCCTTCGACGCGGAAATTGCGTACCACGAACGACTCGAACGGCTCCGCGAAAGATTGCGCGCGGGCACCCGCGGCAACGCCGAGCGCCAGAGCGCAGACGGCGAGCCCCCGCAACGCCGCATGCGAAGCGATAGTCGGCAGAGCCATCAGCTGAACACCCGCGACAAGTCGTTGTAGAAAACGAAACCCATCAGAAGAATCATCAGCAAGATTCCGAGCTGCTGTCCGAAAGCCAAGGCTCGTTCCGACAACGGCGAACCCTTGATCCACTCCGCGAGCTGGAAAACGATCTGGCCACCGTCGAGGATCGGCACGGGGAGCAGGTTCAGGATCCCGAGGCTGATGCTTACGATGGCGAGAAAGCTCAAGAACGCGCCGAGGCCTGCCTGCGCGCTGTCCCCCGCATAGCCTGCGATGGCTATCGGTCCCGAAATATTACGCATCGAGACATCGCCCACAACCATGCGCCCGAGCATCCGCACGGTCAATGCCGACATCTCCCACGTCTTCGCGACGGCCCGCGAGACGCTGTCGATCGGCCCATAGCGCTGCTCGGCGACGAGGCTGTCGAGCAAGCTTTGGAACTCGGGCGGCAGCTCGCGCGGGCTCGCGACGCCGATCTGACCGACCTCGCGGCCGTCGAGCGCGGCACGGCCGATCTCGACGTCGAGCGTGATTCGCGAGCACGGCGCGGCCATCACGGCCTGGCCGCGATCGCTCGCGGAAGCCCCTTCGCGTCGGCATCCCTGCCCCCGCTCCACGAGCAGCGGCACGGTCTCGCCGGGACGGGCACGAATCGCGGCCGCGAGGTCCTCGAAGGTCTCGACCGGCTCGCCGTCGATCTCGACGACGCGATCGCCGGCGAGGAGGCCGGCGCGCTCGGCGGGACTGCCGGACGTGACCTCGCCGACGACGGGCGGCAACGGCGGCGGCACGGGTCCGGGCCGAATCCCCAGCCCGTCGAACAACGCGTCCGGCTCGGTCAGCTCCGAGATGCGTCCGCGCACGTCGAGCTCGACGCGACGCAGACTGCCGTCCGCGCCGCGAACCTGAAGCTCGAGATGCCCGTCGTCCAAGAGCCCATCGAGGATCGCGAGCGTCGCGTGCTCCCACGTCTCCGTCGGATTTCCGTCGATCGCCTCGATGACGTCGGCCGCGCGAAGCCCGGCCGCATCGGCGGTCGAGCCCGGCTCGACCGCGCCGATATACGGCTTGATGCCCGGCACGCCGGTCATGAACAGCAGCCAGTACGCGACGACCGCGAAGATGAAGTTGAAGCCGGGCCCGGCGAGCAGGACGGCGATGCGATGGGCGGGAGGGCGGCGATTGAACGCGCGCTCGCGTTCGGCATCGGGAACTGGGCCCTCGCGCTCGTCGAGCATCTTCACGTAGCCGCCGAGCGGCAGCCACGCGAGCCAATACTCCGTGTGATCCGGTCCGCGGCCGCGCCAACGGGCGAGCGGCTTGCCGAAACCGATCGAGAAGCGCTCGACCTTGAAGCCGAGCTTTCGGGCGACCCAGAAGTGGCCGAACTCATGCACCGACACGAGCAGGCCGATCGCGACGATGAAGGCGAGAAGCGATAGGCCTATATCGAGCATGGGAGTGTCGAGCGACCTCGAGGTGCTGCGAGAGGGGCTATTCTAACCACGATCGCGGCGCATGCCGGCGTTATTCTTTGCCGCCCCGTCGGCGGCCAATCGTAAGAGACCATCGCCGCGTACGTCCGTTCCCAACCTTTGCACGCGCCGCGGTCGCTACACCAACGTCGGCGGTCGCCGGGCTGTACGACGCATGTCCCGTCCGGGGGGACGCCGGAAGAGCATCCCTGCGGCTCGGCGGCCGCCATCCCTGGCGGCCGACGCCCCCCGGACGGGACATGTGTCGTACAGCCCGGCGGGAGAGCGAAGCGGCCCTACGGCGCCCGATTACGGCGCCCCGTCAAATCAGCCCGGCCGCGAGGAGACCGAGCACGAAGATCGGGGCCGCGGCCGTGAGGCTATCGATCCGATCGAGCATGCCGCCGTGGCCCGGCAGCAGCCGCCCCGAGTCCTTCACGCCGATATTGCGTTTCGCGACGCTGACCGTCAGGTCGCCGAGCACCGAGACGAGCGCGGTCACGGCGCCGACCGCAACGAACGGACCGACTGGCACATCGACGAGTGCCGCGGCCACGGCGGACACGAGCGCGGAAAGCGCGATGCCGCCCGCGACCCCTTCCCATGTCTTGCCGGGGCTCACCTGCGGCGCGAGCTTGTGCCGGCCGATCGCTCGGCCGGTAAAGAACGCGCCGACGTCAGCCGCCCAGACGATCGCGATCACGGCCATGACGAGGCCGGGGCCCTTCGGCGTCGCGCCGTGCAGATGGACGAGCGCCGCCCACGGCGGCAGCAGCACGAAGACGCCGGCCGCCCCGACGGCGGCGAGCGGCAGGCGGCGCGGGAAGCTCAGCACGGCGGCGAGCGCGACCGCCCAGAAGGCCGCCGCCACGAGCAACAGAGGGATGACGACGCTGCGCTCGCCGGTCCACGCGTAGCCGAGCAGCGCGACGGCAGCGAGCAGCGCGGCGCTGGCGGCGCGCAACGGCGCCGTCAGCCGCGCGAGCCCGGCCCATTCCCAGGCGCCGGCAACGAACAGCAGCGCGAGCAGCGCCGCGGTCCCGCTCGTCGGCAACAGCAAGACCCCGGCGATGACGACGATCCCGAAGATCGCCCCCGTGATGACGCGTTGGATCAGCAACGATTGGCCTCGCCCCGCTCCCCCCCCAGTATGGCCGAGACGTCGCTCACGCCCGGCGCGGGCCCCGAGCACGCGCCCGAGCCCGAAGGCCGTGATCCGGCCGAAGCGCTGTCAAAACTCCATGATCTCGGCTTCTTTTTCTTTGAGAAGCGCGTCGACCTGGGCCACGTAACGATCGGTGAGTTTCTGAATCTCGTCCTGCGCGCGGCGCTCGTCATCCTCCGAGACGAGCTTCTGCTTCAACAGGTCCTTGAGATGGCTCAGCGCGTCGCGGCGCACGTTGCGGATCGCGACGCGCGCGTTCTCGCCCTCGTGCCGAACGACGCGCACGAGCTCCTTGCGCCGCTCCTCGGTCATCGGCGGAAGGGGCACGCGAATCACGCTGCCGGCCGTGACGGGCGTCAACCCGAGATCCGAGTTCAGAATGGCCTTCTCGATGGCCGTGACCATCGACTTCTCCCACGGCTGCACGACGAGCGTGCGCGCGTCTTCGACGTTGACGGTCGCGGTTTGAGAGATCGGCACCTGAGAGCCGTAGTACTCGACGGTGACGTGATCGAGGAGACTGGTGTGAGCACGACCGGTGCGCAGCCGCCGAAGCTCGTCCTTCAGCGCCTCGATCGACTTCTGCATGCGGTGTTCCGCATCTTTTTTTATATCGGCGATCATGAGCTCGTCCCGGTCATCGGCAACTGGTTGCCGACCGCGGTGCCGACGCTATGGCCGCGGACGAGCCGAACCAGGTCGCCGGGGGTATTGAGGTTGAAGACGATCAGCGGCAAGTCGTTGTCCCGGCACATCACGATCGCCGTCGCGTCCATGACCCGCAGCTTGTCCGACAACACCTGATCGTAGGACAGGCTGCGATAGCGGATCGCGTTCGGATCCTTCATCGGGTCCGCCGAATAGACGCCGTCGACCTTCGTGGCCTTGATCAGCACGTCGGCGCCGATCTCGATCGCCCGAAGGCTTGCGGCCGTATCCGTCGTGAAGAAGGGATTGCCGGTGCCGGCGGCGAAGATCACGACCCGACCCTTCTCGAGGTGGCGAATCGCCCGGCGACGGATATAGTCCTCGCAGACCTCGTGCACCTGCAGCGCGGACATCGTCCGCGCCGTCACGCCTTGCCGCTCGAGCGCATCCTGCAGCGCGAGCGCGTTGATGATCGTCGCGAGCATGCCCATGTGATCGGCGGTGACGCGATCCATGCCCGCTTCGGCGAGGCCCGCGCCGCGGAAGATGTTCCCTCCGCCGATCACGAGGCCGACCTGCACACCGAGGGAGACGACTTCCGCCACCTCCGACGCGATGCGCGTGATGACTTCGGGGTCGATGCCGTACTGCTGCTTGCCCAGCAGCGCTTCGCCGCTAAGCTTCAGCAGGATTCTTCGGTAGGCAGGCTCCCCTTCGCTCATCTCGGCTCGTCGACGTGATCGATGACCGGCGGCGAATCCGTCGCCGCCGGCCGAATTAGATTAACGGGTCTGCGATGCTTGCGCCATGACTTCCGCGGCGAAGTCCACCGTCTCCTTTTCGATGCCTTCGCCGAGCTCGTAGCGCACGAAGCGCACGACCTTCGCGCCCGCCTCCTTCAACAGATCGCGCACGCGCTTGTCCGGATCCTTGACGAACGGCTGGCCGAGGAGCGTCACCTCGTCGAGATGCTTGCGCAAGCGCCCTTCGACCATCTTCTCGACGATCTGCTCGGGCTTGCCTTCGGCGAGCGCCTGCGCGCGGAGAATCTCGCGCTCCTTCGCGATCTCGTCGGCGGGCACGTCGTCCGCGGAGACGTAGCGCGGCGACGTCGCGGCGACTTGCATCGCGAGATCGCGCGCGAGCTCGTCGTTGCCGCCCTCGACCTCGACGAGCACGCCGATGCGGCCCATGTGGACGTACGCGCCGACGGGGTTCGACGTCTCGAAGCGCGCGAAACGCCTCACCGTGATGTTCTCGCCGATCTTCGCGATCAGGCCGCGACGGGCCTCGTCGAACGTCTCGCCGCCCGCGTCGAGCGCGAGCAGCGCGTCGACGTCGGCCGGCGCGTTCGCGACCGCCGCCTCCGCGGCCCGCTCGGCGAACTTCCGGAAGTTCTCGTCCTTCGCGACGAAATCCGTCTCGCAGTTCACCTCGACGACGACGTGCCGGTTACCCGCGCTCTTGACGACCACCGTGCCCTCGGCGGCGACGCGCGAGGCTTTCTTATCGGCCTTCGCCTGGCCGGCCTTGCGCAAGATTTCCGCGGCGAGGTCGATGTCCCCGTTCGCCTCGACGAGCGCCTTCTTGCAATCCATCATCCCCGCGCCGGTACGCTCGCGGAGCTCCTTGACCAATGCCGGTTTGATGTCCATGCCGGTCCTCGCTCGATGTTGCCGGCCCCGCGCGGGGCCGGAGAACTCTCTCGGCCGACGGCTCAAGAGCCGCCTATACGCTTACTGCTGGGCCTCCGCGGCCGCTTCCTCGGCGCCCTGCGCCGCGGCGGGCTCGCCGCCCGATTCCGGTGCGCTCTCGGCGGAGCCTGCCTGCGCATCGGACGCGGCCGGCTTCGGCCGAGACTTCGCCGCGCGGGGCTTCTTCTTCGTCGCGGCCTTCTTCTTCGGAGCTCCGATCTTCGGACGGCCTTCCTCGTCGAGCTCGACGAAATCGTCGTCTCCGACCGGCACCTCGGGCAGCGACGCCTTGCCCTCGAGCACTGCATCCGCGATGCCAGCGGCGTACAGCTGGATCGCACGCATCGCGTCGTCGTTACCCGGGATCGGGTAGTCGATGCCCTCGGGCGAGCAATTCGTGTCGACGACCGCGACGATCGGAATGCCGAGCTTCTGCGCTTCCTTGACGGCGATCGCCTCGTGGCCGACGTCGATGATGAACACGGCGTCCGGCAGCGACTCCATCTCCTTGATACCGCCGAGCGACCGCTCGAGCTTGTCACGCTCGCGCGCGAGCGTGAGCAGCTCCTTCTTCGTGAACTCGGGGCCGCCGCCCTGCGTGATTTCCTCGAGCTCCTTCAGCCGCTTGACGGACTGGCGGATCGTCTTGAAGTTCGTGAGCATGCCGCCGAGCCAGCGCTGGCTGACGTACGGCATCCCGCAGCGGGTCGCCTCCTCCGTGATCGCCTGACGGGCCGCGCGCTTCGAGCCGACGAACAGCACGACGCCGCCGTCCGCGACCAGCTTGCGCACGAATTCCGTCGCCTCGTGGAACAGAGGCAGGGTTTTCTCGAGATTGATGATGTGGATCTTGTTACGCTCGCCGAAGATGTACGGGGCCATCTTCGGGTTCCAGAAGCGGGTTTGATGTCCGAAATGGACGCCCGCTTCCAGCAAACGACGCAGTGTGACGTCGGCCATGGGAAGCTCCTTGTATGGGTTGAACCTCCACGCGCCCCCGCAGCGACCTTTCGCCCTCTCGGGCCAGGCACCCGGCTGACGGGTATGCGGCGCGTGTGTGTCGTTAATTGCCTAGAAGGCGCGCGCTTTATACCATAGCACGTCCCGAGCAACAAACGCGGCCGTAAGGCTCGCGCCCCGCCCGATCCCCATGGCCATCACGATCAAGACGCCTGAGGAACAGGAGAAGATGCGTGTCGCCGGCCGCCTCGCGGCCGCGGTGCTCGACATGATCGAGGAGCACGTCCGTCCGGGTGTCACGACGAACGAGCTCGACCGCATCTGCCACGAGTTCATCGTCGACGAGCTGAAGGCAATTCCCGCGCCTTTGAATTACCGCGGCTACCCGAAGTCGATCTGCACGTCGGTCAACCACGTCGTCTGCCACGGCATCCCGAGCGACCGGAAGCTCAAGAACGGCGACATCCTGAACATCGACGTGACGGTCATCAAAGACGGCTTCCACGGCGACACGAGCCGGATGTTCTACGTCGGGGAACCTACCGTCATCGGCGAGCGGCTGACCCGCGTCTGCTTCGAGGCGATGTGGCGCGGAATCCGCGTGATCCGTCCCGGTGCACGGCTCGGCGATATCGGCCACGCGATCCAGACCTTCGTCGAATCGCATCGCTTCTCGGTCGTGCGGGAATATTGCGGGCACGGAATCGGCCGCATCTTCCACGAGGATCCGCAAGTCCTGCACTACGGCAAGCCCGGCACCGGCGTCGAGCTCGTCCCGGGCATGACGTTCACCGTCGAGCCGATGATCAACGCGGGAAAGCGCGACGTGAAGCTGCTCGCGGACGGCTGGACCGTCGTCACGAAGGATCATTCGCTGTCCGCGCAGTGGGAGCACACGGTGCTCGTGACCGAGGACGGCCACGAGGTGCTCACGTTGAGCGAGCGCACGCCCGAGCTTTGAGCCATGTCGACCCGTCTCGAATCGAGCGGCGCCGTGCACTCGGCCACGCCGCTGATCGACCGTGACGCGCTGTCGGCCGCGCTCGCCGGCGGCGAGTCACCCATCGAGACGTTCAAGCAGGCGCTCGCCGCCGCCGGCGAGTCGCTGAAGCAGCGCTTCCTCGCGAACGAGTCGATGGACACGCTCGTGCACGACCGCGCGCAGGCGGTCGACGACGTGATCCTCGCGTGCTGGCGGCATTTCGCGCGCCGGATCGCGGATTCGGCCGATCTCGTCGCGGTCGGCGGCTACGGGCGCGGCGAGCTGCACCCGCAATCCGACATCGACCTCCTGATCCTGCTCGACGACGCGTCCGACCGCTCGACCGACGAGCCGATCAGTCGATTCCTCACCTTTCTATGGGATATCGGCCTCGAGGTCGGGCACAGCGTGCGCACGCTCGAGGACTGCGAGACGCAGGCGCGCGCGGACGTGACGGTGCTGACCGCGCTGATGGAGACGCGGCTGCTCGCGGGCCCCGGCACGCTGTTTCGGGAGCTGCCGAAGCGCATCGGTCCCGACCGCATGTGGGACGCCGCCGAGTTCTTCCGTGCGAAGGTCGCCGAGCAGCAGGCGCGGCATCATCACTTCCACGACACCGCGTACAACCTCGAGCCGAACGTCAAAGGCAGCCCCGGCGGGCTCAGGGATATCCAGACGATCGGCTGGCTCGCGCGGCGCTATCTCGCCGTCGAGCGCCTCGAGGACCTCGTCGCCCACGACTTCCTCACCGAAGGGCAGCTCAGGATCCTCCTGACCGGGCGGGCGTTTCTGTGGCGCATCCGCTGGGGCCTGCACCTCCTGACCGGACGCCGCGAGGACCGGCTGCTGTTCGACTACCAGATCAAGCTCGCGCAGATGCTCGGCTACGAGGACGCGAGCTTCACGCTCGCGGTCGAGCAGCTGATGCAGCGCTACTACCGCACCGTGATGGAGATCTCGCGCCTCAACGAGATGCTGCTGCAGCTCTTCGAGGAGGCGATCCTGCTCGACAAGGACGCGCCCGCGGTGCCGATCAACGCGCGCTTCGTGACGCGCAACGGCTATATCGAGGCGGTCGACGAGGAGGTGTTCCTCCGCGACCCGTCGGCGCTCCTCGAGATCTTCCTGCTGCTCGAGCAGAACCTCGAGCTCAAGGGCATCGGCGCGCGAACGATCTCGCAGATCAAGCGGCATCTCTGGCTGATCGACGAGGAGTTCCGGCAGAACCCGCGCCATCACCGGCTCTTCCTCGACATCCTGCGCGCGCCGCAGGGCGTGACCCGCACGCTGAAGCGCATGAACACCTACGGCGTGCTCGGGCTCTATATCCCGGCGTTCGGGCGCATCGTCGGCCGCATGCAGTACGACCTCTTCCACGTGTACACGGTCGACGCGCATACGCTGTTCGTCGTCGAGAACCTGCGCCGCTTCGCGCTGCCGCGCTTCAACCACGAGTTCCCGCATTGCAGCGAGGTGATGCAGCGCCTCGAGAAGCCGGAGATCGTCTACCTCGCGGGGCTTTTCCACGACATCGCGAAGGGCCGCGGCGGGGACCACTCCGAGCTCGGCGCGGTCGATGCGGAGGCGTTCTGCCTGGAGCACGGCATGAGCCGTTACGACGCGCGGCTCGTCGCGTGGCTCGTGCGCAATCACCTGTTGCTTTCCCTCACCGCGCAGAAGAAGGACCTGCACGACCTCAAGGTCATCGACGAGTTCGCGCGCGCGGTCGGCGACGAGACACACCTCGACTATCTCTACGTGCTCACCGTCGCCGACGTCCGCGGCACGAATCCGAAGATCTGGAACTCGTGGAAGGACACGCTGTTCTTCGAGCTCTACCAGCTCACGAAACGTGCGCTCCGGCGCGGGCTCTCGAACCCGATCGACAAAGACGAGCTGATCCTCGAGACGCAGACGCGCGCCGAGCAGCTGCTCGAGGAGCAAGGTCTCGAGCCCGCGCGCTGGCAGCCGATCTGGTCGAGCTTCACCGAGGAGTATTTCCTGCGTCATCGCCCGGAAGAGATCGCGTGGCATACGCGCGTGCTCGCCGAGGCGCCCGCCTCGACGTCGGTGCTCGTCGACGTCGACCAGGTCGGCGCCGAGGGCGCCGGCGTCGTGATGGTCTACGCGCCGAAGGAGCTGCACTCGTTCATGCGTTCGACGGCCGTGCTCGACGAGCTCGGGCTCACGATCGTCGACGCGCGCATCGTGCCGATCTCCGAGACGCAGAACCTCGATACGTACCGTATTCTCGAGAGCGACGGCAGCCCGATCGCCGGACGGCGCCGCCTCGACGAGATCCGTCAGCGGCTCGAGAAGATGCTGACGAGCCCGCAAGCGCCGCCGCTCAAGGTCAGCCGACGCGCACCGCGCCAGGTGCGCATGTTCTCGACGCCCGTTCAGGTCTCGATCACGAGCGACGCGACCAACGAACGCACCGTGATCGAGCTCGTCGCCGGCGACCGCCCCGGCCTTCTGCTTCAGGTCGCGAGAGTCTTCGAGCACGAGGACATCGCGCTCAGGAACGCGAAGATCGCCACCGTCGGCGAGCGGGCCGAGGACGTCTTCTTCGTCACGACCGAGGACGGCCGGCCGCTCGACGAGGAGCACGCGAAAAGACTCGAAGCGCGCCTCAAGGCCGCGTTGACCGAGAACGAAGCGCGCTGAACGCGGCAAAACCGCATCGCGCGCCGCGCGCGACGCGCGGATGCCGCGCGGCGATTTTGGATGCGATAAAGTTCGCGCGTCCCATTTCGAAGACCCGAGGACGAGAGGAGCTTCCGATGACGAACCTGAGCGCCATCATCGACGCCGGCTGGGAACGCCGCGCCGAGATCACGCCGAAGAACGTCGACGCCGAGCTGCGCGACGCGATCGAAGAGGCGATCAATGGGCTCGATACCGGCCGGCTCCGCGTCGCCGAGAAGAAAGACGGCGAGTGGACCGTGCATCAGTGGCTCAAGAAGGCCGTGCTCCTGTCGTTCCGCATCCGGGATAACCAGGTCGTCGACGGCGGTTTCACGAAGTTCTACGACAAGGTGCCGCTCAAGTTCGACGGATTCTCGAACGAGGATTTCGCGAGCCAGGGCGCGCGCGTCGTCCCGCACGCCGTCGTGCGGCGCGGCGCGTACGTGGCGCCGGACGTCGTGCTGATGCCTTCGTACGTGAACATCGGCGCATACGTCGACCGCGGCACGATGGTCGACACGTGGGCGACGGTCGGCAGCTGCGCGCAGATCGGGAAGAACGTGCACATCTCGGGCGGCGCCGGCATCGGCGGCGTGCTCGAGCCGCTGCAGGCGTCCCCGACGATCATCGAGGACGACTGCTTCATCGGCGCGCGCTCCGAGATCGTCGAGGGCGTGATCGTCGGCCGCGGCAGCGTGATCTCGATGGGCGTCTTCATCGGCCAGAGCACGCGAATCTACGACCGCGAGACCGGCGAGATCCTGCAGGGCCGCGTGCCCGAGGGCTCCGTGGTCGTGCCCGGCACGCTGCCGTCGAAGGACGGCAAGTACGGCCTCTACTGCGCCGTGATCGTGAAGAAGGTCGACGAGAAGACGCGCGCGAAGACGAGCATCAACGAGCTGCTGCGGGCGGCCGAGTAGTCGCGCGACGGCGGAGCTCTTGCCAGGATCGAGCGATACGGCCCCGCGGATGACGCCGCTCACGACCGCACGGCTGCAGATCCACTTCTGCGTCCTGCTGTGGGGATTCACCGCGATCCTCGGCAAGCTGATCAGCCTCGGCGCGGCGCCGCTCGTCTGGTGGCGCATGCTGATCGTGACGGTCGCGCTCGCGCTCGTGCCGCGCGTCTGGCGAGCGCTCAAAGCGCTCTCGCTACGGCTCATCGCCGCGTACTGCGGCATCGGTGTGCTCGTCACGCTTCACTGGCTCACGTTCTACGGCGCCGTGAAGCTCGCGAACGCGTCGGTCGCGGCGACGTGCATGGCGCTCGCGACCGCGCTCGTCGCGATCGTCGAGCCGCGGCTCGCAGGCAGCCGGTTCTCGCCGAAGGATCTCGCGCTCGGCATCGCGATCGTGCCGGGCGTCGCGCTCGTCGTCGGCGGCGTGCCGGACGCGATGCGCATCGGGATCGTGGTCGGCGTGCTGTCCGCGGTCTTCGTCGCGATCTTCGGCACGCTGAACAAGCGACTCGTCGCGCGCGCCGATCCGCTCGCCGTCACCGCCCTCGAGCTCGGGTCCGGCGTCGTCGCGCTGACCGTGCTCGCGCCGCTCCTCGCGCTCGTCTTCCCGGGCTTCGACGAAAGCCCGTTCGTCGTCCCGGACGCGCGCGATCTGCTGCTGCTGTCGACGCTCGCGCTCGTCTGCACGCTATTGCCGTTCGCGCTCTCGCTCGTCGCGCTGCGCCATATCAGCGCGTTCAGCGCGCAGCTCGCGGTGAACCTCGAGCCCGTCTACGCGATCCTGCTCGCGATCCCGCTGCTCGGCGAGCAGCGCGAGCTCGACGCAATGTTCTACGTCGGCGTCGCGATCGTCTTGGGCGCCGTGCTCGCGCATCCGCTGCTCGAGCGCCCGCGCCGAGTCGAGCACGCGGAAACCCTCGCGACGGCCGAGGCGAAGCAGTTCACGGATTGACGGCCGCGCGGGGCCGTGTCGAGCGGCCGACGCCCGCTGCTACACTCGGAAGGGCTTGTGTGCGCACGAGGAACCCCGTATGAGCTTCGCTCGTCGAAACCTCGCCCTCCTGCTTTCCGCGGCCGCGGCCTTCGTCGCGGCCGCATCGTCGGCCGGGCCTCTCACCGTCGAGGAGATCGTGACGCTGCGCAGCGTCGCGACCGCGGAGATGTCCCCGGACGGCGAGCGCATCGCGTACGTGCTGCGGGTGCCTCGACGCCCTTACGTCGACGACGACGGACCGGCGTACAGAGAGCTGCACGTCACCGACCTCGAAGGCCGCTCGCGCGGCTATGTCATCGGCAAGGTCGACGTTCGGGACATCGAATGGTCGGCCGACGGAAAGAAGATTTTCTATACCGCGAAGCGCGACGATGACGAGCACGTCGCGCTGTACGAGATCCCGATCGACGGCGGCGAATCACGGCGGCTCTACGCGCACGATACCGATATCGGGGAGCTCGAGCTGTCGAACGACGGGCGCAAGCTCGCATTTCTCGCGGCCGATGCGCCGCCCGAGCACTGGGAAAAGCTGCGCGAGAAGGGTTTCGACGCCGAGGTGTACGAGGAGTCCGCGCTGCCGACCGGCGTCTGGATCCTCGACGTCGCGCGCGCGGCCGAGCGCGCGTCGCGCGGCTCGCCGGCGGCGAGCCCCGAGGGCCGCGATCGACCGGGCGAGCGGAGGCGAACGGGCGCCGGCGCGCGCGGCCAGCGCTCGGACGCCGAGGAACCGCCGCTCGCAATCCGTGCCGAGCTTCCGGGATCGGCGTCCGTCGTGCGCTTCTCGCCCGACGGCACGCGGTACGCGGTCGCGCTCGCGCCGACGCCCCTGATCGACGACTTCTACGTGAACCGCAAGATCACGATCGTCGAGACCGAGACGTCGCGCGTCATCGGCCGCGTCGAGCACGAAGGCAAGCTCGGCGAGTTCGTCTGGTCGCCGGACGGCACGAGGATCGCGTTCATCGGCGCCGCCGACCCGAACGATCCGCTCGAGGGACGGCTCTACGTCGTTTCCGCGGACGGCGGCGAGCCGCGGCGCGTCGATCGGGATTATCCGGGGCATATCGAGCGCTTGATGTGGCTCGATGCCGAGACCCTGCTCTACGTCGGCGCACGCGGCGTCTTCACCGAGATCGCACGAACGCGCGTCGACGAGCCGTTCGAGATTCCGCCCGAGCCCGAAGGCGGTCCGATCGTGCGCACGTTGCACGGAAACGCCGCGGGTCGTCGCTTCGCGCTCGTCGCCGAGACGCCGCAGCACCCGCAAGAGGTGTACGTCTGGTCCGAGGCGGAGGGTTATCGCCGCTTGACGCGCTCGAATCCGATCCTCGACGAGCGCGATCTCGCGCCGCAAGAGGTGCTACGCTACACCGCGCGCGACGGTCTCGTGATCGAGGGGATTCTCGTCGGGCCGATGCAGAGGCAGCCCGGCCGGCGCTATCCGGTCGTGATCGCCGTGCACGGCGGGCCGGAATCGCATTTCAGCCACGGCTGGATGTCGAGCTACACGTTTCCGGCGCAAGCGATGGCAGCCGACGGCTTCGCGTTCTTCTATCCGAACTATCGCGCGAGCACCGGGCGCGGCGTCGAGTTCTCGAAGCTCGATCACCGCGATCCGGCCGGCCGCGAGTTCGACGATCTCGTCGACGCGAAGGCCTATCTCGTCGAGATCGGGCTCGCCGATCCGGGCCGCGTCGGGATCAGCGGCGCCTCGTACGGCGGGTACGCGTCGATGTGGGGGGCGACCGCCCTCACCGAGCATTTCGCCGCCGCGGTCGCGTTCGTCGGCCTATCGGACCTCATTGCCGCCGCCGGCACGAGCGACATCCCGCACGAGCTCCATCAGGTGCATTGGCGCGCGTGGCCGTGGGACGACTGGCAGTTCGCGCTCGAGCGAAGCCCCATCTATCACGCGGGAAAGACGCGCACGCCGCTGCTCATCCTCGGCGGCGACGCGGATCCGCGCGTCGATCCGAGCCAGTCGCTCGCGCTCTATCGGCACATCAAGCTGCGCACCGATACGCCCGTTCGGCTCGTGCGCTATCCGGGCGAGCAACACGGCAATCGAGACACGGCCGCGCAGCTCGATTACGCGCTCCGCATGCAGCGGTGGATGAAACACTACCTGCAGGGCCCGGGCGGCGAGCCGCCGCCGTACGAGCTCGATGTCCATGTCGAGCGGCTCGGCGCGGCGGCGGCAGCTCAGGAGTAACGGCCGCGCCACTCGAGCGCGGCCCGCCGAGCTAACGCGATCGCGCCACTGGAGCGGCGCCGGACCGCGCCGCCTCGAGCGCTTCGGCCGCCTCGAGCCAGCGCGTCTCGACGTCCTCGATGCGGCGCTTGATCTCCGCCTGCTCCTTCGCGAGCGCCGCGAGCCGCTCCGCGTCGCCGCTCGCGTAGAGCGCCGGATCCGCGAGCGTGCGCTCGATCTCGGTGAGACGCTCGCGGTGCGCGTCGAGCTCACGCTCGATCCGCTCGAGCGCATCGCGCAGCGGTTTCTCGCGGGCGCGCTGCTCTGCCGCCTCGCGGCGCCGGTCGCGCGCGCTCGGGGCCGGCGGCGACGCCGCGCGGTTTCGCGACTCCGAGGCGCCGAGCGATGCCGCCGCCGAGCTCTGCCGTGCCGCGAGCCAACGCGCGTAGTCGTCGAGATCGCCGTCGAACGGCGCGACGCTGCCGTCGGCGACGAGCCAAAGCTCGTCGCACGTCGCCCGCAACAGGTGACGGTCGTGCGAGACCGTGACGACGGCGCCTTCGAACGACTGCAGCGCGACCTCGAGCGCGTGGCGCATGTCGAGATCGAGATGGTTCGTCGGCTCGTCGAGCAGCAAGAGGTTCGGCTCGCGCTGCACGAGCAGCGCGAGCGCGAGCCTCGCCCGCTCGCCGCCCGAGAACTGCGCGACCGGCTCGAAGACGCGATCGCCGCGAAACGCGAAGCCACCGAGGAAATCCCGCGCGGCCTGCTCGCCGAGCGAGGGATCGGCCCCGATCACGTGCTCGAGCGGAGAGCGCATGAGATCGAGCGCGTCGATCTGATGCTGCGCGAAGTATCCGACGACGACGTTCGGGTTCGCCTGGGCTTCGCCTTCGAGCGGCGTGAGCTCGCCCGCAAGGAGCTTGATCAGCGTCGACTTGCCGGCGCCGTTCGCGCCGAGCAACCCGATCCTCTGCCCCGGCGCGACCGAGAGCTTGACACCCCGCAGCACGGGCACGCCGTCGTAGCCCACGGAGACCGCGTCGAGGCGCACGAGCGGCGCGGGCAAGCGGCGCGGCGTGCGAAACTCGAAATCGAAGCCCGCCTCCGCGTGGACCGGCGCGACCTTCGGCATCCGCTCGATCATCTTCAGCCGCGCCTGCGCCTGCCGCGCCTTGCTCGCCTTCGCGCGAAACCGATCGACGAAGCTCTGCAGGTGCGCGATGCGGCGCTGCTGCGCTTCGTAAGCCGCGGCCTGGCTCGCGAGCTGCGCGGCGCGCTGCGTCTCGAAGCTCGAGTAGTTGCCCGAGTAGAGACGACCCTCGCCGTTCGCGAGGTGCAGCGTGTGCGTCGTCGTCGCGTCGAGGAAGTCGCGGTCGTGCGAGATCACGAGCAACGTGCCGCTGAAGTCCGCCAGCGTGCGCTCGAGCCAGAGCACGGCGTCGAGATCGAGATGGTTCGTCGGCTCGTCGAGCAAGAGCAGGTCGGACCGCTGCATCAGCGAGCGGGCGAGATTGAGCCGCATCCGCCAGCCGCCGGAGAAGTCCGCGACCGGCCGCGTGTGCGTCTCGCTCGGGAAACCGAGCCCGAACAGCATCGCGCCGGCGCGAGCGCGAGCGGCGTAGCCGCCGATCTCGCGAAGCCGCTCGTGCGCGCGCGCGATGCCGGACGCGTCGCCCTCGCGCTCCGCGCGTGCGAGCGCCTGCTCGAGCGCGCGGAGCTCCTGGTCGCCGTCGAGGACGTACTCGATCGCGGGCTGCGGCGTCGCCGGCGTCTCCTGCTCGACCGCGGCGATCGAAAGATCGCGCGGCAGCGAGATCTCGCCCTCGTCCGGCGCGAGCTCGCCGAGCAGCATCGCGAACAGGCTCGACTTGCCGCTGCCGTTGCGGCCGACGACGCCGACGCGCCAGCCGGGATAGACGGCGACCGAAAGGTTCCTGAGCAGCACCCGCGGGCCGCGCCGCAGCGTGATATTGGACAACGTGAGCATCGACGCGCAGTGTAGCCGCTACTCGTGCCGGACGGCTTGCGGCATGACGGCGCTCGAGCACGCGGCTCGAACCTCGCGGTACACCTCGCCGGGATCGGTCTCGTAACGCCGCGAGAAATGGAACGGCACGAGACGCGCGACTTTGGCGGCGGTCGCGATCTCGCCGCAAGCGCGCGTCGTCAGATGGCCCGTGCGGGCCGCGCGGTCGGCATCGGCGCTGAGAAACGTCGACTCGCAGAAGAGCACGTCGGCGTTTCGCGCAAGCTCGGTGAGACGGCGCCGGTTGCTTTCGGTATCGGCGAGATCCGTCGCATAGACGAGCTTCGTGCCGGGGCGAATCAGCACGAGAAAATCGGCAAGCTCGCCGACCGCTCGCCGCGAGCCGTCGGGCAGCTCGATGAGCTCGTCGCACCGCCCGGCCGCGATCGCCTGCTTCAAGGCGGTCAGCCACGGCCCCGGCCGTGCGCCGAGCTCGGCGAGCCGTTCCTTGCGCACGTTGATCTCGACCGTCGACTCGAGCGCGAACGCGAGCACCGGCGTCAAGTGATCCAAGGTCACCGCGTGCACGTTGAGCGTCGACTCGTCGAGGAGTCGCCCGTCCGGCGCGGAGACGACCTCGAGCAAACGAGCGGTTTGCTCGCCCGCGTGCACGGCGAAGCGATGCAGCGTCTCGTCGGGATGAAGCTCCGCGACCGTAAAGCGCGGCGCGCCTTCCCCGGCACGATCCCAATGCACTCCGCTGACCAAACCCGCGATATTCGCCGCGAGACCGGGCGGACCATGGATTCGGCACACCGACGATTCGCCGATCCGGAGACGCAGCAGCCGCAGGAATCCGCCGATATGGTCGATGTGCGCGTGCGTGATGAACACGTCGGTGACCGCGTGCGCGGTCCGCGCGTCGAGCTCGGGCGTCTCGCCGATATCGAACAGCAGCATGCGGCTCGAATGACGGAGCTTCACGAGCAGCAGCGGGTCGCGGAAGACGCCGTTCAGCAGCGTCGCGGTGAACGGACCGACGTGCACGACGGGGCGCAGCTCCGCGGCGGCGAGAGGCTGCGGCTCCGTGCTCGCCGTGCCGACGCGGTCGCCGTCGACGTCGCGACCCTCCGTCTCGGTAACTCGAGGAAGCGAAGCGGCTCGCGCGCTCTTCGAGCGCCGCGGATCGCGGGGTCCACGATAGGTCACGCCTTGCGGAAACGGCTCGGCGGTCCCGAGCAGGCCGTCGCGTGCGCGGCGCGCGTCACGGATCATGAGCGCCGTAGCGCCGTCGGGATCGCCGCGCACTCTGAGCCGTAAGCGGGCCGCGTCGAGGCCCACCACCTCGCCGAACGCGACGCACCCGCCTGCGCGAAGCAGCGCGACCTGCCGGCCCTGCCACGCCGACGGCACATCGAGCGGCGGCGGCGTGCCGATCAGTCGAAGCGCATCGACGTCGACCTCGCAAACGATGCCGCCCGCGTCGAGATACGCGTTCCAAAGGGCAGTGCGATGCCGCGCCCGCGCGCGTTTGCTCGGCGCGCGCGCCAGGGGCGAAGCCGGCAAACGCAAGATTCGTACGCAGAGCGCGTCGAGCTCGGCAGCGAGCTCCGCAACGTCGCCGCGCTCGAGCAGCACGACGAGATCCGCGCGCAAACGTCGCGCGAGCGCGCTGATGAGCTCCGCGCTCGGGGCTCCGCGATACGTGCCCGGCGCATCGAGAACGCATGGGCCGGGCGCGGTGCGCTCGAGGAGCGCCGCGGCCGCTTCGACGAGCGGTAGACGAAAGCGCGCCGCATCGAGGCTGCAGATCGGCTCGACGTCGACGAGCTCCCAGCCGTCGCCGCGCGCGATGCCGACGCATGCCGCGCCCGGCGCGCCGTAGGCCGGCGATCCCGGATCGCACCCGATGCATACGAGCCCCGCGTTCGCGAAGCCCTCGGCGAGCGTCGCGGCCAGCGTCGACTTGCCCGTCCCTGGCGGGCCGGCGATCAGAACCCGGCCGCCGGCCGCGAGCGTGGATTCGATGATTTCGTGCTGCATCGAGATAGCGAGCTTAACGCGGCCGCGAGTATATCGGGGGGTCGACCGCAGACGCGCAGGCGTGCAGGCGCTCATGCGCGGCGGCATGAGATCGGGTGCGACCGCCGGCGCGCGGACGTGGGGCGGCATGAGATCGGGTG
>Ga0207873_1000368_pt1 | contig 50011 bp, 45 predicted proteins | sample BGWIniCompost_FD_187373 | JGI IMG/M metagenome (GOLD analysis project Ga0207873, IMG submission 187373) | Cellulose adapted compost microbial communities from Newby Island Compost Facility, Milpitas, CA, USA - BGW Initial Compost (SPAdes)... ...
GGTCGCACCCGGCCACCCGGTCGCGGCTGAAGCCGCTCCTACGGGCCGGAACGCGCGGCCACGCGACGTCGAGGCGGTTCGCCGCCCGCTCCCGGCCGAAGGCGGCGTGCCGCGGGCGCCTGCGAAGCGTTGGCCCGCCCCCCGGCCCGGACGGCCGGGCGGCGACTCAGGCCAGCACGCCCTCGCGCAACTGTTCGGGCGACGCGGCGCGGAGCGCGGTGATGCGCTCCTCCAGCGGCGGGTGGCTCATCAGCAGGCGCCGCAGGCCGTGGGCGATACCGCCGCTGATGCCGAACGCCGCGATCTGCCGGGGCAGTGTGTTGGCGCCCTGGTTCTGCGCCAGGCGCTCGAGCGCCGCGATCATCTTGTGGCGCCCGGCCAGCGCGGCGCCGCCGGCGTCGGCGCGGAACTCGCGCTGGCGCGAGAACCACATCGCGATCATGCTCGCGAACAGGCCGAACACCAGGTCGAGCACCACCACCACCGCGAAATAGGCCATGCTGCCCATGTCGCGGTCCATGAAGTTGCTGACCGCGCGCGCGACCACCCGCGCCAGCACGATCACGAACGTGTTGAGCACGCCCTGCAGCAGCGCCATGGTGACCATGTCGCCGTTGGCCACGTGCGCGACCTCGTGTCCCAGCACCGCTTCGGCCTCGTCGCGGTCCATCGAGCGCAGCAGTCCGGTGGACACCGCCACCAGTGCGTTGTTCCGGTTGGCCCCGGTGGCGAAGGCATTGATCTCCGGCGCGTCGTAGATGGCCACCTCGGGCATGCCGATGCCGGCGGCCTGGGCCTGGCGGCGCACGGTCTCGACCAGCCAGCGCTCGACCTCGCTGCGCGGCTGGGTGATCACCTGCGCACCGGTGAAGCGCTTGGCGGTCCACTTGGACATCAGCAGCGACACCAGCGCGCCGCCGAAGCCGAACAGCGCCGCGAACACCAGCAAGCCCGCGTTGGTCGCCGGATCGATGCCGAAGACGGCCATGACGATGCTGAGCAGGACCAGCACCGCGAGGTTGGTGGCCAGGAACAGGGTGATGCGCTTGAACATGCGGGGACTGCAACCTTTCTCGTGGGGGGCGTAGGCGCCCGTCGGGGTGTCGATTATGGTTGTCGCGGGTGAAAATCAAGGCTCCGGCGCCGCAGGCCCCGCCCGTGGGGCGCCCTCCGACCGGTACCGTTCAGTCCCCATGTCGACCACCCCAGGCTACCGCGGCCGTTTCGCGCCCTCGCCCACCGGACCGCTGCATGCCGGCTCGCTGCTGGCGGCGCTCGGGAGCTGGCTGATGGCCCGGCGCGCCGGCGGTCGCTGGCTGGTGCGGATCGAAGACCTCGACCCGCCGCGGGAGGTTCCGGGCGCGGCCGCGGCCCAGCTGCGCACCCTGGCCGCGTGCGGGCTGCATCCCGACGGGCCGGTCGAGTACCAGTCCCGGCGCGGCGGACTCTACGCCGCGGCCCTGGAGCGCCTGCTCGCCGCCGGCGACGCGTTCGAATGCCACTGCAGCCGCTCCGACCTGGGCGCCCGCGGCGGCATCCACCGCCATTGCGTGGCCGGCCGCCGGCGCCCGGATCCGGCCGTGCGCCTGCGCGTGCCCGACGGGTGCCGGGTGGAATTCGAGGATACGATCCGCGGCCGCTGCGTCCAGGACGTCTCGCGCGAGGTCGGGGACTTCGTCCTGCGCCGGGCCGACGGCCCCTGGGCCTACCAGCTGGCGGTGGTGGTGGACGACGCCGCCCAGGGCATCACCGAGGTGGTGCGCGGCGCCGACCTGCTCGACTCCACTGCGCGCCAGATCCTGCTGCAGCAGCGGCTGGGGCTGCCGACCCCGCGCTACGCCCACCTGCCGGTGGTCCCGGGCCCGGACGGGCGCAAGCTCTCCAAGTCGCTGGCGGCCATGCCGGTCGACGACGCCGATCCGCTGCCCGCGCTCGCCCGCGCCTGGGCGATGCTCGGCCAGGATCCGGCGGCGGTCGCCGGGGCGGCATCGCCGGCCGCACTGCTCGAGGCCGCGCTGGCCGCGTTCGACCCGGCCCGGATCCCGCGCGGACCCGACCCGCTGCCCGCCGCGTTGCACAACACCCACGGCGCGATCGAAGACTAGACTGTAGCCGGTGCCGCCCGGGCGGCGGGAACGACTGACGCAGGAGACAAGGACATGACCTCACGTGTGGCTCTGGTGACCGGTGGGACCGGCGGCATCGGCACTGCGATCTGCAGGAAGCTCGCGGACCAGGGCCACAGGGTGGCCACCAACTACCGCAACGAGGAAAAGGCCCGCGCCTGGGAGGCGCAGATGAAGTCGGAGGGCTACGAGTTCACCCTGGTCAAGGGCGACGTGACCTCGCCGGAGGACGCCGAGGCGATGGTGCGCGCGGTCGAGGCCGCGCTCGGCCCGATCGAGATCCTGGTCAACAACGCGGGCATCACCCGCGACACGACCTTCCACAAGATGACCGCGCAGCAGTGGTACGACGTCATCAACACCAACCTCAACTCGGTGTTCAACGTCACCCGCCCGGTGATCGAAGGCATGCGCGAGCGCAAGTGGGGCCGGATCATCCAGATCAGTTCGATCAACGGCCTCAAGGGCCAGTACGGCCAGGCCAACTACGCCGCGGCCAAGGCCGGCATGCACGGCTTCACCATCTCCCTTGCGCGCGAGAACGCCAAGCTCGGCATCACCGTCAACACGGTCTCGCCCGGCTACGTGGCCACCGACATGGTGATGGCGGTGCCGGAGGAGGTGCGCGCCAAGATCGCCGCCGACATCCCCACCGGGCGCCTGGGCAAGCCCGAGGAGATCGCCTACGCCGTGGCCTTCCTGGTCGACGAACAGGCGGCCTGGATCACCGGCTCCAACCTCGACATCAACGGCGGCCACCACATGGGCTGGTGACCCCGGCCCCGCCACCGGTCCGCCCTGGAAGGCCGGCCATGCCGGCCTTCCCGCTGTCCCGGCCCGGCGCGGGCTGGTCGCCGGGCTCCGGCGGTCGGCTTGCAAGGCCTGCTGCACTGCGCCATGCTGCGCGGCACCATCCTTCGGGCCAACATCTCCATGTCCGCGACCCGGATCATCAAGAAGTACCCCAACCGCCGCCTGTACGACACCGAGATCTCGAGCTACATCACCATCGAGGACGTCCGACAGCTGATCGTCGACGGTGAGGAGTTCGAGGTCCGCGACGCCAAGACCGGGGAGGACCTGACCCGCTCGGTCCTGCTGCAGATCATCGCCGAGCACGAGTCGGCCGGGGAGCCGGTGCTCTCGACCCAGCTGCTGGCGCAGATCATCCGCTTCTACGGCGACTCGCTGCAGGGCTTCATCGGCAACTACCTGGAACGCTCCATGCAGCTGTTCCTGGACCAGCAGCAGCAGTTCCGCCAGCAGATGGGCGGCATGCTCGGGCAGACGCCGTGGGCGATGATGAACCAGCTCACCGAGCGCAATCTCGAGATGTGGAAGGAACTGCAGCGCAACCTGACCGGCAGCGTCGGCCAGAAGCCCGACGCGGACCGGCGCACGCCGGACAAGCGCGGCCGCTGATCCATCCCGGGGGCGGCACGCCGCCCCGGCGCGGCCCCGGCGCCGCGACGTTTCCACGCATTCTCCCCACGGGTTCCCATGGACAAGCGAACTGCCGTCGTCACCGGCGGCATCGGCGGGCTCGGCACCGCCATCTGCATCGCGCTCGCCCGCGCCGGCCGCCGCGTCGTGGCCGCCGACCTGGGCGGACGCCAGGAGCGCATCGACGCCTTCCTGGGCGAGGTCGATGGCCTGGACGTACGCTTCCAGGCGCTGGACGTCACCGACTTCGACGCCTGCGGCGCCTTCGTCCAGGCGCTGGAGGCCGCCGGCGAAGGCCCCGACATCCTGGTCAACGCGGCCGGCATCACCCGCGACACCACCCTGCGCAAGATGGAACGCGCGCAGTGGGACGCGGTGCTGTCGGTCAACCTCGACAGCGTGTTCAACCTGTGCCGCCACGTGGTGGACGGCATGTGCGCGCGCGGCTTCGGCCGCATCGTCAACATCAGTTCGGTCAACGGCCAGACCGGGCAGTTCGGCCAGACCAACTATTCCGCGGCCAAGGCCGGCATGCACGGCTTCACGATGGCGCTGGCGCGCGAGGTCGCGCGCAAGGGCGTCACCGCCAACTCGGTCTCGCCCGGCTACTGCGAGACGGCGATGGTGATGGCGATCCCCGACGACATCCGCCAGGGCATCGTCGACCGGGTCCCGGTGGGCCGGCTCGGCCGGCCCGAGGAGATCGCGCGCACGGTCGTCTTCCTCAGCGACGACGACGCCGGCTACATCACCGGCGCCAACATCCCGGTCAACGGCGGCCTGTACATGGGCTTCTGAGCGCGGCCGGGGGCCGCCGCCGCTAGCGCGCGGCGGCCTCAGTGCAGAAGCGCTGCCGGTACTCCAGGGCCTTGGGCATCAGCGCCTGGAGATTGGCGATGCGGGTGCCGGGGTTGGGATGGGTGGAGGCGAACTCCGGCGGCGCCTGGCCGCCGCCGGCCTGGCCCATGCGTTCCCACAGCGGCACCGCCTCGTGCGGATCGAAGCAGGCCGCGGCCGCGAGCAGCAGCCCCACCACGTCGGCCTCGGTCTCGTGCTTGCGCGCGTACGGCAACAGGTAGCCGTAGCCCATCGCCGCCATGATCATCTGCTGCTGCTGCGGGTCCATGCCGCTCAGCGCACCGGCCATCTGCCCGACCTGGCTGAGCTTCTGCTGGGCCATGCGCTGGGCGCCGTGGCGCAACAGCGCGTGCGCGATCTCGTGTCCCATCACCACCGCCATCGCGTTCTCGTTCTGCGCCACCGGGACCAGCCCGGTGTACACCGCCATCTTGCCGCCGGGCAGGCAGAACGCGTTGGCCTGGTCGGACTCGATCACGTTCACTTCCCAGTCGAAGCCGCGTGAGAAGCCCGGCGGCGCCTGCCCGTTCTCGGCCGCCAGCGCAGCCTCGACTTCGGGCACCTTCGCCACCAGGCGCTCGGCGATGCTGCGCACCTGGCGCGCGATCTGGGTGTCGGGCGGCACCGGCCGCTCCTGGCGCAGGATCTCCTGGTAGGCCTGGAGGCCGAGTGCCTTCTCGTCCTCGATCGACAGGTTGCGGTCGATCAGCACCGATTCGCCGGTGATCGGGTCGAGCGACTGGTTCGAGTACCAGTAGTAGATGCCGTAGCCGGCGAACAGCAGCAGGATGAGGAAGCGGGGATTGATTCCGCGCCGGCGCTGCGCCGGTTGCCCCTGGCCCGGACCGAACGGATCGCGTCGCATTGCGGGTCTCCCGATGTCCCTAGAGGTCGCGCGCGACCCGGAACCCGAGCCGCGCATTGGTGGTATCCACGTTGGCCGGCGCGCGCCAGGCCGCGCGGGTCTGCGCCGGCGAACTGGCCCACGAACCGCCGCGGATCACGTGGTCGCGGCAGCCCGGGTTGACCCAGGCCGAACCGTCGGTGGGGGCACGCCGGTAGCCATCATGCCAGCAGTCCGCCACCCACTCGCTGACGTTGCCCGCGAGGTCGTGAAGGCCCCATGCATTCGGCTCCATGCTCCCCACCGGGGCCGGCCCCCAGAAGCCGTCGCCGTAGCCTTCGAAGGCATTGGCCCAGCTGCGCCCGGCCGGCGAGCGGTCGAGCGCGCCGGTGGTGTTGGCCACGCGCGGCGGCGGCGGGCCGTCGCCCCACGGCCAGGGCCCGCTGGTCCCCGCGCGCAGCGCATACTCGAACTCGGCCTCGCTCGGCAGCCGGTAGCGCTTGCCGGTCTGGGCCGAGAGCCATTCCACGTACGCCTGGGCGTCGCGGGCGCTCACGTGCACCACCGGCAGGCCATCGTCGGCCGGGCGGCCCAGGTAGTCCGAGTGCCAGGCCACGCCGCTGCGGCGCACGAAGTTGTTGCTGCGCTCGTCGTAGACCATCGAGAAGCCGCGACGCTCGGCACGCGTGCGGTGGCCGGTCGCGGCGACGAAGCGCCGGAACTCCCCGACGCTGACCTCGCGGATCGACAGGCCGAAGCCGCGTTCGAAGCGGACCGCGTGGGCCGGCTTCTCGTGGTCGCTGGAACCGGGTTCGTTGGCCGGCGCCCCCATGGTGAAGGCGCCGTGCGGCACCACCGCCATCTGCGGGCCGCGGCCCCCGCCGGACATGGCGTCGGTGAACACCTGGCCGGGCGCGTACATCCCGTAGTGCACGGCCAGGGTGATGCGCTCGCGCAGCTCCGCCGCCGCCGGATCACCCGGCCGGGCGATGCGCAGCAGCTGCGCCAGGTGGCGCCTGGCCACGTCGATGCCGCCGAACTTCGGCAGCGCGGCGATGCCCAGGTCGCGCAGCCGCGCGATGCGCGTCGCCCGCATCCGCTCGATCCGCGCGCGCGCGTCGGCGACCGTGTCGAGGCCGGCGTCGGGACGCACCTGCTCCGCCTGCGCCAGCCACGCATCGGCGATGTCGAAGTCGCCCGCCGCCGCGGACTGCTCGGCGCGACGGATCAGCGCGCTTTCCACCGCGGCGATGCCCTGCAGCGCCCGCGGCTGGCCGGGCTGCAGTTCCAGCACCCGGCGGTACGCCGCGAGCGCGCCGTCGCCGTGGTCGCCGAGCTGGCCTTCGGCGAGCGCGCGATCGCCGGCGTCGGCCAGCGCGTGCACGCGCTCGGCCAGGTCCACCCGCTCCAGGAAGCGGATCACCGCCGGATCGGTGGCTTCGACGGTGCGCGCCACCGCGGCCAGCAGGCGCGCCCGGGCCAGTTCGCCGGGTTCGTCGGCGGCAGCCGCGATCGCGGCATCGCCCTCGCGCACCACCTGCCGCAGCGCCCGGCGCAGCCCGCCCGCGGCGAAGCGCGCGTGCTCGGGCAGGGTCGAGAGCGCGAGGTAGATCGGAATCGCGGCGTCGGCGTCCTCGTACAGCCGTCCGGCCGCCAGTGCGGCGTCCGCGCGCCTGCGCAGTTCGCCCGGATCGGCGTCCTGGAGGTCGACCGCCGGCACCTGCCAGGTCAGCTCGCCCGCGGCGCTGTCGTCGCCGCTGATCGTGACGCTGCCCGCCGGGCCCGCCGCCTGCCCGGCGCCGGCGTCCGCGTCGCCGGCGCCGGCGTCGGCGGGATCGCGCGAACATCCGGCGGCCAGCACGACGCCGGCCACCAGCACGATCCAGGTCCCACGCAGTGCGGACGACATCGACGGCATCGGTTCCAGATTAAGCCATCCGCGCCCCGCGGCGCGACGCGGGGCGCGCACCTGGAGGGTGGCGCCGATTGCCACCCCGCCCCGGCCGCCGCTACCCTGCGCCCATGCCGTCTTCGCCAGCGACCTGGGTCAACACGCCCGCCGAACTGCTGTCCCACCTCCCCACGACGCCCGCACGGATCGGGCTCGACACCGAGTTCATCCGCGAGCGCACCTACTGGCCGCAGCTGTCGCTGGTGCAGGTGGCGTTCGATGAAGGCGACCCCGGGGCCCCGCGGATCCTGCTGCTCGACATGCTCCAGCCGGGCATGCCCGGGGCGCTGGTACCGCTGCTGCAGGACCGCGCGGTGACCAAGGTGATGCACAGCGCCAGCGAGGACCTGGTCGCCCTGCGCCACGCCTGCGGCGCCCTGCCCGAGCCGCTGTTCGACACCCAGGTGGCCGCGGGACTGGCGGGCGTCGGCGCGGGCGTCGGCTACCAGCGCCTGGTCCAGGACCTGCTCGGCATCGCCGTGGACAAGGGCGAGACCCGCTCGGACTGGATGAAGCGGCCGCTGTCGCCGGCGCAGCTCGCCTATGCGGCCGAGGACGTGCGCCACCTGTTCGCGCTGCAGGACGCGCTGTCGGCGAAGCTCGACGCGCTGGGCCGGCGCGCGTGGTTCGAGGAGGACTGCGCGCGCATGCTCGAGACCGCGCGCAACGACCAGGGCGAGCGCTGGCCGCACCTGTCGCTGCGCAGCGCCCAGTTCCTCGACGAGGCGGGCCAGCGCCGCCTGCTGCGACTGCTGCGCTGGCGCGACGCCCAGGCGCGCCGCAGCGACCGTCCCCGCACCTGGGTACTCGACAACGAGGTCGCGGCCGCGATCGCGCGCGAGGCCCCGGCCGACCGCGAGGCCCTCGAACGCCTGCTGCAGGCCTATCCCAAGGCCCCGCGCAAGCTCGCCGCGCAGGTCTGGGAGGCGCTGGCCACGCCCCTGCCCGACGAGGACCAGGCCCCCGCGCCGCGCACCAGCGAACGCGACCGCAAGGCGCTGCGCCGGCTGCAGGACGCGGTGGCCGAACGTAGCGGCGAACTGGGCCTGCCGGACGGAGTGCTGGCCTCGCGGCGCTGGCTGGAGTCGCTGCTCGACGGCGAGGACTGGCCGGGCGTGCTCTCGGGCTGGCGCCGGACCCAGCTGGAGCCAGCCCTGGCGCCACTGCTCGAACAGGTTGGCGAGGCCGGCGCGACATCCGTATAATCACCCCTGCAGTGGGGCCATAGCTCAGCTGGGAGAGCGCGTCGTTCGCAATGACGAGGTCGGGAGTTCGATCCTCCCTGGCTCCACCACTCCAGATCGCATGAAGAAGGCCGGGTCTCCCCGGCCTTTTTCTTTGCCCGTTCCCTGCCGGACCGGCGCGGCTTCAGCGGCCGACAGGCCGGCCCCCGCTATCCTCGCCCGATGTCCCGCACCCACGCCTTCCCGTACCGTTCGCGCCGCGCCGTCCTGTCCGGCCTGCTGCTCGGCCTGCTCGCTGCCTGCGCCTCGGGCGGGCCTGGGCGCGTGGCCGGGCCCGTCCCCGCACCGGTGCCGGCGCCCGAACCCCCACCGCCCCCGCCGCGCATCGGCCTGGCCCTGGGTGGCGGCGCGGCCAAGGGCTTCGCCCACATCGGCGTGATCAAGATGCTCGAGGCCAACGGGATCAAGGCCGACGTGATCGCGGGCACCAGCGCCGGCAGCCTGGTCGGCGCGCTGTACGCCGGCGGCATGGATCCGTTCACCCTGCAGGAGCGCGCGATGGCGCTCGACGAATCCAGCCTGCGCGACGTGCGCCTGTTCTCGGGCGGCCTGGTGCAGGGCCAGGCGCTGCAGGACTACGTCAACCGCGAGCTCGGCGGGCGTCCCATCGAACGCCTCGGCCGTCCGTTCGCCGCCGTCGCCACCCGGCTGGACACCGGCGACCGGGTGGTGTTCGTGCGCGGCAACACCGGCCAGGCGGTGCGCGCCTCGAGCAGCGTGCCGGGCGTGTTCGAACCGGCGCGCATCGGCAGCCGCAGCTACGTCGACGGCGGCGTGGTCAGCCCGGTGCCGGTGGACGCGGCGCGCCAGCTGGGCGCCGACATCGTCATCGCCGTGGACATCTCCAGCAAGGCCAGCGGCACCACGCCCACGGCGCTGGCCGGGATCGTCAACCAGTCGATCACGATCATGGGCCAGACCCTCGGGCGGCAGGAACTCGAACGCGCCGACGTGGTGATCCGGCCGCGGGTCAACGACATCGGCCCGGTCAGCTTCGAACAGCGCCACGCCGCGATCCTCGAAGGCGAACGAGCGGCGCTGGCCGCGCTGCCGCAGCTGCGGGCCCGGATCGAGGCCTTCCAGCGCGAGCGGCTCGACGCCGCCGCACGGCGCCGGGCCGAGGAAGCGGCGGCCGCGCAGCCGGCCGACATCGACTGCGGCGACAGCTGGGTGCGCCGGCTCAACCCGTTCTCGCGCGAGCGCCCCTGCGGCTGAGCCGCCGCGCTTGATCCAGGTCAAGCAGGACGCATCCGGGCACGATCCGCGCGGTTGCGATTGACCTCGATCAACGGCAGCGGCGCGGGGGCCCGCGACGATATCCACGACCCCACCGACGTGGATATCCGAGGACTCCCTCATGAAACTCCTGCACGCCAGCCTCCTTGCTTCCGCCCTTGCCCTGGCGATCGGCGCCTCCGCGCCGGCGCCGGCCCACGCGGTCGACGCCCTCGAGCTGGTGAACGCCACCCTCGACCAGGCGTCCGACCTCTCCGCCCTGCCCCGGCAGCAGGTCACCCTCAAGCGCCCGCCGTTCGTCCACGACCACGACCAGGTCGCCAAAGGCGGGCCGAAGGTGGTGCAGTTCACCCTGCCGATCGTCGAGAAGGAGATCGTCGTCGACGGCCAGGGCACGAAGATGCTCGCGATGACCTTCGGCGGCTCGATCCCCGGCCCGCTGATGGTCGTGCACGAGGGCGACTACGTCGAGCTGACCCTGGTGAACCCCGCCAGCAACTCGATGCCGCACAACATCGACTTCCACGCCGCCACCGGCGCCCTGGGCGGCGGCGACCTGACGGTGATCCAGCCGGGCGAGGAAGTGACCCTGCGCTGGAAGGCCACGCGCCCCGGCACCTTCGTCTACCACTGCGCCCCGGGCGGCCCGATGACGCCCTGGCACGTGGTGCAGGGCATGCACGGCACGGTCATGGTGCTGCCGCGCGACGGGCTGAAGGACGGCGACGGCAAGCCGCTGCGCTACGATCGGGCCTACTACATCGGCGAGACCGAGTTCTACATCCCGCGCGACGCGGACGGCAACTTCAAGTCCTATGGCTCGCACGCCGAGTCGCTGCCGGACGTGCTCGAGGCGATGCGCGGCCTGGTGCCCTCGCACGTGGTGTTCAACGGCGCGGTCGGTGCGCTGACCGGCGACAACGCGATGACGGCGAAGGTCGGCGAGACGGTGCTGCTGGTGCACTCGCAGGCCAACCGCGACACGCGCCCGCACCTGATCGGCGGCCACGGCGACTACGTGTGGGAGGAAGGCAAGTTCGCCAATGCCCCGCTCAGGGACCTGGAGACCTGGTTCATCCGCGGTGGTTCGGCGGGCGCGGCGCTCTACACCTTCCGCCAGCCCGGGCTGCACGTGTACCTCAACCACAACCTGATCGAGGCGGTGCTGCTGGGTGCGGCCGCGCACATCAAGGTCGACGGCGACCAGTGGAACCACGACCTGATGACCACGCCCTCGCCGGTCGGTCCGATCAAGCCCGGCACCGACCTGTCGCTCCCGCTCGATCGCTGATCCACGGCGTCCTCTCCAACGCCAGCTGGCCACCTCCGCCTCCGCGGGGGTGGCCTTTTTTCTCCGGAGCCGCGCGTCCTCGCGCGTGTTCCCGCGCCCAAACGGGGACGCGCGCGCGACAGGGTGATGCACAGGGGGGCCTGGTGCGCACGGGCGCGGAGGCGGGGCGGTGGAGAGGGCGCAGGGATGTCCGGGCGGCCCGGCCCGCCTTCCGGGAGGCGCCGGGGCCGGGGCGACGCCTCGCAGCGCGCGCAGCCAGGCCATGCGACGCGTGTCGCGTCGGTCACGGCTGAAGCCGCTCCTGCGGGTCGCGGGGCGGAACGGTCCCGCTGGTGGCCCGCTGTGTGGCACGCGCGACGCGGCAACGCCGCCCCGCAGCTGCCATCATGGGCCCGCGGCAGCCGCCGCGGCACCCCCGGAGACCGCCATGATCGAACTCGTCATCCGGCAGCGCACCCGCGACCTGGGCAGCTTCGAGGTCGGCCGCGTGCTGCCCTTCGCCAGGCGCCGCATGGTCGGCCCCTACATCTTCTTCGACCGCATGGGGCCGAAGGACATCGCGCCTGGCCTGCCGCGCGAGGCCGACGTGCGCCCCCACCCGCACATCGGCCTGTCCACCGTCACCTACCTGTTCGAAGGCGAGATCACCCACCGCGACAGCGTCGGTTCCGAGCAGCCGGTGCGGCCGGGCGAAGTGAACTGGATGACCGCCGGCCGCGGCATCACCCATTCCGAACGCTTCGAACGCCTGCGCGCCGAAGGCGGCCCGATGGACGGCATCCAGGCCTGGGTCGCCCTGCCCACCGAACGCGAGGAAATCGATCCCGGGTTCTGGCACTACCCCGCCGACGCCCTGCCCGAGTTCACCGAGGCGGGCGCGACCGGGCGCCTGATCGCCGGCCGCCTGCTGGGCCTCGCGTCGCCGGTTCCGATCGATTCGCCGCAGTTCTACGTGCACTGGCAGCTGGAAGCCGGGACCCGCGTCTCGCTGCCCGCCGAGTACCCCGAGCGCGCGGTGTACGTCGCCCGCGGCGAGGTCGAGATCGCCGGCCAGCGCGTGGAGACCGGGAGCATGGCGCTGCTGTCGCCGGGCGATGCCGTCACCCTCCACGCCCTGCAGGACGCGGTGCTGATGGCGCTCGGGGGCGAGCCGGTCGGCCCCCGCTACATCGACTGGAACTTCGTGTCCTCGTCGAAGGAGCGGATCGAGCAGGCACGCGAGGACTGGGCGGCCGGCCGCATGAAGCTGCCCGACCTGGACGACGCGGAGTTCATCCCGCTGCCGCCCGGGCTTCCCGGCGTGCGCGAACCCGAGCCGATGTCCTGAACGCGCGCACTCGCGCCACGCCATGACCGCCACCTTCGTCGCCCTGATCGACTTCCTCGGCACGTTCGCCTTCGCCATCAGCGGCGGGCTGGTGGCGGTCCGGCACCGGCTGGACCTGTTCGGCGTGCTGGTGCTGTCGTTCGCCGCCGCCACCGCCGGCGGCATCATCCGCGACGTGCTGCTGGGCCTGGTGCCGGCCTCGGTGGTGGACTGGCGCTACCTGGCCGTCTCGGTGGCCGCGGGCCTGGTCACGTTCCGCTGGCACGACCAGGTCGAACGCATGCGCAATCCGGTCCAGGTCTCGGACGCGATCGGGCTCTCCCTGTTCGCGGTGCTCGGCGCCGGCAAGGCGCTCGGCGCGGGCCTGGGCCCGACCGGCGCGGTCATGCTCGGCATCCTCTCGGGCGTGGGCGGCGGCATCGTCCGCGACGTGCTGGTGGCCACGGTACCCAGCGTCCTGCATCGCGAGCTCTATGCGATGGCCGCGTGCGTCGGCGCACTGGTGGTGGTCGCCGGCCACGCCCTGTCGCTGCCGGCGGCGCCGGTGGCGGTCGCCGGCGCGGTGGCCTGCTTCGTGCTGCGCTGGCTGGCGATCCGCCGTGGCTGGCGCCTGCCGGTGCCGCGCATCGACGCGCCGGACTGAGCGTCAGGCCCAGCACAGCAGGTACAGCGCGCCCAGCGGATGGTGGCTGCGCGCGATGCAGTAGACCTGGGCGAACACGAGCAGCGCCGCCACGTAGCAGGCGGCACGCACGCCGCGGGTGCGGCCCCGGCGCAGGGCGAACACGCCCAGCACCACGTAGGCCACGATCAGGGCGACCTTCACCGCCAGCCAGCCATTGGCGTACAGCTCGCGCGGCAGGATGGTGAGCAGCATCATCGCCGCGGTCAGCAGCGCGGTGTCGACGGCGTAGCTGAGGTAGCGGACCGGCGCGGCGTTCGGCCATCCCGCCCCCGCCAGGAGCATCGCCCCACGCAGTGCGAACAGCCCCCCGCTGAACAGGGCCAGGCCGATGTGGGCGTGCTTGATCTGCGGATAGAACTCGATCATCGATGGACTCGTGGCATCAACGGGGCGCGCGTGACAACGGGATCATCCCGGCTTGCCGTCCGCGCGCGGCGACAGGTAGATCGTGCCGATGCGCGCCACCCACGGCGCCAGCGCCAGCAGCCACGCCAGCGCCGCCAGCGCCTGCCAGGCCAGCGCGTCGGGCAGCACCTCGGCCACGATGCGCAGCACCGCCGCCACCTGGATCCCGACGAAGGCCCACCAGGCCAGCGGGTACATCCGCAGCGGCCGACCGGAGTGTCCCTGGGTGACGCGGCTCACCATCGCCACGAGCAGGCTGCCGAACACGCCGATGAACAGCGCGTGCGCCGGCGCACGGCCCAGCACGAACGCGCCCGTGGCGAGATAGGCCAGGCTCTGGGCCGAGAACAGCGCGAAGGTGACCGGCCACCACAGCAGGCCGAGGAACAGCACCGACGCCAGCCCGGGCGCGCGCCCGCGCGGCCACCAGCGCCACAGGCACACGAGCGACAGGGCCAGCATCGGCAGGTCCACGATCCAGAGCCAGGCATAGGCGTGGGCGACTTCCAGCGCAAGGTGCGCCATTGCCAGCGCCCAGGCCGCGGCCAGGACCCACATCGGCCGCCACGCCACGTAGCCGGGCACGACGTTCGCGGCGAAGAACGGGAACATCCGGTGCGCGACCGTGAGGTACACCGGCAGCAGCAGGCCGAAGGTGCCGAGCTTGATCGCGACCAGCACCCACCACGCCGGGCCACCCAGCAGGAAGGCGCCGAAGCACAGCACGCCGGCCAGCCCCAGCCCCATCGCCGCCAGGCACGAGCGCGCGTGCCAGGTGGTGCCGCGTTCGGACCGCACCAGCCGCGCCAGGATCCAGGTGCCCGCGGACCAGCCGGCCACGGTCATGAACAGGCCGACCACCAGCGCCACCTCCAGCCCCAGCGCGCCCAGCAGCATCGCCGCCTGGCCGCCGAACATGCCCACCCCCACCGGCACGTAGCGCCAGCGCGGGACGTCGGGCAGGCCCATCCAGCGCGGGAACACGGTGAGCAGGAAGCCGAAGAAGAAGCTCGGCAGGACCTGGTACTGCATGACGAAGGCATGCAGCCAGCCGGGATACGCGGCGGCATCGGGCACCTGCAGCAGCCCCGGCCAGCGCTGCGCGGCCAGCCACGCCGCCCACCAGGCCATGGCCAGCAGCAGGTTGCCTGCGCCGATGAAGAACATCAGCCGGTGCGGGGCCGCGGCCAGCAGGCCCGGCGACGGGCGGGATCCAGCGAGCGTGGTCATGGCGTCCATCATCGTCCGGCCGGGCGAAGGGGACGTTGACGCAGGTCAAGCCGCGGCCGCTTTCCCCCGCACCTGTCCCGTAGGAGCGGCTTCAGCCGCGACCCGGACGCCCCTGCAGTCATCGGCAACTGAAGGGAGCCGGTCGCGGCTGAAGCCGCTCCTACCGCGGGTGCGTGGCGGTTGGATGGGCCACGGGCGTTCCCGTGGCGTCGACCACCAGCCGCAGGCGCCGCGCGCCGTGGTAGAAGGTCGCGCGATACAGCCCGGCGTCCTCGCCGGTGCCGCGTTCGCACAGCACGGTGATCCTGCGCTGCTCCATGAGCTCGCGGAACTCGCCGACCTCCAGCCCCAGCCCGCCGGCCACCAGTGCGGCATCGATTTCCACGTCGGGGTTGAGGGCGATGTCGATCCGCCGCGCGTCCGTCATGGCAACACCTCCGTCCAGTTGATCCGCGCGGAACGGGTGCACCCCGGCTGCCGTATCCCGGCCGCCGGGGTGCGCAACCGCGCCGCGCTCCCTGCGCCTAGGAACCCGCCCTGGCCAGCGCCGCGTCCGCGGCCGGGAGCGCATCGCGCCTGGGCGCCACCCACAGCCGGAACACGAACCAGGCCAGGGCCAGGGCGCCGACGCTGAAGACCGTGTCGGCCGGCACCCGCATCCACACCAGCAGGTCGACGATCGGCTGCTGCATGAATTCCGCCGAGCGCGCGTACCAGTAGCCGTGCTCGATCGCCGCATCCAGCTGCAGGATGCCCAGCGGCAGCAGGGTGAACAGCGACATGCCGGCCAGGCCGATGTTGAGCGACCAGAAGCTGGTCTTCAGCAGGCGTTCGTTCCACCGGAGGTCGGGCTTCAGCCCGCGCAGGCAGAACAGCATCAGGCCGATGCCGAGCATCCCGTACACGCCGAACATCGCGGTGTGGCCATGGTTGGCGGTCAGGTTCAGGCCCTGCATGTAGTACAGCGGCAGCGGCGGGTTGATCAGGAAGCCGAACAGGCCGGCGCCCACCAGGTTCCAGAACGACACCGCGAGGAAGAACATGATCGGCCACTTGTACTTCGCCATCCACGGCGTGGCCTTGCCCAGCCGGTAGTTGTGCCAGGCCTCGAAGCCCACGTAGGCCAGCGGCACCACTTCCAGCGCCGAGAAGCTGGCGCCCAGCGCGATCACCGCGGTCGGGGTGCCGGCGAAGTACAGGTGGTGCAGCGTGCCAAGCACGCCCCCGGCCATGAAGATGATGGTGGCGAACAGCACCGCGATGGTGGCGGAACGCACCTGCAGCAGGCCCAGGCGGGTGAACAGGAAGGCGATCACCGCCACCGCGAACACCTCGAAGAAGCCTTCCACCCACAGGTGCACGACCCACCAGCGCCAGTACTCGACCATCGACAGGTGGCTGTGCTCGCCCCACATCAGGCCGGCCGAATAGAACACGCCGATCGCGACCACCGACAGGAACAGCAGGCCCACGATCGAGCGCGACTCCGCGCCCTTGCGCATCGCCGGCCACAGCGCGCGGCCGACCAGGGTGAGCCACAGCAGCAGGCCGACGAACAGGAACCACTGCCAGAACCGCCCAAGGTCCACGTATTCCCAGCCCTGGTGGCCGAACCAGAAGTTGTGGGCCAGGCCCAGCTTCTGCATCACCGCCATCCACTGTCCGGCGAAGGAACCGACCACGATCACCAGCAGGCAGGTCCACAGCACGTTGACGCCCAGGCGCTGGAACTTCGGCTCGTGCCCGGAGATGGCCGGGGCGATGTACAGGCCCATGCCCAGCCATGCGGTGGCGATCCACAGCACCGCCAGCTGCGTGTGCCAGGTGCGGGTCAGGGAATACGGCAGGATCTCGGACAGGGCGAAGCCGTAGGCCTCCTGGCCCTCGACCTGGTAGTGCGCGGTGGTCGCGCCCAGCAGGATCTGCACCAGGAACAGCGCGATCACCACCCAGAAGTACTTCGCGGTGGCGCGCATCGAGGGCGTGACCCGGATCGAGGCCAGCGGATCGGACTTCGGCAGCACCGGCTGCATCTCCTCGCCGTGGCCGGTGGCGTAGTGCCAGCCGAGCAGGCCGACGCCGGCGATCAGGAACAGCACGCTGAACACCGTCCAGATCAGCAGGTTGGACGGCGGGGTGTTGCCGACCAGGGCGTCATGCGGCCAGTTGGCGGTGTAGCTGATCTGCGAACCCGGGCGCTCGGTCACCGAGGCCCAGGCCGCCCACCAGTAGAACGCGGCGAGCTGGCGGCGGTGCTCCGGGTCCGGCACGGTGTCGTTGCGCATGGCGTAGGCCTCGCGCAGCTCCGCCGTGGCCGGGTCGTTGGAGAACAGGCTCTCGTAGTGCGCGGAGACCTTCGCCATCGCCGCGGCGCGCTCGGCGTCGACGGTGATGGTGCCGGTGTCCGCGTCCCAGGTGTTGGGGCGCAGCAGCGCCTGCACGCGCTTGGCGTAGGCGGCCCGGGTTGGCTCGTCCAGCGCCTGGTACGAGTCGACGCCGTGCTCGCGCGCGGCCCAGGCGTCGAGGATCGCCTCGGCCTCGCGGTGCAGCCAGTCCGCGCCCCAGTCCGGGGCGACGTAGCCGCCGTGGCCCCAGATCGAACCCAGCTGCTGGCCGCCGATCGACTGCCAGACCTGGCGCCCGGTCTCGATGTCGGCGCGGGTGTAGACCACGGTGCCGTCGGTGGTGACCACCCGTTCGGGCATCGGGGGCGCCTGGCGGTGGATCTCGCTGCCGATCCACAACAGGGCGGCGAACGAGGCGAACAGCAGGAGCGCCAGTCCTGCCCAGAGCTTGCGTGTCGAATCCATGGTTCCGGAACCTCATTCAGGGTCCGGCGCATCGTCTTGCGACGCGACGACCCCCACCTTGACCTGCGTCAAGCAGGGGTGGATGTCGTCCGTGCGGCCGGGGGGAAGCGGCGCGGGAGGCCGGCGCCCGGGGCGTTCGCGCGATGGCGGCGCCTCGCATCCGGCGGGACCCGGGCGTGCGGCCATCGGCCGGGAGCGGGGCGAGGTGCCCCACCCCGGCCCTCCCCGCAGGCGAGGAGGGAGAGATCGGGCTTTCGGGCGAGGCCCGGCGTGGGGAGGAGGACGCGCGGCTCAGTCGCGCAGGACGTGGTGGGCCAGTTCGCCCAGCACGGCGGGCTGGAGGATCTCCAGGTCGCGGCGGTCGACCCTGAGCACGCCCTCGTCCTGCAGCCGGCGCAGCACCCGGCTCACGGTTTCGGGCGCCAGGCGCAGGTAGTTGGCGATGTCGGTCCGGGCCATGGTCAGGCGCATGCGCGTGGCCGAGAAGCCGCGCTCGGCGAAGCGCCGCGACAGCAGCACCAGGAACGCCGCCAGGCGCTCGTCGGCGGTGTAGTTGCCGGCCAGCAGCGAGGCCTTGCCGATGTCCTGGCTGAGCAGGTTGAACAGGTGCCGCTGCAGGCCCGGCATGCGGCTGGCGAGCGTGGCCATCATCGGGAACGAGAACCGGCACAGCATCACCGTGTCCAGCGCCACCGCGTTGCACGGGTAGCGGGCGCTGGCGATCGCGTTGAGCCCGATCACCTCGCCCGGCAGGAAGAAGCCCAGCACCTGCTCGCGGCCGCTGGCGTCGTTCACGTAGGTCTTGACCGTGCCGCCGCGCACCGCGGCGATGGCGTTGAACGGGTCGCCCTCGCGGAAGATGTGGTCGCCCTCGCGGAACGGCCCCACGTGCTCGACCAGCACGTGCAGGTCGCGCAGCTGGCTCTTGTCGTAGCCCTCCGACAGGCAGGCCGCCGAGAACGCGCAGGTGCTGCAGAACGTGAATTCGTCGCCGTCGTCGGCGATCGGGGTCCCGCGGACCGCTCCCGGGTATTCGCGTTCAGCCACGCACGCCGCCCCGCTGCCAGGCCGGATGGCAGGTCAGATGGTCCGGGAATACCGCGTTCCCTCGCCCTGGTTGTCCAGATACCGGTCGAAGCACATGGCAATGATACGCAACAGGGCGCGTCCGCGCGGGGTGACCCGGATCCGGCCCGGCGGGCACTGCACCAGGCCGTCGTCCTGCAGCGGGCGCAGAGCGGCCAGGGCGTCGGCGAAGTATTCCCCGAAGTCGATGCCCCAGGTGCGCTCGACCTGGCGGGTGTCGATCTCGCCCTGGCACATCAGCTGCTGGATCAGCCCGGCGCGGATCACGTCGTCCGTCCCCAGCACCAGCCCGCGCCACAACGGCAGCCGGCCCTCGTCGATGGCCGCCTCCCACGAAGGCAGGTCGCGGTGGTTCTGGGTGTAGCTCTCGCCGACGTGGCTGATCGCGCTGACCCCGAAACCGACCAGGTCGGTCTGGGCATGGGTGGTATAGCCCATGAAGTTGCGGTGCAGGCCGCCTTCGCGCCGGGCCCGCGCCAGCTCGTCCCCCGGCAGGGCGAAGTGGTCCATGCCGATGTACTCGTAGCCCGCGTCGCCCAGCCGCTGCACGGCCAGTTCCAGCAGGGCCAGCTTGGTCTCCGGATCCGGCAGGTCCTCGTCGCGGATCTGGCGCTGGGCCTTGAACAGCCGCGGCATGTGCGCGTAGCCGTAGATCGCCAGCCGGTCCGGGCGCGCGGCGACCACGGTGTCGAGCGTGCGCCCGAAGCCCTCGAGGGTCTGCAGCGGCAGCCCGTAGATCAGGTCGACGTTGACCGAGCGCATGCCGAATCGGCGGCAGGCGTCGATGATCGCCAGGGTCTCGTCGACGCCCTGGACGCGGTTGATCGCCTCCTGCACCTTCGGGTCGAAGTCCTGCACGCCCAGGCTGGTGCGGTTGAAGCCGATCGCCGACAGGGTCTCGATGTCGGCCGGCGAGACGAACCGCGGGTCGAGCTCGATCGAGAAATCCCGGTCCAGGGCGTGGCTGAAGCTGAACTGGCGGCCCAGTCCGGCCACCAGCTCGCCCAGCAGGCGCGGGGCGAGGAAGTTGGGGGTGCCGCCGCCCAGGTGCAGCTGCACCACCTCGCGGTCGCGGTCGAACAGCGGCGCCACCATCGCGACCTCGCGCAGCAGCCGGTCCAGGTAGGTCCGGCCGCGCGACTCGTCGCGGGTGATGACCCGGTTGCAGCCGCAGTAGAAGCACGGGCTGCGGCAGTAGGGGACGTGCACGTACAGCGACAGCTGGCGCGGGATCGGGTCGTCGTTGCTGCGCCGGGCGACGTCGCGGAAGTCCTCCTCGCCGAAGCCTTCCGCGAAATGCGGCGCGGTCGGGTACGAGGTGTAGCGCGGTCCCGGCCGGTCGTAGCGCCGCAGCAGCTCGGGGTCGAAGCGCCAGGCGCGATCGGGCTGGACGGTGGAGGTGGTGGTCTGCATGCGGCGCAGTCTCCCCTTCGCCGGGCCCGCGCGCCTTGACCCTGATCAAGCGTCCGGCCCGCGCTGGGGCAATTTGTCCAGCACGGTCCAGGGTGCCGCTGGCGATAATGGCCGCGGGCCCGACCATGCCGAACACCCGCCGTCCCGCGTGGACGCGGGCCGCTGGCGCGCCCGGACGCGGCCGGAACCTGTGACCTCCGAGGCGGATTGATCGTGATCAAGGCCCCGCCGCCGCGTCCCTCCTACCCTGTCAACGTTCAAACCCGGGACGCGCCATGCAACAGGCCGCTGCAGATACGTACAACGACAAGGTGGTCCGCCAGTTCGCGGTCATGACCGTGGTCTGGGGGATCGTCGGCATGGCAGTGGGCGTGCTCATCGCCGCCCAGCTGTACTGGCCCGACCTCACCCACGGAATCCCCTGGCTCAGCTATGGGCGGCTGCGCCCGCTGCATACCAACGCGGTGATCTTCGCGTTCGGCGGCTGCGCCCTGTTCGCCACCAGCCTGCACGTGGTCCAGCGCACCTGCCACGTGCGCCTGCTCAGCGACAGGCTGGCGGCGTTCGTGTTCTGGGGCTGGCAGGCGGTGATCGTCGCGGCGGCGATCACGTTGCCGCTGGGCCTGACCCAGGGCAAGGAGTACGCCGAGCTCGAATGGCCGATCGACCTGCTGATCACCGCGGTCTGGGTGGCCTACGCGGTGCTGTTCTTCGGCACCATCGCCAGGCGCCGGGTCAAGCACATCTACGTGGCCAACTGGTTCTACGGCGCGTTCATCATCGCGATCGCGCTGCTGCACATCGTCAACAACATCTCGATCCCCGCCGGGCCGGGCAAGTCGTACCCGGTGTACAGCGGCGCGGTCGACGCGATGGTGCAGTGGTGGTACGGCCACAACGCGGTCGGCTTCTTCCTGACCGCCGGCTTCCTCGGGATGATGTACTACTACGTGCCCAAGCAGGCCGGCCGCCCGGTGTATTCGTACCGGCTGTCGATCGTGCACTTCTGGGCGCTGATCGCTGTCTACATGTGGGCCGGACCGCACCACCTGCAGTACACCGCCCTGCCCGACTGGGTGCAGTCGCTGGGCATGGTGTTCTCGCTGATCCTGCTCGCGCCCAGCTGGGGCGGCGCGATCAACGGGATCATGACCCTCTCGGGCGTGTGGCACAAGCTGCGCACCGACCCGATCCTGAAGTTCCTCATCGTCGCGGTCAGCTTCTACATGATCGCCACGTTCGAGGGGCCGATGATGTCGATCAAGACGGTCAACTCGCTGTCCCACTACACCGACTGGACGATCGGCCACGTCCACGCCGGCGCCCTGGGCTGGGTGGCGATGATCTCGATCGGCGCGATCTACGCCCTGATGCCGCGCATGCTCGGCATCCGCGAGATGTACTCGACCAAGTGGATCGACCTGCACTTCTGGCTGCACACCATCGGCGTGGTGCTGTACATCGCCTCGATGTGGATCGCCGGCGTGATGCAGGGCCTGATGTGGCGCGCCACCAACGACGACGGCACCCTGACCTACAGCTTCGTCGAGGCGCTCAACGCGACCTATCCGTACTACCTGGTGCGCCTGCTGGGCGGCGTGGTGGTCCTGTCGGGCATGTTCCTGATGGCGCTCAACGTGTGGAAGACCTATCGCAGCGCCAACGCGGTCGCCGCCGACCAGCCGGTCCTTCCCCCCGATTCCTCCCATGACACGGCGCCGGTCGCGGCGCGCGCAGGAGCGCAGGCATGAGCGCGAACTCCCACGCCCACGAGAAGGTCGAGAAGAACGTCGGCCTGATGGCGGTGCTGATCGCGGTGGTGGTCTCCTTCGGGGGCCTGGCCGAGATCGTCCCGCTCATGTACCAGGCCGAGGCGATCGAGCCGCTGCCCGGGGTCGAGCCCTACCCCGCGCTCGAACTGGCCGGGCGCGACGTGTACGTCCGCGAAGGCTGCTACAACTGCCACTCGCAGATGGTCCGCACCCTGCGCTTCGAGTCCGAGCGCTACGGCCACTACTCGCTGGCCGGGGAATCGGTTTACGACCGTCCGTTCCAGTGGGGCTCCAAGCGCACCGGCCCCGACCTGGCGCGCGTGGGCGGGCGCTACTCCGACGACTGGCACCGCGTGCACCTGAACAACCCGCGCGACGTCGTGCCCGAGTCGAACATGCCGGCCTATCCCTGGCTGGCAGCCAACAGGGTCGATGCCGCCGAGGTGCAGCGCCGCATGCGCGCGCTGCAGCGCCTGGGCGACCCCTACACCGACGAGGACATCGCCGGCGCGAGCGAGGCGGTGGCCGGCAAGACCGAACTCGACGCCATCGTCGCCTACCTGCAGGGCCTGGGGCGGCACGCGCCGCGGGCGGGGGAAACGCCATGATCTCCGGAATCGTCACCGCAGTGCTGCTGGTGTGCTTCATCGGCGGCTGGATCTGGGCCTGGAGCCCCAGGCGCAAGCACGACTTCGAGCAGGCCGCGCGCCTGCCGCTGGAAGACGACGAGGAGTCCTCCCGATGAGCAATGCGTGGTCGCTGTACGTCATCGCCCTGGTGGTGCTCAACATCGGGGGCTGCGTCTGGCTGCTGTGGTGGACGGCGCGCCGGCGCCCGGGCGATCCGCGCCCGGAGGAGACCAGCCACGTCTGGGACGGTGACATCACCGAGTACAACAAACCGCTGCCGAGGTGGTGGATCAACCTGTTCTACATCACCATCGTGTTCAGCATCGCCTACCTGGCCTGGTTCCCCGGCTTCGGCAACCTGCCCGGCCTCGGCGGCTGGAGCTCGGCGGCCGAGCACGACGCCGAGAAGGCCCGCCGCGACCGCCAGCTCGAGGAGACCTTCGCGGTCTATGCAGGGCGGCCGCTGCCGCAGCTGGCGCAGGACCCGCAGGCCCTGGAGCTGGGCCGCTCGATCTTCGCCAACACCTGCGCGGCCTGCCACGGCTCCGCGGCCAAGGGCGCGCCCGGCTACCCCAACCTGACCGACGACATCTGGAACTGGGGCGGCGCGCCCGAGCGGATCCTGGAGACCGTGCTCGACGGCCGCGAGGGCATCATGCCGCCGCTGGGTACCGTGCTCGCGGGCATGGGCGGCGACGTCGCCATCACCCAGACCGCCGCCTACGTGCGCGCCCTGCGCACGCCGGACGTCGAGGCCACGCTGCGCAACGACTACATGGCCGCGCGCGGCAAGAAGTACTTCGACGGCCTGTGCGTGGCCTGCCACGGCCCCGAGGGCAAGGGCAACCCGGAACTGGGCGCCCCGAACCTGACCGTCCGCGAGACGCTCTACCCCAATACCCTGGAGAGCATCCGCACCACGATCATGGAGGGCCGGCACGGCGTCATGCCCGCCCACCGCGACCTGCTGGGCGAGACCCGCTCGCGCCTGGTGGCGGCCTACGTGTGGTCTTTGTCAAACTCCAGCCAGGCGGACCCTCCACCGGCACGGCAATGACCGACTTCACCCAGCCACGTTTCGACCACCCGCCGCGCCCCATGGCGCAGCGGGTCGGCGCGATCCTGTGGCCGAGCTTCTTCTCCGCGGGCGTGTGCACCATGGTGTTCTTCGCCTTCATCGACCCGATCGAGCTGCGCGACATGACCTTCCCGTCGCTGCCGCTGACCCGCGAGCTGGGCTACACCCTCGGTTTCTTCATGTTCTGGGCGGCCACCGCCGCCTCCAGCCTGTTCACCTGGATCCTGCTGCGCCCGGCGAGCCGCTTCAACCGGCCCCTGCCGCCCGACTGAACCCGGCCGACGGCGCCGCGGCATCCCCCGAACTCCCGGGCCGGCCCCTGGGACATTCTGTCGCTTTGGCCGCGCCCGTCCCACCCCGATACTGGTGGGCGGCGGAAGCCGTCCGCACCGCCATCAGCCACGCCGTGATCGTGAACCGGTGGAGCCACTGCCGATGATCCTCCTTTCCCCCAGGCCGCCCCTCCCCGCGCGCCCCGGCCAGCGCGCCGGAAACGCGCGATGAGCCGTCACATCCCCATCGACGTCGTCGACGAGGGCGGCTCGCTCTACGTCAAGGAGCGCAAGGTCTATCCGCGCGACGTGTCCGGCACCCTCAGCCGGTTGCGGGTGGCGGCCGTGGTCTGGCTGCTGGGCATGTTCTACCTGTTCCCGTGGCTGCGCTGGGACGGCCGCCAGGCGGTGCTGTTCGACCTGCCCGCGCGCAAGTTCCACGTCTTCGGCCTGACCTTCTGGCCGCAGGATTTCCTGTTCCTGGCGCTGCTGCTGATCATCGCCGCGCTGGCCCTGTTCTTCTTCACCGCCCTGGCCGGGCGGCTGTTCTGCGGCTACGCCTGCCCGCAGACGGTCTGGACCGAGGTGTTCCTGTGGATGGAACGCTGGACCGAGGGCGACCGGCCGAAGCGGATGAAGCTCGACGCCAGCCCCTGGACCCGGGAAAAGGTCCTGCGCAAGGGCGCCAAGCACGTGCTGTGGGCGGCGTTCGCGCTGTGGACGGGCTTCACCTTCGTCGGCTTCTTCACCCCGATCACCGACCTGGGCGCGCGCCTGGCCACCCTGTCGTGGGGCGGCTGGGAGACGTTCTGGGTGCTGTTCTACGCCTTCGCCACCTGGGGCAACGCCGGCTTCCTGCGCGAGCAGGTGTGCAAGTACATGTGCCCGTACGCGCGCTTCCAGAGCGCGATGTTCGACCGCAACACCCTGATCATCGCCTACGACCCGATGCGCGGCGAGCCGCGCGGCCCGCGCAAGCGCGGCCTGGCGAGCGTGCTCGAGCGCGCCCGCGGCCTGCTCGACCCGAACACGGCCTACGACTACGTGTTCCGCGCCAGCAAGCATCCGTCGGCGGCCACCCAGGCCGCGCACGCCAAGGGCACGATCACCTGGGACGGGGACCTGCGCGAGGTCGAGCCGCTGCCGAAGTTCGGCCCCGAGCAGCTCGGCGACTGCATCGACTGCACCATCTGCGTGCAGGTCTGCCCGACCGGCATCGACATCCGCAACGGCCTGCAGTACGAGTGCATCGCCTGCGGCGCGTGCATCGACGCCTGCAACGAGGTCATGGACAAGATGGGCTACCCGCGCGGGCTCATCCGCTATTCGACCCAGAACGCGATCGACGGCAGGCCCACGCGCGTGCTGCGGCCGCGCATCATCCTCTACGGGATGCTGCTGGCGGGGTTCATCGTGGCCTGGGCGGTCGGCGTCGGCACCCGCTCGGACCTCATCGTGGAGGCGCTGCGCGACCGCAATGCGCTGTACCGCGAAACCGCCGACGGCCTGGTCGAGAACGCCTACACCCTGAAGCTGGTGAACAAGGCCGATGCCGAGCGCCGGTTCAGGATCGCGGTCGAGGGCGCCCCGGGGCTGGAACTGCGCGACAATGACGGCCTGGTGCCGGTGCCCGCCGGCGCGGTACTCGCGGTGCCGGTGGTGGTGGTGGCGACCGACGGCGCCAGCGGGCGCAACGACATCCGCTTCGTGGTCGAGAGCGAGGACGGCGCGAGCCGCGAAGTGGTCGACAGCAGCTTCTTCGGACCGATGTGATGGACGATCGCGAACACAAGCCCTGGTGGAAGACCCCGGTCATGTGGCTGGTGGTGGGCCTGCCCCTGGCCTCCGTCGTGGCCGGCGTCAGCCTGGTGGTGATCGCCACCCGCAGCGGCGGCGCGGACGTGGTGCGCGACGAGGTGCAGCGGGTGTCGCAGATCCAGACCGCCGACCTCGGCCCCGACACCCGGGCCCGCGAGCTCGGCCTGAGTGCGGTGCTGCGCGCCGACGAGGGCGTGGTCCAGGTGATCGCGGCCACCGGCGACTTCGACCGCGGCGCGCCGGTCCGCCTGGTCCTGCAGCATCCCAGCCGCGAGGACGGCGACGTCGAGTTCGACCTCTCGCCCGACGACACCGGCTGGCGCGGCGACGGCGAGGTCGACCACGGCCACGACTGGGTGGTGCTGCTCACCGCCACCGACGGCAGCTGGCGGTTGCAGGGTCGCATGCCGCGCGAGCAGCGCGCGGTCCGGCTGGCGCCGGCGCTGGGGCCGTGACGGCGCGCGGCCGGCCACGACGATGAACGCGCGCACCGCGGGCCTCGGCACCGGGGCGCTGGCGCAGGAATCGACCGCCGCCGGCCCCGCCTGCGCCCACTGCGGCGAGCCCGCGTCGCGCAGCGGCGCCGCGCAGGTCCGCGACGCCGACGGCAATCCCTACTGCTGCGACGGCTGCCTGGCCGCGGCCCGCTGGATCCGCGACGCCGACCTCGGCGATTACTACCGCCTGCGCACCGCCGCCGCCGGGCGCGTCGGCGACGACCTGCCCGACCTGTCGGCATGGGACCGCGAGGACCTGCTGCGCGAGCACGCCCACGCCGTCGACGGCGGCCGCCGCATCACCCTGCTCACCGACGGCATGCGCTGCGCCGCCTGCGCCTGGCTGATCCAGAAGGCGCTGGCGCGCGAGCCCGGCGTGCGCGAGGTCACCGCCAATGCGGTCACCGGGCGCGTGCGCATCGACTGGGACCCCGGCCGCACTCCGCTCTCGGCGGTGCTGCGGCGCCTGGCCTCGCTCGGCTACCGCCCCTACCTCGCCACCGGCGACGCCCGCGAGCGCGCGCGCATCGCCGAGCGCAACCGCTGGCTGCTGCGGCTGGGCATCGCCGGCATCGGCATGTTCCAGGCCATGATGATGGCCGAGGCGCTGTACCTGGACTTCGACAGCACCATGGCGCCGGCCACGCGCGACTTCTTCCGCTGGCTGACCTTCCTGCTGTCCACGCCGGTGGTGTTCTACTCCGGCTGGCCGTTCCTGGCCGGGATGTGGCGCGAACTGCGCGAGCGCCACGTCGGCATGGACACGCTGATCGCCACCTCCACCCTGCTGGCCTATTTCGCCAGCGTGTTCGAGACCATCCGCGGCGGCGCCCACGTCTGGTACGACGCGGCGGTGATGTTCGTGTTCCTGCTGCTGGCCGCGCGCATGCTCGAGCAGCGCGCGCGCAACGTGGCCAGCGCCCAGGTCGACGCGCTGGCGCGGGCGCGGCCGGCGTTCGCCACCCGCGAGACCTCTTCCGGGAGCCGCGAGTCGGTGCCGCTGTCGGAACTGCGCGTGGACGACGTGGCCTGCGTGGCCGCGGGCGAGCCGGTGCCGGCCGACGGCGTGCTGCTCGACGGGCCGGCCTGGCTCGAGGAATCCCTGTTGACCGGCGAACCCGGCGCGGTGCGGCGCGAGCCGGGCGACACGGTGTACGCCGGCACGGTCAACCGCGAGGCGCCGGCACGGGTGCGGGTGACCTGCACCGGGCCGCAGACGCGGCTGTCGCAGCTCACCCGGCTGGTGGAGGAGGCCCAGTCCCACCGCCCGCGCCTGGCGCGCGTGGCCGACCGCGTGGGCAGCCGCTTCGTGGTCGGGCTGCTGGCCACCGCCGCGCTCGTGTACCTCGGCTGGCGCATCCACGATCCGTCGCGCGCGTTCGAGGTCACCCTCGCCCTGCTCGTGATCAGCTGTCCCTGCGCGCTGTCGCTGGCGGTGCCGACCGCGCTCGCCGCCGCGCACGGCGCGCTCGCCCGCGCCGGCGTGCTGGCCACCCGCGCCGACGCGCTCGACACCCTGGCCAAGGCCACCGACCTGGTGTTCGACAAGACCGGGACGCTGAGCGACGAACGCCCGGTACTGGCCGGGGTGGAGACCTTCGCCGGCTTCGACCGCGACGCGGCGCTCGCGATCGCCGCCGCGCTGGAGCGCGACGCCGGCCATCCCTTCGCCGCCGCCTTCGCCCAGGCCGACGCCGGGCTCGCGGTCGCCGACGCGCGCAGCGTGCCCGGCCACGGCGTGGAAGGCGTGGTCCAGGGCCGCCACTGGCGCCTGGGCCAGGCGGCGTTCGCGGGCGGCGGCGCGGACGATGGCGCGATCTGGCTCGGCGACGGACGGTCCGCGGTCGCGCGCTTCGTGCTGCGCGAGACCCTGCGCCCGGATGCCGCCGAAGCCGTGTCCGCGCTGCGCGCGCTCGGCCTCCGGCTGCACCTGTGCAGCGGCGACGCGGCCGCGCCGGTGCAGGCGGCCGCCGCCGCGCTCGGCATCGACGACGTGCACGCGCGCCAGCGGCCGGAAGACAAGCTGGCGGTCGTGCGCGAGCTGCAGTCCCGGGGCCGGATCGTGGCCATGGTCGGGGACGGCCTCAACGATGCGCCGGTGCTCGCCGGCGCCGACGTCTCGCTGGCGATGGACCGTGGCGCGGCCCTGGCCCAGCGCGCGGCCGACCTGGTGATGACCGGGCCCACCCTGCTGCGGATTCCGGCCGCGGTCCGGCTGGCGCGGCGTTCGCGCCGGGTGATCCGGCAGAACTTCGGCTGGGCGCTGGGCTACAACGTGCTCGCGGTGCCGCTCGCCGCGGCCGGCCTGGTCACCCCGCTGGTCGCCGCGATCGGCATGGCCGGCTCCTCGCTGCTGGTCACGCTCAACGCCCTGCGCCTGGCCCGGAGGCCGTCATGAGGATCCTGCTGATGCTGGTGCCGATCAGCCTGGTACTGCTGGGGCTGGCGATCTGGGCCTTCGTGTGGGCGGTGCGCCGCGGCCAGTTCGACGACCTGGACACGCCGGCGCTCGACATCCTGACCGACGACGACCGGCCCGCGCCGCCGCCCGACGCGCCCGCCGCGCAGCAAGAGGATTCGCCGCGCGATGCCGGTTGACTGGCTGGTCCTGCTCGGCGCGCTGACCGCGGGCCTGCTCGGCGGCCTGCACTGCGTGGCCATGTGCGGCGGCATCGCCACCGGCCTGTCGGCGACCGCGCCGGGCGGCGGCTGGAACGGCGCGCTGCAGCTCAACCTCGGCCGGATCGGCGGCTACACCCTCGCCGGCCTGGTCGTCGGCGCGTTCGGGCACGGGCTCGTGGGAGTGCTGCGCAATCCCTGGCTGGGCATCTCGCTGCGCGCGCTGGCCGGCCTGGCGCTGGTGGTGGTGGGGCTGCGCCTGCTCGGCGTGCGGATCCTGCCGCGGCTCCTGGCCCAGCCCGGCAACCGCGCCTGGGAGTGGCTGCGGCCGCTGCAGCGCAGGCTGCTGCCGGCCGACACCCTGCCGCGGCGGCTGGGCATCGGCGCGCTCTGGGGCTGGCTGCCCTGCGGGCTCAGCTACAGCCTGCTGACCGTGGCCTGGCTGCAGGCCCATCCGCGCAACAGCGCCCTGACCATGCTCGCCTTCGGCCTGGGTACGCTGCCGGTGATGCTGCCGCTGACCTGGTCGGGCCAGCGCATGGGCCTGTGGCTGCAGCGACCCGGCCTGCGCAACGCCGCCGCGGCCCTGGTGCTTGCCGCGGGCCTGCTCACCATCGCCGGGCCGTGGCTGATGCAGGTGCCGGCGCTGCACGGCGTGCTCGCGGCGCTGGGCTGCCGGCCCCTGCCGTGAACGCCTGTCGCGCGCATGAACCGGCGCCCGCCCTCGGCCGCGGAATGATCCAGGTCAAGGCACGCGGGCGGCGGCTGCGCGATGATGGCGCCAACGAAACGAACCCGACCCCACGGAGCAATGCCATGGACATCCGCAAGACCCTCCTCGCCCTCGCCCTGCTCGGCTGCGCCGGCGTGGCGCAGGCCGCCCCCAACTGCGCGATCAAGCTGGAGGCGGGCGACAACATGCAGTTCGACCAGAAGGAAGTGACCGTCTCGGCCGCGTGCAAGAGCATCTCCCTGGAACTGGTCCACACCGGCAAGCTCCCGGTGGCGGCGATGGGCCACAACATCGTGGTCGCCGCCACCGCCGACGCCGACGCGCTCGCGCGCGACGGCATCAAGGCCGGTGCCGCGGCCGGCTACCTGCCCGCCGGCGACGCCCGCGTGCTCGGCGCGACCAAGCTGATCGGCGGCGGCGAGACCACGTCGGCCACGATCCCGGGCAACCGCCTCAAGGCCGGTGGCGACTACACCTTCTTCTGCTCGTTCCCCGGCCATTCGGCGCTGATGCGCGGGAAGATCGTCGTCACGCCGTGACCGGCGGCGCGTCGCCGGCCGGGAACCTCAGCCCCCGGCCGGCGACGCGACCTGCGCCCGGGTCGCGCCACGGCGCTCGACCCGCCAGTCGATGGGCTTGTAGCTGAAGTTGTTCGACTGTCCTGCCGAACACGCGGTCATCGCCACCACCAGCGGCATTTCCGCGCGCAGGCGCACGAAGTCGCCGGCCCGGCTGAGCGGCGGCAGCACCGACACGCGTCCGCTGGCGGGGTCGAAGTCCACCCGCATGAAGATGTTGAAGGCCACCGGGATCCGGTCGCGGCCGATCCCCCACGGCGCCAGCGCGCTGGCCAGGTTGCCCTCGCAGCCCGGGCGTCCGGGGTTCTCGCCGTAGAGCGCCTCGAACATCTCCTTCGAGCACGGCGTCAGGGTGAAATCGTGGCGGCCGCAGGTGTCCTCGACGATGGTCAGCATCGGCCGGCTGCGATTGGAGTACAGCACGTCGCCGGTGGTGAGCCAGAGCTTCGACGCGTAGTCGATGGAGCGGCCAGAAGACAGGTATTCGGCGGTGTCCTCGCGCGCGAACGCGGTGAGGTCGCTGACCTGCTCGCCCATCGGATCGATCACCACCAGTTCGTCGCCCGCCTCCAGTTCCAGGGCATGGCCCGAGCACGGCGCGATGCGTCCGGCCTCGACCTCCCCGCTCATTCGGTGGACCTCGGGTGGAACGGGCACTTCCAGTCGGGCCCGACCGCGCGCCCGCTGTACTGGCGCGTTTCGGCCGCGCTGCCGAAGTCGGCCAGGTTCGGGTTGAGCGACCCCTGCAGGGCCATGTCGCGGGCACGCGTGGCCGCCTGCATCTTGGCGTAGCGCCCGTCCGCGCGCAGGCGGTCGAACTGGCGGTGCGAGTTGAACACCAGCGCCGGCCAGGCGAAGCGCCGCGCGATGCGCGACGCGCCCGGGTGCAGGCCGATGACGAAATAGGGATGGCCGGCCAGGGTCAGGCTGAAGCGCGGGTCGTCCGGGTCGCGGCTCACGCCCGCGGCCCAGCGCCGGCCGCGGCGCACGTCGAGGTCGTGCAGGCGCTGGAGCTGCGACCACAGCATCGCCTCGAAGCGGCGCTCGTCGGTGTCGCAGGGGCCGTCGAACAGGGCCACGCACGAGCGGACCGTGGTGTCGCCCTCGCCGCCGGCATCGACGCGCGCCCCGAACCGCGCCAGCACGTCGAGCAGCGGCGCGTCGTTGGCGCGGTCGCCCAGGCGCCCGAACTCGTGCGGCTCGATCGCGTCGCGCGCCAGCGCGGCCTTGGACCCGACGCAGGGAAACGCCGGATCGGCGATGAAGGACAGGAACCGCGCCGTGATGCCGTCGTCGGCGCGCGTGGGTTGCTGCTGTGAGCGGTGTGGACTGGTCATGGGGGCCACCCTAGTGGGCGCGGCGAGACGGGCGCGTGCACGCAGGCGCGTCCGATGGGCCGCGGTACCGCCAGCGGCGCCCCGGGGTCAGGGCCGGTTCATCGCCCCGGTCCCGGCCCGGCGTACGCCGCGGCCACGGTTGGGGATTCCGGGTCCGCATGCGAAAATCCCCGCCACTGCTGCCCCCGTAGCTCAGCTGGATAGAGCGTCCCCCTCCTAAGGGGAAGGTCGTGCGTTCGAATCGCGCCGGGGGCGCCACCCATTCACGCGCCCCCTGCCGCCATGCGGCCGCGGCGCACAGGAGCCTTTCGAATGACCCACCCCGTCCTCTCAGCGCTCGGCCTGGGGGCCGAGGAATCCGGCACCTACCTCGGCAACGGCGAATGGGGCCGCGGCGGCGCCGGCGTGCTCGAACCGGTCAACCCGGCCACCGGCGAAACGATCGGCCGTGTCTCCACCAGCACCGAAGCCGAGTACGAGACCATCGTCGAGCGCGCCCAGGCCGCCTTCAAGGTCTGGCGCACCACCCCCGCCCCGCGCCGCGGCGAGGCCGTGCGCCTGTGCGCCGAGGCCCTGCGCAGGCACAAGGACGCGCTGGGTTCGCTGGTGGCCCTGGAGATGGGCAAGTCCAAGCCCGAGGGCGATGGCGAGGTGCAGGAGATGATCGACATCGGCGAGTTCGCCGTCGGCCTCTCGCGCCAGCTCTACGGCCTGACCATGCATTCCGAGCGCCCCGGCCACCGCATGTACGAGCAGTGGCACCCGCTGGGCCTGGTCGGGATCATCTCGGCCTTCAACTTCCCGGTCGCGGTCTGGGCCTGGAACTCGTTCGTGGCCGCGGTCTGCGGCGACATCTCGATCTGGAAGCCGTCGGGCAAGACCCCGCTCTCGGCGATCGCCTCGATGAAGATCTGCAACGAGGCGCTGCGCGCGGGCGGCTTCCCCGACATCTTCTTCATGTTCAACGACACCGACAACGCGCTGGCCGAGCGCCTGGTCGACGACCGTCGCGTGGCGCTGATCAGCTTCACCGGCTCGACGAAGGTCGGCCGCGTGGTCGGCGAACGCGTGGCCCGGCGCATGGGCCGCTCGCTGCTGGAGCTCGGCGGCAACAACGCGATCATCGTCGACGAGAGCGCCGACCTGAAGCTGGCGATCCCGGCGATCGTGTTCGGTGCGGTGGGCACCGCCGGCCAGCGCTGCACCACCACCCGGCGCCTGATCGTGCACGCCTCGATCTACGACGACGTGCTGGCGCGGCTCAAGGCGGCCTACGCGCAGGTGGAGAAGAAGATCGGAGACCCGACCGACCCGGCCAACCTGATGGGTCCGCTCAACAGCCAGTCGGCGGTGGACGCCTACCTGGCGGCGATCGAGAAGGCCAGGTCGCTGGGCGGCACGGTCGAGAGCGGCGGCCGCGCGCTGACCGACCGCAAGGGCTTCTTCGTGCTGCCGACCATCATCACCGGCCTGTCCAACGACGCCGAGGTGGTGCAGACCGAGACCTTCGCCCCGATCCTCTACGTGATGAAGTACGAGCGGCTCGAGGACGCGATCGCGATGCAGAACGACGTGCCGCAGGGCCTGTCGTCGGCGATCTTCACCACCAACCTCAAGATCGCGGAGGCGTTCCTGTCGGCGGCCGGCTCGGACTGCGGCATCGCCAACGTCAACATCGGCACCTCGGGCGCCGAGATCGGCGGCGCCTTCGGCGGCGAGAAGGAGACCGGCGGTGGCCGGGAGTCGGGCTCGGATGCGTGGAAGGCGTACATGCGGCGCCAGACCAACACCATCAACTACTCCGACGCGCTGCCGCTCGCCCAGGGCATCGTCTTCGAGCTCTGAGGTCGGCGGGGACGGGCCGTGCGCATCGCAGCGATCTCGGACGTCCACGGCAACCTCCCGGCGCTCGAGGCGGTGCTGGCGGACATCCGCGCCCGCGGCTGCGACGCCCTGGTCAACCTGGGCGACGTGGCCTCGGGCCCGCTGTGGCCGGCCGAGACCGTCGACCTGCTGATGTCGGTCCCGGCGCTGACCATCCGCGGCAACCACGAGCGCCAGCTGCTGGCGGATCCGGAGCGGATGCGCGAGTCCGACCGGGTGGCCCGGGAGGCGCTGTCGTCCGGGCACCTGGCGTGGATCGCCGGCCTGCCCGCCCAGGCCCGCTTCGCGGGCGCAGCGCTGCTCGTGCACGGCTCGCCCCGGAGCGACATCGACTACCTGCTCGAACGGGTGGAGCCCGACGGCCCGCGCCCGGCCACGGCCGCCGAGGTCGCCCCGGCGCTGGACGGCCACGACGCCGGACTGGTGCTGTGCGGCCACACCCACGTGCCCAGGGCGCTGCGCCTGGCCGACGGCCGGCTGTGCGTGAACCCGGGCAGCGTCGGCCTGCCGGCGTTCCGCGGCACCGAGCCGTATCCGCATGTCATGCAGAGCGGGACTCCCGCCGCGCGATATGCGATGCTGCAGCGCGACAGCGGCACCTGGGACGTGGAGCTGATCGCCGTCGAATACGACCATGCCGCGGCCGTGCAACGCGCGCGTAGCCGTGGGTTCGACGTCTGGGCCGAGGCCTTGCGCGACGGCCGCCTGCCCCCCGAGCCCCGGTGAGCCCCCTTCCCTGCCCGTGGTCCTTCCCGTTCCGGAGTCGCATCGATGAGCATCCCGCCCCGCCAGACCAGCACCCTGGCCATCGTCAGCCTGGTCTCGGGCATCCTCGGCTGGACCGTCCTGCCATGGCTGGGCAGCATCGTGGCCATCGTCACCGGCCACCTCGCCCGCGGCGAGATCGCGCGCGCACCGGAGCGCATGGAGGGCGGCGGCCTGGCGCTGGCCGGCCTCATCCTCGGCTACGCGATGCTGGCCCTGACCCTGATCGGCCTGCTGCTGGTCTTCTTCGTGCTCGGTGGCCTGGTCTGGCTGGGGGTGCAGAACTGAGATGTACGGCCTGTTGCGCCCGCTGCTGTTCGCGCTTGAAGCCGAGCGCGCCCACCATGCCGGCCTGCGCGCGCTCGACTGCGTGCAGGGACTCGGCCTGGGCCGCCTGCTCGGGGCGCCGCCGCGGCCGTTCCCCACGCGCGTGCTGGGGCTGGAATTCCCGAACCCGGTCGGCCTGGCCGCGGGCCTGGACAAGAACGGCGCCCACGTCGACGCGCTGTTCGGGCTCGGGTTCGGCTTCGTCGAGGTCGGCACGGTCACGCCGCGGCCGCAGCCGGGCAACCCCGCCCCGCGCATGTTCCGCCTGCCGCGCTATCGCGCGCTGATCAACCGCCTGGGGTTCAACAACGACGGCGTCGACGTGCTCGTGCGCAACGTCGAGCGCGCGCGGCGCCGCACCGGGCCTCTTGGCATCAACATCGGCCGCAACAAGGACACGCCCAACGAGTCGGCGATCGACGACTACCTGTTCTGCCTCGAACGGGTGTATCCGCTGGCCGACTACGTCACGGTCAACATCTCCTCGCCCAACACCGCCGGGCTGCGCGAGCTGCAGGAGGAGCAGGCGCTGCGCCGCCTCGTCGGCTCGCTGCGCGAGGCCCAGGAACGGCTGGGCGCCCGGCACGGCAAGCGGGTGCCGATGCTGGTCAAGATCGCGCCCGACCTTTCCGACGACGACGTCCACGCCGCCGCGCGGGTACTGTCGGACCTGCAGGTGGATGGCGTCATCGCCACCAATACCACCGTCTCGCGGATCGCGGTGCAGGACGACCCGCTCTCGCGCGAGACCGGCGGCCTGTCGGGCGAGCCGCTGATGAACAAGTCCACCGCGGTGCTGCGCATGCTGCGCACGCGCATGCCCGAGGCGATCCCGCTGGTCGGCGTGGGCGGGATCATGTCGGGCGCCGACGCAGTCAAGAAGATGGCGGCCGGTGCGTCGCTGGTGCAGGTCTACACCGGCCTGGTATACCGCGGGCCGGCCCTGATCGGGGAATGCGTGGAAGCGATCCGCCGGCGCAAGGAGGCACCGAGCCGCGGCAACGTGCCGGTGCTGTGAGCGCGGCATGAGCGAGGGCCTGCGCCTGGTCCGCGACGCCGACCTCGGTGCCCGCAACACCTTCCGGGTCCCGGCGCGCGCGCCGCTGCTGATCGAGCTCATGCGCCTGGACGCCCTCGCCGCGGCGCTGGGGCACGCCGGCGGCGAGCCGCCGCTGGTGCTCGGCGGCGGCAGCAACCTGCTGTTCGCGGGCGACGCGCCCGGGCCCGTGCTGTCGCTGCAGGCGCGCGGCATCGCCATCGTCGACGACGCGGGCGACCGCGCGGTGGTGCGCGCCGAGGCAGGCGCCGAATGGCACACGCTGGTGCGCTGGACCCTCGAACACGGGTTGTGCGGCCTGGAGAACCTCGCCCTGATCCCCGGGACCGTGGGGGCGGCGCCGATCCAGAACATCGGCGCCTACGGGGTCGAGGTCGGCGAGTTCGTGCATGCGGTCGAGGCGTTCGTACCCGGCACGGGCATGCGCAGGCTCGGCCCGGCCGAATGCGGCTTCGGCTACCGCGACAGCGTGTTCAAGCGCGACGGCCAGGGCTGGATCGTCACCGCGGTGGAGTTCTCGCTGCCGCGCACGGCCGCGCCGCGCACCGGCTATGCCGGCGTGCGCGAGGCGCTGGCAGGCGCCGGCATCGCCGAGCCCACCCCGATGCAGGTGTTCGATGCGGTGTGCGCCCTGCGCCGGAGCAAGCTCCCCGACCCGGCCGTGGTCGGCAACGCCGGCAGCTTCTTCAAGAACCCGGTCGTGCCCGTGGCGCAGGCCGAGGCGCTGGCCGCGCGCCATCCCGGCCTGCCGGTGTTCGCCGGCGCGGATGCCGGCCGCCGCAAGCTGTCGGCGGCGTGGCTGATCGACGCCTGCGGCTGGAAGGGCCATCGCGACGGAGACGCCGGCGTCTCCGAACGGCACGCGCTGGTGCTGGTCAACCGCGGCGCCGCCACCGGCGCGCAGCTGCTGGCGCTGGCACGGCGCATCGCGGCCTCGGTGGACGAGCGCTTCGGCGTGCCGCTCGAGCCGGAGCCACGGATCATCGGCGCGCAGTGGTGAACCTCTCCGCGCCCCGCCGTCCCGCCTCGGCCTACGGCCGCGCCGCGCTGCTGATGCTTGGCAGTACCCTGTCGTTCGCGATGATGGCGCTGGCGATCCGCTACGCGACCGCCACGGTGCCGACCACCGAGATCGCGTTCTTCCGCAACCTGTTCGGCCTGGTCGCGCTGATGCCGTTCATCCTGCGCCGCGGCGCGGGACTGCCGCGCACCCGCCACGTCGGGCTGTACCTGGCGCGCACCTCGATCGGCCTGGCCTCGATGCTGTGCGGCTTCTGGGCGGTGGGCCACCTGCCGCTCGCGCAGGCGATCTCGCTGTCCTACGCCACCCCGCTGTTCGTCACCATCGGCGCCGCGCTGTGGCTGGGCGAACGGGTGCGCATCCGCCGCTGGGCCGCGGTCGCGGCCGGCTTCCTGGGCGTGCTGGTGATCCTGCGTCCGGGGACCGGGTTCACGCCCGGCATGGTGGTGGCCCTGCTGGGCGCGCTGTTCGCCGCCCTGGTCGCGATCCAGATCAAGCAGCTTTCGCGCTTCGACCCGGCCGACACCGTCGTGTTCTACACCTACGTGTTCTGGGTGCCGATGTCGCTGCTGCCGGCGCTGGTCCAGTGGGTGTGGCCATCGCCGACGGCCTGGGCGTGGCTGGTCGCCACCGGCGTGATGGGCACCTTCGGCCAGCTGCTGTGGACGCGCGCGCTGGCGTTGGGCGAGGTCTCGGCGCTGCAGCCGATCAGCTTCGTGCAGCTGCCGGTGCTGGTCGGCTTCGGCTGGTGGCTGTTCGGCGAGACCATCGACATCTGGACCCTGGCTGGCGCGGCGATCGTGCTCGGCGCCAACGGCTACATCGCGCATCGCGAGACCATGCTCCAGCGCCGCGCGGCCACGCGCGCGCCGGTGGAGGCGGCCAAGCCCGGCGAGTGACCCGGCGTCAGTGGCGCCCGGCGACCGCGCCCGCGCGCGGGCCGGCGGCGTCGGCGAGCTGCTCCTCGATGTGCTCGCGCAGGGTGCGCTGGCGCGGGTCGAGCGTATCGGGATCGGCGGCGAGCAACGGCGCCACCACGCGTGCGTGCACCGCGTCGGCCTCCGCGGTCCTGCCCGCCGCGCGCAGCACCCGCGCCAGCGACCAGGCGGTATCGACCACCTGGTGCGCCCCCGGCGGCAGGGACTGCTCGCGCAGCGCCAGCGCCTCGCCCAGGCGCGCGGCGGCGCCGGCCAGGTCGCCCGCGTCCTCCAGCGTGATGCCCCAGGCGGTCATCGCCAGCTGGTACTGCGGATGCCTGGTCCCCAGCACCTCGAGCGCGCGCGGCATGGTGGCGGCGAACAGGTCCTGTGCCTCCCGCAAGCGGCCGGCGCGGCTCAAGGTCATGCCGTGGTTGAGGGCGATGAACAGCGTGTCCGGGTGCTCCGGTCCGAGCAGCCGCGTGCGCGCTTCCAGGACCTGCTCCTCGAGCGGCAACGCGCCCTCGAAGTCGTCCAGCCGGGCACGCAGGCTGGCCAGGTTGAGGATCCCGCGCAGGGTCACCGGATGCTCCGCCCCCAGTACCCGGCGCCGCGCCTCCGCCACGGCCTCGGCCTCGCCGATCGCGCCTTCGGTGTCGCCGCTGTCGCTGAGCATGCTCGCCAGGTTGCCGCGCGCGGCGAGCGTGTCGGGATGTTCGCTGCCCAGGCGCCGCTCCTGCACCGCGACGACCTGCCGCTGCAGTTCCACCGCATCGTGCGACTGGCCGTGCATCGCCAGGGCGATGGCCAGCGCGCTCATGCTGGCGACGGTGTCGGCGTGGTCGTCGCCCAGCAGCCGCCGCCTGGTCGCAAGCACCTCCTCGAACATCGCCCGCGCCTCGGGCAGGTCGCCCATGCGCGCCATGTGCATCGCCAGGCCCGACTTCACCTGCAGCACCAGCCGGTCCTCGCCGCCCCGCGAGGGTTCGAGCCGCGCCAGCAGCGCCTGCTTGGCGGCGCGCGCGCCGGGCAGGTCGCCCTGCAGGGCCTGTACCTCGCTGAGCTCGAGCTCGAGCATGCCGCGCGTCTCGTCGTCGGGCGCCAGGGCGGACGCGTCGGCCAGCGCTGCCTCCAGCAGTGTCCGCGCCTCGTCGTAGCGCGACAGCTGGCGCAAGACGGAGGCATGCGCGCGGCGCGCGCGCAATGTCGCCGGGTCGCGCGGCCCGAGCACGGACTGGCGCCAATCGACCACCCTGGCCAGGGTCCGCTCGGCGCCCGCGTACAGCCCCAGCGCCTCGTGCACGCGTCCGGAAGCCTCGCGCAGGTCCGCGGCGAGCCCCGGCTGGTCGGCGAAGTCGCGCGCGATCGCGTCCTCGGCGCGCGCCAGCACGCTAGCCTCCATCAGCGAGCGCGCGAGGTCGGCCGTGCTCACCTTGCCGAGCACCTGCTCGAGCTGGCTGGCCATGCCCGGCGCGCTGCGCGCCACCTGCTCGCGCAGGTCCTCGCCCAGGCGCAGGCCCATCGCCTCGATGTCGATCTCCTCCAGCATCGACTGCTGGAACGCGGCCACCCGCTCGAGCTGCTCGCTGCGCTGTTCGGCGATCGCCCGTTGCGCGCGCGCCTGCATCAGGCCGTGCAGCGACAGCGCCAGGCCGCCGAGCAGCGCGAACAGGGCCACCGATGCGGCCACGATCCCAGCGCGGTGGCGGCGTGCGAACTTGCGCATCACGTAGCCGCGCGCCGGCGGCACCGCGAGCAGCGGCCGGCCGTCGAGGAAACGGCGCAGGTCGTCGGCAAGCGCGGCCGCCGAGGGATAGCGGCGGCCGCGGTCGTGCTGCATGGCCTTCGCCACCACCCAGTCCAGTTCGCCGCGCAGCACGCGCCGCAACCTCGGCAGGGGCTGGCAGCGACTGCGCGCGACCCGCTCGGCCTCGCCGGGGGCCAGGGTCCGCAGCTGCTCCGACGGCAGGCGCAGGGTATGGCTGTCGGCGGTGCGGGTCTCGCCCTGCGCCACCGGGCGCCGGCCGGTGAGCAGTTCGCTCAGGACCACGCCCAGCGAATAGACGTCGCTGCGCGTGTCGAGCAGCGACTGGTCGCCCGTCGCCTGCTCCGGGCTCATGTACTCGGGCGTGCCGGCGATCTCGCGCCCGTTGCCCGCGCCGGTGGCGGTGGCGATGCCGAAGTCGATGATCTTCGGGCGCGGGCGCCCGTCGACCTCGTCCACCAGCAGGTTGCCGGGCTTGAGGTCGCGGTGGATCACGCCCTTCTGGTGGGCATGCTGCACGCCTTCGCAGACCTCGATGAACAGCGCCAGGCGCTGCGCCAGCGGCAGCGCGTGTTCCTCGCAGTAGCGCGTGATCGGCGCGCCGTCGATGAACTCCATCGCGAAGAACGGATGGCCGTCGGGCGTGGTGTCGGCGTCGTGGATCTGGGCGATCGCCGGATGCCGCATCTGCGCCAGCACCTGGCGCTCGACCTCGAAGTGCGCCTTGCGCCGCACGTCGATCGCGCGCGCGCGCAGCAGCTTCAGGGCCACCGTGCGCCGCACGGGCTCCAGCTGCTCGGCGCGGTACACCTCGCCCATCCCGCCCCGGCCCAGCAGCGCCTCGATGCGGTAGCGCCCCACGCGCGTGCCCGGCGGCAGCGTCGCGCCACCCTCGGCCGGCGCGGAAGGCGAACGCGTCGCAAGCAGCTCGGTGCGGTCGGGATCCCGTTCGTCGCCCGGATTGGTCATGGCGCCCCCCAAGCCACGTCGTTTCCATCTTAACCGATGGCTGATCGCCGCCCGTCGACCGGGTACACTCGCGCGTCAGGAAATCCCCACGCCATGGCCGGATCCGACCAGCTCCCCACCACCCAGCGCACGGTGTACAGCGACGGGCCGCGCCGCAGCGGGCCGCGGGCCGCGTGCCTGGTCGTCATCCACGGCGAGGGTCTGGGACGGCGCGTCGACCTTGGCGGGCAGCCGGTGCTGATCGGCCGCTCGGACGAGGCCGACCTGGTCATCTCCCACCGCAGCGTCTCGCGCTCGCATTGCCAGGTATGGCTGCAGGGCGACGAGTACCGGATCCGCGACCTCGGCGCCACCAACCCGACCCGGGTCAACGACCAGCCGGTGGCCGAGGCGGTGCTGGCCGACGGCGACCACATCGTGGTCGGCGAGAGCATCCTCAAGTTCATCGGCCACGGCAACGTCGAGGCCGGGTACCACGAGGAGATCTACCAGCTCGCCACCCACGACGCACTCACCGAGCTGTACAACCGGCGCCATTTCAGCGAAATCCTCGAGCGCGAGATCGCGCGTGCCCACCGCCACCGCCATACGCTGTCGCTGTGCATCGTGGACGTGGACCTGTTCAAGCCGGTCAACGACACCTTCGGCCACATCGCCGGCGACGAGGTGCTGCGCACCATCGCCGGGATCATCCGCAACCACGTGCGCAGCGACGACGTGGCCGCGCGCATCGGCGGCGAGGAGTTCGCGGTGCTGCTGCTCGAAACCGGCGCCGAAGCGGCGGCCGCGTTCGCCGACCGGCTGCGGGCGGCGGTCGCCGCCGCGCACTTCGCGCCCGGCGGCGTCCCGCGCCGGATCACGGTCAGCGTCGGCGTGGCCGAACTGGTGCCGCCGGCGGTGGACCGCTCCACCCTGATGGCCGCGGCCGACGCCGCGCTGTATCGCGCCAAGGAAGCCGGCCGCGACCGCGTCTGCGCCGCGGGCTGATCCGCCGCGAGCACCTTCCCGGATGAAACCGTCGCCGCGGCGTGCGATGCGGCGCGTTCAGCCGCGTCCGTCGCGTCCGTTGCGCATCACCAGCAGCCAGGTGCCGGCGACCCAGATCGAGGCCGCGGCCCAGCCTGCGAGGATGTCCGAGGGATAGTGCACCCCCAGGTACACGCGCGAGAGGCCGACCATCGGCACGAACACCGCCATCGCCGCGACGATCCACCAGCGCGCCCGCGTGGGCCAGGCCAGCAGCACCAGCACCATGGCGAGGGTCATCGATCCCATCGCATGCCCGCTCGGGAAGCTGTAGCTGGACTCGGGCGCGATCGACTCCCACAGCGACGGCCGCTCGCGCGAGAACAGCTGCTTGGTCGCGATGTTCAGCAGCGCCGAGCCGCCGGTCGCCACCGCCGCGAACAGGCCCTCGCGCCAGCGCCGCAACACCAGCAGCACCAGGACCAGGCCGATGTCGAACGGCACCACGCCCCAGGCGTAGCCGGCCTGCGAGAAGAACAGGAACACTCCGTCCAGCCCCGCGCCCGCCATCGACTGCGCGAACAGCAGCAGCGGTTCGTCGAACGGGATCGCCTCGGCCTCGTGGACCTCGTCGGCCAGTTCCAGGAATCCCCACAGCGGCAGCAGCATGCCGCCGAACAGCAGCGCGAGCTTCCAGCCGTGGCGGCGCGCGAACGCGCCGCAGGCCGCGGACGCCTCCCGCGGCCAGGAGGCCTCAGGCATCCGCGCGGCGGCCCCAGGTGCGGTCGACGTACTCGTCGACCAGTGCGACGAATTCGCTGGCGATGCGCTCGCCGCGCAGGGTCACCGTCTTCCGGCCGTCGACGAATACCGGCGCCGAGGGCGCCTCGCCGGTGCCCGGAAGCGAGATTCCGATGTTGGCGTGGCGCGACTCGCCGGGTCCGTTGACCACGCAACCCATCACCGCGACGGTCATGGTCTCCGCGCCCGGATGGGTGATCCGCCACTCGGGCATCTTCGCCCGCACGTGCTCCTGGACCACGCCCGCGAGTTCCTGGAAGAACTCCGAGGTGGTGCGGCCGCACCCCGGGCAGGCGGTGACCATGGGCGTGAATGCGCGCAGGCCCATGGTCTGCAGCAGCTCCTGGGCCACCACCACTTCCTTGGTCCGCGATGCGCCCGGCTCGGGGGTGAGCGAGATGCGGATGGTGTCGCCGATGCCTTCCTGCAGCAGGACCGCCAGCGCCGCACTGGAAGCCACGATGCCCTTGCTGCCGATGCCGGCCTCGGTCAGGCCCAGGTGCAGGGCGAAATCGCTGCGCCGGGCCAGGTCGCGGTACACGGCGACCAGCTCCTGCACGCCGCTGACCTTGGCGCTGAGCACGATCCGGTCGCGCCCCAGGCCCAGCTCCACCGCGCGCTCGGCCGAATCGAGCGCCGAGCGGATCAGCGCCTCGCGCAACACCCGCCCCGCGTCCCACGGCTCGGCGCGGCGCGCGTTCTCGTCCATCAGTTCGGCCGCCAGCGCCTGGTCGAGCGAACCCCAGTTCGCGCCGATCCGCACCGGCTTGCCGTAGCGGATCGCGAACTCGATCAGCTGCGCGAACTGCACGTCCTTCTTGCGCCCGAAGCCGACGTTGCCCGGGTTGATCCGGTACTTGGCCAACGCCTCGGCGCAGGCCGGCTCGCGCTCGAGCAGCTGGTGGCCGTTGTAGTGGAAGTCGCCGATGATCGGCACCTCCACGCCCTGCATCGCCAGCCGTTCGACGATGCGCGGCACGGCCGCGGCCGACTCGGGGTTGTTGACCGTGACCCGCACCAGTTCGGAGCCGGCGCGCCAGAGTTCGGCGACCTGTCTCGTGGTGGCGGCCACGTCGGCGGTGTCGGTGTTGGTCATCGACTGCACCACCACCGGTGCCTGGCCGCCGACCGCGACCCCACCGATCCTCACCTGGCGCGTGGCCCTGCGCGGCAGCGGCCCGAACCCGACGGGGTCGGTTTCGGCGGCGCAGGGAGGCTGGGGCTGGGCGGACATGCGCATATTCTACCGGGCAAGCGCTGGACGCCGCCTGTCGCGCCACTGTCCGCAGGCCGGCCTCCCCCGCGCCCGCGCCGGTCGCGACGCCCCGGCAACGCTGTTTCCCGCCGCCCCGCGCGGCGGCGTGGTGGGCCGTGCACGCCCGCGCCGCTATGCTGCCCGCATGAACGACCCATCCAGCGGCGAAGTCCTCACTCCGAGCCAGCTCAACACCCTGGCCCGGAGCCTGCTCGAGGATGCCTTCCCGCTGGTGCTGGTCGAGGGCGAGCTGGGCAACGTCGCGCGTCCGTCCTCGGGCCATCTGTACTTCACCCTCAAGGACCCCCGCGCCCAGGTGCGCTGCGCCATGTTCCGGCCCAAGAGCCAGTGGCTGCGCTTCCAGCCGCGCGAGGGACTCAAGGTCCTTGCCCGCGGCCGGCTGACCCTGTACGAGGCGCGCGGCGACTACCAGCTGGTGGTCGATTCCCTCGAGGAAGCCGGCGAAGGCGCGCTGCGGCGCGCGTTCGAGGAACTCAAGGCGCGGCTGCAGGCCGAGGGGCTGTTCGACGAGGCGCGCAAGCGCCCCCTGCCCGCCTGGGTGCGCCGCCTGGCGGTGCTGACCTCGCCCACCGGCGCGGCGGTGCGCGACGTGCTGAGCGTGCTGGGGCGGCGCTTCCCGCTGGTCGAGGTCGAGATCGTGCCGGTCCCCGTCCAGGGCGGGACCGCGGCGGCGCAGATCACCGCCATGCTCCGGCGCACGATCGCGGCGGGCCGCCACGACGCGATCCTGCTCGCGCGCGGCGGCGGTTCGCTGGAGGACCTGTGGGCCTTCAACGACGAGGCGCTGGCGCGCGCGATCGCCGGTTCGCCGGTGCCCGTGGTGTCGGCGATCGGCCACGAGACCGACTTCAGCCTGTCCGACTTCGCCGCCGACCTGCGCGCGCCGACGCCTTCCGCGGCCGCGGAACTGCTGGTGCCGAGCCGGATCGACCTCGGCCAGCGCCTGGCCGGGCTGCAGCGGCGGATGGCCACGCTGCAGGCCAACCACCTGCGCCAGCTGGCCCAGCGCGCCGACCGCGCCGCGCTCCGGCTCAACGCGCAGCGCCCGCAGGCGCGGCTGCAGGCGCACCGACTGCGCCGCGACCAGGCCATGCAGCGGCTGCAGGCCGCGATGCGCCAGGGCCTGGAGGCCCGCGCGGCGCGCCTGCGCCATGCCCGCGCCGTGCTGCAGGCCACGCGCCCGCAGCGCCGGCTCCAGGCCCTGCGCCAGCAGCTCGCCGACGCCCGGCCGCGGCTGCAGGCGGCGATCGCGCGCCACCTGCAGCGCGACGCGCTGCAGCTGCGCGGACTGGCGCGCTCCCTGGAGGCGGTGAGCCCGCTGGCCACGATCGCGCGCGGCTACAGCATCCTGCAGCGCGACGACGGCCGCGTCGTGCGCGCCACCGGCGATGTCTCCGCCGGCGACGCGGTGGCGGCGCGCGTCGCCGATGGTCGCCTGCGGCTTCGCGTCGAAGCGGTGGAACCCCGGGGCTCCGGCTCCTCCGACCGATAGGATCGGCCGCCGCGCCGCGTCGCCCGGCATGAATTCCGTCGTGCGGAACGCGATGCCCGCTGCGGGCGCACCGATCGCCCGCGCGCGGTACGCTTCGCTAACGCCCGCCATGTGAGACTGGCCGCATGACCAAGGCCTCCGACCTCTTCGTCCAGGCGCTGCAGGCCGAGGGCGTGGACCATGTCTTCGGGATTCCCGGCGAGGAAACGCTTGCCCTGCTGGAGTCGCTGCGCAGCTCGGGCATCCGCCTGGTGCTCACGCGCCACGAGCAGGCCGCCGGGTTCATGGCCGCGACCTGGGGGCGCCTCACCGGCCAGGCCGGCGTCTGCCTGTCCACGCTCGGCCCCGGCGCCACCAACCTGGTCACCGCCGCGGCCTATGCCCAGCTCGGCGCGATGCCGATGCTCATGATCACCGGCCAGAAGCCGGTGCGCAGCAGCCGGCAGGGCCATTTCCAGATCGTGGACGTGGTCGACATGATGCGCCCGCTGACCAAGTACACCCGCCAGCTCATCAGCGCCGACGCGATCCCGGCGAAGGTGCGCGAGGCCGTGCGCCGCGCGCAGGAGGAACGCCCCGGCGCCACCCACCTCGAGCTGCCGCAGGACGTCGCCGGCGACGAGACCGATGCGATCGTGCTGCCGCCGGTGTACAGCCGCCGCCCGCTGGCCGAGGACAAGGCGCTGGCCGCGGCCGCCGAAGCGATCGCGCGTGCGCGCCATCCGCTGCTGATGATCGGCGCCGGCGCCAACCGCAAGACCACCTCGAAGATGCTGCATGCTTTCGTCGGGAAACTGGGCCTCCCGTTCTTCTCCACCCAGATGGGCAAGGGCGTGCTCGACGAATCCGGCCCGCTGTGGCTGGGCACCGCGGCGCTGTCGGACGGGGACTTCGTGCACCGCGCGATCGACGCCGCCGACTGCATCGTCAACATCGGCCACGACGTGATCGAGAAGCCGCCGTTCTCGATGCACCGCGGCCGTCGCACCGTGATCCACGTGAACTACTCGCCGGCGGTGGTCGACCAGGTGTACTTCCCGCAGGTCGAGGTGGTCGGCGACATCGCCCATTCGGTCTGGGCGCTGGCCGAACGGCTGGACCCGCAGCCGCACTGGGACTTCGCCTTCTTCGACCGGGTACGCGAAGCGCTGTGCGCGCACGTGGCCACGCTCGCGGCCGACCCGCGCTTCCCGATGGCCGTGCCGCGGCTGGTGGCCACGCTGGCCGACGCGCTGGCCCCGGAGGACATCACCTGCCTGGACAATGGCCTGTACAAGCTGTGGTTCGCCCGCCATGCCCGCTGCCGGCTGCCCAATACCCTGCTGCTCGACAACGCGCTGGCGACCATGGGCGCGGGCCTGCCCTCGGCGATCGCCGCGGCGCTCGCCCGGCCCGGGCGCCGCGTGGTGGCGGTGTGCGGCGACGGCGGGTTCATGATGAACTCGCAGGAACTCGAGACCGCGGTGCGGCTGGGCATCGACCTGGTGGTGCTGGTGCTGCGCGACGATGCCTACGGCATGATCAAGTGGAAGCAGGCGCACGACGGCTACCCGGCCTACGGCATGGACTACGGCAATCCGGATTTCGTGCGCTATGCCGAAAGCTACGGCGCACGCGGCCATCGCGCGACCTCCATCGAAGACTTCGAGGCGCAGCTGCGCGAGGCGCTGGCGCGTCCGGGCGTGGACCTGGTCGAGGTGCCCATCGACTACGGCCGCGACGATGCCCTGCTCAATCGCGAAATCCCCGATCTGGCGGCGGCCGTGGCCTGACCGCCCCACACCATCCGACACCGTCCGCGGAGTTCCTGATGCCCAAGAAGACCAGCAGCAGCAAGTCCGGCACCCTGGCGAAGCGCTATCCCTGCTACCTGGCCAACCGCCCGATCCAGCCGAACACCGATCTCGAGGTGCTGGACAAGTACAGCGGCAAGGTCGCCACCCGCACCGCCTTCGTCGACGCGAAGACCATCGACCGGGCCATCGCCGCCGCCTTCGCGGCGCGCGAGGCGATGGCCGCATTCACCCCCGACCGCCGGCGCGACGTGCTCGAGCACTGCGTGCGCCGTTTCGGCGAGCGCGCCGAGGAACTGGCGCTGGCGCTGTGCATCGAGGCCGGGAAGCCGATCCGCGACGCGCGCGGCGAGGTCACCCGCCTGATCGACACCTTCCGCATCGCCGCCGCCGAGGCCACGCGTATCGGGGGGGAGACGATCGAACTGCAGATCTCGCAGCGCACCCGCGGCTACCGCGGCATGGTCAAGCGCGTGCCGGTCGGCGCGTGCAGCTTCATCACCCCGTTCAACTTCCCGCTCAACCTGGTCGCGCACAAGGTGGCGCCGGCCATCGCCGCCGGCTGCCCGTTCGTGCTCAAGCCCGCCGCCAAGACCCCGGTGGGCGCGCTGATCATCGGCGAGGTCCTCGCCGAAACCGACCTGCCCGAGGGGGCATTCTCCATCCTGGCCTGCAGCAACGAGGACGCCGCCGCGCTCACCGAGGACGAGCGCATCGCCCTGCTCAGCTTCACCGGCGGCCTGGTGGGCTGGGAACTCAAGGCCCGCGCCGGACGCAAGAAGGTCACCCTGGAGCTGGGCGGGAACGCGGCCTGTATCGTCGATGCCGATCCGGGCCTGCCGCTGGACGACGTGGTCGAACGCCTGGTGTTCGGCGCCTATTACCAGTCCGGCCAGAGCTGCATCAGCGTGCAGCACATCCTCGCCCACCGCGACGTCTACGACGCCCTTCGCCGCAAGCTCAAGGCGCGGGTGGGCAAGCTGGTCATGGGCGACCCGCGCGACGAGAACACCTTCATCGGTCCGGTGATCGACGAGGCGGCCGCCCGGCGCATCGAAGGCTGGGTCGAGGCCGCGCGCAAGGCCGGCGCCAGGCGCCTGGCCGGCGGCCCGCGGCAGGGCAACATGCTCCCGGCCACCCTGATGGAGAACGTGCCGCCGGACTGCGACCTCTACCGCCAGGAGGTGTTCGGCCCGGTGGCCTGCCTGCAGCCGTTCGACGACTTCGACGCGGCGCTGGACACCGTCAATGCGAGCGACTTCGGCCTGCAGGCGGGCGTGTTCACCGCCCGCCTCGACCATGCCATGCGCGCCTGGGACCGGCTCGAGGTCGGCGGCGTGGTGGTCGGCGACGTGCCGAGCTTCCGCGTCGACAACATGCCCTACGGCGGCGTGAAGCAGTCCGGCCTCGGGCGCGAAGGCGTGAAGTACGCGATCGAGGACATGACCGAACCGCGCCTGCTCGTCATCCGCGACCGGCCGGGAACCTGAGCATGTGCCTGGTCGCCGTGGCCTGGCGCACGCATCCGCGCTGGCCGCTGGCCCTGATCGCCAACCGCGACGAACTGCACGACCGTCCGGCGGCGCCGGCCGGGTTCGATCCGGACGCGCCGGACGTGTACGGCGGCCGCGACCTGGTCCAGGGCGGCGGCTGGCTGCAGGTCTCGCGCCACGGCCGCCTCGCCGCCGTGACCAACGTGCGCGACGGCAAGGCGCCGGCGCAGGCCGCGCCGCGCTCGCGCGGCTGGCTGGTGCGCGACTTCGTGCGCGGCGACGCGACCGCGCTCGACGCCGTGCAGGCGCTGTCGGCCTCGGCACCGGAGTACGGGCGCTTCAATCTCCTGGCCTGGGACGGCGACCGGCTCGCCTTCGCCACCAACCACCCGGCGTTCGCGGCCAGCGAAGTGCAGCCGGGCGTGCACGCGATGTCCAACGGCGCGTTCGACGCGCCCTGGCCCAAGGGCATGTTCGCCACCCGCGCGCTGTCGGCGTGGCTGGAGTCGTCCAGCGCCGGGGTCGACGTGGAGGACCTCGCCACGGCGATCGAGCCGCTGTTCGCCGCCCTGCGCGACACCACGCCCGCGGCCGACGACGCCCTGCCCGATACCGGCGTCGGCCTGGCGCTGGAACGCCTCCTGTCGCCACCGTTCGTCCTCGATCCGCGTTACGGCACCCGCTGCAGCAGCGTGGTGCTCGCCGGCGAGGACCGCATCGTGTTCGCCGAACGCGGCTACGACGCGGCCGGCCGAGTCTCCACGCGTTCGTTCCAGGTGCTGCGCGTCCTGCGCTGACGCCGTGGCGAGCATGGCCGCGGCCGCTGCTAGACTCGCGCACTGGTCCCCCGGGAAGTCGCGATGAAGCCAGCCGGCCTGGTCCTCCTGCTCCTGTCCGTCCTGCTGGCCAGCGGCTGCAGCCGGGACGATCCCACCCCGCCCGGGGGAGACTTCGCCTGCCATGCCGGCGCGTGGCAGCTCGCCGATGGCGCCGTGATGGCGCTGGTGCCGGTCGACGGCGGCCTGCGCTACCGCCTGCTCGACGGGCGCACCGGCCGGCTGGAGACCGCGGGGAAGGCGCCGGGCGACGAGCTGCAGGCCCGCGAGGGCTGGCGCGAGGAAGGTCCGATAGTGGCCCGCGCGCGCTTCGAACCCTGCCCCGCCGGACGCATGCACTTCACGCTCGCCAGCGGGCCCGAGGGCGACGCCGTCCGGCTGCCGCTGCCCGCGCAGGACGCCACGTTCGCCAGCGACGGCCTCCAGCTGCGCGGACGCCTGGTGCTGCCCGCGGGAGGCTCGCAGGACCCGGTCCCGGTGGCGGTGCTGGTCCACGGGTCCGAACGCTACTCGGCGCTCGAATCCAATCCCATGCAGTACCTGCTCCCCGCGCAAGGCGTGGCCGCCTTCGTCTACGACAAGCGCGGCACCGGCGGCTCCGCCGGCGAATACACCCAGGACTTCCACGCCCTGGCCGGCGATGCGGTCGCGGCGCTGACCGAAGCGCGGCGCCTGCATCCGGCGGGGTTCTCGGCCGCAGGCTTCGTCGGCGCCAGCCAGGGCGGCTGGGTGGCGCCGCTGGCGGCCTCGCGCAGCGACGCCGATTACGTGGTCGCGCTGTACGGCCTGGCCGAGAACGCGCTGGCCGAGGACCGCGAGCAGGTCATGAACGACCTGCGCGCGAAGGGCCACGGCGACGACGTGCTCGTACAGGCGCGCGAGGTCACCGATGCCACCGCGCGGCTGATCGCCTCGGGGTTCACCAGCGGCTTCGACGAACTGCAGGCGGTGCGCAGGAAGTACGGCGATGCTCCCTGGTTCAACGACATCGAGGGCGAGTTCAGCGGCCAGGTGCTGCGCGTGCCTGGCTGGATGCCGCAGGCGCTGGTGCGGAGGATCGCCTCGCGCCAGGACGTCGGCACCAGCTGGGACTACGAGCCGCTGCCGGTGCTGGAACAGCTGGCACCGCGCCAGCTCTGGGTGGTGGCGGCGGAAGACCTCGAAGCGCCCAACGCCGAGACGCTGCGGCGGATCCGCGCGCTGCAGGCACAGGGCCGCCCGGTGGACCTGGCGGTGTTCCCGGACACCGACCACGGCATGCTCGAGTTCGACGCCACCGGCGGCGAGCGGATCATGCTGCGCCATGCCGACGGCTACTTCGCGCTGGTCGCGGACTGGATCCGCGATCCCCGCGTGCAGGGTCCCTA
>Ga0207873_1000369_pt1 | contig 49889 bp, 48 predicted proteins | sample BGWIniCompost_FD_187373 | JGI IMG/M metagenome (GOLD analysis project Ga0207873, IMG submission 187373) | Cellulose adapted compost microbial communities from Newby Island Compost Facility, Milpitas, CA, USA - BGW Initial Compost (SPAdes)... ...
TGAGCGGGGAACGGGCCGTGCCCGGTCGGGGGCGGGTGCACCCGCGGGGTAGTACGTCCGGCCGCCGGTGTGTGCTCACCCGGGGCGGGTCAGGACGCCGGTCCGCGGGCGGAATCTCACCGGGGCCGGTCGGTGCGCCGGTCCGCGGGCGGGAGTTCACCCGGGGCCGGTCAGTACGCCCGGCCGCGCATCCGGCGCCACCAGGCGAGGGCGAGACCGATCAGCAGGATGCCGCCGGCTCCCGCGCCCGCGGACGCGGCGATCAGCGTGGTGTTGCCGGAGCCCTCGGCCGAGGCGGGCCGCAGGGCGTCACCCAGCCGGCTGCGCACGTCGGTGCCGCTCTTCACCCCCTCGGCGAGCGGGCCGCGCGACCCCTCCGTGGGGTTGGCCAGGTACGGGAAGGACGAGCCGAACTTCTTGTCGTTGGCGTCGACCGCGTCGCCCAGGTCGTTCTCCGCGCCGACCAGTTCGCCCTCGACCACCTGGAGCGCGGCGTCGATCACGTCGTCCGTCAGCCGGCGCCCGTTCGGGAAGCCCGCGTTGTCGCCGTCCAGCACCCCGAGCCGCTTGGGCTTGTCCGCGGGCTTGACCGAGGTGTTGAGGCGCAGCATCTCCGAAGGGGTGACCCCAGGTGGCTGGTTGAGGTCCTTCACGCCCTTGAGGAAGACGTCGACCAGGTCGTTGCGCGGCTCCTTCGGCGCGGGGATCTTGTAGATGCCCTCGATGAGCCTGGGCAGCTCCGGGTGGGTCACGTTCTTCAGGAACTGCGCGTCGTCGCGCGGGGTGGAGGCGTTGAAGGTGTCCTTGTCCCTCAACGGGTTGACGACCTCGTTGACCAGCGGGTTGCCCAGGCGCGAGACCTGCTTGAAGTGGCCCTTGGCGTTCTTGCGCTGCGTCGTCGACCAGATGCCGACGACCGGCTGCTCGTGCGACTCGGTGATGTGGCTGGTGGGCACCTGCAGGGCGATGGAGTTGACGTTGTAGCCCTTGAGAGTGTCGTTGCCGACCTCGGAGAGATCGCCCCCGTACAGCAGGTCGAAGACGCGCAGGTCCAGGAAGAACGGGTCGTCCGCCTGCCCGGCGAACGTCGTCACCCCGTCCGCCAGTTCGTGGACCGCCTCCTTGCGCAGCTTGCCGTAGTCCGGCATCGACGCCTTGCCGACGTTGGACGGCGCCACCGGCACATCGTTGGCGATCTTGGTCCTGGACTCCGCCTTGAGATCACGCAGCTTGATCATCTCGATGTCGTAGGTCTGCGTGATGTTGAGGTCCGGGTCGTCGAGGCTCTCGACCGGGCCGGTGTTGTAGAGGAACGTCTTGTCGTTCTTGGTGTGCGTCGTGAACGTGTACCTGAAGACGAGGTCTTCCTGGGCGTCGCCGTTGTTGTCGATGCGCAGGTCGTACTGGGCGTCCTCGGCGAAGGTGAAGAAGTTCGGCCCGCCGGCCGGCTCCTCGAAGGGGATCCAGTTCGCGATGATCGTCGTGGTGTCCGGCTTGTCGGGACTGACGAAGGCGTACAGGTCCGTGTTGTCGTACTGCGGGGTGCCCGAGATCAGCGGGGCCTCCCGGTGGCTGGAGGCGGAGGCCGCCCCCGGTTCCAGCGTGGTCACACCGGCGGCTGCGAGCCCCCCGGCGGCCAGCGCACCACTGATCAGGGTCGCGAGGCTCCTGCGTCCCACGCCCGTCCTGGAGTTAGGTGTCATGCGGTCCGTCCTCGGTGCCGACTTGCCTTACACCCCCGGATTCGGAGCCCGGGGAGAGCCGGATTGGTCGGATCTCCCGGCGACTTCTCACGCATCCGTCTCGTCGTCCTCTGCGGCGCCCTCTCACGCGTCCACGTCCCCGTGCCCGGCCCCAGCCGTTCCCGTTGCCTTTCTCCCTGCTCGACCCGCGTTTTCGGCCCGCGGATCCGTACACCCATCCGGAGGCGCGCTCGCTGCGAATGCCTCATGACGTCCGGGTGGCCCCGAGGGGCCGGAAGAGGGGGGAGGCCCGTTGGAAGCGGACGAGCTTCTGGTGCGAGTGGCCGGGGGTGACCACAAGGCGTTCGAGGAGCTGTACGGGCTGGTGTCCGGACCGGTGTACGGGCTGGTGCGGCGGGTGGTGCGCGATCCCGCGCAGTCGGAGGAGGTGTCGCAGGAGGTGCTGCTCGAGCTCTGGCGTTCGGCCGCGCGGTTCGATCCGCGCCGGGGCAGCGCCCTGACCTGGGTGCTGACCCTGGCCCACCGCCGGGCGGTCGACCGGGTGCGCAGCGCCCGTGCCGCGGGTGAGCGCGAGCAGCGGGAGGCGCGGCGGGCCGAGGGTCCCGCCTTCGACCAGGTGGCCGAGGAGGTCGAGGCCGGGCTGGAGCGCGAATGGGTGCGCCGGTGCCTGAACCGGCTCACCGCGCTCCAGCGCCAGTCGGTCACCCTCGCCTACTACGAGGGGTACACCTACCGGGAGGTCGCCGAACGGCTGCGCCTGCCGCTGGGTACCGTCAAGACGCGGATGCGCGACGGGCTCACCCGCCTCCGCGACTGCCTGGGAGGTGCGGCATGACGCTCTTCGGCCGGCTGCTCGGGCGCGGGGATCTGCACTCCCTCGCCGCTCCCTACGCGCTGGACGCCCTCGACCCCGACGAGCGCGCCAGGTTCGAGAGGCATCTGGAGTCCTGCGACCGCTGCACCGCCGAGGTGCGTGACCTGGCCGAGGACACCGTGCGGCTCGCCTGGTCCACGGCCGTGCCCGCACCGGACGCCCTGCGCGAGCGGGTGCTGTCGGCGATCCACGGCATCCCGCAGGAGCCCGCACCGCAGCGCTCCGGCTCCGCGCGCGGGGCACAGCTCCCGCCGTACGTCTGGGGCACTCAGCCGCCGCCCCGCCCGCGGCAGCGGCGCCCGGTGCTGCTGGTGCCGCTGGCGACGGTCACCTCCGCGGCGGCCCTGGTCGTCGCCGCCCTGTTCGGCGTGCAGGCCGAGCGGACCCAGGACGAACTGAGGGCCGAGCGGGACCGGGCACGTGAGATCGCCCACGTTCTCTCCGCCCCGGACGCCCGTGCGAGCACCGGACGGGACGGACGGGGCCGAACGATCGGAGTGATCGCTTCCGCGTCGGAGGAGAGCGCGATCGTCACCCTGGGCGGCTACGGCGAGCCGCCGCGCGGGCGGGTGCACCAGTTGTGGCTCATGCGCCCGGGCGCGCAACCGCGCTCCCTCGGCCTCTTCGAGGGCGACACGCCCTTGGTGGCGACCGGGCTGGAACCCTCCGGGACGTCACTCGCCGTGACCGTTGAACCTGACGGAGGGTCACCACAGCCCACCAGCCGGCCCATTGCACAACTCGCCCTGAAAACAGTCGGATTCGGAGAGTAGTCGCCGAGTGTTCGTCAACACCCTTATGGGGAAGGTGAATCCTGTGACCTCGATACACGAGTGCCCGGATGGGGCGATAGGGTTACCCTGCCCGGGCCGGGTGGACTCGTACGGGTGGGGAGTGACATGGAACAGATAACAGTGCGCAGCAGGGCCAGGGTCCCTGCGATCACCTGCGGGAGCGGAGCGAGCAGTTCGCGTCTCGAGCGGCATCTGTCGGTGCTTGCGGGTCCCGCCGTGCCGCAGCGCGAGACGGCCGAGGCGACCACGCTGATGCGTGAGCTGACCGCGCGTGACCGCGGCGCCCGGGGTGCCCGCGCGCGTGCCAGCCGGGTCTCGCTGTTCGCCCCGCTGCGCCGACTGCGCCGCACCCTGTTCGGCGGCCACTGACCCGCACAACACCGCACGCCGGCGCCCCCGGTCCCACCCGGCAGTACACCGGGGGCCCGCCGCACCCTCTCTGCTCTCACCGCTGCCCGTGCGCACACCGCCGCACGGCCGGCGTCACCGGTCACCGCGAGCAGCACCGCACACCGGCCCGGCGCTCCCGCCACGGGATACGCCGTCGGCCGGACCGCACCCTCGGACACCCGGGCGTTCCCGGGCGGCGCACGCGCCGCGGCCTCCCCGTGACCAGAGCTCACGACCGCCGCGCGCACGCGGTACGGGTTCCAGCCGCGCGCTTGAGGACGGGGTCCGCGGCCTCCGGTCGGCGCTGGCTCCGGATCAGCGCGCGTTCATCAGCGCGCGTTCAGATCAGGGCGAGCTGGCCCTCCGGGCCCTCCTCCTGGGTGTCCAGGACGGAGGCGGGGCGGCGGGCCGAGGGCGGGGGCGGCAGGACCCCGGCCGTGCGCAGGTCGGTGGCGGTCACCGGATCGGGGACCGTCAAGGCGGCCTGCTGGGGCCGCAGTTCCGCCAGCAGGGCCAGGACCGTGATCAGCTCCAGGAGCTCCGAGGTCCAGGCCTGCGGCCAGGCCGACGGGCGGATCGCGGCCAGGGTGCCGGGCTCGGCGGGGGCCGTGCGGGCGGTGAACCACTGCTCCAGGACGCGGGTGCCGCCCAGTCCGAAGTCCCAGGCCGCCGCAGGCACCGGCGCGATGCGGCCCTCGTCGAGGTGCAGGCTCTCCTCGTCCCGGTCGTAGTGCAGGGTCAGCGGACGGGGCGGCAGCGGTGCGCGGACGTACGGGCGGCGACCGCCGGGGAGCTTCGGACGCTCACCGTCGCGCCGCATCAGCCAGAGCATCCGGCGGCCGACGGCCACACCCCGCGCCCAGGCCTCCGCGTCCCCGGTCAGCGGCACGGCGAGCCCGCCGGGCGCCGGACGGGCCACGGCCAGGGTCCAGGCGAGGACGTCCAGCGGCCCGGCCTCCCGGCCGTGACGGTCGGTGAGGTGGGCGAGCAGGCCGGGAGCGAGATTGGGCTCCAGGCCGCCGGGCCGCCGGAAGAGGGGACGGACGCGGCCGGGGCGGAGCAGGGGGAGGCGGGAGGTGGCGACGAGGGGAGGGCCGGAGCCGGCCGAGCCGTCGGACGGGGTGCGCCCCGCCCCGGTCTCCAGGACGAAGATCTGATGGGCGTCGGCCACCCGCCACAGCTCCGGGCGGGCCGCGTCCATCAGCCGGTGGTCGGGGATCAGCCACTGCTCGTCGAACGGGGCGTGCAGCACGCGGACCGGCTCCGGGCACGGGCCCGACGCGCGGGCCAGGCGCTCCGTGCCGCCGCCCGAGCGCGGCAGCCGCCCGACCGCGGTGTGCAGGGTGCGGGCGCGGGTCGGCTGGAAGAGCGCCTCCCGGTCGGGTCCCTCGGCCTCGACCAGCGCCGCCCAACGGGCCTTCAGGGACGCCGCGTCGGGGCCCGCCGGCCAGGCCCGGCCGAGCCGGGGCGGTGCGACGGACCACGGCATCAGATCCGCCAGCAGCGGAGCGTCGTCGTGCGTCACGCAGGGCATCGTACGACCTGGCACCGGCAGCCGGGTCAGGTGGCGTCCAGGGTCACCGTGAAGGAGAAGCGGTCGCCCCGGTAGTTGATGACGGCCACGTCCAGCGGGCGTCCCTCGGTGTCGTAGGTGATGCCGGTGTAGTGCAGGATCGGGCTCAGCAGCGGAACCTCGAGCAGCCGGGCGGTCTCCGGGTCCGCGAGCCGTGCCTCGACGGTGTCGGTGATGCGGCTGATGTCCACCCCGACGACGTCCCGCAGCACCTTGGTCATGGGCCAGCGCACCAGATCGTCCAGGTCGATGCGCTCGGCCAGTTCGGGGCGGACGTAGTTGCGGGCGTGGTTGGTGGGCTCCCCGGTCTTCTCGTCGCTGCGCAGCCGGTGGTACGTCGCCACCTCGGTCAGGTCCGGGAAGTGTTCGGCGAGTTCCGCCGGCACCGGGGCGGGGCCGTGCTCCAGCAGCTCGGTGGTCATCCCGGACTGCTGGGCCACGATGGCGTCCACCGAGCCGAGGAGCCGCACCGGGGAGCCCCTGCGGGCGTCCGGCTCGATGAACGTGCCCCGCCGCCGGTGCCGGGAGATCAGCCCCTCGTCCTCCAGCTCCTTCAGCGCCTGCCGCATGGTCAGCACGCTCACGCCGTAGTGCCCCGCCAGCTGCTCCTCGGTGGGCAGCCGCAGCGGGTCCTGCGGCGAGCGGCCGAGGATCGAGGCGCGCAGCGACTGCGACACCTGGTACCAGAGCGGCAGCTTGCGGTTCAGGACGATCGAGTCCGGAGCGAAGGAGGTCACGGGCTATCCGTACCGGTCGGGAACGTTCGGTGCAATCGGTGGACGGAAGAGGCGTGCGGCATCACTGCTCCCGGAAGTGACGCTCGAAGCCCTCCCAGACGGCGTCGTACCGCTCCTGGACGTGCTCCGCGCGCGCCGCCTGCGGCGTGAGGATCACCGGCCAGCGCGTCTCGAACATGAACGCGAGACCGTCGTCGATCTTCTGCGGCTTCAGCTCCGCGTTGCTCGCCCGCTCGAAGGTCTCCCGGTCCGGGCCGTGCGCCGACATCATGTTGTGCAGCGAGCCGCCGCCCGGCACGAAGCCCTCGGCCTTCGCGTCGTAGGCGCCCTCGATCAGGCCCATGTACTCGCTCATCACGTTCCGGTGGAAGTACGGCGGCCGGAAGGTGTCCTCGCCCACCAGCCAGCGCGGGGCGAACACCACGAAGTCCACCCCGGCCAGCCCGGGTGTGTCGCTCGGCGAGGTCAGCACCGTGAAGATCGACGGGTCCGGGTGGTCGTAGGAGATGGTGCCCAGCACATTGAAGCGGCGCAGGTCGTAGACGTACGGCACATAGTTGCCGTGCCAGGCGACCACATCCAGCGGGGAGTGGCCATAGGTCGCCGACCACAGGTTGCCGCAGAACTTGTTCACCACCTCCACCGGGCCCTCGACGTCCTCGTACGCCGCGACCGGCGCCTGGAAGTCCCGTGCGTTGGCCAGCCCGTTGGCACCGATCGGGCCGAGGTCGGGCAGGCGGAAGGCGGCGCCGTAGTTCTCGCAGACGTAGCCGCGGGCCGTGGCGTCCAGGAGCTCGACGCGGAAGCGGACACCGCGGGGGATCAGCGCGATGTGCCCCGGCTCTGCGTGCAGCAGCCCGAACTCGGTGCGCAGCAGCAGCCCGCCCCGCTCCGGGACGATCAGCAGCTCGCCGTCCGCGTTGCTGAAGACCCGCTTCATGGAGGCGTTGGCGTGATACAGGTGCACGGCCATGCCGGTGCGCTGGGTGACGTCCCCGTTGCCGCCCAGGGTCCACAGGCCGGCCAGGAAGTCCGTGTCCGGTCCCGGCTCGGGCAGCGGGTCCCAGCGCAGCCGGTTCGGGTCCGGCGCGGTCTGGTTGAACGGCGCGGTGCGCAGCGTGCCGTTGCCGGCGCGGGTGAACGCCGGGTGCGCGGCCGACGGGCGGATCCGGTACAGCCAGGAGCGGCGGTTGACGGCCCGCGGCTCGGTGAAGGCCGTGCCGCTCAGCTGCTCCGCGTACAGACCGAGCGGAGCGCGCTGCGGCGAGTTCCGTCCCACGGGCAGGGCGCCCGGCACGGCCTCCGAGCTGTGCTCGTTGCCGAAGCCGGACAGATAGGTCAGCGACTCGGCGACCTTGCGCGCCTCGTCACGCTCCGACTGGCCCGCCCGGGCGGTGCCCCCATCACTCATCTTCGCTGCTCCCTTGCGGCACGGATCGATTCCTATGCGACACCGTAGGATTGCGGTTTCCCTGGCGCAAGAGGGCCGCGCGGACCGATGCACCCGGAAGGGCGTGCGGTCCTCTCGTCCTCTCGGCGGATGACCCGGAACCCGACTCCAGACGGATCCGCGGAGTCCCGCCGCCGTTCTAGGCTCCTGGCATGTCCAGGACGCGGAGCCTGATCGCCGCGCTCGCGGTCTGCGCGGTCACCGTGGCCGGGGCCGCGGGCTGCTCCACCCGTGACGCCCCCGAGACGGACGCGGTCTCGCCCTCGCCGGTGGGCGACCTGCTGGAGGACCGCGACGCGGACGGGCGGCCCTACCGCGAGGTGGGCGAGCAGGGTGCCCCCGAGGTCCGCGTCGAGGTCACCCCCGACCCCGACGGCGGCTGGGGCGTGCGCCTGACCCTGCGCAACTTCCGCTTCTCGCCCCAGGGGGCGCCGAAGCGGGCGGAGGCCGGCCGCGGCCTTGCCCACCTCTACGTCGACGAACGCCTCGTCGCCCGGCTGCGCACCGCCGAGCACCATCTCTCCGCCCGGATGCTGCCGCGCGGCACCCACCAGGTCACCGCCCGCCTCTACGCCGACGACGGCTCGGTGTGGGCCGTCGACGGGGAGCCGGTGGAGAGCACCGCCGACGTCACCGTCTCGGAGCCGGCCCCGGGCCCGGCCGGCGCACCGGCGGGCGGGAACGGTACCCCGGCGGAGGGCGGCGGCGGGACGGGCACCCCACCGGCGGAAGGCGGCGGGACGGGTGCCCCGGCCGCGAGGGGAGGGCCAGGTTCACCGGCCGGTGGCGAACAGGCATCATGAGGGCCGTGCCCCATGCGACCTCTCTCCGCCGTGCCCCCGTGCAGCGGCGCAGCGCCGAACGGCTGGCCAGGATCCTGGACGCCTGCGCCGACCTCCTCGACGAGGTCGGCTACGACGACCTGAGCACCCGCGCCGTCGCCGAGCGGGCCGGTGTTCCCATCGGCTCCGTCTACCGCTTCTTCAGCAACAAACGGCAGATGGCGGACGCCCTGGCGCACCGCAATCTGGAGCGCTTCACCGCACGGGTCACCGACCGTCTCAAGGGCGCGGGGGACCGCGGCTGGCGCCATGCCATGGACGTCGTGATCGACGAGTACCTGGACATGAAGCGCACCGCTCCCGGCTTCTCCCTGGTCGACTTCGGCAACCAGATACCGGTGGGCGCCGAGCGCACCGAACCCAACCACCGCGTCGCCGGACGCCTCACCGACCTGCTCTCCGCCCACCTCGGCCGCACCGCCGACGAGAACCTGCGCCGCACCGTCCTGATCGCCGTCGAGACCGCCGACGGCCTGATCCAGCTCGCCTTCCGGCTCTCGCCCGAGGGGGACGAGAAGGTGATCGAGGAGCTGCGGGAGATGCTGCGGGCCTACCTCGCCCGCGTGCTGGACTGCCAGTGAGGATGCCGGTGGCGTCTCCGGGTGGGTCTGACTCATGGACTGACCGACGCCGACCGGCTGTCCTCAAGGGGATCCGCCGGCCCGTGTCCGCCCCGTAGCACGACCTCGAACGGCCCGGCTGCGCGCCCCGACCGCTCCGCCCGGACGATCCGCCCCGCGCCCCGGTCCGGCCACTTCCGTGAGCCGTAACCCCTCCCCTCCATGCCTACCGGTCGGTATGCTCGGTCCGTCCGCGTGCCGCCGCCCTGCCCGGGAGGACCCGTGTCCCGCACCGCTCTGCGCATCTGCCCCCTGTGCGAGGCCACCTGCGGCCTGACGCTCACCATCGAGGACGGCAGGGTCACCCGCGCCCGGGGCGACCGCGAGGACGTGTTCAGCAAGGGCTTCATCTGCCCCAAGGGCGCCGCCTTCCCTGACCTGGACAACGACCCCGACCGGCTGCGCGTCCCCCTGATCCGGGACGGGGGCGAGCTGCGCGAGGCCGGCTGGCGGGAGGCGTTCGACGCGGTTGCCGCCGGCCTCCGTCCCGTTGCCGAGCGGTACGGCGCGAACTCCGTGGGCGTGGTCCTCGGCAACCCCAATGTGCACACCATGGCGGGTGCCCTCTACCCGCCCCTGCTGGTCGCCGGGCTCGGCACCCGCAGCCTGTTCACCGCCTCCACCGTCGACCAGATGCCCAAGCACGTCTCCAGCGGGCTGCTCTTCGGGGACGCCAACGCCATCCCCGTCCCCGACCTGGACCGCACCGACCACCTCCTGCTGATCGGCGCCAACCCGCTGGAGTCCAACGGCAGTCTGTGCACCGCCCCGGACTTTCCCGGCCGCCTGAAGGCGCTGAAGGCCCGCGGCGGCACCCTCACCGTCGTGGACCCGCGCCGCACCCGCACCGCCCGCCTCGCCGACCGGCACATCGCGGTCCGCCCCGGCACGGACGCCCTGCTGCTCGCGGCCATGGCGCACACCCTCCTCGAGGAAGGGCTCGCCGACCCGGGCCGGCTCACCCCCCACCTGGACGGCCTCGGCGAACTCCGCGACGCCCTGCGGGACTTCACCCCCGGGGCCGCCGCCGCGGCCTGCGACGTCGACGCGGACACCATCCGCACCCTCGCCCGGGAGCTCGCCGCCGCCCCCACCGCCGCCGTCTACGGCCGCATCGGCAGCTGCACCGTCCCGCACGGCACGCTCGCCTCCTGGCTGGTCGACGTCCTCAACATCCTCACCGGCAACCTCGACCGCCCCGGCGGCGCCCTCTTCCCGCTGTCGGCCACCGACAAGACCCCGCGCCCCGCCGGACCCGGCCGCGGCTTCGCCCTCGGCCGCTGGCACTCACGCGTCTCCCGCCACCCCGAGGCCAAGTCCGAACTGCCCCTCTCGGCCCTCGCCGAGGAGATCGACACGGTCACCGAGGAGGGCGAACCGATCCGCGCCCTGATCGTGGTCGCCGCCAACCCCGTGCTCTCCGCACCCGACGGCAACCGCCTCGACAAGGCCCTCGGGTCGCTCGACTTCATGGTGAGCGTCGACCCCTACCTCAACGAGACCTCCCGCCACGCCGATGTGGTGCTGCCCCCGCCCCCGCCCGCGCAGAGCCCGCACTACGACTTCGCCTTCAACACCCTCGCCGTCCGCAACCAGGTCCGCTACACCCGCCCCGCCGTCCCCCTGGAACCCGGCCGCATGGCCGAGACCGAGATCCTGGCCCGGCTGGTCCTCGCCGCCACCGGCATGCACGGAGCCGACCCGTCCGCCGTGGACGAGACGGTGATCGACCAGACCCTCGGCAAGGCCGTGAACGACCCCGTCTCCCCGGTGCACGGCCGCGACCCGAAGGAACTCGCGGGCCTGCTGACCGGCGCCGACGGACCCGAGCGGCGCCTGGACATGATGCTGCGCCTCGGCCCCTACGGCGACGGCTTCGGCGCCCGGCCCGACGGCCTCGGCCTCGCCCGGCTGCTCGACCACCCGCACGGCATCGACCTCGGGCCGCTGCGCCCGAGGCTGCCGCAGCCGCTGAAGACCCGCAGCGGCAAGGTCGAGCTGCTGCCCGCACCGATCGCCGCCGACCTGCCCCGGCTGCGCACCGCCCTCGGCCGGCGCGCCGAGGGACTCGTCCTCGTCGGCCGCCGCCATCTGCGGTCCAACAACAGCTGGCTGCACAACGTGCCCGCACTCACCGGCGGCTCCAACCGCTGCACCCTGCACCTGCACCCCGACGACGCCGGGCGCCTCGGCATCGCGGACGGGCAGCCGGTGCGGATCACCGGCGCCGGGGGAGCGGTGACCGCGCCCGCCGAGATCACCGACGCGGTCCGCCAGGGCGTGGTGAGCCTCCCGCACGGCTGGGGCCACGACCGCCCCGGCACCCGGCTGCGGCACGCCGCCGGCGACCCCGGAGTTAATGTCAACCAGCTCCTCGACGGCACCCGGCTCGACCCGCTCTCCGGCAACGCCGTCCTCAACGGCGTACCCGTCGAGGTGGCCCCGGTGGCCCCGGAGGCGGCCGAGGCGGCCGAAAAGCCCGGGGCGCTGACCTGAGCAAAGCCGTGACCAGCAGTTCTGCGCATATTGCTCGCGGGTCAATGTCTTGTTGACGGTGTTCAGCGGTACCTAACGTCGTCGCACCGCCGGCCCTGGTGGAGTTCAAGGGCGAACGTTAGGTGTCCACTCATGCTGACCATTCTCGGCTTCGCCATGATCGCGACCTTCCTGGTCCTGATCATGCTGAAGAAGATGTCGCCGATCGCGGCGCTGGTGCTGATCCCCGCACTGTTCTGCGTGCTCGTCGGCGAGGCCGCCCACCTCGGTGACTACGTCATCGACGGCGTGGCCGGCCTCGCCCCCACCGCGGCGATGCTCATGTTCGCGATCGTCTACTTCGGCGTCATGATCGACGTCGGCCTCTTCGACCCGGTCGTCCGCGGCATCCTGCGGTTCTGCAAGGCGGACCCGATGCGCATCGTCGTCGGTACCGCGGTGCTCGCCGCCGTGGTCTCCCTGGACGGCGACGGATCCACCACCTTCATGATCACCGTCTCGGCGATGTACCCGCTGTACAAGCGCCTCGGCATGAGCCGGGTGGTGATGACCGGCGTCGCCGCCATGGCCAACGGCGTGATGAACACCCTGCCCTGGGGCGGCCCCACCGCCCGCGCCGCCACCGCGCTGAAGCTCGACGCCGCCGACATCTTCGTGCCGATGATCCCCGCGCTGCTGGTCGGCCTGCTCGGCGTGTTCGTCCTCGCCTGGGCACTCGGCCTGCGCGAGCGCAGGCGGCTCGGCGTGCTGACCCTGGACGAGGCGCCGGTGAAGGAGGACGACGAGGCGAAGGAGGCCGTGCTGGTCGGCGCGGGTGCCGGCGCCGGTGCCTCCGGTGAGGGGACTGCCGGCGGCGAGGCCGCGCAGGCGCCGCCGGCCGGCGGCGCGGGTACCGGGACCGGCAAGGAGACCGGGGCCGGGGACGGATTCCAGGGCATCGACCCGAACCGCGCCACCCTGCGTCCCGGGCTGTACTGGTTCAACGCGCTGCTCACGGTCGTTCTGCTCACCGCCATGATCCTGGAACTGCTGCCGATCCCGGTGCTGTTCCTGCTGGGCGCCGCGCTCGCCCTCTCCGTCAACTTCCCCCACCTCCCCGACCAGAAGGCCCGCATCGCGGCCCACGCCGACAACGTCCTGAACGTCTCCGGCATGGTCTTCGCCGCCGCCGTCTTCACCGGCGTGCTCCAGGGCACCGGCATGGTCGACCACATGGCCCGCTGGATGGTCGGCGTCGTCCCCGAGGCCATGGGCCCGCACATGGCCCTGGTCACCGGAGTGCTGAGCCTGCCGCTCACCTACTTCATGTCCAACGACGGCTTCTACTTCGGGGTCCTGCCGGTCCTCGCCGAGGCCGGCGCCGCCCACGGGGTGTCCCCGCTGGAGATGGCCCGCGCCTCCCTGGTCGGCCAGCCCCTGCACATGTCCAGCCCGCTGGTGCCCGCCGTGTATGTGCTGGTCGGCATGGCCAGGGTGGAGTTCGGCGACCACACGCGGTTCGTGGTCAAGTGGGCCGCCCTGACCTGTCTGCTGATCCTCGGCGCGGGCCTGCTCTTCGGCATCGTCTGACCCCGCCTCGAAGGAGGATCCGATCATGGCGCCCGGTGGGAACCGCGGCTGGCTGCTCCGCCTCGTCATCGCCTTCGGCTTCGCGCAGGGTGCGGTGTCGATGGCCCGGCCGGCCGTCTCCTACCGGGCGCTCGCGCTCGGTGCGGACGAGCGGGCGGTGGGGGTGATCGCCGCGGTGTACGCGCTGCTGCCGCTGTTCGCCGCCGTGCCGCTCGGCCGGCGCACCGACCACGGCCGCTGCGCGCCCCTGCTGCCCCTGGGCGTCGTCCTGATATCGGGTGGCTGCGCGCTCGGCGGCCTGGCCGGCTCCCTGTGGACCATGGCCCTGTGGAGCGGGGTGATGGGCCTCGGGCACCTGTGCTTCGTCATCGGCGCGCAGTCCCTGGTCGCCCGCCAGTCCGCGCCGCACGAACAGGACCGCAGCTTCGGGTACTTCACCATCGGCGCCTCGCTCGGCCAGCTGGCCGGACCGATCGCGGCGGGCGGTCTGATCGGCGGTCCCGACATGGCCGGCACCAGCGCGCTGGCGCTGCTGGCGGCGGGCGCCGGAGCCGCCGTCGCCCTCACCTCGCTGTGGCGCGTCGAGCGTCCCGCGACCGCGACGTCCCGTGCCGCGGACGGCCGGCCGGTCCCGCTGGGGCGCATTCTGCGGGCCAGGGGAGTGCCGGGCGGCATCCTCGTCAGCATGGCCGTGCTGTCGGCGACCGACATCCTCACCGCGTATCTGCCGGTGGTCGGGGAGCACCGCGGCATCGACCCCGCCGTCATCGGCCTGCTGCTCAGCCTGCGCGCGGCGGCCACCATCGCCTGCCGGCTCGTGCTCACCCCGCTGCTGCGGCTGCTCGGCCGGACCCCGCTCCTCACCGTGACCTGCCTGACGGCCGCACTGCTGTGCTCGGGCATCGCCCTGCCGGTCCCGGTGTGGACGCTGGCGCCGATGCTCACGGTGCTCGGCTTCTGCCTGGGCGTCGGCCAGCCGCTGTCCATGACGACGGTCGTCCAGGCCGCCCCCGGCGATGCCCGCTCCACCGCCCTGGCCCTGCGCCTGACCGGCAACCGCCTCAGCCAGGTCGCCGCGCCCGCGGCCGCCGGCCTGATCGCCGGAGCGGCGGGCGTCGCCGCCCCGTTCGTCCTGCAGGGCGCACTGCTGCTGCTCTCCTCCGGTGCCGCCCTGCGTTCACCGGCCACGCCGGGGCACGACGGTGCGCCCCCGGCGGAGGACGGCGACCCCCGGCCGCCGCACGGCGGAGCAGACCGCACACCTCACCGACCCGACCGCGCCGCCGACGCCCCTCGGGCCAAGGACGGCCCGGGGAACGACTGAGAGGACGGCGCGTTCCACCGGGCCGGCTGTCTCGACAGGTTCCACCGGGCCCGCTGTCTCACCAGGCGGACGTGAGCGGTGAGATCTCGTCACGTGTCTTCCCCATTCCGGCCACAATCCGTTAGCTTCCGTGACTCAAACGCCTCGTACGACCCGCGCGAGGCGTCAGAACCGCGGAGCACCAGCGCCCTGATGAGCCCCCGGGGGCACCCTCATGACACGCGCCATCTCCCTGCACGACGTGAGCAAGTCCTACACGCGAGGTGTCCGCGTGGTGGACCACCTCTCCCTCGACATCGCGCCCGGCGAGTTCCTCGTCCTGCTGGGCCCGTCCGGGTGCGGCAAGTCCACCGTGCTGCGGATGATCGCCGGACTGGAGACCATCGACGAGGGCCACCTCTTGCTCGACGGCGAGCTGAGCAACGATCTGCCCCCGTCCGAACGGGACATGGCGATGGTGTTCCAGAACTTCGCCCTCTACCCCCGGATGACCGGCCGGGACAACATCAGCTTCCCGCTGCGCATCGAGGCTCCCGGCGAGGATCCGAGCCCGCGCGTCGATGCCACCGCCCGCATGCTGGGCATCGAGGACATCCTCGACCGCTTCCCCGCCCAGCTCTCCGGCGGCGAACGGCAGCGGGTCGCCATGGGCCGGGCCATCGCCCGCCATCCCTCCGCCTTCCTGATGGACGAGCCGCTGTCCAACCTGGACGCCAAGCTCCGCAACCACCTGCGCGCCGAGATCTCCACACTCACCCGCAAACTGGGCGTCACCACCGTCTACGTCACCCACGACCAGGCCGAGGCGATGTCCCTCGGCGACCGGGTCGCGGTGCTGCGCGGCGGGGTGCTCCAGCAGGTCGGCAGCCCGCGCACGGTGTACGCGCTGCCGAAGAACGTCTTCGTCGCCGCGTTCATCGGCACCCCGCGCATCAATCTGCTGCGCGGCCTGGTCCGCGCCCCGCTCGACGGTGCCATGAGCATCAGCCTCGGCAAGCAGTTCCTGCGGCTGCCCGAACCGCTCTCGCTCGACCACCAGTTGCTGCGGGTCCAGCAGGGCCGCGAGGTCATCGTGGGCCTGCGCTCCGAAGCCGTCCGGATCGCCAAGCCCAGCGCCGCCCGCCCCGGCGAGGTGCCGCTCACCGGACTGGTCGAGCACCTGGAGTTCCAGGGGCACGAGGTCCTCGTCCACTTCAACACCGGCTCCAGCCCCGCCCTCGTCCCGGAACTGGAGGCCCCGCGCCCGCGGCCCGGCCGCACCGACCGGCGCCGCCGCCGCGACGGCACGGTTCTCGGGCGGCTGCGCGAGCGCGCGGTGGCGCTGCGCACGGGAGGCGTGACCACCTTGGAGCGCCCGCCGGAGCCGGAGCCGCTGACCTCCGCGGCCGAGCCGCGCCTGCCCGGCGACCTGATCGTCCGCACCACCCCCGACATCCGGCTGCGGCACGGCATGCAGGTCCCGCTCCTGGTCGACCTCGCCCATCTGTTCGTCTTCGACCAGCACGGTGAGCGCATCTGCCCCAGCCCGTCCCGGCTGCCTGACCTGGAGGAGTGAGAGCCGGAACCGCTCAGGGGCGAGGGCCGATGACGGAAACGGGACCCGGCTCGCCGCCGGTCCCCTCTGGCGCCTGAAAACTAACATCGCTAGTTTATGTGCCGGACGACGACGCCCCCGCCCCGGAGGAAGCGTGATGAAGGCACACGACGGCATGTTCATCGACGGCGCTTGGCGCCCCGCCGCCGGCCCGGATGTGATCGAGGTGGTGAACCCGGCCGACGAGCAGGTGATCGCCACCGTTCCCGCCGGCACCGCCGAGGACGTCGACGCCGCCGTACGGGCCGCCCGCGCCGCCCTCCCGGGCTGGGCCGCCACACCGCCCGCCGAGCGCGCCGCCCGCCTCGCCGCCCTGCGGGACCGGCTCGAGGCCCGCAGGGACGAGATCGCCGGGACGGTCACCGCCGAGCTCGGCGCACCCCTGAAACTCTCCCAGACCGTGCACGCCGGCGTGCCCATCGCGGTCGCCGGCTCCTACGCCGAGCTGGTCGCCGCGTACTCCTTCGAGGAGAAGGCGGGCAACTCCACGATCCTGCACGAACCGGTCGGTGTGGTCGGCGCGATCACTCCGTGGAACTACCCCCTCCACCAGATCGTCGCCAAGGTCGCCCCCGCCCTGGCCGCCGGCTGCACCGTGGTCGTCAAGCCGGCCGAGGACACCCCGCTGGTGGCACGCCTCTTCGCCGAGACCGTGCAGGAGGCCGGGATCCCGGCGGGCGTGGTCAACCTGGTCACCGGGCTCGGCCCGGTCGCGGGCCAGGCCCTGGCCGAACACCCCGGCGTCGACCTGCTCTCCTTCACCGGCTCCACGGCCGTCGGCCGCCGCATCGGCGCCATCGCCACCGGCATGGTCAAGAAGGTGGCCCTGGAACTCGGCGGCAAGTCCGCCAACGTCATCCTGCCGAGCGCCGACCTGGCGCGTGCCGTCAACGTCGGCGTCGCCAACGTGATGTCCAACTCCGGCCAGACGTGCAGCGCCTGGACCCGCATGCTGGTCCACCGCGACCAGTACGACGAGGCCGTCGAGCTGGCCGCGGCCGCCGCCGCCAAGTACGGCGACCGCATCGGCCCGCTGGTCAACGCCGCCCAGCAGCAGCGCGTCCGCGGCTACATCGAGAAGGGCGTCGCCGAGGGCGCCCGGCTGGTCGCCGGCGGCCCCGAGTCCCCGCGCGAGAAGGGCTACTACGTCAGCCCCACCGTCTTCGCCGACGTCACCCCCGAGATGGCCATCGCCCAGGAGGAGATCTTCGGCCCCGTCCTGTCCGTCCTGCGCTACGACGACGAGGAGGAGGCGCTGCGCATCGCCAACGGCACCGTCTACGGCCTCGCCGGCGCCGTGTGGGCCGGGAGCGAGGAGGAGGCGGTGGCCTTCGCCCGCCGTATGGAGACCGGCCAGGTCGACATCAACGGCGGCCGTTTCAACCCCCTCGCCCCGTTCGGCGGCTACAAGCAGTCGGGCGTCGGCCGTGAACTCGGCGTGCACGGCCTGACCGAGTACCTCCAGACCAAGTCCCTCCAGTTCTGAACGGTCCCTCCGCACACTCCGCTTCCCTCCCGTCCTCACGTCCCTCCACTCCTCAGGGGAGTCACTTCCGCCATGGCTGTCCGTGCCGCCGTCCTGCCCGCCGTCGACGCCCCACTGGAGATCACCGGCATCGAGCTGCCCGAGCCCGGCCCCGGCCGGGTCCGCGTCCGGCTCGCCGCCGCCGGGGTCTGCCACTCCGACCTGTCCCTGTCCAACGGCACCATGCGCCTTCCGGTCCCGGCCGTCCTCGGCCACGAGGGCGCCGGCACCGTCGTCTCCGTCGGCGAGGGCGTCACCCAGGTCGCACCCGGTGACGGCGTCGTCCTCAACTGGGCGCCCTCCTGCGGTTCCTGCCCCGCCTGCGCACGCGGCGAGGTGTGGCTGTGCGCCGACGCCCTCAGCGGCGCCGCCGCGGTGCACGCCCGCCGCGCCGACGACGGCGGAGAACTGCACCCCGGTCTGAACGTCGCCGCGTTCGCCGAGGAGACGGTGGTGCCCGCCTCCTGCGTGCTGCCCGCCCCCGAGGGCGTGCCGCTCGCCGACGCCGCCCTGCTCGGCTGCGCGGTGCTCACCGGCTACGGCGCCGTCCACCACTCGGCCAGGGTGCGGCCCGGAGAGACGGTCGCCGTGTTCGGCGTCGGGGGAGTGGGGCTCGCCGCCCTCCAGGCGGCGCGCATCGCGGGGGCGGCCAGGATCGTCGCGGTGGACGTCTCCCCGGCCAAGGAGGAACTGGCCCGCGCGGCCGGCGCCACCGACTACCTCATCGCCTCCGACACCACACCCCGCGAGATCCGCGCCCTCACCGGCAAGCAGGGCGTCGACGTGGCCGTCGAGTGCGCCGGGCGCGGGGCCACCATCCGCGCCGCCTGGGAGTCCACGCGTCGCGGCGGCCGCACCACGGTCGTCGGCATCGGCGGCAAGGACCAGCAGGTCACCTTCAACGCTCTGGAGATCTTCCACTGGGGCCGCACCCTGGCCGGCTGCGTCTACGGCAACTCCGACCCGGCCCGCGACCTGCCCGTCCTCGGCGAGCACATCCGCGCCGGCCGCCTCGACCTCGGCGCCCTGGTGACCGAGCGCATCGCCCTGGACGGCATCCCGGCCGCCTTCGAGAACATGCTCGCGGGCAAGGGAGGCCGCGCCCTGGTGGTCTTCTGACGGCCCCCGCCTGCCACCCCGGCCCGCACCCTTCCGGGCCGGGGCCTTCGGCGTGCCCACGGACCGGAGCGGGCCGCCGCGCCCTGGCCGAACCGGTCCCGCACAACCCGTTGACGTCCATACCGTCCGGTCAGTACGTTCCCCGGAACCCGGGCCACCGTTTCGCTGTTCCGTCCCCCCACCCTCGAAGCGAGCACGTATGGACACCGCAGACACCGCCCCCTCCGCCCAGCCGATCACCCCCACCACCCCCGCGGCCCCCAACCGCCGCCGGGTCGCCACCGCGGCGGCGCTCGCCTCGGCCGTCGAGTGGTACGACTACTTCGTCTTCGGCATCGCCGCCGCCCTCGTCCTCGGCGACCTGTACTTCCCGGCCGGCAGCTCCGCCGCCGGTGTCCTGGCCGCCTTCGCCACCTTCGCCGTCGGCTTCCTCGCCCGCCCGCTCGGCGGCATCGTCGCCGGACAGCTCGGCGACAAGCGGGGACGCAAGCCGATGCTGGTCCTCGCCCTCACCCTGATGGGCCTCGCCACCACCGGCATCGGTCTGCTCCCGACCTACCAGACGATCGGCGTGGCCGCTCCGGTCCTGCTGGTCCTGCTGCGCGTCGCCCAGGGCGTCGCGGTCGGCGCCCAGTGGGGCGGAGCGATGCTGCTCGCCACCGAGTACGCCCCCGAGGGCAAGCGCGGCCTCTACGGCAGCGTCGTCCAGCTCGGCGTGCCCATCGGCGTGGTGACGGCCAACACCGTCTTCCTGATCGCCGGCGCCCTCACCAGCGACTCCGCGTTCACCGCCTGGGGCTGGCGGGTGCCGTTCCTGGTCGGCCTGTTCGTCCTCGCCCTCGCCTGGTACATCCACACCCGCGTCGAGGAGACCCCCGAGTTCCGGGAGGCCGAACGGGCCCTGGCCGAGAAGGAGAAGGACGAGCAGGCCTCGCCCCTGCGCACCGTGCTGCGCGAACACCTGAGCACGGTCCTGCTGGCCGGCGGCTCCTTCGCCGTCAACACCGCGACCTTCTACATCCTGATCACCGGGATCCTCGACTACACCACCCGCGAACTCGGCATGGACAAGGGCCCGGTGCTCGCCGTCTCCCTCTGCGTCAGCCTCACCCAGCTGGTCCTGATCCCGGTCTCCGCGGCGCTCTCCGACCGCCTCGGCCGCATCCGCGTCTACGCCCTGGGCGCCGCCGGCATCGCCCTGTGGGCCGTCCCCCTGTTCCTGCTCGTCGACACGGCCTCCTTGCTCTGGCTCGCGGTCGGAACCTTCGTCGCCAGCTGTTTCCTGAGCATCATGTACGGCCCCCAGGCGGCCCTGTTCGCCGAGCTGTTCACCCCCGAGATGCGCTACACGGGAGCGTCCCTCGGCTACCAGACGGCGGCGGTCGCCGGCGGCGGCCTGGCCCCCTTCGTCATGGTCCTCCTCCTGGAGGCCACGCACACATCCATGTCGGTCTCGGCCTACATCATCGCCCTGGCGGTGGTGGCCCTCATCAGCATCAAGATCCTGGCGGACCGGGCCCGTTCACGCTGAACCGGACACCGGGCGCCGGGCGCCGGGCGCCGGACGCCGGGTGCGGGGCGGACGGAACGGAGGGACGGACGGAACGGACGGAGGGGTACCGGCTGCAACTCCCGCACGCGCGGAGGGGCCCGGAACCCCGACGGCCGCAACTCCCGCAGCAGCACGGCGGGCTGCGCGCCCGGCCACCCGCGCCCGCACCCGGCAACGCCCCGTACCCGCCCCCCTGATCCGCCGCGCCCCTCACCTCGTCCGGAACTCATCCGCCTCGATACCCAGCACCTCCCCCAGCACCCGCTCCCCGACGGCAGTGAGCTTCACCGCCCGCCCCGACCCGATCCGCACACACCACCCCTCCGCGAACGCATGCCGGCACAGCGCGGCCCCCGCCGCACCCGCCAGGTGCGGCCGCCGCTCGGTCCAGTCCAGGCAGGCTCGGGCAAGCGGCCTGCGCCCGCCCCGCGCCAGCTCAATCCCCACCCGCCCGAACCACTCGACCCCCGCGTCCGTCAGGGCGAACCCGGTGTCCTGCCGCAGCAGCCCCCGGCGGGTCATCGCATCGGTCACCGCGGTCCCCAGGCGCCCCGCGAGATGGTCGTAGCAGGTGCGCCCCCGCGCCATCGCCGACCCGGCAGACACCTCCCGCAGCCCCCGGGGCGCCCGCCGCGCCTCCGCGGGCACCTGCGCCGCCAGATCCTCCACCAGCTGCGCGACCCGCGCGTCGGCCAGCCGCACATACCGGTGCCGCCCCTGCCGTTCCTCCGCCAGCAGCCCGCCCGCGACCAGCTTCCCCAGATGCTCGCTCACCGTGGACGCCGCCACCCCCGCGTACCGCGCCAGCTCACCCGCCGTCCAGGCCCGCCCGTCCAGCAGCGCCAGCAGGCACGCGGCCCGCGTCTCGTCGGCGAACAGCCCGGCCAGCCGCGCGAGGCCGGCCGCCTGAGGATCCCTCGAGCTCATGCCTCCCAGCATGCGGCAGCCGCACTTCGGCGCCCACCGAAAGGCGCACGCACCGATTCCCGCTCGCCCGCCGGCCTACGCGTCGTGCCGAATCTGCTCGTACTGCCGCGCCAGCCCGTCCAGCAGCGCCGTCAGCCCTGTCTCGAACGCCCGCTCATCGATCTTCTCCTGCTTCTCCGCGAGCAGATGCGCCTGCTGCAGATGCGGATAGTCGGCCGGGTCGTAGGCGCTCGCGTCGTCCGGGAAGCCGCCGGCGAAGGACCCCAGCGCGGAGCCCATGATGAAGTACCGCATCAGCGCCCCGATGGAGGTCGCCTGGGCCGGCGGCCACCCCGCCTCCACCATCGCCCCGTACACCGCGTCGGCGAGCCGCAGCGCGGCCGGACGCCGGCCGGGACCCCGGGCGAGCACCGGAACGATGTTGGGGTGGTCGCGCAGCGCGGCCCGGTAGGAGACGGCCCAGTCGTGCAGCGCCGTCCGCCAGTCCCGCCCGTCCTCGAACATCGACAGATCGACCTGCGCGCTCACCGAGTCGGCGACCGCCTCGAGGATCTCGTCCTTGGTGCGGAAGTGGTTGTAGAGCGAGGGTCCGCTGACCCCCAGTTCCGCGGCGAGCCGGCGCGTGGAGACGGCCGCGAGGCCCTCTGCGTCCACGAGCGCACGGGCCGTCTCGACGATCCGGTCGGTGCTGAGGAGGGGCTTGCGCGGTCGGGCCATGGCGCACATAGTAGGGCTGCACCTAAAAACTAGCAGTGATAATTTAAGGATTGCACGTTCAACTTCTTCTCTGGAGTGAGTGACCCTCATGAACCTGGAGCTCAGCGAGGAGCAGAGCGCCGTCCGCCGGCTCGCCCGGGACTTCGTCGAGCGCGAGGTCGTGCCGTACGCCACCGAGTGGGACCGGGCCGAGGAAGTCGACCGCGGCATCGTCAAGAAGCTCGGTGAGCTCGGGTTCCTCGGTCTGACCGTCGACGAGGAGTACGGCGGCTCCGGGGGCGACCACCTGGCGTACTGCCTGGTCACCGAGGAGCTGGGCCGGGGCGACTCCTCCGTGCGCGGCATCGTCTCGGTCTCCCTGGGCCTGGTCGCCAAGACCATCGCCGCCTGGGGGAGCGAGGAGCAGAAGCGGCAGTGGCTGCCGGGTCTCACCTCCGGCGAGTACGTCGGCTGCTTCGGCCTCACCGAGCCCGGCACCGGCTCGGACGCCGGCAGCCTCACCACCCGCGCGGTGCGCGACGGCGACGACTACGTCGTCAACGGCAGCAAGATGTTCATCACCAACGGCACCTGGGCCGACGTCGTGCTGCTCTTCGCCCGCTCCACCGACGCACCCGGCCACAAGGGGATCTCCGCCTTCCTGGTCCCCGCCGACGCCCCCGGCCTGACCCGCCGCACCGTCCACGGCAAGCTCGGCCTGCGTGGCCAGGCCACCGCGGAGCTGGTGTTCGAGGACGTCCGGGTGCCCGCCTCCGCGATGCTCGGCCCCGAGGGCAAGGGCTTCTCGGTGGCGATGTCCGCCCTGGCCAAGGGGCGGATGTCGGTCGCGGCCGGCTGCGTCGGCATAGCCCAGGCCGCCCTGGACGCGGCCGTGCGCCACGCGGGCGAGCGCGAGCAGTTCGGCCGGACCATCGCCCACCACCAGCTGGTGCAGGAGCTGATCAGCGACATCGCCGTCGACGTGGACGCCGCCCGGCTGCTGACCTGGCGGGTCGCCGACCTGATCGACCGCGGCCGGCCCTTCGCGGTGGAGTCCTCCAAGGCCAAGCTGTTCGCCTCGGAGGCCGCGGTGCGCGCCGCGAACAACGCCCTGCAGGTGTTCGGCGGTTACGGCTACATCGACGAGTACCCGGCGGGGAAACTGCTGCGCGACGCCCGGGTGATGACCCTCTACGAGGGCACCAGCCAGATCCAGAAGCTGGTCATCGGCCGCGCCCTGACCGGAGTCTCGGCCTTCTGAGGCGGACCGGGACCCGCTCGCCCGCCGAGGCGCGTGCCTCAGTCGCTGAGTACGGCGCCTGAGTATCCGAACGGATGTGGCGCGGGCCACGTCGGCCGATGCTGTTCCGCATGAGTGACACACCGGTCAAGCAGCAGAGCACGGCCGCCTTCTACGGTCAGGCCGTCGCCTCCTTCGCCGTTGCCCTCGCCGCCACGGCGATCGGTATCTTCAATCTCCAGACGGATTCCTGGGTGCGGGCGTTCCTGGGCATCGCGGTCCTGTACCTGGTCACCTCGGCCTTCACCCTGGCCAAGGTCATCCGTGACCGCCAGGAGGCCGGGCAGCTCGTCAACCGGGTCGACCAGGCCCGGCTGGAGAAGCTGCTCGCCGAGCACGACCCGCTGCAGAAGCTCTGAGTCCGCGGAGGCTTCCGGATCACGGCAGCTTGGCGTCACGGGGGTTTCCGGATCACGGAGGCTCCGGGCTCACGGATCCCGTTTGATCACGGAAGCCCCGAGGTCGCTAAGCGCTCGCTCACCCTTGCCGGTATGGTGTTGTCCCTGCCAGCGAATGGGGTGAGTGATGAGTACGGCGGAGGAAACGGCCGGTGGCGAGGTGCAGCCGTGGGCCGAGGTCACGCCCGACGCGGCCCGACGGCTGCTGCTCGCCGCCGTGGAGGCGTTCGCGGAACGGGGCTACCACGCCACCACGACCCGGGACATCGCGGGCCGCGCGGGGATGAGCCCGGCAGCGCTCTACATCCACTACAAGACCAAGGAAGAGCTGCTGCACCGCATCAGCAGGATCGGGCACGAGAAGGCCCTGCACATCCTGCGTACCGCGGCCCGCGGCGAGGGCAGCCCGACCGAGCGGCTCGCCGACGCGGTGAGCTCCTTCGTCCGCTGGCACGCGGGCGGGCGCACCACGGCGCGGGTCGTGCAGTACGAGCTCGACTCGCTCGGTCCCGAGGCGCGCGCCGAGATCGTCGGCCTGCGCAAGCAGGTCAACGCCGAGGTGCGCGGCATCATCGAGGACGGCGTGCGCACGGGTGAGTTCGACGTGCCCGACGTCCACGGGACCACGCTCGCGGTGCTGTCGCTCTGCATCGACGTGGCCCGCTGGTTCAACGTGAACGGGCCGCGCACCCCGGAGGAGATCGGCGACCTCTACGCCGGCCTGGTGCTGCGCATGGTCGGGGCCAAGGACGCCAGCTCCCGGTCGTGAGTCACGGGCAGTCGCCTCACAGGTAGTAGCGGGCCACCGACTCGGCCACGCACACCGGCTTGTCGCCGCCCTCGCGCTCCACCGTGAAGGCGGTGGTCACCTGCACGCCACCCGGCACCTCGTCCACGGCGGTGATCACCGCCGTGGCGCGCAGCCGGGAGCCGACCGGCACGGGGGCGGGGAAGCGCACCTTGTTGGTGCCGTAGTTGACGCCCATCTTCACGCCCTCCACGGAGATCAGCTGCGGCCCGAACAGGGGCAGCAGGGACAGCGTCAGATAGCCGTGGGCGATCGTCGTGCCGAAGGGGCCCGCGGCGGCCTTCTCCGGGTCGACGTGGATCCACTGGTGATCGCCGGTGGCCTCGGCGAACAGGTCGATCCGCTTCTGGTCGATCTCCAGCCAGTCGGTGTGGCCCAGCTGTTCGCCCACCGCCGCCTTCAGCTCGTCGACGGACGTGAAGATCCTCGGCTCTGCCATGTCCCGGCCTCTCTCTGCGCGCGTACCTCGGGCTGTTGTCTAAGCGACTGCTTAGCATGGTGGGTGCGCGCGCCCCCTGTCAACGGAGCCGGACCCCTCTCGCAGTAGGTAGGCTTCGAGGGGTGCCCAAGATTCCCGAGAAGATCCACGAGCTCACGGTCGGCCAGCTCTCCGCGCGCAGCGGCGCCGCCGTCTCCGCCCTGCACTTCTACGAGGCCAAGGGCCTGATCAAGAGCCGCCGCACCTCCGGCAACCAGCGCCGCTACAGCCGCGACACACTGCGCCGGGTCGCCTTCATCCGCGCCGCCCAGCGGGTCGGCATCCCGCTCGCCACCATCCGCGACGCGCTCGCCGAGCTGCCCGAGGAGCGCACCCCCACGCGGGACGACTGGGCCCGCCTCTCCCAGGCGTGGCGCTCCGAACTGGACGAGCGCATCACCCAGCTCAACCGCCTCCGCGACCACCTCACCGACTGCATCGGCTGCGGCTGCCTCTCCCTGGACACCTGCGTCCTCTCCAACCCCGACGACGCCTTCGGCGAGCGCCTGACCGGCTCCCGCCTCCTCCCCGAACGCAAGCAGCCCACCCGCTGACGCATGCCGCCTGGCTGCGGCCGGGGCCCGGCAGCCACGACCGCGGGCGTTCGTGCCGCCTGGGGCGATGGGGGCCGGCGAGGCGGGCCGGGAGCGGCGGAGGGCGGGCGCAGCGGCACCCCGCCGGCGCGGGCGCAGCGGCACCCCGCCCCTGGCCGGCACCCACGCCGGGCGCCCGAAGGGAACGGGGTGCCGCTCACCGGAGAAGGCGCCGGACAGCCCGCCTACTCGTACTCCGTCCCGCCCTTCCGGGTCAGGTACGCGGGGCTGATCGCCTTGGCTATGGCACGACCCCCCGTGACAGGGCTGTGGCGTTCGACCGCCGGCCGGATGACGACCCCCTCCCGCAGATGCAGCTCCCGGCCGGAGACCGTCTCACGCCCCGTCGCGATCCGCAGGACCCGCTCGCTGTCATAGGGCCCCTCGTACAGCCGGGGCACCAACGGCAGCCTCCCCTCCAGCAGTTCCCCCGCATCCAGCCAGCGCACCTGCCCGCCGATCTCCGCGGACACGTCGAACACGGCGTACCCCAGCGTGTCCCGCCGCCCGTCCGCCCCGTAGGTCAGGTCCTGCACGCCGGCGCCGTACACCTCACCGAAGACGCCGACCCGCCGTGCGCCCAGCCGGGCCGCCAGCTCCGCCGCCGCCTCGGCGACCCCGTGCCCGCGCACCGCGCGCCAGTACAGATTCCGCGGATCCTCCTTGAGCGCCAGCGACTTGGCGCCGTACCCCTTGGAGGAGACGTACACCCGGTCCTGGTCCGCGACATACGTCAGCAGACAGGCCGAACCGTGCAGCTTCTCGGTGAGGACGACCGGCTCGCCCGGCGCGAAGATGTCCGGGTAGCGCTGGATGTTCTCGATGTCCACCCAGGGCAGCAGGTCAGGGGCGGACTCCACCTCGCCGCTCATGGTCGGCGGCACCGGCGGGACCCACTTGGTGATCCCCAGCCGCTCCGCGAAGTCCGTGCCGTCCTTCGCCGCCTGTTCCAGATCGACGTCCGCCAGCGCCCTGGGCCGGCACACGATCCCCTGCGACAGCTCACCGCGCAGCCGTACCGCCTTCACCCGGTCGCGGTTCCCGCCCGCCAGCCGTCCGGTCAGCCCCAGCTCCTCGATCAGCTCGGCCGGCAGCACCGCCTGCTCGGGGATGTACACGGCGACGTCGCCGGTGCGGTACACGCCCTTGGCGACGACCGCGCGGTACAGGCCCACCTGGGCCAGCTCGAGCGCGTCGGCGTTGGGATGCTCGTGGATGGTCAGTACTTCGGCGGTGACCCGCAGCGTCGACATCGAGGCCGCTCCTTCGGGTTGTCAGGTGCGTTTCATCGCACCCAACTGTCCGCAGGAGAAAGGGGTGGAGCGACCGAATTACCCCTTGCTACGGTCTTCCCTCGCGCTCGCGGTCCGCCCGGCGATCGCGGGGGTGCGGCCTACCCTCCGCACGCCCCGCACCGTTCAGGCCGACACCAGCAGAGTTGCGCGCCGCGCGTTCGCCAGCGCCTCGGGCGTGAGGACCGGCGTCGGCACCAGGATGCCGCAGTCCGTGCACACCGGGCCCGCCGACGGCTCGTGGTCCAGGTCGTAGCGCCAGACGAGCCGTTCCCCCCGGCACACCGGGCACGCCGAACCGGGTTCCCGCTCCAGCGCGGTGATCAGCCGCCGCAGCACCTCCGCCAGCGGCTCGCGCGGATGCACCCGCGGGTCGTCGCACCAGGCCACGCCGAAGCCGCCCCAGGTCATCCGGTGCCAGTCGTCCACGCTGCCCGGCCTGCGCAGCCCTTCCTGCTTCTCCTTCCTGCGCCGCTCGGCGAACCCGGCCTCATAGGCCAGCCAGACCGCCCGGGCCTCCTCCAGTTCCTCCAGTGCGGCCACGAGCCGCGCTGGGTCCACGGAGCGGTCCTCGGGGTCGAATCCGGCCCGCGCGCACAGATGGTCCCACGTCGCCCTGTGCCCATAGGGAGCGAACCGCTCCAGGCACTTGCGCAGCGAATAACGTCGCAGTGCCAGGTCGCACCGCGGATCTCGGACCTGTCTCGCCAGACTTCGGAAACCGGCCATCGTCCTGCACCTCCGTCACACCCGCACCTGTCGTTCGGTCAGTTCGGCGTCGTCGAAGGACGTCGCCGAATAGACGTACCGAAAAGCGAATCGGCTCCATCTGTTTTCCGATGGCCCCCATCGGCGGGCCGCGGGGCTCGTGCGCCAACCCCCGTGCGCCCGGGTTCAGTTGTGGTCCGCGGTACGCGCCGGGCGCACCTCCCGCGCCCCCGAGGACCCCGCGGTCCGGACCGAGAACTCCCGACCTGAGAACTCCCGGCACCGGCCACGGGTTCCTGAAAGCGGGCACCGGTATGCGCCGCGGCGGCAGAACGGCGCGGACGACGCGGTGGCGGCCGGGGTGATCCCCGGCCGCCACCGCATCGCGTTCCCGCCCGGCGCCGCCTCAGCGGTACAGCAGGTACTCCCGTCGCAGCCGGCGGAATTCCCGCAGCTCGTCCTGCCAGGCGCCGACCACCTCGTCCACGCCGGCACCCGAGTCGATCAGAGTCCGCACCAGCGTGGATCCGGTCAGCTTGTCGATCCAGTTGTCCGCGCGCCAGGCGAAACCGCTCCACTCCCGCTTGGCCGAGATCAGCAGCCCGATGCCGGTGCGCACGGGGTCGAACGCCTCGCGGTCGTGCACATGCACCTGCACGCCCCCGACCGTCTTGTCCTGGAACTTGGAGAAGGCCGGGGTGAAGTAGGCCTCGCGGAAGTGCACGCCCGGCAGCCCCAGCTCGTTCGCCGCGGCCGCCCACCGCCCGTCGATGCCCTCCGCGCCGAGCAGCTCGAACGGCCGGGTGGTGCCGCGCCCCTCCGAGAGGTTGGTCCCCTCGAACAGGCAGGTCCCCGAGTACACCAGCGCGGTCTCCGGCGTCGGCATGTTCGGGCTCGGCGGCACCCAGGGCAGCCCGGAGGCGTCGTAGAAGTCCGAGCGCCGCCATCCCGACATGCGCACCGTCTCCAGCGGCACCGGGGCGGCGAGGAACTCGTGGTTGAACATCTGCGCCAGCTCCGCCACCGTCATCCCGTGGGCCTGCGAGATCGGCTGCCGTCCGACGAAGGTGGCGAACTCCTTGTGCAGCACCGGGCCGAGGGCCGCCCGCCCGGTCACCGGGTTGGGCCGGTCCAGGACGACGAACCGCTTCCCGGCGAGCTGCGCCGCCTCCATGCAGTCGTACATCGTCCAGATGTAGGTGTAGAAGCGGGCGCCGACGTCCTGGATGTCGAAGACCACCGTGTCCACGCCGGACGCGGTGAAGATGTCGGCGAGCTGCTGACCGCTCTTCAGGTAGGTGTCGTAGACCGGCAGCCCGGTCGCCGGGTCGTCGTAGCGGCCCTCGGACCCGCCCGCCTGGGCGGTGCCGCGGAAGCCGTGCTCGGGGCCGAAGACGGCGATCAGGTCGACCCGGTCGTCGGCGTGCATCACGTCGACGATGTGCCGCACGTCGCGGGTGACGCCGGTCGGGTTGGTGACCACCCCGACCCGCTGCCCGTCCAGCGGCGCGTAGCCGTCCGCCGCGAGTCGCTCGAACCCGGTGCGCAGCCGGCGTCCGGAGCCGTGGCCCGGGCCGGGGACCGCGTACGCCGGTGCGGCGCTCACCGCCGCGGCGGCGGTTGTGGCGGCGAGCAGGTTCCGTCTGGACAGCTTCATGCGGTGACCTCCGTGATCCCGGCAGATGACATGCTCATGCACGCTAGCGCTCACCCCGGCCCCGTGGAACGAACGCGGCCGACTCGCGTGGGATCACCCCTTCCCAGTGACATACCGACCGGTTAGTCTGACGGCGCGCGTCACCGCCGGAAAGGGCTTTGACGACCGAGCCGCACAGCGTACGGGCCCGGGGTGGCGGCCGCGCGCAACTCGCCTGGGACGCCGCGCCGAAGGAGACCGATCGTGGAAGCCGTGCAGGGTGCGAAGGTGGTCGTCACGGGGGCCGGGGGCGGCATCGGAGCGGCCCTCGCCCGCCGCTTCGCCGCCCACGGGGCGCGGGTCGTCGTCAACGACCTCGACGCCGACGGGGCCAAGGCGGTGGCCGAGGAGATCGGCGGCATCGCGCTGCCGGGCGACGCCGCCACGACCGTGGACGAGGCCCGCGACGCCCTCGGCGGCACCGTCGACATCTACTGCGCCAACGCAGGCGTCGGCTGCGACGGCGCCGACATCGGCCGGCCGCTCGACGAGCGGGCCTGGTCACTGTCCTGGGACGTCAATGTGATGGCGCACGTGCGCGCCGCCCACGCCCTGCTGCCCGGCTGGCTGGAGCGCGGCAGCGGCCGCTTCGTCTCCACCGTCTCCGCCGCCGGACTGCTCACCATGATCGGCGCCGCCGCCTACAGCGTCACCAAGCACGGCGCCTACGCCTTCGCCGAGTGGCTGTCCCTGACGTACCGTCACCGCGGCCTGAAGGTGCACGCGATCTGCCCGCAGGGCGTGCGCACCGGCATGCTCGACGCCAGCGGCAGCGCGGGGGACCTGGTGCTCAGGCCGACCGCCATCGAACCGGACGACGTGGCCGACGCCCTCTTCCGCGGCATCGAGGAGGACCGCTTCCTCATCCTGCCGCACCCCGAGGTCGCCGAGTACTACCGCGCCCGCGCCGCCGACCCCGAGCGCTGGCTCGGCGGCATGAACCGCATCCAGCAGCAGTGGGAGGCCACCCGGTGACCGCCTCGCACTACGCCGCCAAGCCCTGGCTGGACCTGCTCACCGAGGCCCAGCGCGCACCCGTGGCACCGGCGGGCTCCCTGGTCCACGCGCTGCGCGCGGCGGTGACGACCGCACCCGACCGCACCTTCCTCGCCTACTTCGACGGCCGGCTCGGCTACCGGGAGACCGACGAGCTCAGCGACTCCGTCGCCGGGCACCTCGCCGAGCGGGGGCTCGAACGCGGCGACCGGGTGGCGATCATGCTGCAGAACTCGCCGCTGTTCGTCCTCGCCCTGCTCGGCGCCTGGAAGGCCGGCGCGGTCGTGGTCCCGGTCAACCCCATGTACAAGTCGGGCGAGGTCGGCCACGTCCTCCGTGACGCGGGCGTCACCGCGCTGATCTGCGCCGACCGGGCGTGGGAGGAGTATCTGCGCGAGACCGCGGCCGGCTCACCGGTGCGGATCGTGCTCACCGGCTGCGAACGGGACTTCCAGAGCCGCGGCGACACCCGCGTCCTCACCTTCGAACGGCTCCCCGGGGCCCCGGACGCCGACGACCTCACCACCGCCGCCCGCAGCGGTCGGCCCGCACCCGCGGACCGCGACCCGGCGCCCGGCGACATCGCGCTCATCAGCTACACCTCGGGCACCAGCGGCACCCCCAAGGGCGCCACCAACACCCACGCCAACATCATGTACAACGCCGAACGGCAGCGCACCGGCCTGGGCCTGCCCGAGGCGCCCGTCTACTTCGCGCTCGCGCCGCTGTTCCACATCACCGGCATGGTCTGCCAGCTGGGCGCCTGCCTGAACAGCGCCGGCACCCTCGTCCTGGCCCACCGCTTCGAGGCCGGCGTGGTGCTGGACGCCTTCGCCGAACACCGCCCGCACTACACCGTCGGCCCCTCCACCGCCTTCATGGCCCTGGCCGGCCACCCCTCGGCGACCCGCGACCACTTCTCCTCCTTCCACGTGATCAACTCCGGCGGCGCCCCGCTGCCGCCCGCCCTGGTGGAGAAGTTCCGCGCCGGCTTCGGCCCCTACATCCGCAACGGCTACGGGCTCACCGAGTGCACCGCGCCCTGCGCCTCCGTCCCGCCCCACCTCGAGGCCCCCGTCGACGAGGCCTCCGGGACGCTGGCGGTGGGGCTGCCGGGACCGGACACGGTCGTCCGGATCGTCGACGAGCAGGGCGCCGAGGTGCCCTTCGGCGAGCCGGGCGAGATCCTGGTGCGCGGCCCCCAGGTGGTGCCCGGCTACTGGCGGAGGCCCGACGCCACCGCCGAGACCTTCCCGGACGGGGAGCTGCGCACCGGCGACATCGGCTTCATGGACGAGCAGGGCTGGCTCTATGTCGTCGACCGCAAGAAGGACATGATCAACGCCTCCGGTTTCAAGGTGTGGCCGCGCGAGGTCGAGGACGTCCTCCACACCCACCCCGCGGTCCGCGAGGCGGCCGTGGTCGGCGTGCCCGACGGCTACCGCGGGGAGACCGTCAAGGCCTACATCAGCCTGCGTCCCGGCGCCGAGGCGGACCCGGACGACCTCGCCGCCCACTGCAGGGAGAGACTGGCCGCCTACAAATATCCCCGTCAGGTGGAGATCCTGCCCGACTTGCCGAAGACGGCCAGTGGGAAGATCCTCCGTCGGGAGCTGCGTTCCCGGACGCACGACAATGGACGACGACCCGCCGGTGACGGCCGGCAGTGAGACGGAAGGCAGGTGGCGGCAGTGCCCAGGACGACGGACGGTGACGGGACTCCTGTGCCGCAGCGGCTCCTGGCCGCCGCCACCCGGCTCTTCGCCGAGCAGGGCTACGACCGCACCTCCGTGCAGGAGATCGTGGAGGCGGCCGGCGTCACCAAGGGGGCGCTGTACCACTACTTCGGCTCCAAGGACGACCTGCTGCACGAGGTGTACGCGCGGGTGCTGCGGCTGCAGCAGGAGCGCCTGGACCACTTCGCCGACAAGGACGAGCCGGTCGAGAAGCGGCTGCGGGACGCCGCCGCGGACGTCGTGGTCACCACGATCGAGAACCTGGACGACGCGTCGATCTTCTTCCGCTCCATGCACCATCTGAGCCCGGAGAAGAACAAGCAGGTGCGTGCCGAGCGCCGCCGCTACCACGAACGCTTCCGGGCGCTGATCGAGGAGGGGCAGGAGGCGGGCGTGTTCTCCAAGGCCACCCCGGCCGACCTGGTGGTGGACTACCACTTCGGTTCGGTCCACCACCTGTCCACCTGGTACCGGCCCGACGGCCCGCTCAGCCCGCAGCAGGTCGCCGACCACCTCGCCGACCTGCTGCTGCGGGCACTGCGTCCCTGAGCCGGGCCGGTCGCGCCTCGGCGGCCCTCGTGAGGCGGCCGGCCGGGCCGTCCGCGGGATCGTCGACCGGGGTGTCCAGGTGGCCGGCCGAGGAAGCCATCAGGTGATCGAGCAGCGCGGCCGCCGCCGGGTTGCGCGGCCGGGCCCCGCGCCCGGCCAGCACCACCGTGCGGCCCGGTTCCGGCTGCCGCACGGTCACACACGGCAGCCCGGCCCGCTCGCCGATCGGCCGGGGCACGAAGGCGACCCCGATCCCGGCCCGCACCAGCTCGACCAGCAGCCCCGCCTGGGTGACGTCACAGGTGATCCGGCGGCGCAGCCCGCAGTGCGCGGCCAGCCGCCGCACCGCCGTCTCCAGTCCGGTGCCCGCGCGGAAGTCCACGAACGGCTCCTCGGCGAGGTCGCTGATGCGCACCCGCCCCGCACCGGCCAGCCGGTGGCCCGGCGCGGTGATCAGCACCAGCTCCTCGTGCCAGGTGGCGTGCACCGTGAGCCCCTCGGGCAGCTCCCGGGCGTCCGGCGCCAGATACGCCAGATCCAGCTCTCCGGCCCGCAGCGCATCGGTCAGCTCGTCCACCGTGGCGTCCCGCACCGACACCTGGATCCCGGGGAACGCGCTGTGGAAGGCGGCCAGTTCGGCGGGCAGATCGACACTGGTGAGCGTCTGGATGGTGCCGATCGCCACCCGGCCCCGTTCCAGCCCGGTCACCGCCGCCACCGCCTGCCGGGCCGCCTGAGCCCCGGCCAGCAGCGCACGGGCCTGCGGCACCGGCGCACGGCCCGCCTCGGTCAGCACCACCCGGCGCCCGGTGCGGTCGAACAGATCGGCGCCCAGCTCCCGTTCCAGATTGCGGATCGAGGCACTGAGCGCCGACTGCACGATCAGCTCGGCCCGGGCTGCCGCGGTGAAACCGCCCTCGTCGACGACCGCCATGAAGTGGCGCAGCTGACGTATCTCCATCCGGCGATCCTAGGGACATCCATCGGTTCCGCAGATGGGTCGCAGCGAAACCATCTGTTGGACCGGCCCGGTGGGCCCGGCCGATCCTTTCGTCATGGACCTCGTGCCGAGCCTGTGGACCACCGCCTACGCCCCCAGCAGCCCCACCGCCCTGCGCCTGGCGGCCCGTCAGCTCCTGCGTCTGCGCTGCCTGTTGCGCCGCCTGGCGCTGACGGACCACACCCCCTGGGCCGGCTTCTAGGGGCCGCCGCCGGGCGGCCGCCGGCCGTCGCCGGTCCTCACCGGTTCTTCCGGTGCTCACCGGTACTTCTTCAGCTCCCGCCGGGCCAGCGAGCGCTGGTGCACCTCGTCCGGGCCGTCGGCGATCATCAGCGTGCGCGCGCCCGCGTACAGCTCCGCCAGCGGGAAGTCCTGGCTCACCCCGCCCGCCCCGTACAGCTGGATCGCCCGGTCCAGGATCCCGACGACCGTACGCGGAGTGGCGATCTTGATGGCCTGGATCTCGGTGTGCGCACCCCGGTTGCCGACCGTGTCCATCATCCAGGCCGTCTTCAGCACCAGCAGCCGCAGCTGCTCGACCGACACGCGGGCGTCGGCGATCCAGTTCTGCACCACGCCCTGCTGGGCCAGCGCCTTGCCGAAGGCGTCCCGGCTCACCGCACGCCGGCACATCAGCTCGATCGCCCGCTCGGCCATGCCGATCAGCCGCATGCAGTGGTGGATCCGGCCGGGACCGAGCCGGGCCTGGGCGATGGCGAAGCCGCCGCCCTCCTCGCCGATCAGGTTCGACACCGGCACCCGGGCCCCATCGAAGATCACCTCGGCGTGGCCGCCGTGGTAGTGGTCCTCGTAGCCGAAGACCTGCATCGCCCGCCTGACCGTGACGCCCGGCGTGTCGCGGGGGACCAGCACCATCGACTGCTGGCGGCGGATGTCCGGCCCGTCCGGGTCGGTCTTGCCCATCACGATGAAGATCCTGCAGTCCGGGTGCATCGCCCCGGAGATGTACCACTTGCGGCCGGTGATGACGTACTCGTCGCCGTCCCGCTCGATGTGGGTGGTGATGTTGGTGGCGTCCGAGGAGGCCACGTCCGGCTCGGTCATCGCGAACGCCGAGCGGATCTCACCGGCGAGCAGCGGCTGAAGCCACTGCTTCTTCTGCGCCTCGTCGCCGAACTGCGCCAGCACCTCCATGTTGCCCGTGTCGGGCGCCGCGCAGTTGGTGACGGTGGGCGCGATCTGCGGGGAGCGGCCCATGATCTCGGCCAGCGGGGCGTACTGGAGGTTGGTCAGGCCGGCGCCGTACTCCTCGTCCGGCAGGAACAGATTCCACAGACCCTGCCTGCGCGCCTCGGCCTTCAGCTCCTCCACCACGGGCACCGTCTCCCACGGCGAGGCGAGCCCGGCGCGCTGCTCGTGGGCGATCCGCTCGGCCGGGTAGACGTACTCGTCCATGAAGGCCAGCAGCTTGGCGCGCAGCTCCTCGGTGCGCGCGTCGAACGCGAAGTCCATTGTCCGTCAGCCTTCCTGAAGAGTCGTCAGACCGTGCTCGATGAAGACCGGCACCAGGTCGCCGATGCGCTCGAAGCCGCGCCCGACCGTCTGGCCCAGGGTGTAGCGGTAGTGGATGCCCTCGAGGATCACCGCGAGCTTGAACCAGGCGAACGCCGTGTACCAGGACACGGCCGAGACGTCGCGGCCCGAGCGGGCGGCGTACCGCTCGATCAGCTCGGCGGGGGAGGGATGGCCGGGGGCGGTGGCGGTCGTGGAGACGGGGGAGTCGGCCAGCTCCAGCGGCTCGCTGTACATCACCAGCAGCCCGAGGTCGGTGAGCGGGTCGCCGAGCGTGGACATCTCCCAGTCGAGGATCGCCCGGATGGAGTCGTCCTCGCCCAGCAGAACGTTGTCGAGCCGGTAGTCGCCGTGGATCACCGTCGGCGCGGGAGAGCCGGGCAGCGACCGGCCGAGGGCCGAGTGCAGCTCGTCGATGCCGGCCAGCTCCCGGTTGCGGGAGGCGTCCAGCTGCTTGCCCCAGCGGCGCAGCTGCCGGTCCAGGAAGCCCTCCGGACGGCCGAAGCCGGTGAGCCCCACCTCGGCGGGGTCCACCGCGTGCAGCTCGACCAGCGTGTCCACCAGGTTCAGCACGGCGTCCCGGGTGCGCTGCGGGCCGAGCGCGGAGAGCTGCTCGGCGGTGCGGTACGGGGTGCCCTCGACGAACTCCATGACGTAGAACGGCGCACCGAGCACCTCCTCGTCCTCGCACAGCAGCAGCGGCCGCGGCACCGGGACGGCGGTCGGGTGCAGGGCGCTGATCACGCGGTGCTCGCGCTTCATGTCGTGCGCGGTCGCCAGCACATGCCCGAGCGGGGGCCGCCGCACGACCCACTGCGCGGTGCCGTCGCCGACCGCGTAGGTGAGGTTCGACCTGCCGCCCTCGATCAGCCGTCCGGACAGGGGGCCGTTCACCAGACCGGGCCGCTCGCGGTCGAGCAGGCCGCGCAGCCGGTCGAGATCGAGTCCGGGCGGGTGGTCGGGGCTCATCGTCGCTCCTGTCGGGGAGGTGAAGGGTGCCACCTCATGATGCCGACCGGTCGGTATGTCGTCCAGAGGGGGAGCGAAACGTGATCGGAGCCACGATAGCCCCGCGGGACCCCGCGGCACCCGCCCGGCCGAGGCCGACCCTGCCGAATGCCGGTGCGCGCCCGTGCCGGGCGGCCGTTGCCCGGCCCGGCCGCGCGCCCCGGTTCGCCCGCCCCGGCAGCCTTCGCCTTCTCCCGGTTGCGCGAGGCGGGGCGCACCGGGAGGGTCGGAGCCATGAAGGCGATCAGTTACTCACGGTACGGCGGACCCGAGGTGCTCGAACTCGGCGAGGTCCGCGATCCGAAGGTCGGTCCCGACTCGGTCCTGGTGAAGGTGCGCGCGGCGGCGGTCAACCCGGTCGACTGGAAGTGCCGCGAGGGCTATCTCGACGGCATCCTCGACGCCGTCTTCCCGGTGATCCCCGGCTGGGACGTCTCCGGCGTGGTGGTCCGGCCCGGGGTGGCCGTGGCGGAGTACGCCGAGGGCGACGAGGTCATCGGCTACGTCCGCGAGGACTTCCTCTCCCGGGGCACGTTCGCCGAGTACGTGGCGGCGCCGGTGCGCACCCTGGCGCGCAAGCCGCGCAACCTCTCCTTCGAGGAGGCGGCCGGGCTGCCCCTCGCGGGGCTCACCGCGTATCAGACGCTGCACAAGGTGCTGCGCATCGGCCGGGACGAGACGGTCCTGGTGCACGCGGCGGCCGGTGGGGTGGGCTCCCTCGCCGTCCAGCTCGCCGTGCACGCGGGTGCCCGCGTCATCGGCACGGCGAGCGAGCGCAACCACGACTTCGTGCGCGACCTGGGCGGAGAGCCGGTGACCTACGGCGAGGGCCTGGCCGACCGGGTGCGGGAACTCGCCCCCGACGGTGTGGACGCGGTCTTCGACTCGGTCGGCGGTGAGACGCTGGCGGTCTCGGCGGGCCTCCTCGCCGAGAAGGGGCGGCTGGCCTCCATCGCCGACCCGGAGGTCGTGAAGCACGGCGGCCAGTACTACTTCGTGCGCCCCGACCACGAGGACCTGACCCGGCTGACGGAACTGGCCGAGGAGGGCGTCGTCACCGTCCACGTGTCCCAAACCTTCCCCCTCGAGCGCGCAGCCGATGCCCACCGGGCCAACCAGGAGGGCCGCACCCGGGGCAAGATCGTGGTCACGCTGGACTGAGGCGGCCGGCGCCCCGGTTCCCGGGCGTCCGTTCCACTCACCACACCAACGCCGCCGCGCAGCCCGCGAGGGCCACCGTGCACAGGACCGTCGCGGTGGCGTGCCCCGGGGCGAGAGCCGGGGGCCGGCCGGTGGAGGACAGGGTGCGGATGCGGCGGTGGGCCAGGAGGAGAAAGGCCAGCCAGCAGACGCAGCACAGGGCGCAGAGGAGAACGCTCGCTGCCGTCACCCCGCTGTGCAGGACGGAGCGGACGGCCAGGACGGCGGCGACCGTGCCGGACAAGGTCGTGCGCCGCCAGGCGAGGCGGGTCCGCTCGGGCTGCAGCCCGGGGTCGCGCTCCGGCGCCGGGGCCGCCCGCCCGCTCACCCGTCCCACCCGACGAGCACCACGACCACCATCGCCACCGCGACGACCGCCACGACGAGACTCAGCAGTGCGGGGAACCGGGAGACCGGCAGGTCCTCCCCCCGCCGCATCGCCCGCTCGCACCGCACCCAGTGATTGACGGCGCGCAGCGCGCACAGCACGCCGGCGGCGAGCAGCGCCAGCGCCAGTCCCACCCGCCAGCCCCAGCGCAGGTCCGGCAGGAACTGGTCCACCGCGAAGCCGCCGCCGATCAGCGCGAGCGCCGTACGCAGCCAGGCGAGGAACGTGCGCTCGTTGGCCAGCGAGAAGCGGTAGTCGGGCGTCTCGCCCTCGGCCCGTACGTCCCCGGGCGCGAACCACAGCCGAACATTGCGCACGAACTCGCTCACGGCGCGACCCTACCCGCGCGGACCCGGTCGGTTCGCCGCACGATGCGCCCGCAGCCGCAGGTAGGCGGCAAGACCGTCCGGCACCCACTCCCATTCGGCCAGCCGCCGCTCCAGCTCCGCCTCGCCGAGAAAGGAGTGCCAGGCGACCTCCTCCGGCTGCGGCCGCACCGGCAGGTCGCAGCGGACCTCGTACACCGCCGACCACCAGCTGTGCCCGGCGCCGTCGTCGTACAGGAACGTGAACAGGTGCCGGGGGGCGGGCAGGCCGCGCACGCCCAGCTCCTCCTCGGCCTCGCGCAGCGCCGCCTCGTCGTAGCTCTCGCCCGCGCCCACCACACCGCCGACGAACATGTCGTACAGCGAGGGGAAGACCAGCTTGTCCGGGGTGCGCCGGTGCACGAAGACCCGCCCCTCGGCGTCGCTGACCCACACGAAGACGCAGCGGTGCCGAAGACCCCGGGCGTAGGCCTCGCCGCGCGGGCTCCGGCCGATCACCCGGTCGTCCTCGTCCACGATGTCGAGCAGCTCGTCGGCGGAACTCATGCCGCCCATCCAAGCAGGCCGCGCGCACGCTCAGGGCAGCATCTCGAGGTCCGGAGCACCGGGTTTCGGCCGCGCCGTCCCCGGCGGCATCGCCGGATGCAGGCCCAGCAGCAGCACGCCGAGCACTATCGCGGCCAGGCCGGCGGCCTCCCAGCCCAGGGACCCGGCGTCGGTGCGCAGCCGGTCGCCGAGGATGCCGACGCCGCAGACGATGCCGGCCAGCGGCTGGGCCGCGGTCAGCGCGGGCAGCGACATGCGCAGGGGAGCCGTCTCGAACGCGCTCTGCACCAGCACCAGCGCGGTCACGCCCAGGACCAGCACCGCGTACGGCTGCCAGCCGCTGATCAGCGCCACGAAGCCGCCGTCGGCCAAGCGCTGCCCGCTCACCCGCGTCAGCGCGTCCTGCACCCCGTACAGCGTCCCCGCGGCGATGGCCAGCAGGACCGGGCCCAGGGTGAGCCGGGCGCGTCGGGCGCAGCCGGTGAGCAGCAGGGCGAGGGCCAGCATGCCGCCGATGATCAGCCAGTGCCGCGCCGGATCGGTGACCGCGTGGCCGCCGGCCGGCTGGCCGGCCACCACGAACGCCGTCACGCCGCCCGCCAGCAGGGCCAGGCCCGCCCAGCCCTGGCGGCCCAGCGGCTGCCGGGTCTGGCGGCGCGAGAGCGCGAGCGCGAACAGCAGATTGGTCGCCAGCAGCGGTTCCACCAGGGACAGCTCGCCCCGGCCGAGCGCGGCGGCCCCGAGTCCCATTCCCGCGACCATCAGTGCCGTGCCGCCCAGCCAGCGCGGCATCCGCATCAGGTCGGCCAGCAGCCGCAGCGACAGGAAGTCGCCCAGGGGGGCGCGCTGGGCCGCGTTCTGCTGGAGCACGAACCCGAAGCCGAGGCAGCACGCGGCGCTCACGGCGAGCACCAGGACCGGAACGGACACGCTGCGTACCTCGGAGTTCGTGCGGGGACACGGACACGCAGCAGCCGACTCTAGCCGGGCTTCAACCGGAGCGCAGCCTTCCGCAAGCCTCGATTTGGTCAAGGTCTGCCCCTTTTGCGCCATGAGGGTGTGCGGCTTGTTCCATGAGGATGTGCGGCGGAGTGCGCCACAACAGTCCCGCCAGTCACAGGAGTTGACGCGTGTAACAACGGAGGTGCCCTTGACGGCCACCGTTGGCTGCCGGTTTGCTGTCCGTGATCAGTCCATGGCGGACGGCAGCCGACCACTGCCGACCGACCGCCGCCGTGGACCGAGCCACCAGAAGAGCGCGTGAGGAAGTCCCGCGGTGCCCCCACCCCCGCCTCCCCTCGGCCGTGGCCGCAGACGTGCGGCGCAGTCCTTCGACGAGGCCCTCGACGACGCCGAGCTCGTCACCGCCCGAGCCGCACTGGCCCAGGGGCGCTGGCAGCAGACCCGCTCGCTGCTGGTCCACACGGGGGACGACTGGGACCGGCGCGGCCACCGCATCACCGTCCTGGCCGCCGAGTCCTACTGCGCCGCCTGGGCGCGTGACTGGCTGCTCGCCGAACCGGAGTCCGCCGACGCCGCCGTGCTGCTCGCCCTCGCCCAGGTCCGCAGCGCCTTACGCGGCAAGGAGAAGCCCGCGCGCGCCCGCGAGGCCTGCCACCGCGCGGCCGGACTCGTCCCGGCCGATCCCACCCCCTGGCTCGGCCTGCTCCTGCTGGAGTGTGCCCAGGGGGCCGACGGCGACGTGGTCCGGCTCTTCGAGCAGGTCCGCACCCGCCACCCCGACCACCACCACGCCCACCACCTGATGGTCGCCTGGCTCGCCGAGCGCCGGGTGGACGCCGGGCGGGACCCGCTGCACGAGGTCTACGACTTCGCCGGCTGGGCCGCCGAGCAGGCCCCCGCCGACTCGCCGCTGGCGGTCCTCCCCGTCATCGCCCACGCCGAGCGCTACCGAGCCCTCGCCGCCGCCGGGCACGAGCCCGCCGACCCGGCCGCCTCCGGCCACTGGGCGGACCGCCGCGCCCGGCAGGTGATGAAGGCCGCCTTCGACTGGTGGCTCGAGTGGGAGCACGAGGACCACCCGCGCCGGCTGATCGACCTCAACTTCCTCGCCCACGCCAAGGTGTGCGAGGGGCGGGGAGCCGAGGCCGCCGCCCTGTTCCACCGCATCGGCGAGCACGCCACCCCGGCCCCCTGGTCCTACCCCGACCGCGATCCGCTGACCGCCTTCCGCACCGCCCGGGCGACGGTCCTCGGCGCGAGCTAGCCCCGCACCCCCTGCCCCGTAGCCGACCCAAGCCTCCGTAACCGACCCAAGGACGGACTCCCGATGACGACGGACAGTTCGAGCACCAGCAGAGCCACAGCCGAGGGCATCAGCACCTTCAAGGGGCAGGAGCGCGCACTGCGCGCCGACCGCCTCGGCACGGGGGGCCTGCTGCTCTCCGTCCTCGCGGCGACCGCCCCGCTGATGGTCGTCGCCGGTGTCATGCCCACAACATTCGCGGTGATGGGCATCATCGGCCAGCCGCTGCTCTTCGTGGTGCTCGGCACCGTGCTGGTGCTGTTCAGCCTCGGCTACGCCGAGATGAGCCGGCACGTGCACAACGCCGGCGCCTTCTACGCCTACATCTCCCGCGGCCTCGGCGGCACCGCGGGAGCCGGCGCCGCCATGGTCGCCCTCGTCGCCTACAACTCCCTCCAGGTCGGCATCTACGGCATCTTCGGCTTCGAGGTCTCCGGGCTCTTCGCCACCTACGCCGACCTCGAGGTGGCCTGGTGGATACCGGCGCTCGCCGCCGTGCTCGCCGTCGGCGTGCTCGGCTGGCTGAAGATCGACGTCAACGCCCGCCTCCTCGGCGTGCTGCTGGTCATCGAGGTCCTGCTGGTGGTCGTCTTCGACGTCGCCGCCGTCGCCGACCCCGCCAGGGAGGGCCTGTCCCTGCACGCCTTCGACCCCGGCACCCTCACCGGCGCCGGCGTCGGCACCGCGCTGTGCTTCTGCATCGCCGCCTTCCTCGGCTTCGAGCAGGCCCCCGTCTACGCCGAGGAGACCAACCGGCCGCACGTCCTGGTGCCCCGCGTGATGTTCCTCGCCGTCACCGGCGTCGCCGTCTTCTTCGCCATCAGCAGCTGGGCGCTCACCGTCGCCACCGGCCCGTCGGGCGTCGTCGCCGCCTCCCGCGAGCACAGCGCGGGACTGCTGTTCTTCCTCACCGAGGCCCGGCTCGGCGCGACCTTCACCGACGCACTGCACATCCTCTTCGTCACCGGCATGTTCGCGGCCATGCTCAGCTTCCACAACGTGGTCGCCCGCTACGCCTTCGCCATGGGGCGCGAGGGCCTGCTGCCCGCGGCCTTCGGCCGCACCAGCGGCGGCAGCGGCGCCCCCGGCACCGGTTCGCTGCTGCAGACCGTCATCGCCACCGTCCTCGTCCTGGCCTTCGCGCTCACCGACGACAAGCCCGTCGGCGACCCCACCGCGCCCGTGCTCCACCTGTTCACCTGGGGCGGCAACATCGGGGCCCTCGGCGTGATCGTGCTGATGGCCCTCGCCTCCCTGTCCGTGGTCACCTTCTTCGTCCGTCGGGGCGCCGCCGGAGCCCAGGCCTGGCGGCTGGTCACCTCCGGCCTGGCCGGCCTCGCCCTGGTCGCGATCGCCGGCTACACCGTCAAGGACTTCGACGTCCTGGTCGGCGCGGGCCCCGACTCCTCGCTGCGCTGGATCCTGCCCGGCGTCATCGGCCTCGCCCTGCTCGCCGGCCTGGTCCAGGGCCTGGTCCTGCGCCGCCACGCCCCCGGGACCCACGCCCGGATCGGCCTCGGCAACGAGGCGTTCCAGCTGGAGAAGGCGGCCGGGAGCACCCAGTAGGCAGGCTGCCGCCGGCCGCCGGCGGCTCTCGGCGCTTACGGAATCCTGACGAGCACCCGCGATCCCTGGCCGACGAGGGGACGCGGGTGCTCGAATGAACAGGTGAACTCCGCCGACGAGGTGAACCCCGCACCGCCACCCGACGACCAGGACCGGGACCAGGACCGGGACGAGCCCGACGCCCGCGGCAGGCCGGTCGGCCGCCGCGTGGTGCTCGGCACCCTCGGCCTCGGCGCCCTGGGCGTGCTCGCCGCGCCGCCGCTCCAGCGCGGCCTGGAGTCCTTCCTCGCCGCGGCCTCCGACAAGGACCCCACAGGCCTGACCGACCTGCTCCCCAACGGCGGTGGCTTCCGCTACTACTCCGTCACCTCCTCGGTGCCCCGCAAGAGCCCCGCCGACTACCGCCTCACCGTCGGCGGCCTGGTCGACCGCCCCGCCGCCTACACCCTGGCCGACCTCCGGGCCCTGCCGCAGACCCGCCTGGTCCGGGACGTCCAGTGCGTCACCGGCTGGCGAGTGCCCGACACCCCGTTCGAGGGCGTACGGCTGTCGGCGCTGCTCGACGCGGCCGGAATACGCCCGGAGGCGAAGGCGGTGCGCTTCACCTGCTTCGACGGCGCCTACTCCGAGAGCCTCACCCTCGGCCAGGCCCGCCGGGCCGACGTGCTGGTCGCCCTGCGGATGCAGGACGAGGAGATCGGCCACGCCCACGGCGGTCCCGTCCGCCTCTACGTGGCGCCCATGTACTTCTACAAGTCCGCGAAGTGGCTCTCCGGCATCACCGTCACCGACAAGGTCGTGCCCGGCTACTGGGAGGGACGCGGCTACGACATCGACGCCTGGGTCGGCCGCTCCAACGGACGCGACGACGAGCCCACGAGCGGATGATGAGCCCCCGGACCGACGCACCGCCCGCCGCCCCCGCGACCGTACGGCGCTTCGGCCCCGCACAGAAGTGGGTGCACCGCACCACGGCCGCCCTGACGGGCCTGTGCGTCTTCACCGCCGCCTGCCTGTACGTTCCGCAGCTCGCCCAGCTCGTGGGCCGCCGGGCCCTGGTGGTCACCGTGCACGAGTGGTCCGGGCTCGCCCTGCCGCTGCCCTTCCTCGCGGGGCTCGCCTCCCGCGCCTTCCGCGCCGACCTGCGCCGCCTCGACCGCTTCGGCCCGCACGACCGCGCCTGGCTGCGCGCCGCGCTGCGCCGCGACAAACGCCCCTCCGCCCGCCCGGCCGGCAAGTTCAACGCCGGTCAGAAGCTCTACGCCGCCTGGATCGCCGGAGCCACGCTGGTGATGCTGGGCACCGGCCTGATGATGTGGTTCACCCACCTGACCCCGCTGATGTGGCGCACCAGCGCGACCTTCGTGCACGACTGGCTGGCGCTCACCATCGGCATCGTCCTCGCCGGGCACATCGGCATGGCGCTGGCCGACCCGGAGGCCCGCCGCGGCCTGCGCACCGGCTTCGTCAGCCGGGAGTGGGCGCGGCGCGAGCACCCGCTGTGGCGGCCATGAACGACGCCCGGCCGCGGGGCAGCGCGACGGCTGCCGCCACGGCCGGGCGGGTGTGCCTGAGGTCCTCGCAGAGCTGTCCGGCCGCCGCTGTATGAGCCGCTATATGAGCAGGGACAGCAGCAGCACGATCCCTCCGGCGACCACCGAGATGATCGTCTCCATCACGGACCAGGTCTTGATGTTCTGGCCGACGCTGAGCCCGAAGTACTCCTTCACCAGCCAGAACCCGGCGTCGTTGACATGGCTGAAGAAGAGCGAGCCGGCGCCGATCGCGAGGACCAGCAGGGCCGCGTGGGTGGTGGACATGTCGGCCGCCAGCGGCGCCACCAGACCGGCCGCCGAGACGGTCGCCACGGTCGCCGAACCGGTCGCCAGCCGGATCGCCACCGCGATCAGCCAGGCCAGCAGCAGTGCGGGGATCGACCAGTCCTCGGAGATCTCCAGGACCATCTGGCCCACGCCGGTGTCGATCAGCGTCTGCTTGAAACCGCCGCCCGCGCCGACGATCAGCAGGATGCCCGCGATGGGGGCGAGGCTCTTCTCGACCAGCGGCGACAGGCGCTCCTTGCCGAAGCCGGCCGGGCGCAGCAGCGTGAAGATGCCGACCAGCACCGCCGAGAGCAGGGCGATCAGCGGGGAGCCGATGACGTCGAAGATCCGCTGGACGGTGTTCTCCGGGTCGTCGATCACGATGTCCACCAGCGCCTTGGCGAGCATCAGCACGACCGGCAGCAGGATGGTGAACAGGGTCGGGCCGAAGCCCGGCCGCCGCTCCAGGTCCTCCGAGGCACGCTGCGGGATCATCCGCTCGGGCGCCGGCACGTCCACCCAGCGGGCGGCGTACTTCGAGAAGACCGGTCCGGCGATGATCACGGTCGGGATGGCGACCAGCACGCCCAGGGCCAGGGTGACACCCAGGTCGGCGTTCACCGCGTCGATGGCGACCAGCGGACCGGGGTGCGGCGGAACGAGCCCGTGCATCACCGACAGACCGGCGAGCGCCGGGATGCCGATGCGCATCAGCGAGTAGTTGCCGCGCTTGGCGACCATCAGCACGACCGGGATCAGCAGGACGACGCCGACCTCGAAGAAGAGCGGCAGACCGATCACCGAGGCGATCAGCACCATCGCCCAGGGCATGGAACGCCCGCCCGCCTTGGCGAGGATGGTGTCCACGATCTCGTCGGCGCCGCCCGAGTCGGCGAGCATCTTGCCGAGGATCGCGCCGAGCGCGATCAGGACGCCGACACCGGCGACGGTGGAGCCGAGCCCGGTGCTGAAACTGGTGATGACCTTGTCCAGGGGCGCCCCGGCGAACGCGCCGAGTGCCAGTGACCCGATGGTCAGCGCCAGGAAGGCGTGCAGCTTGGACTTGGTGATGAGCAGGACGATGACGGCGATGCCCGCCAGGACGGCGATGCCCAGCTGAGCGTGGCCGGCCGAGGTGATCGGCTCGGGTGCGTCCGCTGCCAGCATCTCGGCGCTGAGTCTGGTCACGGTGGATCCCTTGCAGGTACGGGGAGTCGGGGGGAGGAGTCCGGGGTGGTGGGGGAGCACCCCGGGGATAAGCGGCCGGCCGGGCTCATGCGGCCGGCTCGGGGAGTTCGGCGAGGGCGGCGACCGCCCGCGCGGTGATCTCCTCCGGGCTGCCCGTCACATCCACGGCGACTCCGGTCTCGTCCCGCTCCAGGGGCTGGAGCGTGGCGAACTGGGAGTCGAGCAGCGCCGTGGGCATGAAGTGGCCCTTCCGGTGCGACATCCGGTCCTCGATCAGCGCGCGGTCACCCGTGAGATGCAGGAAGACCACGCCCGGTGCGGCACTGCGCAGCCGGTCGCGGTACGACCGCTTCAGCGCCGAGCAGCTGACCACCCCGCCGAGCCCGGCCCGTCCCTGTGCCCAGTCGCCGATGGCGTCCAGCCACGGCCACCGGTCCTCGTCGGTGAGCGGGGTGCCGGCCGACATCTTGGCGATGTTGGCCCGCGGGTGGAAGTCGTCGCCCTCGGCGTACGGGACGCCGAGCCGGGCGGCGAGCAGAGGACCGATGGTGGTCTTGCCGGTGCCCGCGACGCCCATGACCACGACGACATGGGGGGTGTTCATCCGCTGCCTCACTGTCCGCTGTCTTCGTCGACACGTGATGTCGACGCACACTGAAACCTATTAGGTACGACGAATTCAAGAGCCTGTGACAAATAAGTCTGACTTTTTGATTCCGTGATCCGCCTCGTACTCTGAGTGCATGAGCACCACGGGCCGGGGGCTGCACGGCCGTGTACTGGACACCCTCGGCCCCGAGATCACGGCGGGCACGTACCCCCCGGGCAGCGTTCTGCGCACCGACGAGCTGGCTCAGCGTTTCGACGTGTCACGCTCCGTGATGCGCGAGGCGGTGCGCGTACTGGAGTCCATGCACCTGGTCGAGTCCCGGCGGCGGGTGGGCGTGACCGTCCTTCCGGCCTGCGAGTGGAACGTCTACGACCCTCAGGTCATCCGCTGGCGCCTGGCCGGCGCCGACCGCCCCCGCCAGCTGCGCTCCCTCACCGTGCTGCGCTCCGCCGTCGAACCGGTCGCCGCCCGGCTCGCCGCCGAGAACGCCACCGCCGAGCAGTGCGCCGAACTCACCGAGGCCGCGCTCGGCATGGTCGCCCACTCACGCGGCCACAAGCTGGAGGGCTACCTCTTCCACGACGTGGCCTTCCACCGCGTCATCCTCACCGCGTCCGGCAACGAGATGTTCGCCCGGCTCGGCGACGTCGTCGCCGAGGTCCTGGCCGGCCGCACCCACCACGACGTGATGTTCCCCGACCCCGACCCGGCCGCCGTCACCCTGCACGTCCAGGTCGCCGAGGCGGTCCGCGCACGTGACGCCGAGCGCGCGGAGCGCCTGACCCGCGAGATCACCGAGGGCGCGCTCCAGGAGCTGGACATCCTGGCGCCGTAGGCGCCCGGTGTCCGGGGTCGGCTCGAGGTGTCCGGGGTCAGCTCAGGACATCCCCGTCGACGTAGACCCAGGCGCCGTCCACCCGCTCGAACCGGCTGCGCTCGTGCAGCGAGCCGCCCCGGTAGAACGCCCGGAAGGTGACGGTCCCGGTGCTGTGGAACGCGGACCCGTCCGTCGTCCCGAGGATCTCCAGACCCGTCCAGCGCATCCCCGGGTCGAAGCCGATCCGCTCGGGCCGGGTGCGCGGATGCCAGGTCCGCAGCAGATGGCCGGCGTCCCGCCGGACGAAGGCGCTGTAGCGCGAGCGCATCAGCAGCTCGGCGGTCGGCGCCGCCGCCCCGGCGTGGTACCGGCCGCAGCACTCCTCGTACGCCGCGGGCAGCCCGCACGGACAGGAACGCGTGGTCATGATCACCCTCCGCGGCACGCTCGCCTCGCCTGCAATGCCTGCAACGCGCGAGGGCCGCGACCTTCGCGGTCGCGGCCCTCGTCTCATGTGTCCGAGGGGGGACTTGAACCCCCACGCCCGATAAAGGGCACTAGCACCTCAAGCTAGCGCGTCTGCCATTCCGCCACCCGGACAAGGTGTCTGTCGCGCGGGTTTCCCCCCGCGGCGACGACGTAAACATTACCAGGTGTTCCCCGGTGGCCCGATCACCCCCGGGCCCGAAGACCCCGATCGCCGCGCCCGGGCCGGGGCTTGGGCGCCGGGCGGCGCGGGGAGAGGATGTGGGGAGCACCCACAGCCCACCAGCAGTGACAGCGGGAGGAAGCACGTGAGCGAGACGGACACGGCCAGGAGCGTCACCGGTGAGGACGAGGTCGTGGACCTCTGCCGCGAGCTGATCCGGATCGACACCAGCAACTACGGCGACCACTCCGGCCCCGGTGAGCGCAAGGCGGCCGAGTACGTCGCCGAGAAGCTCGCCGAGGTCGGGCTCGAACCCCAGATCATCGAGTCCCACCCGGGGCGCGCCTCCACGGTGGCCCGGATCGAGGGCGAGGACCCCTCCCGGCCCGCGCTGCTCATCCACGGCCACACCGACGTTGTCCCGGCCGACGCCGACGACTGGACCCACCATCCGTTCTCCGGGGAGATCGCCGACGGCTGCGTATGGGGACGCGGCGCCGTCGACATGAAGGACATGGACGCGATGACCCTCGCGGTCGTCCGCGACCGGCTGCGCAGCGGCCGCAAGCCCCCGCGCGACATCGTGCTCGCCTTCCTCGCCGACGAGGAGGCCGGCGGCACCTACGGCGCCAAGTACCTGGTGCGCGAGCACCCGGAGCTCTTCGAGGGCGTCACCGAGGGCATCGGCGAGGTCGGCGGCTTCTCCTTCACCGTCAACGAGCAGCTGCGCCTGTACCTGGTGGAGACCGCCGAGAAGGGCATGCACTGGATGCGGCTCACCGTCGAGGGCACCGCGGGGCACGGCTCGATGACCAACACCGACAACGCCATCACCGAGCTGTGCGAGGCCGTCGCCCGCCTGGGCCGGCACACCTGGCCGGTGCGCGTCACCAAGACCGTGCGGGCCTTCCTGGACGAGCTGTCCGACGCGCTCGGCACCGAGCTCGACCCGGAGAACATGGACGAGACGCTCGCCAAGCTCGGCGGCATCGCCCGGATGATCGGCACCACGCTGCGCAACTCGGCGGCGCCCACCATGCTCGGAGCCGGCTACAAGGTCAACGTCATCCCCGGACAGGCCACCGCCCACGTCGACGGCCGCTTCCTGCCCGGCTACGAGGAGGAGTTCCTCGCCGACCTCGACCGCATCCTCGGCCCGCGGGTGAAGCGGGAGGACGTGCACGCCGACAAGGCGCTGGAGACCGACTTCGACGGCAGGCTGGTCGACGCCATGCAGACCGCCCTGCGCGCCGAGGACCCGATCGCACGTGCCGTGCCCTACATGCTCTCCGGCGGCACCGACGCCAAGTCCTTCGACGATCTCGGCATCCGCTGCTTCGGCTTCGCCCCGCTGAAACTGCCCCCGGAGCTGGACTTCGCCGGGATGTTCCACGGCGTGGACGAGCGGGTGCCGGTTGACGGTCTCAAGTTCGGCGTCCGCGTCCTCGACCGGTTCCTGGACGCCTCATGACCCGCGGACACCTCCAGTAATCGGGCAGATGTCCGGAGTTGACCGGTACGGGTGAATGCGACCATAAGCTCGTAGCCTCATTACCCCTCCTTCGTTACTCCCGGTGTGATCCGCAACTTGGGGTCGCATTGCCAACAAGGAGGAATAATGATCAAGAAGGTCGTCGCTGTCGCGGCTGCCACCGGTGGGCTGGTTCTCGCGGGCGCGGGCATGGCCGCTGCGGACTCCGGTGCCCAGGGTGCCGCTGTGCACTCCCCGGGCGTCCTGTCCGGCAACGTGATCCAGGCCCCGATCCACGTCCCCGTGAACGTCTGCGGCAACACGGTCTCCGTGATCGGGCTGCTGAACCCCGCCTTCGGCAACACCTGCGCCAACCTGTGACCTTGTGCACCGCCCGTTAGGGCGAGTCATTTCAGGGTTCTGAACCCGTCGGCCCCGGAACGCGCGCCATGCGCTCCGGGGCCGACCGGTCTTGACGAACGTGGGAACTTTCCGAAGACAGGGACATCGACTATGCGACAGGTCACCCGCAAGGGACTGATGACCGTGGCGGCCGCGACCGGGGTCATCGCCGCCGCGGGAGGGGCCGCCCATGCGGACTCCGGAGCACACGGCACCGCCTCCGGCTCGCCCGGCGTGCTCTCCGGCAACTCCGTGCAGGCACCGGTGGACGTTCCGGTCAACGTCTGCGGCAACACCGTCAACGTCGGCGGGATCCTCAACCCGGCCATGGGCAACGTCTGCGTCAACGAGGGGGGCTCCGCGGCAGACGGCAACGGCGGCTCCGGAGCACACGGCGGCGCGCACGCGGACGGCAAGGCCGCCGGCTCGCCCGGTGTCGCCTCCGGCAATCAGGTGCAGGCACCCGTCCACGTCCCGGTGAACGTCTGCGGCAACACCATCGACGTCCTCGGCGCCGGCAACACCGCCGAGGGCAACGGCTGCGCGAACGACTCCCCCGGCACGCCCGGACAGCCCGGCGAGCCGGGCAGCCCCGAGGAGCCGGAGCGCCCCGGCCGGCCGGACGGTCCGTCCGCCCCCGGCACCCCGTCCACCCCGGACGACACCGGGCGCTCACCGGAGGGCGGCGACCAGCCGGCCTCCCGCGCCGACATCCAGCCCGCGGCCGAGACCCAGCTGGCCCACACCGGCAGCGACC
>Ga0207873_1000370_pt1 | contig 49878 bp, 43 predicted proteins | sample BGWIniCompost_FD_187373 | JGI IMG/M metagenome (GOLD analysis project Ga0207873, IMG submission 187373) | Cellulose adapted compost microbial communities from Newby Island Compost Facility, Milpitas, CA, USA - BGW Initial Compost (SPAdes)... ...
GGGGACGGGCGTCGACGGGGACGGCGTCGACGGGGAAGCCGTCGACGCCCCGTCGAAACGGCGCCGTCCGTAGGTCTGCCCGCGCCGAGCGGCCCCTCAGAGGCCGATGGCCTTCTTGAAGCGCTTCGCGTCCGCGAAAGGTCTGCCCGCGCCGAGCGGCCCCTCAGAGGCCGATGGCCTTCTTGAAGCGCTTCGCGTCCGCGAACATGTCCACGTTGGCGAACACGTACGTCGCGATCTGATCGCCACCTTCGCTGGCGATCTCGGCGAGCTTCTCGATGGCGGGATCCTCGTAGCGGCTCTTCCGCCCCGCCGGTCCCGGCAGCCGGTAGTAGGCCCGCGGCTTCGTGGAGAGCCCGTGCTGGAGGGGGTCCCGGGAGGCGAGGGTGTCGGTCTCCTCCGCGAGGGCCTCCGCCTCGTCGGGTTTCCAGGCAGGCACCTCGAACACCACGGTCGGGTAGGTCTCCCGGGCGAGCTTCAAGAAGTCTCGCAATGCCGCCTTGTTCGCCCGACTGGCGGAGAATTCGGGGGAAGCGGCGAAGACGGCGGTCTTCGCGCTCAGCTCCTGGGCCACCCCAGCGAGCGTCTCCAAAGCCGTATCGAGCGCCTTGCCAGGCCGGAAGTCCTCCTGGGCGATCTGGCGGGGACCCAGCAGCGCAAACTCGAAGCCCTCGGGCGCCTCACGTCGCCAGCGACGTACCGTGCCCGGTCCGGGCACGGCGAGATGCGTCTCCTGAATCTCCACGAACAGGTACTCCTTGAAGTACCGTGTGGCAGGAACGGCGAATCCGGCGCAACCCACGGTGATCATCGCGGGCGCAACCTTATCACAGGGCTCTCAGCGAAGCAGGGGGGCAAGGTGCGATTTCGACTGGTGTTTGTGTGGAGGAGGCGCCTCCGCGGGCACATGAGGGCCCAGGCGAGGTCGTGCGGGGACGCGATCCCCGCCGATTCTCGGCGAACCGACGGACGGGGGCGGACGGAGCCGCCCCCGCGAAGCCGAGGTCACTCGAACCAGCCGCACTCCGCCTGGCAACCGAACCCGGCGATGTCGTCCGCCTCGATCGCGCAGGACGCCAAGGCGCGGGTCACGGTGGTCACCTCGCCGGTCGAGCAGGTGGAGGCTCCGCAGCTCTCCGCGCAGTCCTTGACGTCCACCTCCGTGCCCAGGAACGCGCCGTCCGCGACCAACGAGTCGAAGCAGTCGAACATGCACTCGATTTCCCCGCCGTAGTCCCCTTCGCCAAACCCATCCCAGCCGCACACGCTGTGGGGCACGATCGCGTGGCACTCGGCGAACTCGTCCGCGCAGCTCGCCTTGACGCAGGCCCAGCAGTCGTCGTCGTCATCGCTGGGGTCGGTGGACGCCAGGGTTCCCTCGACGTCGCCGCCGTCGTGGCAATCGAAGCTGGGCTCGATGGTCCCCCCGCTGCCGCCGGTGTTGTCCCCGCCGGTGTTGTCCCCGCCGGAGCCGTTGCCGCCGGTGGACGTCCCGCCCGTGCTCTGGTCTCCGCCGGTGCCCTCGCCGCCTGCGCCTCCAGTCCCACCATCCTTACCGCCGGAGGGTTGTCCCCCGTTGGGATCTCCGTCCGTGCTCGTCGTGACGGTACAGGCGCCCGTCGCCAGGGTCATTCCCACCCCCAGGAGGGCGATGGTGCCCAGCTTGATGAGCAGCGAACCAGCGGAGGTGCGAGCGGTGAGGGGGGTACGCCAAGTCATGTTCAGCTCCTGAAGGTAAAACGGTTCGACCGAGGTCGGGAAGGATCCTCCGCCCTCGAGGCCGCCAAGCGTCTGGCGGGTGGGGAGCATTGTTGCATCCTCCGTGCCGCTATCCCAGATCCGATCGCGGCCCCGCGGGCTGTGGGGGGTTACGTAGCGGTTTCCATGGGCCTTCCTCCTCTCGGTGCTCACGGCGGGGTCAACGGGGTGGGGCGACGTAGGGATGTGGGACGGAGCTGAACACCGACGTTCGCGGGGCACCCCCTGATCGTCATGTCGCGGTCCGGGCCGCGTCGGGCGAGGGAACACGCGACGGAGCACGCCTCCCGGGAGGGCGCTGCGGCTCTCGGGCAGCTGGATGTCCCTCGGTGCGGTCTTACACTCTTCAAATGTCGCTCGTCAGGTCAAATGCCGCTCGTCAGGATGGGGCGAAGGGATCGGGAGCAGGCGGACCGGGAGCAGGTCGAGGAAACCGGATGAATCGGGAGCAATTCTTTGAACGTCTCTGGCAGGACTTCGTCGTCATGGCGCCCCAGGCGGCGGCCCTGCGGGACCGGCTCTCGGCCACCGGTGAGCCGGTGGAGAACGACCATGTCGCCTTCCGCACGCTCGCTCGTCCTGCGTTGGGCATCGAGGCCCTCGAGCGATGGCTGCTCGGGTTCGGCTATCGGATCCTGACGGACTATGCGTTCCCGGAGAAGAAGCTGCGGGCTCGCGCCTACGTGCTCGAGGGGGCACCGCGGATCTTCCTGAGTGAGCTCCTCGTCGACGAGCTGTCCCCCGCCGCGCGGCGAATTCTGGAGGGGATCGCCGCGGAGGCCAGGGGGCGTGTCCCCGAGGGGCCCGAGGTCTTCTGGGCGGGGCGGCTGTGGGCACCGATCCCGTTCGCGGAGTACGAGCTGCTGGCCGCGGAGAGCGAGTACGGGGCGTGGCTCGCGGCGCTCGGGCTGCGCCCGAATCACTTCACCGTGAGCATCAACGCCCTGCGACGCTTGCGCACCGTGGAGGCGGTGCTCGAGTTCGTCGAGCAGGCCGGCTACCGCATCAACACGTCCGGCGGGCGGGTGAAGGGCTCGCCCGCGCAGCTCCTCGAGCAGGGCTCGACCCTCGCCGACCGCATGGAGGTGGAGTTCGCGGGCGGTGAGCGCCAGGTGATCCCCACCTGCTACTACGAGTTCGCCCTCCGCCACCGGGACGCACGCGGGCGCCTGTACGAGGGCTTCGTGCCCGCGAGCGCAGACAAGATCTTCGAGAGCACGGATCGAACCCGGTAAGCGGGGCCCGTGCGTTGGGTTCCGGTGCGCCGGGGGGGAGCGGGGCCCTGTGAGCGAGGTCCTGTGAGCGAGGTCCTGTGAGCGAGGTCCTGTGAGCGAGGTCCTGTGAGCGAGGTCCTGTGAGCGAGGTCCTGTGAGCCGGGTCCTGTGAGTTGGCGGCCCGTCAGGGCGTCCGCTCCGGCGGATCGGCGGCGTTCGCGACGGCGGGGAGCAGCTCGGCGGCCCCGCCCCGGCGCCGGAACGCGAGGAACAGGCTCGCCGCGCTCAGGAGCCACCAGGGGGCGGTGCCCCAGAGCCGGAACGGGGTGGGCAGCTCGAGCCAGGCGACGTCCTCGGCCAGGGTCGCCTGCTCGAAGGTGCCCGTGTGGCTCATGACGCGCCCGACGGGATCCACGATGGCGCTCACGCCGCTGTTCGTGGAGCGCACGAAGAAGCGCCGCTGCTCGACGGCCCGCAGCTTCGACAGGGCCATGTGCTGCCAGGGCTCGACGGTGTCACCGAACCAGGCGTCGTTCGTGAGGTTCACGAGCAGGTGGGCGTCCCCCTGGTTCATGATCCGATTCACGAAGCTGGGGATGATGTCTTCGTAGCAGATGAAGGTGGCGATCTTCCGATCACCGAGGGCGAGGGGCTCGAAGGAGGTCCCGGGGCTGAACTTGCCCGAGTGGGGGGACCACTCGTAGAGCACCGGGAAACGGTCGCCGAAGGGCAGGTACTCGCCGAAGGCGAGCAAGAACTGCTTGTCGTAGCGGCCGACCACGCGCCCCTTCCGATCCGTCAGGAGCGCCGAGTTGAACAGCACGTACTTGCGCGCGTCGGGGACCTCTCGCACCAGCACCGCGCCGATGATGGCCGGCACCCCGAGGCGCCGGGTGACGAGGCGCCGGTAATACTCGTCCGCGTCGTCTTCCCGCGCCGCGCCCGCGACGGACGTCTCACTCCAGACGACGAGATCGACCTTCTCGTTCCGGCGCAGGTGACGAGTGAGCTCCACGTGACGCCGGAGGCCCTCCTCGCGGTCGTTGCGCTTCTCCAGCAGGCCCATGTTCGCCTGGACGAGGCCCACGCGCACCTTCTCCGCGGTGGCCACGTGGGCGTCGATCTGGCCGATCCGCACGACCCCGTAGAGGGAGGACACCGCCGGCACCAGGGCGAGCGCGCCCACCTTGGCCCAGCGCCGCGGAGCGCGTGAACGGGCCCGCCAGGCGAACCAGGCCTCCGCGACGGCCCAGTTGCAGGCCACGAGGGGGAGCGCCACGGCGAGCGGGCCCCCGAGCTCGGCGAGCTGCAGGAGCGGGGGCACCTGATGCACGGTGGCCGCGAAGGTGAAGGGGAAGAGCAGGGGGAAGAGGGTCTCGCTGGCGACGAAGGCCAGGGCGAAGGCGAGCCCCGCGCCCCATCCCTGACGGTGACCGCGGGTCGCGAGCCAGCCGAGCAAGGCGAAGCAGCCGGCCTGGTACGCGCACAGGATCAGCGCGAACAGCGCGCAGAGGGCCAAAGGAAAGCCGCTGAAGGTCTCGAGCATCCCCAGCAGCCAGTAGAAGCCGAGCACGCTGGCCACGAGCCCCATGATCCAGCCCAGGAGGGCGCCCCGGCGCGGAGCCTGCCCGCGCAGGGCGATCATCGCTGGCGCCAGGGCCACGAAGGCCAGGGGCCAGAGATCCGCCCCGGGGAACGCCAAGAAGTAGAGCAGTCCCGACAGGGCGCAGAGGCCGGCGGCGGGACGAAGGCCGAGCGGTTCGCGCTCGGAGGCGGGCAGAGCGGTGTCCACGGACCTCAGGGCTTCAGGATCTTGTTCACCTTCGCCACGAGTTCCTCGATCTTGAAAGGCTTCGTGACGTAGTGGCGGGCACCGGACTGGATGCCCTTGATGACGTCGAGGGGACCGTCCTTCGCCGTCAGGAAGATGATCGGGACGTGATTCAGGCCGGGGAGCTCGCGGATCCTGCGCGCGGCGTCCAGGCCGTCCACCCCGGGCATCATGATGTCCAGGAGCAGGAGCTGGGGCGCCTTCTCCGTCGCGAGCTGGATCGCCTCGAGGCCGTTCGTCGCCACCGTCACGGCGTAGTCCGTCCCGAGGACGCGGTGGAGCAGACGCGCGATGTCCGCGTCGTCTTCGGCGACCAGGATGCGCTTGCGGGCGCTGGGGGGGAGGGGTGGGGTGCCGCTCACTTGTCTCGTTGGATCAGATGGAACCCGAAGGAGGTCTCGACGACGTCGCTGACCTCGCCGGGGCGCAGCGCCAGCGCGGCGTCCGCGAAAGGCTTCACGAAGGTCTTCGCGGGGACGGTCCCCAAGCTCCCGCGGCTCACCTTGGTGGTCCGGTCGTCGGACTCCGCCAGGGCGAGCGCGCCGAAGTCCTCCCCCGCGCGGAGCCGGGCGAGGAGCTCGCCTGCGCGCTTCCGCGCCGCGTCCTTGGTGCGGGTGGCGGTGCTCCGCTCGGCGCCCGCGTAGGCGACGAGGATGTGGGAGGTGGTGATCAGGCGCTCGGCGTCCGCCGCGACCTCCGGCGCGGTGGCGCTCGTCGGCGTCGACGCCTGCGCCGCCGTCGGCGGTTTGGCGCGGGCCTGCGCCGTCTCTTTGGAGGTGGGCTCCGTCAGGCAGGTGCAGCCCGCGAGCGCGAGGACGCACGCGCCCGTCGACGTCAGCGAGGCCAGGCCGGAGGGGAGGCGCATGGGCCACCTAGTAGGGCCAAGCCTGGCGATGTTCAAGCCCGCACCCCCCACGCCCGAGGGCCCCGCGAGGGGCTGACCACGACTGATTGACCCGGGCTCTTGCCACGGAGCGGCCCACGGGGAATACATAGGTCCTCGATGCCCCGCGTGCTCCACATCGAAGATGACCCCGCGAACCGCCTCCTGGTTCGCAAGCTGCTGACCCCGGCAGGGTTCGATGTGGTGGACGCCTCGGACGGCCTGGAGGGGATCCGCAAGGCGACCGAGGGACAGTTCGATCTCGTCCTCGTCGACATCGCCATCCCGGGACTCGACGGCTACGAGGTGACCTTGCGCCTGCGCGCGGAGGAGCGGCTGAAGGGGGTGCCCATCGTCGCCATCACGGCGGAGGGCAACCGGAACGCGAGCTTGGCGGTGGGGTGTGACGGCTACCTCCAGAAGCCGATCGACGCTCGCACCTTCGTCGACACGGTCTTCGGCTACATCAACGGCGTCCGGGAGCGGATGCCTCCGGACCAGAGCGGTGAGCAGCTGCGGCTCCAATCGCAGCGGATCGTGGTCCATCTCGAACAAAAGGTGGCGGAGCTCAGCGAGGCGAACCGCCGCCTGGTGGAGCTGGATCAGGCGCGCAAGGAGTTCTACCGGAACATCTCCCACGAGCTGTCCACCCCGATGACCCCCATCGTGGGGTACTGCAAGTTGCTCATCGATCAGGAGCTCGGGCCCTTGTCGACGCCGCAGATCAAGGCGCTCAAGGCCATGGATGACTGCGTGCAGCGGCTGCGCGGGCTCATCGACAACCTCCTCGACGTCACGGGGATGGAGACCGGGCGCATGCGGTTCGCCAACCGCGACTACGATCTGGTGGAGGTCGTGGCGGCCTCCGTGCAGCAGGCGGGGGCGGGCATGCAGCAGAAGAAGCTGAACCTCTTCACGGATCTCCCCAAGCTCGGCACCTTGGCGGGCTTCGGGGATCCCCTGCGGGTGCGTCGCGCCGTCGACCAGCTCATCGACAACGCCGTCAAGTTCACTCCGCCCCAGGGCAAGGTGGGGATCCGCGCTCGTCGGCTGGCCTCCGGGCACTTCGAGGTGTGCGTCGCCGATTCGGGGCCGGGCGTGCCCCGGGAGAAGATGGATCGCCTGTTCGAGCCCTTCTATCAGGTGGACGGCTCACCCACGCGCGCCTTCGGGGGGACGGGCGTCGGCCTGGCCATCGTGCGTGGCGTCGCTCTGGGCCATGGCGGGGACGCCCGCGTCGTCTCTCCCGCGGGTGAGGAGATCGTCGGGGAGCGCTTCGACGGCTCCGCCTTCTACCTCGTCCTCGCCGAGCGAGCCCCCGACTCGCGAGTCGCCTGATCCGAGGGGCGCGGGCCATGCCGCAGAGCTCTTGGATCTATCTGGATTGGAACGCGACCACGCCTCCCCACCCCGCGGTGGTGGCGGCCATGGAGCGCGCCGCCGTGCGGGCCTGGGCCAACCCCGCGAGCGTGCACGGAGCGGGGCGCGCCGCCCGCGACGAGCTCGAGGGCGCTCGAGAGGTCCTCGCGGCCCTGCTCTCGTTCCATCCCCGGGATCTGGTGTTCACCTCCAGCGGGACGGAGGCGAACAACCTGGCCCTGCACGCCGCCCCCGCGCTGGTGACCAGCGCCCTCGAGCACCCCTCCGTCGTCGCGGTGGCCCGGGAGCTCGAAGCACGGGGCACCCCGGTGCGCTGGCTCCCGGTGGGGGAGTCGGGGGCCATCGACCCCGCCGCCGTCGCCGAGGCGCTCGCCGCCTTGGCGAGAGAGGGCGCGGCGGCGGCAGGAGCGCCCGTCGTGGCGGTCATGGCGGCGAACCACGAGACCGGGGTGATCCAGCCCCTCGCGCCCATCGCCGAGGAGGTGCGGGCGGCGGGAGCCCGGCTCCACGTGGACGCGGTGCAGCTCCTCGGTCGGGGTGCCCTCGACGTCCTCGAGGTCGCCGACACGGTGAGCGTCGCCGCCCACAAGCTCCGGGGGCCGAAGGGGATCGGGGCTCTGCTCTGGCGTCCCGGGCATCCGCCGCGCCCGCTGCTCAGGGGGGGCGCTCAGGAGCGGGGCCTCCGGCCCGGGACCCAGGACGCCGTGGCCGCCGCGGGCTTCCGGGCTGCCCTCGAGCGCTGTGGGGAGTCGACGGCCGCCTACGCGCGGCAGCGTCCCCTGCGCGACGCCCTCGAGCTCGAGCTGGCGCCCTGGGTCGCGCGCAACGGGAGCGAGCCTCGGCTGCCCCACGTGTCGAACCTGTCCGTGCGCGGGTGGCGGGGCGACGAGGTGGTCGCCGCCCTGGACCTGCGCGGGATCCTGGTGTCGAGCGGGAGCGCTTGCAGCGCGGGGACCACCGAGCCGTCTCCGGTCATCACGGCGATGGTCGGTCGCGCGAGGGCAGGGGAGGCGGTCCGGATCAGCCTCGGCGAGGACACCCAGGAGGACGAGATCCGGCAGGCCCTGAGCGCCTTCCGGGACCTGCTCGGTGCCTCGGAGGAAAAGAGAGAATTTCCCTGAGGTGTTTCTCCATCTCTCTGGAGAAGGTCGAGACATGGTCCATAACGACTCGACTTCATTCGGGAATTCTGTTGTCGGACCTGGCGTTGCCCCCGATCCATTGAATGGAATCTCGGGGGGCACCTACATCATGCCTGTTCAGTAAGTGGGCCGACGCTGCCCCCGCGCTCGCGTGTTGGGGTCCAAGTTCTCGTTTTCGTTAGACAATCCAGCTCGGCGCCGCCGCCGTGGCGGGCGACGCCATTTCGCCGCGGGGCACCTCCCCCCCGTCCCCGGCCGCGGCTGCACTGCGCCGCGGGCGCCGCCTCCTCCTCCGGCGACGTCTTCGCTTCCGCCCTGTGCTGCGGGCGAGGTCGCGTCGTGGCCCGCGGGCTCCGCGTTAGGTCGTGGCCGTCACGCGCTGGATCGTGGTCGCGTAGAGGGCGATGCCCGCCGCCACGGAGGCGTTGAGGGATTGCACCGCGCCGGGGGCGACGAGGCGGACCAGCTCCGTGCAGGAGCGACGCACCGCCTTCCCCATCCCGGTGTGCTCACTGCCGATGACCAGGACGATCGGGCCGGTGAGGTCCAGCTCATGCAGGGCGCGCGGGGCCTCCGGCGCGAGGCCGATCACGGAGATCCCCCGAGCGCTCGCGTCCCGCAGGGCGTTCGGCAGAGAGCTCACGCGGCAGAGGGTGGCGTGCTCGATGGCCCCCGCGGAGGCCCGGAAGGTGGCGGGGGTGAGGGGAGCAGAGGCGTTCTCCGGCCAGAGGATGGGGGACGGCCCCAGCGCCACGGCGCTCCGGATCACGGCGCCGAAGTTTTGGGGATCGACGATGCCGTCGAGGGCGACGGCGCTGAGGTCGGTCCGCTCCCAGAGCGCCGCGGCGTCCGTGAAGCGGAGCGGCGGAGCCCAGGCGGCGACCCCCTGGTGCAAGGTGCCTCCGCTCAGGCGCTCGAGCTCGGCGCGGGGGACCCGAGAGACCGTGGCCCCCTGATCCCGAGCGAAACGTTCGACGGCGGCGGTTCGGGGCCCGGGGCGCTCCTCGATGAGGACCTGGCCGAGCCGGCTGCCGTGCACACGGATGGCCTCCCGGACCGGCTGCTGACCCAGGACGAGGCGGGGTGTGGTGGTGCGGGTCACGCGCTCGTGATCTCCTCGAGGATGTTCCGAGCGGCCAGGGCGGGCCGAGCGGCGTCCCGGATCGGGCGCCCCACCACGAGGAGTGACGATCCTTGCCGGATCGCCTCCGCGGGGGTGCCCACGCGCTTCTGATCGCCCACGTCGCCTCCCGCGGGGCGAATCCCCGGAGTGACGAGCACCAGCTCGGGCCCGACCACCTCACGGAGCCGCCCCACCTCGGTGGAGGAGCACACCAAGCCCCCGAGGCCATGGGCCTTCGCGAGGCGCGCCAGACGCTCCGCCTGGTCGGCGGGATCGGCTTGCACCCCGACGGCCTCGAGGTCCGCGCGGTCGAGGGACGTGAGCACCGTGACCCCGAGCACGCACAGCCCGGTGCCCTCGGCTTCCGCCCGTCGCGCCGCGGCTTCGAGCATCCCCGGGCCGCCGCTGCAGTGCACGGTCAGATAGCGCACGCCGAGCTGGCACGCGCTGGCGACGGCGCGCTCGACGGTCTTGGTGATGTCGTGGAGCTTGAGATCCAAGAAGACGTCGCAGCCGAGGCTCCCGAGCTCCCGCACCGCGGCCGGACCTTCGCGCACGAACAGCTCCAGCCCCACCTTCAGCACGCCCACGTAGGGAGCCACCTCGTCCGCGCCGCGGCGCGCTTCTTCCAGCGTCGGGTAATCGAGGGCGTAAGCGAGGCGCGCGCGGGCGCCCGTCGGGGCGGCCTGGGGAGGGGGCGAGTCGGAGCTCATGGTGGGCGCCTTCATACACCAAAATCGCCGACGCCCCGCCACGGAGGGTTCCGTCGGGGCGTCGATGGGTTGGTTTCGTCGCGCGGCGTCAGTCGACGCAGAGGGGATCGCCGGGGGCGCAGGCGGATCGGGAGGGCGCCGGCTTGCTCGCCGGGGCCGGGCGCGGCGACGACGAACGCGACGGGGAAGAAGCGGTCGCCGGCTTACCCACGTCCTTGGCGGCCTCCGCGGCCTTCTTGCGCGCTTCCTCGAGATCCTTCTCGAGGGCCAGGCGCTGCGCCTCGCTCATCGACTCGTTGTTCTTCAGGGTCTCCTCGAGCTTCCTCACCTGCGCGTCCGCCTCGGACTTCACGCGCTCGGCTTCGGCCATCAGGAGCGCCTTCTCCTTCTCGGCCTTCTCCTGAGCGTTCTTGAAGGCCACGCCGCCGCCGACGGCACCGACGAGCAGCACCGCCACCGCAGCGCCCACGGCCATCTTCAGCTTCTTCTTGCCTTGATCGGCTTGCAGGGCCGCGAGGCGCTGCTCGTGCTCCTGCTGGCGAGCGAGAGCCTCCATGCGAGCCCGGTGCTCGGCCTCTTGCTGCGCCTTGGCGATCTCCGCTTGCTTGATCGCCTCCAAGCGCGCCTCTTCTTCACGCTTGCGGAGCTCTTCCTGGCGACGACGCTCTTCCTCTTCCTGAATGCGTCGCTCTTCTGCCTCTCGCTTGGCCCGCGCCTCCGCCTCCTGGCGTTCGCGCTCGGCCTGCTCACGGGCGGCCCTCTCGCTTTCTTCTTCGTGAATCCGCTCTTCCTCCAGGTTCATGAGCTCCTGGAGAGAGAAGAGCACGGAGCTTTCGTTCTTTTCGGCCATGGCGTGGTTCGGTGGTGCGGTCGGAAAACCGAAGGGGCAGCGCTGGTGTCCCTGGGGACACCGAGACGGTCAGAGGCGAATATCAACCGTAGTGTAAGAACGTCAAGCGAGGAAAGCCGTGAGGCACCCGACAAGCGTCAAATCTAGCGGACGAATTGGGTGGAGCGACATCTCGGTAGCGCATTCATGGCGGAGCACCCCAAGGCCGGGAGTCTGTGCGTCTGCGGCGAGGGAGGTGAACCGCGGTGGGTGTGGGTGGGGGTGGGCTGTCGATGGAAGGGCGCAGCTGATCTCTCGCTGTCTCTATCTCTCTTCGGAGTGAGGCGTCCGCGGCGGGGCCTTCGAGGGATGGACAGCGCTGATGCCGTAGAGTTCCCGCCTCGACGAAACGCGACCGCCACGAGGTGCGCACGCTCAGGGGGGGGCTGGTGCGCTGTTCGTGAGCTCCATGCGCAGCGAGCGCTCGTTGGAGGCTCGTCGGAGGTTCGTCGGAGCTTGACGTCTCGGAGGGAGCACCCCTACCGGCGGCGGTGTCCGCTCTTCAGCTGCTCACGGCTCCTGGTCGAGGTGGCATCGTCCTGACGTCGTGCTCCGTCGGGACTCAATGATGCGCTCGTTCGTCGATCCCTCGGCCAGTGATTTGGGCCAGGTCGATGAGGCGCCCTGCTGACGTGGTGAGTCCTTCGGATTCGTTTGGCCAGGGGCCCGAAATCGGCGCGCCGCGCAGCGGTAAAAGGCCTGGGGATGCGGAGCAGGGGCTTGTGTGGCGTCGGCGCTGGCCGAACCAAGGTGTCGCTGGCCGAACCACGGTCCGGCTCGTGGGGGCGCGCCGTCGAGCCGTGCTGGTGAAGCCGTGCTCGCGTGCTGGCACGCGCTCTGGTGACGCGCTCTGGTGACGCGCTCTGGTGACGCGCTCTGGTGACGCGCTCTGGTGACGCGCTCTGGTGACGCGCTCTGGTGACGCGCTCTGGTGACGCGCAGTGCGGGCGCCCCCTGCGCTGCTTGTTGGCCCCCGGCGCGCTGATGGGATAGTGAGCTTTCCATGGCCGTCGACGTTCGCGCGCACATCACGGGAACCGTGTGGAAAATCCTCGTCCGCGAGGGCGACCGGGTCACGGAGGAGCAGCAGGTGGCCATCCTGGAGTCCATGAAGATGGAGATGCCCCTCGAGGCACCCGAGGACGGAACCGTGGAGAAGATCCACGCCACCGAGGGGCAGGCCGTCGAAGAAGGGGATCTCATCCTGACCTTGTCGGACTGAGGCGCCCCGACGCCCGCGGGGCGAATGTCCTTGACCGAGCTTCGTGGGTCGGGAGATCCTGAAAGGTATGGCGCAGCACCGGCGGACGTTCTCCTGGTGGACGAGGGGCGTCCTGGTGCTCGGCGTCGCTTGTGGGGGACCGCAGCCGCTCGGGGGTGAAGGGGCCGCCTGCGTGCGCGCGGCGGACTGCGCTCCCGGTCTCGTGTGCATCGAGGGGGCGTGCTCCGCCGACCTGAGCGCGATCGGCGCCGACTCGACGGGACCCGGGGGCCCGGGAGGCGGCGCGGGCGCGCCCACGGGCTCCAGTGGAGGACCTAGCGGAGGACCCAGCGGAGGAGCTCCTCCCGTCTCCACGGGTGGGGCTCCCTCGGGCGGTAACGCCCCGGGCGGCGCCGCCGGCAGCCGCTGACGCCTGCAGGTGCACACCTCTCGGGGGCGAACCTCAGGGATCCGAGCGGTGCACCAGGGGGCGCAGCCGCCACCAGAGGGTGACGATCACGGCCACCAGGAGCAGTCCTGCCCCGGACACGGCCCCGAGCAGGATCCGCAGCAGCCGCGCGGAGCCGCGCTCCACGACGAGGGGCCCCACGGTGACCCACTGCGTCTCGGGGGCAGCGTCGCTCGGCTCCGTGGGTGCGGCCGCCGCGGCGGGCACCTCGCGCAGCAGGACCTGGACCTGCTCCGGCGCCAGCCCCTGCACGGCTCCGGCGACCAGGGTGCGGACCTGCTCTTCGTCCCACCCCTGCTGGCGGCCGTCGTGCTGCACCACGGCCACCGCCTTACCTGGGAGCGGCGGCGCGGACCCGACCAGGGGCGGCGGCTGGGGCAGAGAGAGATGGACCCGCGCGTCGACGACGCCGGGAGCGGCGCGGAGGGTCAGCTCGAGCTCACGGCCGAGCTCTCGCTCGATCCGAGCGAGGCGCTCCTGGCGGCTGGGAAAGAGACCGCGGAGGGAGGACGGGCCCTCCGAAGGACTCGACCTCTCCCCCGGGTGTGACGCGGAGCCCGGGTCCGGACTCCGTCGGGCATCCCCCTCCTGGGCGCTGGCGAGCGCGGAGACGCTCCCGACCAGCGCGGCGAGCCACCACGCCCTCACCGGCACGCCGCGCCGCGCGCGGATCACTGGGCCGCGAAGCTCGTCCGGGTCACGTCGAGCTTGGGATGGCTGGGGAAGCTCAGCCGGCGCACGCCGGCCGCGATGCAGGACTGATGCTTGGGGCTCGGTGGGGTCGTGCGCACGGTCACCCCGACGGCGCGCCCGTTCTGCACCGCGGCGCAGATGTTGATCGCCATGCTGCTCGGCACGCCGCACTGGGAGAAGTAGGTGCCCCGCCCGAGCACGGACTGGAACTGCCCCGCGGTGAGATCCGCCTGGCCCCTGGCTCCCATCTTCATCTCTTCCACGTAGGCGTTCTGGGCCGCCTCGCAGGACATGCCGCCACCGAGGAGGGGGTAGTTCCCGCTCTTGCCGACGACCCGCTTGCCGCCGCCGCCCTTCTTCGTCGGGACGTTCAGACCGGCGTCCGCCTCCACGTTGGCGGCGGTGTCCTCGTGCACCACGATCTCGTCGTTGCGGGCGCCGCGCTGGGTGAGGAACCACGTCCCTCCGGCGGCGAGGAGCACACCGACGATGGCGATGCCGATGATGGCCTTGCCCCGGGTGCTCCGCGACTCCTGCGCCACCACCCGCTCGATGGCCGCCTTCTCCGCCTTCTGCTCGCGGTGGAGGTGCGCGTGGTGGGCGAAGGGGGCGAACTCTTCCGAGTCGGCGATGGAGCCCTCCGTGCCCGCCACGGAGTCGCGCACCAGGTCCTCACCGACGAAGGTGTGACTGGCGATCTGCTGCAGGAGCTCGACGGCGTTGAACGGGCCGTGATCCATGCCGTCCTTGATCACGACGTAGCGGGGGCGCGGATCCGCCTCGAGCCGCGCCTTGAGGGCCGTCAGGTTCTCCACCTCGTTTCGGGGCCCCCGCGGAGCCGCCGCGATGGGAGTCTCCCAGTTGCTGGGGACCTGGTGACCAGGCGCTTGCCCCTGAGCCGTCGGAGGCATGAGGGAGAGAGAGACGTCGATGTTGATCCCGTCATCCGGGAGGAGGGAGGGGACCGGCGCCGCGCCGATGGCTCCCTTCACGTCGCGGAGCGCCTGCGCCAGGGCCTTCAGATCCGCGGGGCGCTGCGCCGGGTCGGCGATCAACGCCATGCTGAGGACGGAGTCCAGCGCCGGGGGGGCGCCGGGGACGAGCTGCGAGGGCGGGAGCATCCCGGGACCGACGCTCCGCAGGGTGATGAGCTCGTAGAGGATCGCCGCCGTCGCGTAGACGGACTCCCGATGGCCGCCGGGAGCTCGACCACCCGACTCCGGGGCGATGCAGGCGGCGTCCGCGGGGTGCGTCGGCGGCTGCGCCGAGAGCTGGCCCGCGTAGTACGTCCCCTGGGGGTCCTCCATGAGCGCGCTCGGATAGACGAAGAAGGCGTACCCGGCGTCGTGCTGATCGGACAGCAGGGCCGCGAGGGAGGCCGCGACATCCAAAGCTCTTCCGAGCTCCATGGGAGTTCCCCGTGAGCGCAGCTCCTCGATGCGCTGACGGAGTGAGACCTCGAGAGAAGGGGCTTGGGCTGGCGCTGAGCACATGACGGGGCGCCGATGATAGCAAAATCACTCGACCCTCCAATGCGCCGCCTGGGAGCCATGTAGGTGTGATGGAGTGAGCGCAGTCTTACAGCGCAGTTTCATCGTCACGCACGCCCCCGCGCCACGGATAACGCCTGTCGACGTACTCCCCGCGGACGAAGCGCGACAGCACCGGCGCGATGTTCTCGGCGACGTCGTCGTCCCACTCGCCGCCGTGGATGTAGTCGATGGGCCGACCCGTGCTGCCGAGCAGGGCGAAGCCAGGGATGGCGAAGGTGGGTACGCGGAGGCGCGTCAGCTCCACCTGGAAGTCGGAGGCGACGAGCCGCACCAGGCGCACGTCCTTCAGGGCCGCCTGCATGGCGGGGTCCGGGAGCGCGGCCTCGACTCCCTGGCAGGGGGCGCACTGGGGGCCGACGAGCCAGAGCAGGACGCGTTTGTCCTGCTCGGCCGCCGCGGCGCGTTGGCGGTCGAGCTCGGTGCCCAGAGAGCGCACGTGGGGTCGTATGTCCACGAGCTCGAGGGCCCCAATCCGGGACACGCGCACGGGTTTGTCGACGGGGCGAGGGACCGCCGCGGGTGTGGGCGGTGGGACCAGGCTGGCGGTGGGCAGCTCCGTGCGCCAGGGGGCGTTCATCTCACTGAGCCAGAGCAGGAGGACCGCCGCCGCGACGGCGCTGACCAGGAGGTTCACCCCGCCGAGGAGGATGGCCGCGAGAGCGAGGCTGCCCCCCGAGCGGTTCGGCAGCCGCCGCATCTCACTGCGAGCGGCCATGCCGAGCCCGATGGCCATCAGCCCTCCCACCCCGGGGAGGCACACGAAGCTGGCCAAGGCCGAGGCGAGCGCGAGGGGCGCGAGCTTGTTCTCGCCGCGGACGTTCCCCGGAGCGCCCGGTGAGCCCCCGGGGGGCACCGCGTAAGGGTCCGGGCGTGGTGCGATGGGCGGCTCCGAGTCCAGATCCATTCCGTCCCTTCGTTCGTCGACCACCACCGTGAGCCTATCCCGCTGCGTCGTCGGCGTCCTCGTCGCCGCCGTTGGTGGGGGCGCTCGCGCCTCTCCACCGCGTGTTCCGCCGCCTCCTGGTGCCATCGCTCCGCGCCCGTCGTCGATCCACGAGGTGGCGGGCCGTCTGGCCCGCTCGCGGGTCACCAGCGAGAGTGCATGGCCAACGACTCGGGCGCCTGGGCACCCTGGAGCAGGGACCCGCCGCCGCGAGGCTCTGCGCAGAAAATCCTCCCCCAAGTATAGCTTTCCCTCGTCGGGGAGCGAGCGCCGAAGGCGGTCGACGAATCCGCGCTGCCCGGCATCGCCGCTGACGCCCAGCCGAGCCGTCGTCGCTGAAGGTTGCCAGCCGTGGACGACTCGAACGAGGGTTCTCGGGGCGGGACATCGACTCGCGCGGTCGAGGCGCTGTCTCGCCTGCCAGGAGGCGTCGTCGTCCTACGACGGACGATTCGAACCAGCGGGGCGTCGACGCGCCGGGTCGGGGATGCCGTCTCGCCTGCCGGGGAGGCGTCGTTCCCCCGCGAGCCGTCGACGCTTCGAACGAAGGGCTCTCGGGGCGAGACGTCGACGCCCGGGGGCGAGGTGTCGTCTCACCCGCAGGGGAGCCGTCGTTCGTCCGCCGTCAGCGCTCCGAACGAGGGGTCTCCGAGCGGGACGTCGACGCGCTGGGTCGGGCGCACAGGGCTCTCATCGGGCTCACGCCCTGATTAGCAAATTGCGCCTTCAGTAGCTATTTTCAGCGGGTGCGGCGCGATCGGGCGCGTTGATCCAGCCTCTTTGTACATGGTAGCGTGAACTACGATGGATCCGCGGCTCGATGCACTTGCCCAGCGCCTTGCGCAGAATCCCCAGGACGCGGAGGCCCTGAACGCCGCATATCAGCACGGGCAGACGGATCCACGCGGCTACGCGATGTTCCTCGAGAAAGTCGCCAAGGACTCTCGGGATCCCGTGTACGCCGCTCACTGGTTCAGTGAAGCCGCCACCGTGTGGACGGCGAGCCTGAACGATCTGCACCGGGCCGCGCGTGCGCTCATGTCGGCGGTGGATCGAGATCCGACCCACGCTGGCGCCGCCGAGCGCCTCGCCGCGCTCTACCAGGAAAAAGGCGACAAGCGGGCGTTGGTGGCGTTGCTCGAGCGGCGCACGCAAGGGATCGCCAAGCTCCTGCCCGGACGCCCGGAGCTGCGGCCGGAGCTCGGGAAACTCTACGGTGAGCTGGCGAGGTTCTGGGCCGAAGAGCTGAACCAGCCGGAGAAGGCGCTGGCGGCCTACAAAGCCGCCGCGGAGCACGATCCGGAGAACGTCGAGGCGATCCGCAGGGTGCGGGAGAGCTTGTCGGCGGCGGGGCGCTGGGCGGAGGCGATCCCCTACTTCGAGCGCGAGCAGCGCGCGCTCGGCGGCGACCGGGATGCGGCCCTCGCCCTCTACCTGGAGGAGGCGGAGGCGAGCCGCGCGGCGGGCAAACCCGAGTGGGTGCTGCGCGCGCTGCGGAAGGCCCGGGAGCTCGACGGCGACGATCCCGTGCTCAAGCAGCAGGTGGGCGCCACCATCCTGGAGCAGATCCACGCCAAGGTGCGCGTCACGGACGAGGCGCGCTTGGAGGCGGCCCGACTCTTCGTCGAGCTCGCCGAGACCTACGGGGGGGAGCACGGGTTCTCGTACTCGGGCTGCGCCCTCGAGTGCGAGCCGAGCAATGATCGCGCCGCGCAGCTGCTCATGTTCTACGGGGAGCAGCTGGGGCAGGAGCTGGGCGGCGCCGCCCTGCTCGCCGAGTACCTGCGCGCGAACCCCGGGGGAGCCGTGGCGAGCCAGGCCCGGGAGCTGGTGGGCCGAGCCGTCGCAGCGGGCCAGGACGAGCTCCTCGACGCCCTGGAGCCCCCCGCGGACGCGGATCCCCGCGAGCGCGTGGCAGCCCTGCTCGAGCTGGCGCGCGGCCTCTCACGGAAAGCAAACAAACGCGAGGCGCTGGCGAAGTACCGCGAGGTGCTCGAGGTGGAGCCCGGCCAAAAGGAGGCCGTGGAGTTCGTCGAGCAGCACCTGCGCCAAGGGCGCAAGTACGCGGAGCTGCGCGACGTGCTCCTCGGAGCATCCGCCGCGGCCGACGCGGCCGATGAAGACAAGATCCGCTGGCTCGAGGAGGTGGCGAGCCTGTGCGAGGGCCAGCTGCGCGACGTCGACGGCGCCCTCGAGGCGCGGCGGCGGCTCCTGACCCTGGAAGCCAGTGACGACGCGGCGGATCGGCTGGAGAAGCTCCTGGAGAAGGCGAGCCGCTGGGACGAGCTCGCTGCGTTCTTGGAGCGGCGCGCCGCGGAGACGAGCGACCTGGAGCGCAAGCTCACGGCCGAGAAGCGGGCGGCCGACATCCACACTCGGGAGCGCCAGGATCCCCTCGCCGCGGGCGAAGCGTGGGTGCGCGTCAGCCGGCTGACGCCGGGCGAAGCGGCGGCTCTGGAGGCCGCGGTCGAGTGTTTCCAGGAGGCGGAGCGGCTCGATCGGGCGGCGGCGCTGCTCGCGGAGAGCCTGGACTCCCTCCAGGAGGACTCCTCGCGGATCGAGCTGGGGACCAAGCTCGGTGAGCTCCGCGCCGCTCTGGGGGCGTGGGGTGCGGCGGGTGAAGCGTACGCAGAGGCGGCAGGGCTCGCGCAGAGCACGGACCTGTGGCGGGCGGCGGAGGACTGCTTCCAGCGGTCGAACGACTGGGAGCGGGCGGCGAACGCGGTGGGGGAGCGGGCAGAGCTCACCGCCGATCCGGCGGCGCGCGCGGAGCTGTGCGCGCTCGAGGCGGACTACCTCGAGCGCGTGGGAGACGTCGCTGGCGTCATCGAACGGCTCGAGCGGGCCACGGAGCTCGATCCGACGAACGACGCCCTGGCCTCCCGGCTCGAGACCTCCTTGAGCGACCAGGGCCGCACGGACGCGGTGGTGGCGCTGCTGCTGCGCCGCGCCGAGCGACTCGCGGAGCTGACCCACCCGGACGAGGCGCTGCGCCGAGCGCTGCGCAAGCGCGCCGCCAAGCTCCAGCTGGAGTCGCTCGGGGATCGGGAGGGGATGCGGAGCTCCCTGCTGGCGGTGCTCGAGGACGGCGAGGACGCGGAGGCGCTCCGGGCGTTGGCCGAGGACGCCGAGAGCTCCGGCCGCGCAGAGGACGCAGCGGACCTCCTCGGGCGCTTGATCGAGGTGGCGCCGGCGACGGAGCGGGTCGAGCTCACGTTGCGTCAGGCAGGGTTGCTGGCGGACGGCGTGGGCGACATCGAGCGCGCCCTCGACGGATATCGCTGGGTTCGGGAGCGTGAGCCCGGTCACCCGACGGCGCTGCGGGCGCTGGCGAGGCTCCTCCGGGAAGCCGAAGAGCACCTCGAGGCCGCCGAGGTGCTCGAAGAGCTGCTCGAGTCCGCGGAGGGCGAGGCGAAGCTCGAGGTGGCGCGCTCCCTCGCGGATCTCTACGAAGGCTCCCTGGACCAGCCCGAGGACGCCCTGCGCGTCCTGGAGATCGTCCATGGGCTCGACGAGGAGGATTTCGAGGCCATCGAGCGGCTCTCCGTGTTGAGTGAGCGGCTCGAGCGCTGGGAAGACTTCGCTCGCTATCTCGCCCTCCTGGCGGAGGTGGAAGGGGACGAGGAGGAGGTCAGCCGCATGACCTTGCGCCTGGCGGAGGTGCTCACGAAGGAGCTCGGGCGCCCCGAGGAGGCTCTGCGGGTGCTGGGGGAGGTCGCCGATCTCGGGGATCCACCCTGTCGAGACGAGTTCGTGCGCCTCGGTGACGAGCTTGGCAAGGGCGGGGACGTGGCCCGCAAGCTCGTCGAGTGGCATTTGGAGACGTCCGCCTCCCCGGCTCGGGCGGAGGCCCTGCGCGGCGCCCTGGAGCGCTTCGTGGCCGAGGGGGCGAACACGGAGGCCATCCAGGTGGCCCTCGATCTGGTGCGCACCAAGGCCGCGGACACGGCGCTCGCCGAGCAGCTCGAGAAGCTCGCCCTCCAGGAGAAGGATCTGGACGCCCTGAGCGTCGCTCACGATCTGCTCGTCCGTGAGCTCACTGGTCCCTCACGGGCCGAGGAGATGGTCCGCCAGGCGGAGGTGCTGCGCCGCGCCGGAGCGGCGGCGGAAGACGCGCTGCAGCAGGGGGAGCAGGGACTGAGCAGCGTCGCGCCCGACGAGGTCGAGCCGCTGCTCGAGCGGCTCGCGGGGCTCGCCGAGGACGACGGGCAGGTCATCGGGCTCTACGAGCGGCAAGTGATGCGCTGCAAGTCGCCGGGAGACCGGCTCCTGGCGCTCGCTCGCGCCGCCGAGGTGGCAGCAGAGCGCGGCGCCCTCGACCGAGCGCGGGAGTTCTACGACATCGCCTTGGCCGGAGGAGGGCAGGGGGATCAGGTCGCGATCCTGCTCGAGCGCGCCCGGGCCGCCGACGCCGCGACGAAGGGCGGACTGCGTCGGATCCTGGCGGAGGCCTGCGTGGCCGGCGGCGAGGGAGCGCGGGACGGCGGGCGCACCCGCAGCTTCCTGTTGGGGCAGGCCGCCACCATCGCCCGGGAAGAGCTCGACGACGACCAGCAGGCCTTCCAGTGGCTGCAGGAAGCCCTCGTGGTCCATGCGGACGAAGACCGGCTCGATCAGCTCGAGGCGCTCGCCGACGCGGTCGGAGCTCCGGAGCGAGCGGTCGAGGTGATCGGCGGCGCCCTGGAGCAGGTGTTCGATGGCCCCCTCGTGCGGCTGTTGCTCCGACGTCGAGCGCTGCTGCGTCGGGACGCCCTGGCGGACCTCGCGGGCGCCGCAGAGGACTTCAAGCGCTTGCACGACCTGTCCCCCGGAGACGGAGAGGTCGCCGAACAGCTGGAGGGCCTCTACGAGGACCTCGGCGACGTCCGGGGGCTCGTGGGGCTCTACGAAGATCAGATCCTCCGGAGCAAGGACGGCGCGCACCGAGCCGAGCTCGCCACGAAGGTCGCGCGCCTCTGGGAGGGCGAGCTCGACGACGCCCGGGAGGCAGCGGACGCCTGGCGGCGCGTGCTGCGCATGAAGAGCGGCGACGAGGAGGCGAAGGCCGGCCTCGCCCGGGCGAAGGCTGCGATGCTCGGGAAGCCGCCCCCCGAGGAGGCGCCGCTCCCCGCGCCGGACACCGCCGCTTCGGCGCTGGACTCCGAAGAGGAAGCCTTGCCGGCGACCGCGACGTCCGACGACGCCTCGGAGGGCGACGCGCAGCCGACCGAAGCGGCCGAGGAGGAGAGCCCCGCCGTCGACGAAGCGGACGCGGTCGCTCCGGAGGGCGGAGCGGAGGAGAGCCCCGCCGTCGACGAAGCGGACGCGGTCGCTCCGGAGGGCGGAGCGAGCGAACCCGAGGCCGTGGAGACGGTAGCGGCCGCCGACGAGGTCGCGGTGCCAGACACGGCGCCGCTCGAGGAGAGCCCGCAGGCGCCCGAGGTGCTGCAGGCGGCGCCGCAGGGCGATGATGCGTCGCTCTCCGCCGAGGCGTTCCGCGAGACGCTCGACGAGCCCGGCCCAGAATCGGTCGCCGAGGTCGTCGACGAAGCAGAGCTCGACGAGGCAGAGCTCGCGGAAGCAGAGCTCGCGGAAGCAGAGCTCGCGGAAGCAGAGCTCGATGAGGTCGTCGCCGAAGCAGAGCTCGGCGAGCCCGGCCCAGAATCGGTCGCCGAGGTCGTCGACGAGGCGGAGCTCGACGAAGCAGAGCTCGGCGAGGACGAGATCGGCGATGCGGAGCTCACCGAGGACGAGCTCTTCGAGAGCGCCGAGGAAGACGTCTCCGACGACGCTCCCCAGGCTCGGGAGGACGACGCGATCGCAGAAGAAAGCCCCCTCGCGGCGGACTCCCAGGAAGAGGTCGTCGCCGACGATCTCGAAGGAGACGGCGTCCCCACGGAAGCCAGCGCGCTCCAGCTCGGACCGGACGAGCTCGAAGCGGAGGCGTCCACGGAGAGCCTCGACGAGATCGAGGAGCTGGAGGAGATCGACGAGGACTCCATCGAAGCGACCGTGCGGGGCGCTGGCGGCGAGGAGCGCCTGTCTCGACCGCCCCCGCTGCCGGGAGCGCCGCCTCTGCCGAACCTCGACGGGCGCCCCGCGGCTCCCGCGAAGACGTCATTGCCGCCTCCGCCGCCCCCCCGGGCCGCGCGCCTGTCGGCGGGCCCCTCGCTTCCGCCGCCTCTCGGGACCCACCCGCCTGCCTCCGCGATCGTGGGGCGGGTGCCCGCAGCGCCCACGGCGTCGGGACCGCGTCCGCCTCCACCACCTCCTCCGGGAGCCTCACGGCGCGCTCCGCCGCCCCCGCCGCCTCCGCCCACGAAGAAGGGCAACGCCGTCGGCTGAGTCCCTTCGCCCCTCGGGACGGAGCTACCCCTCGGGGAGGAGCCGTAGGGAGGTTCCGTTCGGTCTGCCGCACTCGAGGCGCGCCGCGCGGCCCAGGGGCACCGGGTCGTTGTGGGCGCCATGACCGACGGGCAGCCCGCCCGCGACGGGGATCCCGAGCGAGGCGAGCCGGTCCTGGAGCACCACCTCGACGGGCACGTCGTATTTGCCCGGCGAGCAGTCCGTGAACGTGCCGAGCACGATGCCCGCCGCCCGCTGGAGGTGCCCGCCGAGGGACAACGCCGTCAGCATGCGGTCGATCCGATAGGACGTCTCCGTCACGTCCTCGAGGAGCAGCAGGCAGCCCTCGGGGACGTGCAGCCGCCCGCTCGCGGCGAGGGTGAAGAGCAGGGTCAGGTTGCCTCCGAAGAGCCGCCCCTCGGCGACGCCGGGCCCCGAGAGGGGAGACAGATCCTGCCAGGACCGCGGGGCGGTCGGATCCTCGAGGGCGCCGAGCCAACGGGCGCGGGCCTCGTCGTCGGCGTCCCCCAGGCCCGCGACGTTCATGGCGTGCAGGCTCGCGTGGCCGCGGTGGGCCACCTCACAGTGCAGGGCCGTTGCGTCGGAGAAGCCCACGAGCCAGCGAGGGGCGCGCAGGAACGCGGACCAGTCCAGACGGTCCAGCAGGCGGAGCGCGCCGTATCCGCCCCGAGCCGTCACCACGGCGGCCACATCCGGTGCGTCGAGCGCCTCCTGGAGCTCCGCGAGGCGCTCCTCGTCGGTCCCCGCCAGGAAACCCTGGCGTCGGGTGAACAGGGTCGGGGCATGGACGACGCGATGACGCTGCGCGAGCCAAGCGATCCCCCGGCGCACCGCCTCCACGTCGAAGGGGCTCGACGGCGCCACGACGTGCACCCGCGCGCCGGGTCGGAGGGGCGGCGGAATGATCACGGGATCATCGTCGCGGCGCCCGCGGTCACCGTCAACGGCTCGGCGTCTCGGCGCGCGCGGGGGAGTGAGTTCCCAGAAACGTGGGCCGACCGCGCAGCGAATGGTAGCGTGATCGGAGCAGACACGCTTCGCGCGTGCGCACCATCATGAAGCGCCACAACGCACTCGCCCGCCTGTCGGACGTCGCAGGTCCCTCGGTGTTGCCCCTGGTCGGCAAGCTGATGGGCGTGGCGCGGCGGAAAGCCGACGAGTGGACGCGGCGGCTCCTCGGCGACGATTTCGAGGATCGGGTGGCCTGGCTGCGGGCCCGCTACGAAGCGCGGGGCGGTGATCCCTTCGGGCTGGATCCGGACGTGGCCAAGTCCGCCGTCGCCGCTCTGGCGTTCTTCCACCGGATGTACTTCCGGACGGAGACGTTCGGCCTCGACAACGTGCCCGAGGGCCGCGCCCTGTTGGTGTCGAACCATTCCGGGCAGATCCCCATCGACGGGGCCATCATCGGGACCGCCCTCTTCCTCGACGCCCAGCCGCCCCGGGTCGTGCGGGCCATGATCGAGAAGTGGGCCCTCAGCCTGCCCTTCGCGGCCACCTTCTTCAATCGGGTGGGGCAGGTGGTCGGGGTGCCGGAGAATGCCCGCCGGCTGCTCGAGCTGGACGAGGCGCTGCTCGTCTTTCCGGAGGGCACCCGCGGCATCAACAAGCCCTTCAGCCAGCGCTACCAGCTGCAGGAGTTCGGGCTCGGCTTCATGCGCCTGGCGATCGAGACGGGCACGCCCATCGTGCCCGTGGCCGTCGTGGGGGCCGAGGAGCAGTACATCAGCCTCGGCAACCTGGAGTGGGCCGCACGTGCCCTGAAGATGCCCTCATTTCCCATCGTACCACAGGTGCTGATCCCGGGGGGACAGCTTCCGCTGCCGATGAAATACCGCCTCTACTTCGGCGAGCCCCTCCGCTTCGGCGGCGATCCGCAGGACGACGATCTCATCATCCGCGACAAGGTTTGGCTGGTGAAGCAGACGATCCAGGACATGTTGAACCGGGCGCTCGCGCAGCGGGCGCACCTGTTTTATTGATCGGCCCAGATGGGCGAGCGGGGTTACAAGCACGAGCGGCGTCAGGGGACCGAGCGACGACTCTCGAACGAGCGGCACGACCGGATCCGCGAAGGCGCGGTGCTGATCACGGGGATCTCGGGGCGCCTGGGTCGCCGAGTGGCCCGCCGACTCCACCGTTACCGGCAGATCGTGGGCCTCGACCCCAAGCCCATCCGGGGTCTGCCTCCGGACGTGGAGCACGTGGCGCTCGATCCGCGGCGCAGTCAGGCGCGTCAGGTTTTTCGGCGGGGCGACATCGGCGCCATCTTGCATCTGGGCGTCCTCCACAACCCGGGCAAGGGCGCCGAGCACCACACCCAGAACCTCGTCGCGCTCCAGAAGATCCTGGAGTACGCCGACCAGTTCGGGATCCCGAAGGTGGTCCTCTTGTCGAGCGCCAACGCCTATGGACCGCGGCCCGACAACCCGCAGTTCCTGACGGAGGAGGCGCCGCTCCTGGCAGGCGGAGCCTTCAGCGAGATGCGTGACATCGTCGAGCTCGACATGTTCGCCCAGTCCTTCTTCTGGCGCTCTCCGGAGATCGAGTTCGTGATTTTGCGTCCGGCCAACATCCTCGGCACGGTGCGCAACGCCCCGAGCAATTACCTGCGCCTCGACGTGGTCCCCACCGTGATGGGCTTCGATCCGATGATCCAGGCCCTGCACCAGGACGACGTGGTGAGCGCCATCGAGTGCGCGCTGGCGCCGGGAAAGAGGGGCGTGTTCAACGTCGCCGGGCCGCCGCCCGTCCCTTTGTCGCGGGCGGTGGCGCTCCTGGGGCGCCGCACGATGCCCGTCCCCTACAGCCTCGCCAAGGGCGTGCTGCGGCAGGCGTTCCGCCTGGGGGTCACCAGCTTCCCGGCGCCCGAACTCGATTTCATCCGCTACGTGTGCATGGTGGACGACACGAGGGCTCGCCGGGAGCTGGGGTATCGCCCCGCCTACGATCTCGAGGCGACCCTGCGCTCCGTGGACGAAGAGAGGTGGGTTGCGTGACCGCCCCTCGCCGGGGGAGGCTGCGCCCGTGACACGAGCAGCACGGGCCACCCGTCGCGGGCCGGCGAGACCCACCGCCGAGGAGAGGTCCTTCGAGGAGGGCGCACCGAGGAAGCATCTTTGCGGGGAGGAGCGCGGTTCCACGGCGTGGCGCGGGCTCAGCGGGGGCGCCCGGCGCATCGGGGTGCCCTTGCTGACCCTCCTCGCGCTCGCCTGTGGTGGCGGCGCGGAGCGACCCAGGCATCTCCCGCCTCCCGAGTACGAGCGCCCCGAGCTGCCCCCCTGGGAGGCGGAGCAACCGAGCGATCCCCTCGACGGCGCGATCCTCGAAGGGGAATGGGTGGAGGAGCCGCCCGAGGCGGAACCCCCGGCGACGGCTCCCACGGCAGAGCCCCCCGCCGCCGATCCTCCCGCCGCAGAGTCGCCCGGCGGGGCCCCGGCGACCGCGCCCCCCGATCCGCAGCCAACGCGGCCTCCCGCCGATGCCCCCGAGCAGGGGCCGCCACCCCAGCCGGACGCCGGCGAGCCAGCCCCGAGCGGAGATTGAAGCCCGGCTCCAGCGTCCTCGTCGGTGTCTTCGCGGGCGGTCGGGCGCATCGTGGGCCAGCGCTCCGTCGGCCTGCTCACCCGCGGCCTCCGTCGACGGACGGGGCTACACTCGAGGAGGGCTCGGCGGGGCACTTCGGGCCGCGCTTCTGTGGGTGGACCAGTCGGGAGACCCATGGCAAGGTTCGCCCCCCTTCCTCCACGGATCCGCCTGGGGCGCTGCCCCTCTCGAGCAGACTCCGTACTCCCTTGGATGGTTCATTGACGTCTCCGAAGCTTCCGCTCATGAAACCCGCTCGTGCCTCGCAGCAACGCGACTCGGCGCCGCCCGCTGGCGCGCCCGTGGATCGAGTCGTCGCCGACGCGTCGCGACGCCTCGCCCTGCGCGCGGCAGAGGCCGGCCTCGACAAGAAGGCCATCGGCGTCGAGATCATCGACGTGGTCGGCAAGGTCGACTACGCGGACTACCTCGTCTTGATGACCGGGACGAGCGATCGGCACGTCTCCTCGATCGCTCGCAGCGTGGACGAGGAGCTCTCGAAGGCGGGGCACCCCCCGATGTCCGTCGAGGGGCTCCCGCGCGGCGAGTGGGTCCTGCTCGACTTCGTCGACGTGGTCGTCCACGTGTTCGCCGAAGACGCTCGTTCCCTCTACGACTTGGACGGGCTCTGGATGGACGCGGGTCGGATCCCGCTGCCCGACTCCGATCGCGGCGAACCGGGCCCCGGCACCGAGTAGCTCCGCGGATGAGCCTGCTTCTGGGAGCGCCGAGCCGCGGCGCGGGGACGAACCCGTGAAGGTGACGGTCCTCGCCGTCGGCAAGGTGCGCGAGGCGCCGGCGCGGGCGCTCGTCGACGACTATCTCGGACGGCTGCGCCGTTACGTGCGCGCCGAGGAGCTGGAGGTGAAGGACGCCGCCGCCCTGGCTCGAGCCGTGCCGGGCGACGCGGTGATCGTGGCCCTGGAGGTCTGGGGGAAGGGGCTGAGCAGCGAGGGGCTGGCGCGACGTCTGGAGGCCTGGGGCACGACGGGCAAGGGCCACGTGGTCTTCCTGATCGGCGGCGCGGAGGGGATCCCCAAGGACGTCAGCGGGCGCGCGAGCTTCCACCTGAGCCTCTCCACGCTCACCTTGCCTCATCGCCTCGCGCGCATCCTGCTCTTCGAGCAGCTCTATCGAGCGATGACGATCCTGCGCGGTGAGCCCTACGCCCGCGAGGGGTGAGGCGTCCCGTTCCCGAGTCGTGACCGCTGGTCGCGGAGGCGCGCTCGTTCGAGAGCTTGGGTGAGCCCATCAGGCCCTCGCAAGGGCCCAGGCCTGATGGGCGGAGTTCTTCCGACGGGGAACCGACGGTGCATCGACGTCTACGGCTGTCTGTCCGGCGTGTCGCGCGCCAGGAAAGGGAGGTTCGCCGCCGAGGCGGTGTGACCTGCGGGTGCCTGCGGCACCTGCGGTCCTCCTGCGCGCGAGGACGAGGCCGTGTCGGCGGTCTCGGCGGTAGCTGTCGAGCGCCTACGCGCCTTGGCTAGGCGGAGGCCACCCGCTTTCGCCCGACCAGCCACGCGATGCCGATGGACAGCACGTAGAGCACGCACAGGGGGATCGCCAACATGAGCTGGCTCATCGGATCGGGGGGCGTGATCACCGCGCCGAGGATGAAGGCGATGACCACGAAATAGCGCGCGAACTTGATGAGATGAGTGTGATTGATGAGCCCCGCGACCGTCAGGAAGAACACGACCACCGGGATCTCGAAGACCGCCCCGAAGGCGATGAGCGCCCGGGTGACGAACTCGATGTAGTCGCCGACCATCACGGTGGGCTGCACCTGGATCGGGCTCCCCGCGGCCGTCTGGGAGAACCCCAGCAGGTAGTCGAAGGCGAGGGGGAAGACGACCTTCCACCCGAAGAAGGCGCCCAGGGCGAACAGCAGGCACGACACCAGCACGAAGGGGATCGCGAAGCGCTTCTCTCGTGAGTACAGGCCCGGCGCGATGAACGCCCAGACCTGATAGAGCACGATGGGGAGGGAGATCACGAAGCCCCCCAGCATCGCCAGCTTCACGTAGGCCAAGAACAGGGAGGCGGGGGCCGGGAAGTGGAGGGTCGGGCGGCTCTCGTCGGGGCCGTGCCACCCCTCGACGAAGGGGCGCGTGAGCAGGACGAGGAGGTCCTCCTTGAACCACCAGGCAATCACGGCGCCAATGACGAAGGCGATGAGGGCGCGGATCAGGCGGGAGCGGAGCTCGTTGAGGTGCTCCCAGAAGGTCATCGTCCCGTCGTCGAGGGACTCGGAGGTCATGAGCGCGTTCCTCCTGCTTCGTCGATGGGCGGGGCGTCCGGCGGCGGGGCGTCGGGCGACGCCGTGCGCTCCTCGTCTCCAGAGGCGGGCGGCTCGAGGGAGTCGTCGTCTTGGAGCAGATCGTCGGGGAGCGCGCCGGCCGCGTCCGGACCCTCCGCCGGGTACTCCTGTCCCTCGTCGATCTCGATGGTGTCTTCGTAGGGATCCCGAGCGCGGGCCCGCGAGGCGGTGATCTCACCTCGCAGCAGGGCTCGCAGCTCGTGCACGCCGTCGATGCCCTCCTCGCGGAGCACCTCGTCGATCCCCGTCTGCGCGCGCACCTCCGTGGTCAGTCGGCGCAGGCGCGCGATCCACTGGCCGAGGCTCCGCAACATGGTCGGGAGCTTCTGCGGTCCGACGACGAGCAGCGCGATGACGGCGATCACGACGAGCTCGGAGAACGAGATGCCGAACACGGCCGGAAGCTAGCCCGCTGATCCCACGGCCGCAATCGCGACCGAACAGGGCCGCCGCGACATCTCGAGAGCACGAGCGCATCCGTCGAGCGCGGCCCGTTCCCCGAGCAGTCGGTGGCGACACCCCCGGAGGGTGGAGCCGGTGGTCCCCCCTTGACGAGCTGGCCCGGCGCGGGCACCCGGGATCGCTGGCAGAAAGCTCCACGACCCCCGGGGTGAGACGCCGGGGGAGGCCCCCAGGGAGCTCGCTGGGAGCCGCCGGGAGCCGGGCGAGGCGGCGCCGCGCGCGGGCCAGGCCGTGCTCAGGCGCCGATCAGCGAGCGAGGGAGCGGGCGATCACGATGCGCTGGATCTGGCTCGTGCCCTCGTAGATCTGCAGCACCTTGGCGTCCCGCATCAGCTTCTCCACCGGGTAATCACGGACGTAGCCGTTGCCGCCGAAGACCTGGACCGCGTCCAGGGCCGTCTGCATCGCGCGATCGGCGCCGAACGCCTTGGCGTAGCTGGACACGATGGGATCCCGCACCCCGTTGTCCAGGTTCCAGGCAGCCTTCTGGTAGAGGAGGCGGGTCGCCTCCACGCCGATGGCCATGTCCGCGATCATCGCCTGGACCATCTGGTGCTCGATGATGGCTTGTCCGAACGCCTTGCGCTCCTTGGCATAGGCCAGCGCCTCGTCGAGGCAGCGCTGCATGAGACCGGTCGCCATGGCGCCGATGTCCGGGCGCGTCTGATTGAAGGTCTCCATGGCGAGCTTGAAGCCGTGGCCCTCCGGGGCGAGCAGGTTCTCCTTCGGGACCTTGACGTCCTCGAAGTGCACCGCGGCCGTGTCGCTGGCGCGCTGCCCGAGTTTGTCTTCGTGTTTGCCCACGACGAGGCCGGGGGTGTCCCGATCGACGATGAAGGCGGCGATGCCCTTGTGTCGCAGATCCGGGTTGCTGGTCGCGAACACGACGTAGTAGCTGGCGAAGGACGCGTTCGTGATCCAGCTCTTCTCCCCGTTGAGCACGTAGTCGTCACCGTGCTTCGTGAAGCGGGTGCGCAGCCCGGCGACGTCGCTGCCGCCCGTCGGCTCCGTCGTGCAGTAGCTGGCGAACAGAGGCTCCGCGGTGAGCATGCCGAGGTACTTCTTCTTTTGCTCCTCGGTGCCGGCGAGCAGGATCGGCGTGAGCGCCAGGGTGTTCGCGAGCATGCTCGTCTGGATCCCCGTGCAGCCGTAGGCGAGCTGCTCGGCGATGAGGGCGTTGTCGAGCTCACCGAGCCCCGCGCCGCCGTATTCGGGCGGCACCGTGGGGTTCACCAAGCCCAGCTCCCACCCCGCCTCGAAGACGTCCTTGGGGAAGCGCGCCTCCCGGTCGCACTCCGCGGCGACGGGGATGATGCGCTCCCGCGTGAACCGGCTGGCCATGTCCACGAGGGCTTTTTGTTCGTCGGTCGGCTCGAATCCCAGCATGTCTTCACCTTCGCGTTCGTAGAACTTCGGGCGCGGCGCCCTCCTCAGGATGGAAGCCTACCCCCGACAGCCGCGGGGCACGACCCCGCCCCGACAGCGTGTCCCGACGCGCCGGGGGCACGCCCCCGCCCGACGCGCGGAGAGCACATCGGCGCTCCGCGCTCGGATCGAGCGTGAGGCGGGGGCGGCGGGTCATCGGCGAGCGCGCTTGCGCATCCGTTCCATCTCTGCCCGAACGGCGCGCGCCCCCAGGACATAGCCCAGGGTGACGCCGATCAGGAGCACGCCAGGGATGTAGATGATGTGCTCGAAGGTCATCGCCGCACCAGAGACCCGGTGAGCCCGTCCGCTCAGCCGTGCTCCACCTCACCGCCGCGCTGGACCTCACCGCCGGCGGGCCCGGCCCTTCCGTCGCCAGGTGTCGCCTCCAGGCGCTGGAGCGCTGCCTCCACCTCGCCGAGGCGTGCGTCGAGGTTCCGTTGCCGGCGCGAGGTCAACCAGACGAACAGGAACACGGCGATCCACATCGCCGCGTAGGCCGTCACGAGCAAGGCCTCGGCGCTGGTCGTGTCCCGACCACCCTCGACGGGGACGAACTCGGTCGAACGGTCCTGGATGGTGGGTTGGGTCGTGGCGGGATCGGTTTGGCTCATTGCGTCTCGTGAGGATTACTCGCCGTCCAGGAGGCCCAGGGTCGCGGCGGTCTCCGTGGCGTCGTCCAGGCGGGACTCCGTGACGGCCAGGCGCGCCCGCACGACGAGCAGGATCAGCGCCAGGAGGGTCATCGTCCCGAAGCCGATCGCCAGCGCGATGCGCATCTCGTCGCTGCCGAGGCCCCCGCCGCCCTCGGTGATCACCGTCGGGTGGTTACCGCCCCAGAGGCGCACGGAGAAATGGATGATGGGCAGGAGAGTGGTGCCGAGCACTCCGAAGGCCGCGGCGAACTTGCGCTCCGCCTCGCCGTCGCCCGTGAAGCGTCGCAGCACGACGATCGCGACGTAGACGAGGACCGTGAGCAGCAGCGTCGTGAGCCGCGGATCCCACGTCCAATAGACGCCCCAGGCCTTCTTCGCCCAGAGGGGACCGCTGATGAGCACCATCGACCCGAACACCACGGCGCACTCCGCGCCTGCCCGCGCCCAGCCGTTCGCCTTGTGGGTCGGCGAGACGAGGTACGCCGCGCTCCCCAGGAAGCAGGCGACGCCCCCCAGATACATCGCGTAGGCCGCGGGGACGTGGAAGTAGAAGATCTTCTGCGCCAGACCTCCCGCCGCGAGCTGCGCGACGGGCGCGCGGAAACCGATGTACCAGATATGGTAGGCGAAGCCTGCCGCCGTGAGCGCCAGGAGCCCGTTCCAGAGAAGGCGTCGCCGGTCCATCCGGGGGCGAACCTACCTCGACCCCGTGCGGTGGTCGAGGGGGGTCAGGGGGCAGACCTCCCGGATCCGTCACAGGTGGCCAGGGCGAGGAGGGCCCCGATCTCCGCTTGGAGGAGCTCGAACTCCCGGAGGGTCACGTCGAGCTCGGCCTCGCGGAGGCTGCGGAGGGCGTCGACCAGATCGAAGCTCGTCCCCGTGCCGCTCTCGAACTTGATGCGCGACAGCCGCGCGAAGCGGCGCGCCGCGTCCCGGGTCTGCTGACTCACCTCGAGCTGGGTCTTGGCGACCTGCACGTTGCGGTATGCCTGCCGCACCTGGATCGTCGCGTCGCGACGGACCTGTAGCGCGCGCTGCTCGGCGGCGTCGCGCTGGCCCTCATTGGTGGCTCGCTGCGCATAGCGGAGTCCGCCGTCGTACAGGTGCCAGGTGAGCAGACCCCCGACGGTCCAGGTGACGTGGTCCTGGTTGGCGGCGAACTTCGGCACGGTGAAGTAGGTGACCGTGCTCTGCGCCTGCACCTGGGGGAGGTAGGAGAAGTCGATGCTGGTGACGTTCCGCTCCGCCAGCAGCAGACCGGCGTCTGCGGCCTGCACGTCCGGGCGCTCCCCGATGGTCCTGCCCTGGCGACAGGTCGCGGCGGCGTCGGCGCGGAGGCGGTCGAGGCGGATCTCCGGCGTGACCCCCCAAGGCGTGTCGTACCCGAGCGCCAGGCCCAGGGCTTCCCGGGCGCGTCGCACCGCCTCGTCCGCGTTCACCACCTGTGTCCGGGAGCGCAGCACCTCCTGCTCCGCGCGCAGGACGTCGACCATGTTGGCGGCGCCCAGCCGCTCGCGGCGCCGATTCAGCTCGTAGGTGGACAGGGCGAAGCGCAGGTTGACCCGGGACACCTCCGCCATGCGCTCGGCGGTGATCACGGCGACGATCGCCTCCGCCAGGCCCCCGATGACCTGTCGCTCGACCTCTTTGGCGTCGAGCTCCGCCGCGCGCACCGCCAGCTCCGCGGTGCGCCGATCCCACCACGCGCGCGGCGCGAACAGGGGGAGGCGCGCCTCGACGCTGTTGTTCCAGGTCGTCGGCGGATCCGGGATGCGTCGGAAGGTGAACGTCCCGATGTCGAGGCCGTCGCCCCGGAGCAGGTGATGGTTGATGGAGCTGTTGGCGATCAGGGTGGGCAGGGCGCTCGCCAGCGCCTGGCGCGCTTGTCCCTGCGCCACGCCGACCTGCGCGTAGGCGGTCCGCAGGTTCGTGGAGCGTCGCCGGGTCATCGCCAGGGCCTCCTGCCAGCGGAGGAGCTCCCGATCCGCCCGCGGCACGGGCTCGAGCATCGGGTCCCGGACTTCGTCCAGCAGCTCGGGAGGAAAGGGCTCCTCGGCCGCAGGGCTCGGCACTCCAGAAGCGGCCCCGTCGAACCGATCGAGCTCGCTGGTTGGGCGGATCGGGATGGTGGAGGTTGGCGCAGTGGTGGGGACCCCTGCGGGGAGTGGGGCGGTCTGGCCGACCGCCGCGGGGGGCGCGTGGTCCTGAGCGCTCGCCACCGCCGAGAGCAGCAGTCCCGCGCCGAGAGCCAATCCGGTGACGCCCAAGGAACGGAAGGCAGCCATGGCCGATCCGTACTGATGGCGCGCGCGGGAGGAAAGGGGGGCTCCGCTCCTCCGTTGCTCTCGGGGCTGCTCTCTGGGCGCGGCCGGGATCAGTCCTGTGCGTCGCGCCGCGGGTCCTCGTCGCGGGCGTCGCCGGGCGGTGGTCGACTCGGGCGAGGGAGCGATCCGACGGGCTCTCGGCTCAGCCAGTCCCGGAGCATCGCTTCGGCGGCGTCTCGATCGCGATCCAGCGCCCGCGCGAGGAGGGGGACGGCCTCGGACCAGCGATCGGCCCGGGCGAGGGCGTGGGCGTAGGAGCCGGCGATCTCCGGCTCGTGGGGCAAGCTGCGGTGGGCCGCGGCGAGGTACTTGAGGGCATCCCGCGGACGATCCAGCGCGATGTCGAGGAGATGCCCCAGGTTGTGGGCGTACCAGGGAGAGCACGGGGCGAGGTAGAGCGCCTCCCGATAGGCCTTCTCCGCCGAGTGGAAGTTGCCGAGCAGGGTGTGGGCCAGCCCCAGCGCCGCCCAGGCTCGGTCGTCTTCCGGGAGCACCGCCAGGACGTCCTTGGCCAGCCGCGCCGCCCGCCAGGGCGCTCGCTGGACGATGAGCTCGGCGAGCTGCCGCTTGGCGAAGACGGCGTGGGGGGAATGCCCGGGTGCGTGCCGCAGCAGCTTCTCCAGCATCGGCACGAGCTCCCGCGGCGGCAGTCCATGGGCAAGGGCCCACTCGATGTCGCTGTAGAGGCGGTCGACGTTTGGCGCGCGTTGGCTCACTTGAACTGATCCGTAGCGTTCACGGTGAGCTCCGGCAAACGAAAACGGGCCGGAAGAGCGCGGAACGGGTCGTCATTCCGGCTCCTTCCATCGGGCCGCGGCCGTTTTCGGGGGGCCCGTGGGGTTCATGGAGCGGGTGCTCTCCTCACGTGAACGGCCCCCGTCCGCGGTGGCGGAGCTTTGCCCGGCGGGCCGAAGCGCCTCGACGAAAGGCGTCGAGGGAGCGTCCAAGCTTTTCAGTGCTTCCAGGCGTCCTGCTCGGGGAGCGGAGCCGGTCCCTCGTCGTCGGGCGGGCTCGTGTCCGCAGAGCTGCCGGCGCTCTTGGAGACGTCGAGCTCCTCCTGCTGGTCCTCGACGACGTATCCCCCGGCCGCGGCCTCGGAACGTGCCTGGTCGGCGACGGGAGCCTCGGAGGGGGAGGGCTCGGGCGCGCGGGGGCGCGCCCGCTCTGCCTGGGCCGTCTTGCCCCGGATCAGCGCTCCGTCCAAAGCCAGCAACGCCCGCTTCTCGAGGTCCGCGGGGACGCCGACGAAGGTGTGGCGCTCTCGCACCTTGACGAAGACGACGTCCTCCTCGTCGAACCCTTGCTCCTCGAGCACCTCGCTCACGTCTTCGCGGCGCAGCCCGTGCTTGCGGCCCAGGTTCACGAAGAGGCGGACGACGTCGTCCTGGTCCTCCGCCTCGTCCCGGGCGCCCCGTCGGGAGCGGCCCTCGTCGCGCGGGCCTTCATCATGGTGGCCCTCATCACGGTGGCCCTCATCACGGTGGCCCTCATCACGGTGGCCCTCATCACGGTGGCCCTCGACGCGGGCAGCCGCGCCGTTGCCGCGCTCACGCCGCCGTCCGCCGCTCGCGCCCAGCTCTCGGGGCTCTCCTTCGCTCTCCGCGGCGGAGGGCCCGGTGAAGTCGGGAGCCCGCCCCTCCGCCAGCAGGGTGTCCTCCCGGCGCTCGTCCTCCTCGGCGCGCTTCTTCTTGCGCTTGTCCTTGTCCTTCTTCTTGCGCTTGTCCCGCTCTTCGAAGCGGCCGTCGCCCTCGCCCCGGCTCCTCCCCTCGCCGCGGGTCCTGGCGTCGTCACTCCGCTCCCTGCGCTCCTTGCGCTCCTTCGGGGCGGAGGCGTCGTCCTCGAGGAGGGGGGCGGGGAGACGGCTGCGCCGGAGGGCCGCGGCGCTCTCCTGCGTCTCCGGGCGCGCTCCCAGGTGGGCCCGCAGCAGGCCCGCCACGACGACCTCCGCGGCTTCGTGGGTGAGCAGGCGCCGCGCCAGGCTCAGGTCGTCCGGGTGAGGCCGCTGGGAGCCGAAGGCTTCCGCGAACATGTTCACCAGGTCCGCCTCCTGGCGGGTCCGCTGCTCGCGCTGGGTGGGCAGCTCACGCTCGATCGGGAAGATCTTGTAGGTGAGCTTGAGCATGTACAGGTTGCCCACGTCCTGGGGCGTGATCAGCGAGATCGCCGTCCCCGTGCGGCCCGCGCGCCCGGTGCGCCCCGTGCGGTGCACGTAGTTCTCCGTCGACTCGGGGAAGTCCGCGTTGATGACGTGAGTCAAATGGGAGATGTCGATGCCCCGCGCGGCGACGTCCGTCGCGACGAGGAAGCGCAGCTTCCCCTCACGGGTGGCCGCCATGACCTTCTCTCGATCGCTCTGGGCGAGATCCGCGTTGAGCCAGTCGGCGGCGTAGCCTTGCTGCTGGAGGGCCGCGGCGATGCGCTTCGTCTGCTCCCGCGTGTTGCAGAAGATGATGGCGCTCTCGGGGTTTTCGATCTCGATGATCTGGACCAGCTCCGCGCCCTTGTCGCGCCGACTCAGGTAGACGAAGTGCTGGATCTCGAGGGCGCCGATGTGATCGCCGCTCAAGGTGATGAACTGGGGATCCTTGAGCCGCGTCTCGGCCATGCGGCGCACGTCCGGCGGCACGGTGGCGCTGAACAGCAGGGTCTGGTGCGCCTGCTTCAGGTAGGAGAGGATCTCGTTGATCTGCGGCAAGAACCCCATCGAGAGCATTTCATCGCTCTCGTCGAGCACCACGGTCTTGATCGTCTTGGGATCGAGCGTGCCCCGCGACAGGTGGTCGAGGACGCGACCGGGCGTCCCGATCACGAGCTGCGCGCCCTCGCGGATGTCGTCGATCTGTCGCTGCATCGGCGCGCCGCCGTACACGGGGGCGAAGCGCAGGCCCCGGTGTTTGCCGAGGGCCGAGAGTTCGCGGGTGATCTGCAGGGCGAGCTCGCGGGTGGGGCTCAGCACCAGGGCTTGCACCACCTGCTGCTGCGGCTTCACCAGGCGATCGACCAGGGGCAGGCCGAAGGCGGCGGTCTTGCCGGTGCCGGTGCGCGCTTGCACCACGAGGTCCGCGCCCTCCGCGGCGGCCTCGAAGACGGCTCTCTGCACTGGGGTGGGGTGCACGTAGCCGAGCTCGTCGACGGCCCTGCGCACGTCCTCGCCGAGGGGCAGGACGTCGAAGGTGGCGAGCGGTTCGGAGGATTCTGCGGGTGGGGCGGAGGAGGTGGGGCTCACTGCGAAGATCGTTTCGGCTATGGGTGATCGGAGGGGCGACGCGGGTGCGGAGCTCAGGGCTCTTCCGCCGTGCCAAAAGAGGAGGGGGCGGACTCGGCGCTCTGACCGAGCTCGCGCTGGAGCGCGAGCGCCCGCTGTCGCAAGGGCGACAGGCCGAGCGCTTCATAGCGCACCGCCCGCTCCTCGGCATAGCGCAGGAGCTCCACCGTGCGCAGGGCTCGCCGGGCGGGATCGTCACCTTCGCAGGCCAAACGCACGTCCGGGAGCGTCTGCCATTCTGGATCCAAGGCGCGACGAAATACGCCGAGGGCGGCTCGCTCGCCCTGGGGGCTCTCTGCCGCCGCTTGATCGCGGGCGCGCTGGACCGCGGCGACCAGGCTGAGGACCCCGTTGCGGCACGACGCACCGGGGACACCCTGGGCGGGGAACCACACGGCCAGTACGATTTGCACCGTGCAGGTCACCGAGAGGGCGACCGCGAGCAACCCGACGACGACCAACCCGGCACGACGCGCCGTGCTCAGGCGCGGGCGTCCAGCGGGGGCGGGTTCCGGTCCAGCTTCCTGCGGCATCGGTCCGATGCCTTAGTGCTCGCTGGCGCCCGGCGTCAAATGCCCTCGCGAGAGGGTCACATCCTTGCTAACAGGGCCCCGCCCGGCGGCGCGGGCCTGGGCCAGCCGCGGAACTTCGAGAAACGGCAAGGGCGGGCTTGACCCCGAAGCCGATCGCCTCGATTGTTTCAGGACAATTTGAAACTACCGAAACCTGGCGCCCCCATGTCGCTCCCCCTCGATGCTGCCCTGACCCACCTCTCCATCGGAGCCCAGGCTCGCCAGGCGGACGCCAAGCTCCAAGATCGGCTCCTCCAGGTGCAGCAGTTCGTGGGGAGGGATCTCGCCGAGGTGGAGCGACTCCTGGCGGAGGCGGTGGCGTCCGGACCGGAGCCCGCCGCGTCGGCGGCGCGGCACCTCGTCGCCCATGGGGGCAAGCGGGTGCGGCCGGTGGCGTTGCTCCTGGCCGCCCAGTGCTTCGGTGAGGTCACGCCTGCGGTCCGGGAGTTGGGCACGGTGGTGGAGCTCGTCCACTCGGCGACGCTGCTCCACGACGACGTGGTCGACGAGGGCATGGAGCGGCGCGGCGTCGCCACGGCGCGCATGCGTTGGGGCAACGGCGTCAGCGTCTTGGCTGGAGATCTGCTGCTGGTGGAGGCCTTGCAGCGGACCGAGGTTCACGCCCCGGATCTGCTCGGCGCCCTCGTCGGGACGCTCCGCCGCCTGGTGAACGGAGAGATCGTGCAGCTCCGCGGGCGCACGGAGCTCGACGTGACCGAGGAGACCTATGAGCGGGTGCTCCGGGACAAGACGGCCTCCCTGTTCGCGTTCGCCACGCGCGTGGGTGCTCGGCTCGGCGGAGGGGACGCTGCTGGGCAAGCCGCGCTGGCGGAGTTCGGTGAGGCGCTCGGGATCGCCTTCCAGTTGGTGGACGACGTCATCGACTATCAGGGAGAGGCGACGGGCAAGACGCTGTTCGCGGATTTGGGGGAGGGAAAGCTCACGCTCCCCCTCGTGCTCGCGGTCGCCGCCGTCCCGGGGCTCGACGAGGACGTGCGGCGGGTTCACGGCGGGGATCGCAGCCTCGTCGCCTCCATCAGCCGCCGCGTCATCGAGAGCGGCGCCTGCGAGGAGGTCCGTCGTCGCGCGCGCCAGTTCACCACGAAGGCGATCGACGCCCTGCGTCCCATCGAAGAGTCCCCCGCGCGGCGGCTGCTCGAGGTCGTCGCTCACCAGCTCGCAGCGCGGGTCTCCTGACGGCGCCGACGGGCGCGCGGCTCCCGCTCAGTTGAGGGCGCTCGACTTCGGCGGCGCCGCGGCGTCGATCTCGAGCATGGCGGCGGCGATCTCCCGCTCGAGGGCGGAGCGGATTTCGTCCTCGATGCGGTCGAGGGACCCCGCCAGGCGCTCCACGTTGCGTTGATAGACGAAGAGCCGACCCGTCGGAGCCCCGTTCGGTCCCTCCAGGGCGTCCACCAACACGAGCGCGCGGGGATCGACCCCGTCGACGATGGCCTCCGCGCCCGGAGCGTCCGTGACGAAGATCTCGTCCTGACGAATGAAGGTGCGGAGCCGGGGCGTCAAGCGCTCCACCGCGCGGCGGGCGCTGAGCTCGAAGGCGTCGCGGCTGAGCGCCCAGGACGGCGGCGGCAAGGACAGATCGAGCTCCCGGGACTTCAGGAAGGCCTGGATGGCGCCGGGCACGTCGCCGCGTTCGTCGCGGATCAGACCAAGATAGTAGTGCGCTTCGGAGTTCTCCGCGTCCCGTCGGACGGCCTCGCGCAGCAGCTCCTCGGCGCGATCGACCTCACCCATCTCGAAGTGCGCGCGTCCCACCAGAAAGACGTGGCTCGGGTTGTCGTAGGGCCCCGCCGGAAAGCGTCCACACACGGCGCGCGCTTCCTCCTCCCGACCGAGGCCGAGGAGGGCGTCGAACTGGAGCAGCAGGGCGTCGACGAGCTCCTCGTCGTTCTCGGCGAGCTCGAGGGCGTCCTCACACAAAGCGAGGGCCTGGGGCAGGTCCCCCAGCGGGTGGATGCAGAGCTCCGCGGCGTTCAGGATGGCCTCGAGGAAGGTGTCGTCGAGGGCGATGGCCTGCCGGTAGCTCTCGAGGGCCTCTTCGTACTCTCCCTGGAGCGCGGCGACGTAGCCGAGCAGGTTGTGCGCCTCGGGTGATTGGGAGTCGAGCTCGAGGGCTCGCCGGGCCGATTGCTCGGCAGCTCGAGAGTCACCCTTCTGCACCAAGTCCCAACCCCGATCGAGGTGGGCGGAAAACTGATCCATGGCTGGGGGGTTCATTGGTCCGGCGCGCCCCCCACGTCAAGGGGAGCGCGCGGGGGCCCAGCCGATTCGGGGAGCGGGTCTCCGGGGTTGGGCCTGGAGGAACCCCGCCCCGATGCTGGCCCCCTTCGCTGGTCCCCTTCGCTGGTCCCCTTCGCTGGTCCCCTTCGCTGGTCCCCTTCGCTGGTCCCCTTCGCTGGGCCGCCTCAGTCGTGCGCGACGATCATCGTCCCCGGGTGGTCGGCGTCGGACCACATGCCGTGCCAACCGGGCGGGATCTGCGGGTCCGCCCAGAAGAACAGGTGCTTCGCGTCGAGGGGCGAGAGGTTCACGCAGCCATGGCTCATCTGCACGCCGTAGTTCTCGTGCCAGAACGCCGCGTGGAGCGCGTAGGAGCCCTCGTAGTACATGACGTAGGGCACGTCCTCGATGCTGTAGGGCAGGTCGCCCGCGGCGCTGCCGTCGCCGTCCATCGTGGCCGTGATGTGCTTCTCGCGGACGCGCCAGGCCCCTCGCGGGGTGCGGTGATCCTTGGCCTTGATGCGGGACTCCCGCCCCGTCGACACGAGGGTCGCGTAGACGGGGCGATCTCCCTGGAACGCCACCAGGGTCTGCTGCCCCACGTCCAGGTCGATCCAGCGCTCGTTCTCGCCCACGTCCGCGGGACGTGCCCCTGGCGTGGTGCGGCGGACCTGATCGCCGCGCACCCACGTGCCGTCGGCGGTCTCGTGGTAGGTGTGGTTGCGGATCTCGAGCTCTCTGCCCGTCAGCTGCACGATCTGAAAGCGCTTCAAGGAGCCCTTGGTGCTGACGTTCTTGGTCTCTTCGTCGATGACGTAGGTCGCGGAGCTCTTGCGGGTCCCGTTCACCCACGCCACGGGCAGCTTCCAGGTCTCTCCGTCGATCTCGACGCCCTTGAACTCCGAACCGGGCGCCTTCCAGAAGCGCTCCGTCGGCGCCAAGAGGCCCTTCGTCGTCTTGTACCAGGCCCGGCCACCCCAGTTGAACGTGTTGTCCACGGCGACGTAGAAGCCGCGCACCATCCGCTTGGCGAGGATGCCGTCCGCCTCGGCCTCGAGCTCGTCGAGCTTGATCTCGTGGAGGCGGTCCTTGATGTCCTCCTGCTGCCACCAGGGCTTCGGCGGCTCCTCGGGGGCCGCCTCGGGCTGGTCGAGGAGCAGACCGTTTGCCTCGCCCGCGCCGTCGGTGGGGGCGGTCTTGGCGGCCTGAGCGGGAGGAGTCGTGGGGTTGGTCGAGACGAGCTTGGTCTCTCCGTCCTTCGTCTCCGCCTTCTTCGGGGGCGACGCCTCCTTGTTCTTCCGCAGGTAGGGCTCGTACTCGAGCATCTGAGCGCGGGACGGCAGCGAGCGATACAGGGGCGTGCCGTGGTGCGCGTTGCGGGCGTAGAGATAGGGCAGAATGTCGTCGAGGTTCGGCTGCCGCGGCGCGAACTTCACGTCCCGGTGGTTCTCGTCGGTGGTGCCGACGACGGAGCAGATGAATCCGCCGCCCACGATCTGGTACCAGCCCTTGCTGCAGTCCTTGCCCTCCACCTTCTCCGCGAGCACCGGCAGCTTGCCGCCATGCTTGACGTAGCCGAGCTTCACCTCGCGGGCGGCCCGGGGCTCCGTGTAGATGCCCGCGGACGAGCGGGTGACCCAGAACCACGGCCCCGGGTGAGGGGGCGGCGGCTCGTCGATCTCGGCGAGGGGCGGCTCCGCAAGGACCGGCTCCGTGGCCGGAGCGTCGACGGCAGCGACCGGTTCGACGCCGGGCTCCGTCACGGGCGGCGGAGGCGGTTGGGGCGGCTCCGGAGCCCGATCGCAGGCGAGCAGCAGGCTCATCAGCGCGACGCCCGAGCCGAGCAGAGCTCCGCGGCGAGCTCGCGACGAGCGTCCCCGGGGATCGCGGCCAGACGGCCAGGAGCGGAAGCGTGCGGCGGTGGGGAGCGTACTCTCCGTCATGGTCGACGCGATCTCGCCTACTACTCGGGGGACCGTTTGTCGAACTGTCGGGCCGGAGGAGTGCACCCGGGTCGGCCGAGACCGGCCTGTGTGTTGCATTCCCATCTTCCCTGTCCCCCTTGCGAGGTCCGTGCCATGCTGGCCGGGCCTCTACCGAAGCGAGAGCAGAAAGTCGGCTTGGACGAGCTTGCCAGGTCCCCGCAAGGGGTTGGGGCCTGGGGGGCGGACGCTCCCGGCGATGAACCGATCGGTGCTCTAGGACATGACGCGCGTGGACGTACGGACCCAGTGGCGTGGCCACCGAGACACGGAGCGGTGGCGGCTCGGTGTCCTGCTCGCCTTGTCGGGGGCGCTCCACCTCGTGTTCACCCCCTGGGCCGCCCTGTGGGGGCTGGTCCGCTGGCTGCCGGATTGGCGGGTGAACCCGGTGCCCGAGGAGGCCGTGAACGCGATCCCCGTCGATCTCATCGCCGACGAGCCCGAGCCGCCTGCCCCGGCCCCAGCGCCGGAGACGGAAGCCGCTGGGGAGCCCCTGGAAGCCGAGCCGGACGTCGAGGACGCCGCCGCACCGGCGCCTGCTCCTCCAGAGCCCGTCGCGCCGCGGCCAGAGCCCCCTCCGGCGCCGCCCGCTCCGACCCCTGCGGACGGGCAGATCGGAGATCCGGTCACTCTGAGCGGTAGCGCGGGCAAGATCGCCGATCCCAACGCCAACGTGCGGATCCTGCTCTACACGGATCAGATCCGCTCGCACCCCCTCGGGCTGCGCATCGGGCGGCTGCTGCGGCGGACGCCCCAGTGGCGGGATTTCTTCGGGCCCGCTCAGGTGGATCCCATCCGCGACATCGATCGGGTCCTCATCGCCGGGCCGCAGCTGCGGGACTCGTCGAACGTCGTGGCGGTCGTGCAGCATCGGCTCCCCGACGAGCGCATGGAGAAGGGCCTCGACGCGCTCATCGCCCGAGGCGGTGGGACGTGGCTCCCGGGTGAAGGCAAGGTGGCGCGCACCGTCGCGGATCGCGCGGAGCGGATCATCGCGTTGCCGGCGCCCGGGATCGTGGCGGTGGTGCCACCGAGCGCGGAGGAGTCCGCGCGGGGCCTGGGCAAGGACACGAGCTTCGGAGAGGCGCCCGAGGGCGTCGCGATGCAGGCCTATGCCGTCACGCCCTGGCGCGTGTTCCTCGGGACCCCCGTGCAGATCCCGCGGAGCATCGAGTGGGTGCGCCTCGAGGTGCGGCCGCGGCCGGACGGTGGGGCGTCGCTGCGGCTCGTCGCTCGAGACGCGTCGGAGGAGGACGCTCGGCGCAGCGCGCGGGAGATCGAGCTGCTCCTGCGCGCCGCTGGAAGCGGGGAGCTGCTGGCGGGCGTGCCGAAGGTCGTCGCCAGGCGGCTGATGAGGGGCCTGGAGGGGATGCTCGCGAAGGTGCAGCTGCGAGCCGAAGGCCGCCAGATCGTCGGTGAGCTCGACGCCACCGCCCGTGAGGTGGAGGCGACCCTGGATATGGTGGAGTTCGCCGCGGATGTGGCCGCGGCGATGGCCGGCGTCTTCGGCGACGCTGCGCCGCCCCCGCAGCCTCTGGAGGCCGCGCCGGGGCCGAGGGGAGAGCGGGGATCGGCCGAGGGGGGGCCGTCCCCTACGAGAACGGCGGAGGGGACGGCGGCGGAGGAAGCGCGCTCGGCGAGAACGGAGGAGGCGTCGCCGGAGGAGCCGAGGTCCCCTTCGGGATCGCCGCGCTCCGAGGGCTCGTCCCCGTCCGAGGGAGCACCGGAGAAGGCGCCGGAGCCGTCTACGCCGCCGGAGCCGTCTCCGCGGGAGCCTGCCGGGCCGCCGCCAGGCGATGGAGCATCGCGTCCACCAGGCTCGGATCCAGCTTCCTCACCGCGAAGCGACGCCCCCGTCGCGGACGAACGATGAGGCGACATCGCCCCCGGCGGCTGTCGCTGAAGGAAGTGAGCGCGAAGTCCGCCAGGGCCCCGAGGGCGATGCAGAGGAGCGCCCACCCGATGAGGGCCGCGGAGCCTCCGGGCGCGCGCAGGCCGTCCACGAGCAGCCCCGCGCCGACGTACGTCCCCAGCGCCAGCGACACCAGCCCCGCGTAGAGCCCACCGCGGGCGAAGCGAATCTCCCGCTCGACGCTGGCGAGCTGATCGAGGGGCACGAAGTAATTGCGGCTGCGCAAGGTGCGGCCCAGGAGCAGGGTGCGGGCCTCCAGCTCCAGGCCGCGCCCGCTCACCCGGGCCCGCGTCGGGGTGCGATAGCCGAGCACCGCGCGCCCGAGGAGGCGCAGCAGGTGACTGACGAAGAGCCACAGGGTCATGGCGAGCAGCACCGTCTGCCAGGCGCTGCGCGGGGGAGGGCCGAGCTCGCCCTCGAGGTACGCTCCCGGGAGCACCTCCGTCGATCCCACGCCCTCGAGCTGGCGCGCGGCGGCGTCGTCCTCCAAGAGCGCGCTGGGCGGCGGCGGCAGGCGGCTGGCCACCGCGGGCGGCAGGGCCGCCAGGGCCGCGGCGATGACCAACACCTCACCTCGCGGTGGAAGTGGCGGCTCTCGCTCGTCGTTGCCGCCGTCGGGTTGCAAGGCGCGCACGAGGGCGGCGCCGAGGGCGCCCGCGTCGTCGCCGAGCCGCAGGATCAGGGCATCGAGCACACGCACGCTGGTGTGGGTCTCGAGCCACACGAGACGCCGGGCCGTCTCGAGCTCCGTCTCGGGGGCGCTCGGAAAATCCCGCGCCGCCGCCAAGAGCACGAGATCGGCGACGAGCTCCCGCTGCTGCGGGGTCTGGGCGCCCTCCCGGAGGATGACGGCGGCGTTGCCGGCGGCGGTGATCGCGTCGGCGGGCTCGAGATCGAACTCCGCGGGGGACGGCTGGTCCGGGAAGTGCCGGTTCCCGAGATCGATCGCAGCGCCCGCGGCGCGCCAAGCCGCCTGGAGCAGGAGGTCCCGCCGCGGGTGCTGCTCCAGGTGCTCGAGGCGATCGGGTCGTGGGGATTCGGTCACGCTGACGGGAATGCTCGATGCCATACGACGGCCGCTCGCCACGCTCCGTTCAGGAGCTTGGGCGGTTCAGGGCGCTCGAAGGGGGCGGGCGCTCAGGCGAGCCCCGTCGCCCCGTGCCCGGGGGGCAGCGAGTGGAGCACTGGACCGGGGAGCTCGGCGGAGTCGTCGTCGAGCGCGACGTTGTTCCCGTCCACGCGGACGACGCGCGGGCGATGGTCCCGCGCCTCTTCGGGCGTCATCTCCGCGAAGGTGGCGAGGATCACGAGATCACCGGGCTGATTCAGGTGTGCCGCTGCGCCGTTGATGCACACGGCGCCCGAGCCTCGCGGACCCTCGAGCGCGTAGGTGCTCAGGCGCGTCCCGCGGGTCACGTTCCAGATGTGGACCTCCTCGTAGGGGAGGATTTGCGCACGATCCATCAGATCCCGATCGATGGTGACGCTGCCTTCGTAGTCGAGGTCGGCGTGGGTGACGGTGGCGCGGTGGATCTTCGACTTGAACAGGCGAAGTTTCATGGGTGCTGTCCTCTCAGCTCCACATGGCGGCCTCTCGGTGGAGGTCCCCCTGGGAGACTGTGCTGGTGGATCCCTTCGACCTGGGCCCCAGCGCTGGGGGCGATTGAGTTGCCGAGGACCTCGCCGCGGCGGTGCCCAACGGTGGTGACCCAGAAGGGACCCTCCGGGTGCCCGGACGATAGGGCAGGATTCGCATCGGGCCCATACATTTGTCACGAGCGGGGTGCTTATGCCCGCTCGATCGCGTGCCGCTGCTCTCCATGTCGGTCGCTCGGCACCCGCGCCGGGAACCTGAGTCCCATCCATCAACGTGATGCCGGCGCCTCGCGCCGTCAACGGAGTTCCGGGGAGGTACGCCGCCTCCTCGCTTCGGAGGGAACGGCCCGATTCATCGCGGGCCGTCGACGGGCACCGCACCCGTCGCAGGGAGGTACGTCCGCCTCCGAGGCCTCCGTCCGCCCTGCGCGGACGACTCGGCGTCGAACGACTCGGCGTCGAACTTGGCCCAGCCGCCTCAGCCCACGTAACCCATGGACAGTCGCGGGACGTCCCGCGCTCGGAGGTTCGCCCATGCTCCCGCCCCTCGACGCATCTCAGGTTCAGCTCCCTCGGAAACCCCAGCTCCTGAGCACCCTCCGGGGTCTGCTCCGCGACGTGCTCCGACTCCGTCGGGAGGGGGCGGCCTATGCTCGCCTCACGGCGGCCCAGGGATATGCGGACGGCTACATGCGGGCGCTCGTCGACGGCGGCGTGTCCACGGAACAGGAGCTCCTCGAGCTCGTCGGTGAGGTGCGCCGCGGCATCGATGGGCCCGCCGTGACGGCAGTGGCCGTCGACGCGGAACAGCCCGCCACCGCGGCGGCCTGAGCCCGCGACGGCGCCGCGGGCGGCTCTCCGCCGCGGGCGGCTCTCAGCCCTCCAAGGTGGCCAGAGCGCGCAGCTCGCTCAGGCGGGCGCCGAGCATGTCGCCGTGCACCTCCGCCAAGCGGGCGGTGCCGACGCCCTCGACGCAGAACGACGCCACCGTGGTGGCGTGCACCAGCGCCCGGCGCAGGGTCGCCGTGTCCGTCTGCCCCGCGCGCGCGACGTACCCGAGGAGCGCCCCCGCGAAGCTGTCTCCTGCGCCCGTGGGGTCCAGCTCGGTCTCCAGGGGGTAGGCGGGCACGAAGCAGATGCGGCCCTGGTCGAACAGCAGGGCCCCGTACTCACCGCGCTTCACCACGAGGCGCTTCGGGCCCATGGCCAGCACCTTCGCCGCGGCGCGGCGGATGTTGTGCTCTTCGGCGAGCTGGCGCAGCTCCTCGTCGTTGATGATCAGGCACTCGATGCGCTCGAGCACTCGGAGCAGGGTGGGGCGCTCGCCCTCGATCCAGAAGTTCATCGTGTCCGCCGCGACGAAGGCGGGCGCCTGCATCTGAGACAGGACCTCGAGCTGCAGGGCCGGGTGGATGTTGCCGAGGAGCACGAAGCGGGACTGACGGAACTTCTCCGGGATCTTTGGGGCGAAGTCGGCGAAGACGTTCAGCTGGGTGTCGAGGGTCTCGCGGCTGCCGAGGTTCGCCGCGTAGCGTCCCGCCCACTTGAAGGTGCGGCCCTCGACCACTTCCACGCCGTCGGTGTCCACCCCGCGGGCCTGCAGCCCCTCGAGCACCTTCGTGGGGAAGTCTCGGCCGACCACCCCGACCATCTGCGCGGGGGCGAAGAGGCTCGTGGCCATGGCGCTGAACACCGCGGAGCCTCCGACCACGTCCTTGAAGTTGCCGGAGGGGAGCTCGAGATCGTCGAGGGCCATCGAACCGACGATGAGCACGGGGGCGGGGCTGGGCTTGGACATGGTCTTCTCCAGGATCGGGTTCACGTGCCGCTCGATCGAGCGGGAGTGGGGTCGTTGACGTCGCCCCGGGGAGCGGGCACCTCACCGAGCAGCCACGAGAGCCGCTCGAGCGCCGCAGGGCTTCGTTGCTCCGGGGGCGTGAGGATCGCCGAGCGCAGCGCGGTCGCCGCGGGGCTGGTCGCCGGATCGGGCAGCTGCTCGCAGAGTCGGCGCACGGTCTCCCGCGCGAGGGCCGCGTTCTGACGGAGTACGGCGAGGATGGCCTCCACCGAGACGTCCTCCTCCGTCTCGTGCCAGCAGTCGTAGTCCGTGACGAAGGCGAGGGTGGCGTAAGGGAGCTCTGCTTCCCGCGCGAGCTTCGCCTCGGGCAGGGCCGTCATCCCGATGACGGACGCTCCCCAGCTCCTGTAGAGGTGGCTCTCGGCCCGCGTCGAGAACTGGGGCCCCTCGATGCAGACGTAGGTGCCGCCGCGATGGAGCCGCCCCCCGGACTGCTCCGTGGCAAGAGCGGCTGCCTCGGACAGGGCAGGGCAGACGGGATCGGCGAAGGACACGTGAGCCACGACGTCGGCATCGAAGAACGTCGCCGCGCGGCGCTTGGTGCAGTCGATGTATTGATCCACCACGACCACGTCGCCGGGGGCGATGTGCTCCTGCAACGAGCCGACCGCCGACACGCTCACGATCTGTTCGGCTCCGAGCATCTTCAGGGCGCACACGTTGGCCCGGTAGTTGATGGCGTGGGGCGCGAGGCGGTGCTGCCGACCATGGCGGGGCAGGAAGATCAGGCGGGTCTCTCCGAGCCAGGCCTCGACGAGGGCGTCGCTGGGGGAGCCGTAGGGGGTCTCCACCTGGAGCTCTCGCACCCGGCTCAACCCGGGGATCTCGTATACGCCGCTGCCTCCAACGACGCCAAGGGCTCGCATGGTCGGCGCCCTACCACGTGGGGGCGCGGGGAGGCAACGCAGGGCGCGACGGGTCGTCGGCCAGGACACCTCGGCCGGCCGACGCGCTGGGTTCGGGTGAGGGGTCTGCTCGGGCTCTGGGTGGGTGTCGGCTGACACCCCAGGAAATGGGGTGAGCGGTGGGCCGGGCCGTCCGTCAGAGGGCCGTTCGTCAGTGCGCGGTCCGGGTCAGGTCGCGCCCTTCGCTCAGCAGCTCCTCCGCCAGGCGCGCTGCCCGACGCCTGCGGCACTCCTCCGCACGGAAGATCGAGACGAGCTGCTCGGTCGCCTCGTCGATGTCGTCGTTGACGAGCACGTAGTCGAACATGCCGTAGTGGGCGATCTCCTGGCGGGCGACCCGAAAGCGCCGCTGCACCGTGTCTTCGTCCTCCGAGGCACGACCCCTGAGGCGCTCGAGCAGGGTCGCCATGTTCGGGGGCAAGATGAAGATCCCCACCGCGTCGGGCTCCGCGCATTTGATCTGGCGCGCGCCCTGGTGATCGATGTCGAAGATGATGCCGCGCAAGCCCTGGGCCGCCTCGAGCTCGCGACGGCTCGTGCCGTAGAGGTTGCCGTGCACCTCCGCCCACTCCAGGAACTCCCCGGCGGCGATCAGCTCCTCGAAGCGACGACGATCGACGAAGTGGTACTCACGGCCGTCCTCCTCCGCGGGCCGGGGGCGGCGCGTCGTGTGGGAGACGCTGAAGCGGATGGAGGGGATCGCCTGGCGCAGGCGCGAGGTCAGCGTCGTCTTCCCGGCGCCCGAGGGCGACGAGACGATGAGCGGCAGAGGGGGGCGCACGGCTCGGAAAATCGCGGGGTCAGTCGACATTCTGCACCTGTTCACGCATGCGCTCTACCTCTGCCTTGAGCTCGACCACCGTGCGGGTCACCGCCGCCGACTGGCACTTGGAGCCGATGGTGTTCACCTCCCGCCCCACTTCCTGGAGCAGGAAATCGAGCTTACGGCCCACGCTCTCGTCGGAGGCGAACACTGCCTCGAGCTGATCGAAGTGGCTCTGTAGTCGCACAAGCTCCTCGGTGATGTCGCTTTTGTCCGCCAAAATCGCAAGCTCCACCTCCAGCCGAGCCGGATCGAAGGTCGTATCGGTGCCCTGGAGGAGCCGCGCCAGCCGCTCGCGGAGCCGCGCGCGTTGGTGCTCCACGAGTCCATCGGCGTGCTCGAGGAGCTCCTGCCGGAGCCGCCGCGCGTTCCCAAGCCGGGTCAACAGCTCCCGGGTGAGGTTCTGGCCTTCCTGCCGGCGCATCTGCTCCAGCCGCTCGGCGGCGCGGGAGAACGCGTCCGTGAGGGCCGCGCGCACCACCTCGGTGTCCAAGGTCGCAGGCTCGACGACGTGGGGGAGGGCCAGCAACGCCGTGAACGGGAGCTCGGCCCCCGGCGCGAGCTCGTCGCGGAGTTCCGTGAGGGATCGGTGGAGGGTGCGGAGCCGCTCCGCGCACAGCCGCGGCGCCGTGGCGGCGGCCCCGGTGACGCGGACGCTCAGCTCGTAGCGGCCTCGACCGAGGCGCCCGCGGGCGAGCTGCTCCATGAAGAAGGTCTGCTCCGCGAGCTCCGCAGGCAGCCGCACGCGTACGTCCTGATACCGGTGGTTCAGGGCTCGCAGTTCCAGGCTGAGCTGCCCGCCGTCCAGCGGGACCTCGCTCACCCCGAAGCCAGTCATGCTCCTCATGGCACGTTTGGCGCTCCCGCGGGGCTGCCCGTGGGACGGGTCAGAGCCCTTTGCGCCGCTTGATGTCTTCCTTCACGCGACGGTACTCGACCTCCCACAAGCTCGTGCCTTCCTGCACGTGCTTGAGCTGAGCCCGCACGGCCTGATCGAGATCGTCGCCCAGCTCGACCTGCTTGCGGAGGGGGCCCCGGAGCTTGCGGCGCAGCTCGTGGTCCGGGGCGTAGATTTCGTCGACGTGGCTCGATTGCATCAGCATTTCGAGCATCTGATCGAGCAGATAGTCGATGGCGCCTTCCCCGAGCTTGATGTGACGTTGCTCGGCGAACAGCTCGCGGGTCCTCCGGTACTCGGACTGGGGGAGACCCCGGGCGGCAATCATGTCGCGGGCCTTCTCGCTGACCTCTTGCTCGTCGCGGATGTATTGGCTCAGGACGGCTTCCAGATCCGCCTGCACTTCTGCAGGCGCCTCCGCTTCGATGTCGCCCGCTTCCATGAGGGAGCGAACCATTTCGGCCGCCATCTGGGGGACCTTGGCGCTGTGCAGACGCATAGGCCGCTTCCTTACCAGATTTCGGTTCCCCTCGACCCCACAAACGCGCGCAGTGGGCGGGAAAGTGTGTCCCTCCCCGGTCGGTGGCGCCGGGGCTCTCCGCGGGCGGGTGTCCTGGTGCGCCGAGCACCCGGTCGCCGAGCACCCGGTCGCCGAGCACCCGGTCGCCGAGCACCCGGTCGCCGAGCACCCCGTGCGCCCAGCACGGGCCGTGGTGCCTCGCTCGAGTCGACCACGTCGGAGGCCCATCCGAGGGCCGTAGGCCTCCGTGCACTCCGTCCAGCGTGCTGGACTTCGTGCACCTCGGTTCCATGGGGGCTGCGCTCCGGTGCTCGCGAAAGCCTCGCCGCTGGCTATCAGGGGAGCGGCCGAGCTTGACGGGCGGCGCCCGCGCCTGACGTATTATCGGGGATGGGGG
>Ga0207873_1000372_pt1 | contig 49761 bp, 46 predicted proteins | sample BGWIniCompost_FD_187373 | JGI IMG/M metagenome (GOLD analysis project Ga0207873, IMG submission 187373) | Cellulose adapted compost microbial communities from Newby Island Compost Facility, Milpitas, CA, USA - BGW Initial Compost (SPAdes)... ...
CGGCCACATCGGCGACCGCGGTGGCCATCGGGACCTGGATGCCCAGCACATTGCGCGTGGTGTGCGCGGCACCGCCGCCGAAGCCGACCAGGACACCGGCGGCACCGGTGCGCATCAGGTGCAGGGCCGCCGTGTAGGTGGCGCAGCCGCCGACGATCACCGGGACGTCGAGCTCGTAGATGAACTGCTTCAGGTTCAGCGGCTCGTGCGAGCTGGAGACGTGCTCCGCGGACACCGTGGTGCCGCGGATGACGAAGATGTCCACACCCGCGTCCACCACGGCCTTGGAGAACTGGGCGGTGCGCTGCGGGGAGAGCGCGGCGGCGGTGACCACGCCCGAGTCGCGCACCTGCTTGATGCGCTGCCCGATCAGCTCCTCCTTGATCGGCGCGGCGTAGATCTCCTGCAGGCGGCGGGTGGCGGAGTCGGCCGGCAGCTCGGCGATCTCGTCGAGCAGCGGCTGCGGGTCCTCGTAGCGGGTCCACAGACCCTCGAGGTTCAGCACGCCGAGGCCGCCGAGCTCGCCGATGCGGATGGCGGTGTCCGGCGAGACCACGGAGTCCATGGGGGCGGCCAGGAAGGGCAGCTCGAAGCGGTAGGCGTCGATCTGCCAGGCGATCGAGACCTCCTTCGGGTCCCGCGTACGGCGGCTGGGGACGACGGCGATGTCGTCGAAGGCGTACGCCCTGCGGCCGCGCTTGCCGCGCCCGATCTCGATCTCAGTCACGTCTGTGGCCTTTCCCTGATGCGTTGCAGCGTCTTCCAGTATCGCCGACGCATACGACAGGGGCGGCCCCGGTGCTCCCGGGTGCCCGCCCCTGCTCAGCGCCGCCCGGCCGCGCCGGGCTGCCGCGCTTCACGATGTCACCGGCCGGCGCCGCACGGCGGCGTCGCACGGTTTCCCGCCGTCCCACGCCGCACAGCGTCCCGCCGTCCCACGCCGCACAGCTCCTGGCCGTCCCGCGCCGCGCGGCTTCCGTCGGCCGTGCCTCACCCGCGCACGCCGGCCGCCGGCCGGCCGACCGCGCGGGCGGGGCTCACTTGCTGCTGTAGTTCGGCGCCTCGACCGTCATCTGGATGTCGTGCGGGTGGCTCTCCTTGAGTCCCGCCGAGGTGATCCGGACGAAGCGGCCCTTGGTCTGCATCTCGCCGATGGTGGCGGCGCCCACGTAGCCCATGGTCTGGCGGAGGCCGCCGACCAGCTGGTGCAGCACATTGGCCAGCGGGCCGCGGTAGGGCACCTGGCCCTCGACGCCCTCGGGCACCAGCTTGTCGTCGGAGGAGACCTCTGCCTGGAAGTAGCGGTCCTTCGAGTACGACCTGCCCTGACCGCGCGACTGCATGGCACCGAGCGAGCCCATGCCGCGGTACGACTTGTACTGCTTGCCGTTGATGAACAGCAGCTCGCCGGGGGACTCCTCGCAGCCCGCGAGCAGGCTGCCCAGCATCACCGTGTCGGCACCGGCGGCGAGCGCCTTGCCGATGTCGCCGGAGTACTGCAGACCGCCGTCGCCGATCAGCGGGATGCCCGCCGGGCCCGCGGCGAGGGAGGCCTCGTAGATCGCGGTGACCTGCGGGACACCGATGCCCGCCACCACGCGCGTGGTGCAGATGGAGCCGGGGCCCACACCCACCTTGATGCCGTCCACACCGGCGTCGATCAGCGCCTGCGCGCCCTCGCGGGTGGCGACGTTGCCGCCGATCACATCGACCGGAACCGCCGACTTGATCTTCGACATCCAGCTGAGCGCGTTGCTGTTGTGGCCGTGCGAGGTGTCCACCACCAGGAAGTCCACGCCGGCCTCGGTGAGCGCCTGGGCGCGCTCCAGCGCCTCGGGGCTCGCGCCCACGGCGGCGCCGACCAGCAGCCGGCCCTCGGCGTCCTTGGAGGCGTTCGGATACTTCTCGGCCTTGACGAAGTCCTTGACCGTGATCAGGCCCTTGAGGATGCCCTCGTCGTCGACGAGCGGGAGCTTCTCGATCTTGTGGCGGCGCAGCAGCTCCATGGCGTCCACACCGGAGATGCCGACCTTGCCGGTGACCAGCGGCATCGGGGTCATGACCTCGCGCACCTGACGGCTGCGGTCGGTCTCGAAGGCCATGTCGCGGTTGGTCACGATGCCGAGCAGCTTGCCCGCCGGGTCGGTGACCGGGACACCGCTGATGCGGAACTTGGCGCACAGCGCGTCGGCCTCGGCGAGCGTGGCCTCCGGGTGCACCGTGATGGGGTCGGTGACCATGCCGGACTCGGACCGCTTCACCAGGTCGACCTGGTTGACCTGGTCCTCGATGGACAGGTTGCGGTGCAGAACGCCGACGCCGCCCAGACGGGCCATCGCGATCGCCATGCGCGCCTCGGTGACCTTGTCCATGGCGGCGGACAGAAGCGGGATGTTCACCCGGACATTGCGGGAGATTCGGGACGAGGTGTCGACCGCGTTGGGGAGCACCTCGGATGCGCCCGGCAGCAGCAGCACGTCGTCGTAGGTCAGCCCGAGAGTCGCGAATTTTTCGGGCACGCCGTCGACGTTGGCAGTCATGACACCTTCCCCAAATGGCCTTGATCGGTGCGGATGTCCATGCTAACGGGAAGCGGAGGTGTCTCATTCCACGGTTCGGCACGGCTCCGGCCTTCGTACGTTCCTACGGAACCGTCATACGGAAACGCCCGCCCGCCGTTTCACTCGCCAAGCCGTGGTCCGGCGGCGGTGGTTACTGCTCCGCCAGCGCGCGCAGCCGGCTCAGCGCCCTGTGCTGCGCCACCCGGACCGCGCCGGGTGACATTCCCAACATCTGTCCAGTCTCCTCCGCCGTGAGACCGACCGCGATGCGCAGCAGCAGCAGCTCGCGCTGGTTCTCGGGCAGGTTGGCGAGGAGTTTCTTGGCCCACTCGGCGTCACTGCTGAGCAGCGCACGCTCCTCGGGGCCGAGGGAGTCGTCGGGGCGTTCGGGCATCTCGTCCGAGGGCACGGCGGTGGAGCCGGGGTGGCGCATCGCGGCACGCTGCAGGTCGGCGACCTTGTGGGCGGCGATGGCGAAGACGAACGCCTCGAAGGGGCGCCCGGTGTCCCGGTAGCGGGGCAGCGCGAGCAGCACCGCGACACAGACTTCCTGGGCGAGGTCCTCGACGAAGTGACGGGCGTCCCCGGGCAGCCGGGACAGCCGGGTGCGGCAGTAGCGCAGGGCCAGCGGGTGGACGTGGGCGAGCAGATCGTGCGTGGCCTGCTCATCGCCCTCGACGGCGCGATGGACGAGTGCACCGATCGCCCCCTGGGCAGTGCCCGCCTCGTCCTCGCGCATCGGTCCATGGTGCCTTGCGGACGCAGAGTCCGTGACACCACGTCCCTCGTTGTGCACCGAAGCGTTATGAGCAGGTGCGCCGGAACTCATCCCCTGCGCCCTCCCCTTCCGCTCGACCGACTCGTCCCCGAGGAACTCCACACCTCAAGGATGCGTCATCCGCGGCGAAACGAGCAGCGGGCATCCGGCGATCGCCGCCGATGCCCTGGTGGGCGCGAGATGCGGCGCCTTCGGCACGGTGTGCAAAGCGCCGTCGCCTCGCGTGAGCCGCGCGGGAGGCGCACTGGGTGCACGACGCGTGCGCATCACCTGGCGTGCACGAGATGCACGGCGCGTACCGGTCCCTCGCCTCGTGCGGCGAGGACGGCGGGTCGGGCTCGCGTGCCGGACACGGCGGGCCGGGCGCGAACGACCGGGACGATCCGCACCGTGGACACGGCGGGGCCGCCCTCAGCGGCACGCGCCGCAGGCACCGATCGCGCCGCGCGCAAGGCCGGTACACGCACGGCCCGTACGGGACGATCCTCGCGTACGGCATGCCCCTCGCCAAGAGCACGTACCTCGTGTACGGCACCGCCCTCGCCAAGAGCGCGCACCTCGCGTACGGCACGCACCCGGCGACCGGCAGGAAGCCGGCGAACCGCGTGCACCCGGCGGCCGGCATGGACCCCGGGAACAGCCCGCGCGCCCCTCGCCGGAGCGGCAGTCGCTCCCCTCGCACGAGACAGCGACCGCACCCGTCCGACCCGGTGGCAGCCGCCGGCGCCGCGCATGCGAAGAACCCGGGCGGGGGCATCCACATGCCCCCGCTCGCCGGTAGCCGTCTCATTCGCAGCCGCTCCACGGGCCGCGCCGCAGCCGGTCCGATCCGGGGGACAGGTCCTAGCGCACCAGGCCCCACCGGAATCCGAGCGCCACGGCGTGCGCCCGGTCGGACGCGCCCAGCTTCTTGAACAGCCGCCGGGCGTGCGTCTTGACCGTGTCCTCGGAGAGGAACAGCTCGCGGCCGATCTCCGCGTTGGAGCGGCCGTGGCTCATCCCCTCCAGGACCTGGATCTCGCGCGCGGTGAGCGTCGGCGCGGCGCCCATCTCGGCGGAGCGCAGCCGGCGCGGGGCGAGCCGCCAGGTCGGGTCGGCGAGGGCCTGCGTGACCGTGGCGCGCAGCTCGGCACGGGAGGCGTCCTTGTGCAGATAGCCACGGGCGCCGGCGGCCACGGCGAGAGCGACACCGTCGAGGTCCTCGGCGACGGTGAGCATGATGATGCGCGCGCCGGGGTCGGCGGACAGCAGTCGCCGGACGGTCTCGACGCCGCCCAGGCCGGGCATGCGTACATCCATCAGAATCAGATCCGAGCGGTCGGCGCCCCAGCGGCGGAGGACTTCCTCGCCGTTGGCCGCCGTCGTCACGCGCTCGACGCCGGGCACGGTCGCGACCGCGCGGCGGAGCGCCTCTCGGGCAAGCGGGGAGTCGTCGCAGACGAGGACGGAAGTCATGGCCGCCCTCCGCAGCTGATGCGCGTCACCTTGAGCCTCCAGGCTGGTACGAAATCGTCACCTGTGCGGTCGACCGTCTCGGACGCCCGCCCGAGCGCTTGTTCTTTCAACCGCCTCGCACTCTCAACGACGGTCACTCGAAAGAGTTACGGGGCCGTCTGCCATCTTCGGCACTCTACGTGAGGGGGCGGACACGATGGAGATACGCGCGGGAGACCCTCAAGCTTTCATCACAACCCATGCCCCATTCAGACCCTTTTCTTCCCGTTTCCAGGTGTCTGGAGCTAGATTCGCAATGAGTCATATTTTCATCTCCTTGGATCGTAGTTGTACGGTCGTGGACACCGGATCCGCCCAGAACGGCTACAAGGGGTCACGCAATGGCAGATTTCTCCCGCCTTCCCGGACCGAACGCGGACCTGTGGGACTGGCAGCTCCTGGCTGCGTGCCGCGGGGTGGACAGCTCGCTCTTCTTCCACCCGGAGGGCGAACGGGGTGCGGCACGCAGCGCTCGTGAGAACTCGGCCAAAGAGGTCTGCATGCGGTGCCCGGTGCGCGCCGAGTGCGCCGCACACGCGCTGGCGGTGCGCGAACCGTACGGCGTCTGGGGCGGCCTGACCGAGGACGAGCGCGAAGAGCTGATGGGCCGGGCGCGCAACCGGCTGGTGTCGGCCTCGGCATCGACGGCCGGCGGGCACACCGCCTCGAAGTCCTGAAGGAACGTTTCTGCAGTCCGGGCACACCACGTGCCCTTGTTTTTTCGGTGGAGGTGACCACCAGGCGCAGCGCCACGGGCCCCGGAGACCCCCGTGCCCCTCGCTCCGCGCGGCCGCCGGACCGGGCCCCGCCGGACTGCCCGGGCCGCCGAGCGGCGCCGAACCCCTTGCTACCGCGCGGCCGCCCGAGCCAGCTGATCCAGCGTGGCCCTGACCGCCGGCACCTGGGCGAGGTCCGGCAGGGTCAGCGCGACGATCTCCCGCCGCACGGCGGGCTCCAGGGAAACCGTGCGGACCCCCCTGGGCCGCACCGACTCCACCGCGAGCTGCGGCAGCACCGCGACCCCGAGCCCCGCGCCGACCAGCCCGGCGACCGCCGGATAGTCGTCGGTCGCGAAGTCGATCCGCGGCGTGAAGCCGGCCGCCTCGCACACCTCGACCAGCTGGCCGCGGCAGCGCGGGCAGCCCGCGATCCACGGCTCCTCGGCGAGCTCCCCTATGGCGAGGGACGCCGCACGTGCCAGCCGGTGCCGTTCCGGCAGCAGACCGACGAGCCGGTCGGCGAGCAGCGGGCGCACCACCAGGTCGTCCCACTCCTCCGCCCCCGCCGACCCCTCGTAGCGGAAGGCGAGCGCCACGTCGCAGTCGCCCTCGCGCAGCATCTCCACGGAACGGGGCGGCTCGGCCTCCTCCAGGGAGACCCGCGTGCCGGGGTGCGCGTCGCGCAGTGCGGCGAGCGCCGTCGGTACGAGCGTGGAGCTGCCGCTGGGGAAGGAGACCAGCCGGACCCGGCCCGCCCGGAGCCCGGCGATGGCCGCCACCTCCTCCTCGGCTGCCGTGAGCCCGGCGAGAATGCCCGCGGCGTGCCGCACCAGCGCCTCACCGGCCTGGGTCAGCCGCATCTCGCGGCCGGTGCGGACGAGCAGCGGGGTGCCGAGGGACGCCTCGAGCGCCTTCATCTGCTGGCTGACGGCGGGCTGGGTGCAGCCCAGCTCACGGGCCGCGGCGGAGAAGGAACCGGTGGCGGCCACGGCGCGCAGCACACGGAGATGACGGGCTTCGATCACCCTTGAAGGATAAGCGCTGCTTTGATGCGGTGCCGGATAATGCGTCGACGCTTTGGCATCGTGCGGCCTACCGTGCGGGCCATGAAGCTTCTGTCTGTGAATCTCGGGCGCCCGAAGGCCGTGCCGTACACCGACCAGCCCGAAGGGCTGTCCGGCATCGACAAGCGGCCGGTGGAAGGACCGGTGCGGGTGTCGGCGCCGGGGCCGAAGGGAGTCGGCGGCAGCGGTCTGGCCGGGGACGCGGTGTGCGAGCGGCGGTACCACGGCGGCGACGACCAGGCCGTCTACGCCGTGGCCCGAGAGGACCTGGACGCCTGGGAGCGGGAGCTGGGCCGCCCGCTGGCGAACGGCGCGTTCGGCGAGAACCTCACCACGGAGGGGATCGACGTCTCCGGCTCCCTGATCGGTGAGCGCTGGGGCATCGGCGAAGAGGTCGTCCTCGAGGTCACCAGCGGCCGTATCCCCTGCCGCACCTTCCAGGGCCACATGGGTGAGCGGGGGTGGGTGAAGCGCTTCACCCGGCGGGGCGCACCGGGTGCGTATCTGCGGGTGATCAAGCCCGGTGAGATACGCGCGGGCGACCCGGTGCGGATCGTGCACCGCCCCGGTCACGACGTGACGGTCGCGCTGCAGTTCCAGGCGGTGACGACGGAGCGGACGCTGCTGCCGCGCCTGCTCGCGGCGGGCGAGGCGCTGCATCCGGAGGCGCTGGCGGAGGCGCGGCAGTGGACGGAGAAGTACGGGGCCTCGGCGGCCGATTGACACCCTTCAACGCCACACAACGCCTCGCGACGCCACCCGGCGCGTCACCCGGCGCCACCCGGCGTCACCCCGACGCTGCCTGACGAGGTGTCGCTTTCGTGCCCAGGGGCCGGGCGCCGGTCGGCGTGCCCTCCTCAGGGCGCGCCGGCCGGTGTGCCGGTGAGCCCTTCCTCAGGCGGCCCGGTAGCGCGTGGCCAGCTCGGTGCTCTGGGCCCCGAATGCGGCGAGGTCCGCCTGGAACACCGCGTCGAGCAGGCCGGCGTCCTCGACGCCCGGGGCGCAGACGGTCTCGCCCAGCTCCAGGCCCCGCAGGCTCGCGGTGACGACGTCCTCGGCCGTCATACGGGGCACCCCGCTCAGATCGAGACCCTGGCGCTCGTGGAACTCGGTGGCCACCACCCCCGGGCACACCACCTGCACGGCGATCCCGGTGCCCTCCAACTCCGCGGCGAGGGTCTGGGACATCGTCACCAGGTACGCCAGGCTGCCGCCGTAGACGACGCGGCGCGGCATCTGGGAGTGCGGTGCGGGGCCGCTGAAGGCGATCATGCCCGCCACGTTGACGACCGTGCCGCCGCCGCGTTCCTGCATGCCGGGAAGCACGGCGCGGGTCAGCAGCGTCGGGGCGAGGACCTTGACGTTGACGATCTCCGTGGCCTTCTCCGCGGGGAGCTCGGCGAGCGGCATGTAGTGGGCGACTCCGGCGTTGTTCACCAGCAGGTCCACCGGCTCGGCCGCGAGGAGGGCGGCGACCGTGTCGATCCCGGCCGGGGTGGCGAGGTCGGCCGCCACGGTCCTGACCTCGGTCCCGGGGTGCGAGGCGGCGAACTCCTCCAGTCGGTCCTTGCGCCGCCCCACGAGCACCAGGTCGTGGCCGTCCGCGGCCAGCCGCTCGGCGTAGGCCCTCCCGATTCCGGAGGTGGCGCCGGTGACGAGTGCGAGCTTGCTCATGGTGCTTCCTTTCCGGTCCCTTTCCGGGTCCTTGCCGGGCCGGGTGTGTGTCGCGCGTGCTCATGGCGTACCTACCACCGCAAGCCTGCGCGTCGGCCGCACCGTCAGCCAGATGCCGCGTTTTCCTGGGAACGGCGGTACCAGGCAGGCCGGATGCCGGCCGGGCACACTGAGGGCATGGCGACGACGGAGTTCGGGCAGGCGGTGCGCCGCTGGCGGGACCGGGTCTCCCCGGAGGCCGCTGGACTGCCCGGCGGCGGGCGGCGGCGGGCACCGGGCCTGCGCCGCGAGGAGCTGTCCCAGCTGTCCGGGATCTCGGTGGACTACATCACCCGCCTCGAGCAGGGGCGTGCCACCCGTCCGTCCGAGCAGGTCGTCGAGGCCCTGGCCAGGGCGCTGCGGCTGTCCGGCCAGGAGCGCGCGCACCTCTTCCGGCTGGCCGGGGTCCAGCCGCCGGGCCCCGAGTGCGTGCCCACCCATCTCACGCCGAGCGTGCAGCGCGTCCTCGACCGGCTGACCGGGACTCCCGTGGCCGTCTACGACGCCACCTGGACGCTGCTCACGGCGAATCCGCCCTACGACGCCCTCATGGGCGACACCTCCCGGTGGCGCGGCCGCGAGCGCAACGGGGTGTGGCGGACGTTCCTCGGGCTGAGCGACCGGGTGCGGCAGGACGCGCGGTCACGGCGTGCCCTCGAGCGGGCGCTCGTCGCCGACCTGCGCGCGGCCACCGCCCGCTACCCGGCCGACCAGCGGCTCCGGCGGCTGATCGCCGATCTGCGCACGCACAGCGAGCGGTTCGCCGAGCTGTGGGACACGGGTATCACCGGGCGGCATGAGTCGGCCCGCAAGACGATCGACCACCCGCAGGCTGGTGCGGTCACGCTCGACTGCGACATCCTCACGCTGGAGGGCAGCGACCTCCACATCATGGTCTACACGGCGGAACCCGGCAGCGAGGACGCCGAGCGCCTGGCGCTGATCACCGCCCTCGGGCTCCAGACCTTCGTCGCCTGACGCGGGGCGGGCCGGGGCGGGCCCGGACGAACCGGATGAGCCTGGCAGGCAGGGACGGGTCTGGCAGGCAGGCGGGCACGTGGGGCGCGGCGACGCGGGGCGCGAGGGCGCGGGGACGCGGGGCGCGACGGCGCGGGGACGGGAACGCGGGTGCGCGCGGCGCGGGGGCGCGGAACGAGGCGCGCGCCGGACCGGACAACTCGGGCGCCCCGGAGGCTCCTCAGGGGAAACCCCGGCTCCCCGCCCGTGCCGGTTCAGGGGCTGATCGGGGACGATCCCCGATGTCCGGCGGGTCTTGATCCACGACGCTCGAAGCATGACTCGCCGTACGTCCCACGACACCGCGACGGGCTGGGGGAACCCGCCCGTCGCGGCCCCTCGCCCCTTCCGCTGGAAGCGCCTCGTCCTGCTGCTGGTCGCACTGGTGATCGTGGCGGCCGTGGCCCTCGGTGGGCTGCTGTACTGGCTGTGGGACAGCTCCAAGGTGAGCACGGTGGGCAAGGCGCCGTTCGACAACGCGCTGGCCATACCGCCCCTGGCCGAGCCGACCGTGGAGAAGGACGGCACCCGCGTCTTCGACCTGCGGATGCAGGCCGGCGAGACGGAGTTCCGGGACGGGGTGAGAACCCCGACCTGGGGCTTCAACGGCTCCTACCTCGGGCCGACGCTGCGGGCGAAGCGCGGCGAGAAGGTCCGGGTGCGGGTCAGCAACACCCTCGGCGAGCCGTCCACCGTGCACTGGCACGGCATGCACCTGCCGGCCCGCATGGACGGTGGCCCGCACCAGATGGTCGCCCCCGGAGCCACCTGGACCCCGCACTGGAAGATCGACCAACCGGCGGCGACCCTCTGGTACCACCCGCATCCGCACGGCCGGACCGAGCACCATGTACGACGCGGTCTGGCGGGCCTGTTCCTCCTGGACGACGACACCTCCGGGCGGCTGCCGCTGCCCAAGCGCTACGGCGTGGACGATCTGCCGGTCGTCGTGCAGGACGTCCGCTTCGACGGATCCCGGCTGGCCGGCGACCGGGGCCTGTTGCAGAACGTCGGCTTCCTCGGTGACCGGACCATGGTCAACGGCACCCTGCGCCCGTTCCGTGAGGTCCGGGACGAGCTGATACGGCTGCGGTTGCTCAACGCCTCCACCGCCCGCACCTACGCCTTCGGCTTCGCCGACGACCGCGAGTTCGCGCTGATCGGCTCGGACGGCGGTCTGCTGCAGCGGCCCGTGCGCAGGGACTGCGTCCAGCTGTCGCCGGGTGAACGCGCCGAGATCGTCGTACGGATGGAGCCGGGTGAGCGGGTGATGCTGCGCAGCTTCCCGCAGCGCAATTACGGGGACGAGTGGCAGCGCCGGTTCAACGGCGGTGACGACAGCTTCGACGTCCTTGAGCTGCGGGCGGCCGAGCGGCTGCGTCCCTCCCCGGAGCTGCCCGGCACTCTGGTCGCCGCTCCCGAACTGCCCGATGGTGAACGGGCCGTCAAGGCCCGGCACTTCGACCTCGAGCGGTCCGGGATCAACGGCCGGGCGATGGACATGGGACGCATCGACGAGACGGTGACGCGCGGCACGACGGAGGTCTGGACGATACGCAACACCAACGGCATGCCCCACAACTTCCATGTGCACGACGTTCAGTTCCGCGTGATGGAGGTGAACGGCAAGACGCCGCCGCCCGAGTTGCGCGGGCGCAAGGACACGGTGTTCGTGCCGCACGGTGTCACGATGAAGCTGGCGCTGCGCTTCACGGGGCCGGCCGATCCGGACGTCCCGTACATGTACCACTGCCATCTGCTGTACCACGAGGACGAGGGCATGATGGGCCAGTTCGTGGTGGTCGAGAAGGGCCAGCCGGCCGGAAGCCCGCCGGATCACTCCGGCCACGGCAGCCACGCGGGACGTGGGGGTGATGGCGCATAGGCCACCCCCGGCGCGGCAGGCGCACGGGAGTGCGGCGGGCTGAACCGGCCGGGCTCCCGCACACCCCCGGCACTGGCAGCGATGCGAGCGGACCGCTCCGCTCCGGCTCACTACCCTTGGGCCATGACAACGGCTCTGATTACGGGATCGACATCGGGTATCGGTGCCGCGTTCGCGCGGCGGCTGGCGGCGGACGGACACGACCTGGTGCTGGTGGCCCGCGACACGGGCCGGCTGCGGGAGCAGGCGACCGAGCTGCACGACCGGCACGGCATCGAGGCGGAGGTGCTCACCGCCGACCTCGCCGAGGACGCCGGCATCGAAGCGGTGGCCGGACGGCTGCGTGACCGCAAGAACCCCGTCGATCTGCTGATCAACAACGCGGGGTTCGGCAACAAGGGGCGCTTTCTGGACGTGCCCATGGCCGACGAGCTGCGGATGCTCAAGGTGCACTGCGAGGCGGTGCTGCGGCTGACGTCCGCCGCCGCGGAGACCATGCGGGAGCGTGGCCGGGGCGGTGTGGTGAACGTGGCCTCGGTCGCGGCGTTCGTCCCGCGCGGGACCTACGGGGCGTCCAAGGCGTGGGTCGTGCAGTTCACGCAGGGCGCGGCGAAGGACCTGGCGAACAGCGGCGTGCGGCTGATGGCACTGTGCCCCGGCTTCGTGCGCACCGAGTTCCACGACCGGGCCGGGATGGGCACGGACAACATCCCGAAGTGGATGTGGCTGGACGCGGACAAGGTCGCGACGACAGCCCTGGCCGATCTGGCCCGCGGCAAGACCGTGTCCATCCCGGACCCGCGCTACAAGACCCTGATGGGCGCGGCGAAGCTGGTGCCGCGGGGCATGCTGGGCACCCTCACGTCCCGGACCGGCCGGAAATACGGCCCCCAGTAGCGGGCGCGGCGTCCTGCGGTCGGTCTCTGCGGAACGGACAGGGGACTGCACGTGCTGCAGGTACTGCAGGTACTGCAGGTACTGCACCGCAGGACGAGGGCCTGCCCATGCGGGTCCGCCCTCTGAACTGCGTTCGCATGCGGCCCCGGGCACGCGCGAGGGCCCGGTCAGCCACGTCCGGCTCGTCGGGACCGCCCCTGGTCTTGCGCACCGTGCAGGCCCACCACGAGCGGCTCGCCGAGCTGTGCCGGGGCGCCGCCCCGGCCCTAACCCTGGTTCATCCACTGCACACCCGCGACGATGCCCAGCAGCAGCGATGGGCCGATGCACCACCACGGAATGATCCGGCGGACCGATGGGATGAGCCACAGTGCCGTCACGGCAGCGGTGACAGCGATGGTGACCACACAGGACAGGACGATTGCGGCGTAGGCCTCGTCGTCCCAGGGGCCGGACGGACGGATGGTCAGCGCTGCCCAGCAGAAGAACGCAGCGACAAGCGTCAGCAGCAGGATCGGGACTGCGAGGACCGCACGCAGGCAGCCCGTGTCGTTGTCCACGGACGAAGGGTCTGACATTACGGGAGTGCGTTCCTTGGTCGTACCTGGGAGGAGAGCAGCCTGCCACAAGTGCCCTGCGGGGCAGCTCGTGCGGTCCGTACGGGAGCACGAGCGGCCCCCAGGCCACGCCCCGGCCCGCTTCCTCGGCTGGAGAGGGCCGGCCCGACCCGGCCGGGTGCCTTTCTGACTGCTCTCTGACCGGGAGGTCGGTGCAGTGGGCAGCGATCGCCGCCACAGGCTCCGGCCAGGCGCAGCGGTGGCCCGTCCGCCGCAGGGCTCACGCGAGCTGTGGGTGTGGCGGCCCGGTGGGAGGATGGTGCTGACACATCCGGATCCCAGGGGGGCCGGAGAGGTGGGCACCATGACCTTCGTACAGCTCATCGACTGCAGGACGAACCTGCTGGAGGAGATGGACCGGCTCCTGGACGAGTGGGTCGAGCAGACCAGGGGCAAGCGGACGGCGACGCACGCGATGGTCGGCAAGGACCACTCGGACGCGACGCATGTCGTGGAGATCGTGGAGTTCCCGTCGTACGAGGAGGCGATGCGCAATTCCGGGCTGCCGGAGACGGACCGGATCTTCCAGGAGATGGTGGCGCTCTGCGAGGAGACGCCGACCTTCACCGACCTCGACGTGGTGCGGGACGCTCGGCTGAACGCGGACGCGGCGCGGCGGTTCTTCGAGGTGCTGCAGAGCGAGGACGATCTGTCGCCGATGGCGGGCCTGGTCGCGGAGCACTACCACGACCATGATCCCGCCAATGAGCAGGACATCGTCGGTCTGGACCACTTCCGGCGGGAGATGGACGTCTGGCGCAACGGCTTCGACCTCACGATGCGCCTCGAGGACCAGATCGCCGAGGGCGACCGCGTCTGCACGCGCTGGTCCTGGGAGGGCACGCACAAGGGCGAGTTCCTCGGCATCCCGCCCACCGGCAAGAAGGTCTCCATGACCGGCACGACCATCTTCCGCTTCGACAGCCACGGCAAGATCGCCGAGGGCTGGTGGCAGTACGACCGCCTGGGCCTGATGGCCCGGCTGGGAGCCCTGGAACCAACGGAGTTGTAGAGAAGCCGGGAGGAGCCGGCCGTCGCGGGCGAACGGGGCTCAGCTCATCGAGTCCCGCTCCCGCACGGGGTGCCGTTCCGCCGCCCTCAGCGATCGCGCCGGATCAGCGAGGCGTACTCCCCGAACTCCGGGACAGGTTCCCAGTTCTTGGAAACGTCAATGCCGTACCGGCTCTCGGTGGTCCCCACCCCGCCCTCCTCGACCGTACGCTGAATGACGCCATCGGTCGTCATGCGGTAGGTCTCCATGCTTTCCACGTCTGCGTATCCGCCGCGCTCCTGCGATGCCCCGTAACGGTACAACCTCGCCGTTTTCAGAAAGAGCGAACCGTCGATCAGAGTGAACTGGTAGTTGAGCTCGTCGCGAGCGTACTCATCCATGAAGACGACCGAGGCGTAGCCGGTCTCCAGCCGCAGTTCCACACGGAGTTCCGGCGCCGAGCCGCCCTCGGAGGCGGGTACGGCGGTGTAGAGTTCACCGGATTCGTGTCGGGCTCTTGCCTGTTCCGGCGTGAGCGGCCTCATGGGGGCTTCCGTCAGACGGTTCCACTGCTCGCAGTAGGTCCACTTCATGAGCGATTTCAACCCGTGCCTTTCGGTAGCCGGTAGACAAAACCCTGCACATCTCTGATCATTACGCCACGGTCCGCCGCTTCCCTGAGGGCCCATTCTGGCACAGGCCGGGACTGGACAGGGACTTCCAACACAAATCTCCCCGTCAAGGGTTCCCCGATTAACTCAGGGTAATTCGCGCGCGCCTTCGGAGTGCCTGGAACAATCGTCCCTGGGCTATACTTCTGGCTCATCTCATTCAGATAGTTCTTGAACGTGGAACGTTCGATCTTGGCTATCTGCGTGAACTTGCGCGAAACAATTTCTCGTCCGGGTAAATACGAGTCGAGCCACTTTCCATTCTCCAGGTAGACCTCGTTGGCAGGGTACCGGTGCCAGTTTTCCCTGTTGAATTGCCGGCCCCTGTTCCACTGCTCTCGTAGCCACGGTGGAAGGCCGCTGCGAGGGCCACCGCCGGATCCCCCCGTCCCGCCCGCCCCCGCCCCGCCCGCGCCGACTGCGAGCAGCGCGACCCCCGCGATCCCGAGGGCCCTCGCGTTCAGGGCGGCTGGGGCTGTGACCGCGCCGACCGCACCGCCTCCGGCCAGGGCGAAACCGGTGGGCGGGAACAGGGCCAGCAGGGAGAGCAGGAGAAGAGCGAAGCCGAGGTAGACGAAGAAGGTGTCCAGCGCCTCGAGCAGATGCAGGGTCTTGATACTCCTGCCGTCCGGGCCGGCCGGCCCGAGTCCTCGCCACAGCAGGAAAGTTCCCGTCGTGGCCGCCCCTGCCGCGATGCCGCAGCGGAAGCGATGTGCGGCCAGCGACTCCGCCACGGGCTGGGACGAAGCCTGCCGCCAGGCCCGTAACAGGATGATCAGCTGGCAGGCGATCCAGGCGAGGGCGGCGACGGCGAACCCCATGAGGATCGCCGGCCCCTGCCCCGTCGTGAAGTACTCCTGGAGACCGGCGGTGGAGGGGAACGAACCGACGCCCAGGAAGAGCAGCGACGGCAGCATCAAGAGCCACGGAATCAGCCGGAGCCACCGTGCTCGGGTTGTGCGAGACCTGCGCCTTCCCCTCAGCCAGGCACGGATGCTGACCGAACGCCAGGCCGCCTGGTTGTCGGACGCGTCCATGCGCGCGGTGATTCCCGTGAGGACGGAACCGAGTTCACTGGTGGCACGGTCGTGCGGCGCGACGGCTGCGGCGTACAGCAGTGACCGCCGCAGCCCGACGTAACGAAGGACGATCAGCAGCGACCAGGGCAGACGCCAGGCCGCATACCGCAGCAGGGCTGCCACGCTGTCACCGTCGGCGCGTTCCGAATCCGCTGCCCAGCGCCGAGCCCAGCACCACGAAGTCCGTGAGTCCCCACTGCCGGCGGATGACCGGACTCCATCCCGCCAGCAGCAAGGGACTGAGCTTGATGAGTTCTTCCGCCCAGGGCGCCACGGTGTAGCTGGTGGTGTTCACCACCTCGACCAGCGACTGCCCCGACCGGCCGGCCTGGAGACGGGTGTAGCCGTACTCCACCAGCGCGGTCGCCACGCCACACCCGTACACCCCGACCAGAAGCGCGAGCAGCACGGTCGGCAGACGCACCGAACGTGTGGGCAATGACAGGAGGAGGAGCTGCAGCACGCCCCAGACGGCTGCCACCGCCATCATCAGTGTCACGCCAAGCCCCCGACACACTGAATGCAGCACAGATTCGCAACAGTGAACGAATGCTAGGCGATCAACTCAGGTATATACAGGCGAGTTGTGGTCAGCTTTGAGGGGCTCATGTGGCGGTCGCGAACTCATCCGGCCGCGCTTGCCGCCCCAGTACCACGCCCTCACGGGACGGGGATCCGGGACCCGGCGGTCAGTCGCCGCCGCCTCCGCCGCCCCCGTCGCCTCCTCCGCTGTCGCCGCCGCCGTCGCTGCCGCCGTCGCCGGCGTCGCCGCCGTCGGAGCCCCAGCCGTCGCTGCCGCCGGGTTCGTTGTCCTCGGAGCCGAAGCCGAGGTTGGTGTACCAGGGCCGGTCCCAGGGGGTTTCGAGGGGTTCGGCGGCGGGGCGCGGGGTGCGGCGGAACCGGGCGAGGCCCGTGGTGTCGCCGAGGCCGAAGGAGACGGCGACGGCGTGGGCCATGACGGCGTCCAGGGGGTCGGGGCCGGACAGATCGACGGTGGCGAGAGGGAGCAGGACGTCGTCGGGGGTGGTGGGGGTGGGTCGGCGCGGTGGGCGGGTGAGCAGGGCGACGCGGTGGCCGTCGCGTTCCAGCCAGGAGCTGGTGGCGTTCTCGCGGCGCAGCGTGTACTGCCGGTCGGGCAGCCGGATCTCGACCCGGCTCTTGGACTTGCGGAGCTTCTTCTGCAGGTCGAGCCGGGCGGTGGTGTCGCCCACGGTCATCACCAGGCCGGCGCCCGGTGCGGACCGGTCGCCGAGGAAGCCGTGGGGTGCCCTGAGACGGACGGCGGGGGCCTGCGGGCCCCAGACGTCCACGTGCACCAGGCGCCGGTCGACCACGACGGCGACCGGTCCGGCGGGGCCCGGGGCGTAGCGGCGTGCCATCCACAGCGGGACGCCCTCCACGCGGGCCCGGCCGGCCAGGGCGCTCACCTGCTCGGGGCCGCCGCAGCGGCGGACGGCGAGTTCGCCGAGGGCGCGGGCGAAGTCGGCGGCCTGGCGCACCTTCCACGGTGTGGTGGTGCCGGTGACGCGGGTGACGGGGACGACGCCGGCGCCCTGCGGCAGGTGGTCCAGGGGGCGTTCGGTGCCGCAGGCGCCGAGCCAGCTGCCGCGCAGGTAGGCGTCGGCCATGGCGGCGAGGTTGAGTTCGTGGAGGGGCGTGGTACGGCCGCCCTTGCGCAGTCCGTCCTCGGTGAGCTGCACGGTCCGGGCGAACGGATTCCGCGAGCGTTCCGAGTAGAGCGTGTGGTGCATGGTCTCTCCCCCTCCGGTCCGGCCGGTTTCTTCTGCCGTGCGGACCGCCTCCGGCCTCGAACGAGCCGGGCGCGGGCCGCCCATCATTAGGTCGCCGGTGCGTTCTTCGGCGGTTCCATGATCGTGGCCCGGCGATTCCCGCGGTCGGCGGACCGCGCGTCCGGCACGGCGAAGGCCCGGCACCCTCCGGGGTGCCGGGCCTTCGAGCGAGCGTGTGGCTCAGTGGGCGTGGCCGTGGCCGTGGCCCGCGGCGGCCGGCTCCTCCTCTTCCTTCTTCTCGACGACCAGGGTCTCGGTCGTCAGAAGCAGGGAGGCGATGGAGGCGGCGTTCTCCAGGGCGGAGCGGGTGACCTTGACCGGGTCGATGACACCGGCCTTGATCAGGTCGCCGTACTCGCCGGTGGCGGCGTTGTAGCCGCTGCCCTTCTCCAGCTCGGCCACCTTGGAGACGATCACGTAGCCCTCGAGGCCGGCGTTCTCGGCGATCCAGCGCAGCGGCTCGACGACGGCGTTGCGGACGACCGCGACACCGGTGGCCTCGTCACCGGACTTGCCGAGGTTGCCCTCCAGGACCTTGGCGGAGTGGACCAGGGAGGAGCCACCACCGGAGACGATGCCCTCCTCGACCGCGGCGCGGGTCGCGGAGATGGCGTCCTCCAGACGGTGCTTGCGCTCCTTCAGCTCGACCTCGGTGGCGGCACCCACGCGGATGACGCACACGCCACCGGCCAGCTTGGCGAGACGCTCCTGCAGCTTCTCGCGGTCCCAGTCGGAGTCGGTGGTCTCGATCTCCGCCTTGATCTGGGCGACGCGGCCCTCGACGTCCTCCTTCTTGCCGGCGCCGTCGACGATCGTGGTGTCGTCCTTGGTGACGGTGACGCGGCGGGCGGAGCCGAGCACGTCCAGGCCGACCTGGTCGAGCTTGAGGCCGACCTCCTCGGAGACCACGGTGGCGCCGGTGAGGACCGCCATGTCCTGCAGCATCGCCTTGCGGCGGTCACCGAAGCCGGGCGCCTTGACGGCGACGGCGTTGAAGGTGCCGCGGATCTTGTTGACGACCAGGGTGGACAGGGCCTCGCCCTCGACGTCCTCGGCGATGATCAGCAGCGGCTTGGAGGAGTTGGCCTGGATGACCTTCTCCAGCAGCGGCAGCAGGTCGGCGATGGCCGAGATCTTGCCCTGGTGGATGAGGATGTACGGGTCCTCCAGGACGGCCTCCATGCGCTCCTGGTCCGTCACGAAGTACGGCGACAGGTAGCCCTTGTCGAAGGCCATGCCCTCGGTGAAGTCCAGCTCCAGACCGAAGGTGTTGGACTCCTCGACGGTGATCACACCGTCCTTGCCGACCTTGTCCATCGCCTCGGCGATCAGCTCGCCGACCTGCTGGTCCTGGGCGGACAGCGCGGCCACGGCGGCGATGTCGGACTTCTCGTCGATCGGGCGGGCGGAGGCCAGCAGGTCCTTGGACACGGCCGCCACGGCCGCGTCGATGCCCTTCTTCAGCGCTGCCGGGGAAGCGCCGGCGGCGACGTTCTTCAGCCCCTCACGGATCAGGGCCTGGGCGAGCACGGTGGCGGTGGTCGTACCGTCACCCGCGATGTCGTTGGTCTTGGTCGCCACCTCCTTCACCAGCTGCGCGCCGAGGTTCTCGTACGGGTCCTCGATCTCCACCTCGCGGGCGATCGTGACACCGTCGTTGGTGATGGTGGGGGCGCCGAACTTCTTGTCGATGACGACGTTGCGGCCCTTGGGGCCGATCGTCACCTTCACCGTGTCGGCAAGCTTGTTGACGCCGCGCTCGAGGGCGCGACGGGCGTCCTCGTCGAACTTCAGGATCTTCGCCATGGCAGCGGGAGCCCTCTCGGAATTCTGGGTGAAATCACTGCGCCCCGGGCGCCCGGCTTCTTATGGATGCGGGGGCCAGGGGCGCAGTCGAGCAAAGGTGCGTCGAGGTGATTACTTCTCGACGATCGCGAGGACGTCGCGGGCCGAGAGAACGAGGTACTCCTCGTTGTTGTACTTCACCTCGGTGCCGCCGTACTTGCTGTAGAGCACGACGTCACCGACCTTGACGTCGAGCTCGATGCGCTTACCGTCCTCGTAGCGGCCCGGGCCCACGGCCAGGACGACGCCCTCCTGGGGCTTCTCCTTGGCGGTGTCCGGAATGACCAGGCCAGAGGCCGTGGTCTGCTCGGCGTCCAGCGGCTGGACCACGATGCGGTCCTCGAGCGGCTTGATGGCAACCTTGGAGCTGGCGGTCGTCACGATCCGACCTCCCCCTTCGGAGATCTCACGGGGTTAACTGTCTGAGGTGGCGACCAGGTCGATCCGTCGTCGCGGGTGCCGGACCTGCCCGTCGCGTGGTTGGCACTCTCCACCGGGGAGTGCCAGAGCCGAGACTATGACTGCGATTAGCACTCGGTCAAGCGGAGTGCCAATCGGCGACGGCGCGTCGGACACCGGTTCGCGCCCCCGGGTTCACTTCGGAGCGCAGTCGGGCGTGCGCTCATGGTTCTGCCCCGGTCCCTGCGAGGTAGTCCTCGAGGCGGGCCACCCGCAGGCCGCGCCGGTCGGCCTCCTTCAGCAGCCGCCTCGTCCGCTCCGCCAGGGTCAGCGACGGCAGATCGACCGAGGGGACGGAGACGATGTCGCCGGGCATCAACTGCTTCGCACCCTGGGCGTAGGTGAGTACGCCGTCCCCGTCCAGGCTCACCCGCCACAGCACGAGAGCCGTGATGCCGCAGTCGGCGGCGGCGCGCAGGGTGGTCGCGTCGTACGTGCCGTAGGGCGGGCGGAACAGGCGGGGGCGGACGCCGAAGCGGGAGGTGAGCTTGCGCTGCTGGCCGCAGATCTGCGCGCGCTGGCCGGCGTACGGCAGCCCGCGCAGAGCGGTGTGGTCGAGGGTGTGGTTCTGCAGGCCGGCCCCGACCGCGCGCAGCCGGGCGAAGTGGGCGTAGCCGGGGCCCACCACGCTGTCGGTGAGGAAGAAACTGACCGGCAGGCGCCGTTCGCGGACGAGGCCGATGAGGCGGGGGTCGCGTTCGGCACCGTCGTCGTAGGTCAGGAAGACGACTTTGTCGGTGGTGCGGACCCGGTCGACGGCCGGCGGGAGCGCGGTGGCGGACGGGCGCGCGGCGGCAGCGGGTGCCGTGCTGTCGCCGGCCGGGCGCGTCGCGGTCTCACCGGCCGGCTGGCCGGCGCCGTCCCCGGCGGTCGCCGCCCGGTGCTGCACGGGGCCGGCGCAGCCCGCGGCCAGCAGCAGCGCGAGGGCCGCCAGCGCCGGACCGCGGGCGCGGGGCCTCACAGGTAGTCCTCCAGGCGGGCCACCGCGTAGCCCTCGGCGGTGACCTTGTCCAGGAAGCGGCGGACCATGTCGCGCATGGTGCCGTCCCAGTGGTCGGTGCCGCGGAAATGGGTCAGCACGATGTCGCCGGGGCGCAGTTCCCGGTCCCATTCGCGGTACTCCCAGCGGTCGACGAAGACCTCCTCGTTCCACAGGGGCACGTACTTGATGCCGCAGCTCTTGGCGGCGCGCAGCGTGTCCTTGTTGTAGTTGCCGAAGGGCGGGCGGAAGAGGACGGGGCGGGTGCCGTAGCGCTTCTCGATGACCTCCTGCATGCCGCAGATCTCGCGCTTCTGGCGGGCGTAGGACAGGGCGGGCAGATAGCGGTGGTGGAGGGTGTGGTTGTTGAGGGTGACACCGCGGTCCTGCATCCGCTCGAAGTAGGCGTAGTCGTCCTCGATGACGTAGTCGCTGAGGAAGGCGGAGTAGGGGATCCGCAGCTCGCTCATCATCCGCAGGAACTTCGGGTCCTTCTCGGCACCGTCGTCGATGGTGAGGAAGACGATCTTCTTCTTGGTCGGGACGGTGGTGAAGACCGGCGGGAGCCCGAGGCTCCGGTGGCCCTTCACCTCGAAGCCCTCGCGGGTGCCGATGTGCGGCTTCTTCCGTGGAGGCGGCGGGGCGGGCAGCGGCACCTTCTTCAGCCCCCAGCGCTTCGCGGCGGCGGCGCGTGCGGCCTGCGTGGCGCGCAGCTTGGTGGCGTAGGAGTCGAGCGCGCGGGCCGGGGGCGCGTTCAGGGGCCGTTCGCCGCTCGCGGGCGGGGTCCCGCCGCGTCCGCAGCCGGGGGCGAGGGCGGCGAGGGCGAGGACGACGAGCGCGACCCGCACCCGCCCCAGGGGGCCCCGCCTCCGCCACACACCCCGCGCCCTCTTTTCATCGTTTTGTCCTACTACTCGCATGGGCCCGGATCCTCCCAGTCCGCCGCCCTCCAGCCGGTCCGACACCGCGACCGGAGGCGCCCGGTCCACCGACTGGCCCACAATGAGCCGGTGAACGACCTCGACCCGCTCCTCACCCCCGAAGGCCGCGCCCTGCTGGAGGAGGTGCGCGACACCGCCCCGGCGGACGAACTCGCCGTCGCCACCCGGCTGCGCCGCGAGCACCCCGCCGAGCTGGTGTCCGCGGCGCTCGCCCAGGCACGGCTGCGGCAGCGGGCGGCGGCCAAGTTCGGCGCGGAGGACGCCCGCCGGATGTTCTTCACCGCCAACGGGGTCGAGCAGTCGACACGGGCGAGCGTGGCCGCCCACCGGGCGCGGAGGTTCGCCGAGCTCGGCGTGACCTCGGTGGCCGACCTGTGCTGCGGGATCGGCGGGGACGCCATCGCGCTGGCCCGCGCCGGCATCCGGGTGCTGGCGGTGGACCGCGACCCGCTCACCGCGGCGGCGGCACGGGCCAACGCGGAGGCTCTCGGCCTGGCCCACCTGATCGAGGTGCGCGAGGACGACGTCACCCGGACCGACACGGCCGGGTACGACGCGGTCTTCGTGGACCCGGCACGGCGCGGCGGGCGGGGCCGGATCTTCGACCCCGAGGCCTACTCGCCCCCGCTGTCCTGGGCGATCGGGGCGGCGCGCACGGCACGGCTCGCCGCCGCCCTGAAGGTCGCGCCCGGCATCCCGCACGAGGCGGTCCCGGACGACGCCGAGGCCGAGTGGATCTCGGACGGCGGGGACGTCAAGGAGGCCGTGCTGTGGTTCGGCGCGGCGGCGGCGAAGGGCTCCGTCCGCGCCACGCTGCTGCCCGGCCCGCGCACCCTGGCCTCCCGCGGCCTGCCCGACCCGGCGGTGCGCCCGCCCGGCCGGTACCTCTACGAGCCCGACGGCGCCGTCATCCGCGCCCATCTGGTCGCCGAGGTGGCCGAGGAGCTCGACGGCGGCCTCATCGACGAGACCATCGCCTACATCACCGCCGACGAGCACCGCCCCACGCCGTACGCGACCGCCTACGAGATCACCGACCGGCTGCCCTTCAACGCCAAGCAGCTGAAGGCGCTGCTGCGGGAGCGCGGCGTCGGCACCCTCACCGTCAAGAAGCGCGGCTCGGCGGTGGAGCCGGAGGAACTGCGCCGCAAGGTGCTGCCCAAGCCGCACGGCAGCGAGGCCGTCACGGTCTTCCTCACCCGGGTCGCCGGTGCCCCGTCCATGCTGCTCGGCCGCCCGGCCGGCTGATCAGCCGGCAGCCGCCGCTCCCCGCCCGCCGGCCAGCCGTCCGCCAAGTCGGAGAGCGCGCTTCCGGGTCACCTTGCGTATGCGCTTCCGAAAGTTTCGCAGGCCCCTGCACCCGGCCCCGACTGCCTTCTCACACGCCCTCTCGCGCCCTCTCACACACCCGCCGGCGCCGCCGTACTGCTGCGCACCACCAGGCTGGTGGCCAGCTCCACGCGGGTCGCCGTCTGGTCGGCGCCCTTGGCCAGGTCGAGGACCAGCTTGGCCGCCGCCTCCGCCATCTCGGTCAGCGGCTGCCGCACCGTGGTCAGCGGCGGCCCCACCCAGCGGGCCACCGGCAGATCGTCGAACCCGACCACGCTCACGTCCTCCGGGATGCGCAGCCCCAGCTCGCGCGCGGCCTCGTAGCACCCGAGCGCCTGCAGGTCGTTGCCGGCGAACACCGCGGTGGGCCGGTCCTCCCGCCGCAGCAGGGCGAGCCCCTGCCGGTAGCCGGCCTCGTGGTGGAAGTCCCCGGTGAGGATCAGCGCCGGGTCGACGGGCAGCCCCGCGGTCTCCAGTGCGGCGCGGTAGCCGTCGACGCGGGCGCGGCTGCACATCATCTGCGTGGGCCCGCTGATCGCCCCGATCCGGGTGTGCCCCAGCTCGATCAGGTGACGGGTGGCGGCCAGCCCGCCCTGCCAGTTGGTGGCGCCGATGGAGGGCACGTCGGTGCCCGGGTCGCCCGCCGGGTCCATCACCACGAACGGGATGGAACGGCTGGTCAGCAGCGCCCGCCCGGCCTCGTCCAGGCCGGAGAGCACCAGGATCACGCCGTACGGGCGGCGGGCGGCGACCTGGTCGGCCCAGGTGCGGCCGGGGGTGAGCCGCCCCGCACTCTCGGAGAGCACCACGCTCAGCCCGGCGTCCCGGGCCACGTTCTCCACGCCCCGGATGACCTCCATCGCCCAGGCGCTCTCCAGCTCGTGGAAGACCAGGTCGATCAGGGGTGAGCGGGTGGCCTCGGCGCGTCGGCGGCGGTAGCCGTGATCCCGCAGCAGCTGCTCCACCCGGCTGCGGGTGGCCGGGGCGACATCGGCGCGGCCGTTGAGGACCTTCGAAACAGTCGGCGCCGAGACACCGGCCTCCCGGGCGATCTCGGCGAGCGTCGCGGTCTGGCCGCCGCGCCCTTGCGTCCGGGTTTCTGCGGGCTGCGAGGAACTCATGGCGGCGATCGTATCCCCGCAGCACCCCTTGACGAAGTCTCCGAGGCGCCATAGGTTCCCGGAACATTCGATGGATACTTCGAAACATTCGAACCCACCGCCTCGACCCGAGTCACTCGAGCCCGACCAGCCCACGTCACTCCGAACCCGAGCCACTCCGACCAGAACCACTCCGACCCGAGCCACTTCGAACCCAGTCAAGGTGAACGTCCGCGAGGAACGTTCGTGAAAGGGCCGTCCGTCCACCCGACAGGAGCTTCATGACCACCGCGCCCTGGCGTGACCCGAGCCTGCCCGCCGCCGCCCGCGTCGACGACCTGCTCTCCCGGATGACCCTGGAGGAGAAGACCGCCCAGCTGTACGGCGTGTGGGTGGGTGCCGACACGGACGGCGAGGGCGTCGCCCCGCACCAGCACGACATGACCTCCGACTACGACTGGGACGAACTGATCACCCGGGGCCTGGGCCAGATCACCCGCTCCTTCGGCACCGCCCCCGTCGATCCCGACCTCGGCGCGCAGGCGCTGGCCCGCGCCCAGCGGCAGATCGCGGCGGCCGGGCGGTTCGGCATCCCGGCGGTCGCGCACGAGGAGTGCCTGGCCGGGTTCACCGCCTGGCGGGCCACCGCCTACCCCGTGCCGCTCGCCTGGGGCGCGAGCTTCGACCCCGCGCTGGTGGAGGAGATGGCCCGCCGCATCGGCCACGACCTGCGCGCGGCCGGCGTGCACCAGGGCCTCGCTCCCGTCCTCGACGTGGTCCGCGACCCGCGCTGGGGCCGGGTGGAGGAGACCATCGGCGAGGACCCGTACCTGGTCGGCACCATCGGCACCGCCTATGTGCGCGGCCTGGAGTCGGCCGGAGTGATCGCCACCCTGAAGCACTTCGCCGGATACGCCTCCTCGGCCGGGGCGCGGAACCTGGCGCCGGTGCGGGCGGGCGTGCGGGAGTTCGCCGACGTCACGCTCCCGCCGTTCGAGATGGCGCTGCGCCAGGGCGGGGCCCGCTCGGTGATGGCCGCCTACACCGAGACCGACGGGGTGCCCGCCTCCGCCGACCCGGGGCTGCTCACCCGGCTGCTGCGCGAGGAGTGGGGCTTCACCGGCACCGTCGTCGCCGACTACTTCGGCATCGGCTTCCTGCAGACCCTGCACCGGGTCGCGGGCAGCGAGGCCGAGGCGGCGCACGCGGCCCTGCGGGCCGGCATCGACGTCGAGCTGCCCACCCTCAGGTGCTACGGCGCCCCCCTGGTGGCCGCGGTCCGCGCGGGCGAGATCCCCGAGGAGCTGGTGGACCGGGCGGCCCGCCGGGTGCTGCTGCAGAAGTGCGAACTGGGCCTGCTGGACGAGGACTGGACACCGGAGCCGACCGCCCCCCTCGACCTGGACTCCACGGAGAACCGCGCCCTGGCGCGCCGCCTCGCCGAGGAGTCGGTGGTGCTGCTGGACAACCCCGACGGGCTGCTCCCACTCGCCGCCGGGACCCGGATCGCGGTCGTCGGCCCGCGCGCCGCCGACGCGCTGGCGATGCTGGGCTGCTACTCCTTCCCCTCCCATGTCCTCCCCCACCACCCCGATGTCCCCCTGGGCATCGACATCCCGACGCTGCTGGACGCGGTGCGTACCGAACTGCCGGACGCCAAGGTGACGTTCGCCGAGGGCTGCGACACCTCGGGGCCGGACACCTCGGGCTTCGAGGAGGCCGTGGCGCGGGCCGCGGAGGCGGACGTGTGCGTGGCGGTGCTCGGCGACCGGGCGGGCCTGTTCGGCCGCGGCACGTCGGGCGAGGGCTGCGACGTGAGCGACCTGAGCCTGCCCGGGGTGCAGGCCGAGCTGCTGGACGCGCTGGTCGCCACGGGTGTGCCGGTGGTGCTGGTGCTGCTCACCGGGCGCCCGTACGCGCTGGGCCGGTGGGACGGGCGCCTCGGCGCGGTCGTCCAGGCCTTCTTCCCGGGCGAGGAGGGCGGTCCGGCGGTGGCGGGCGTGCTGTCCGGCCGGGTCAACCCCTCCGGCCGGCTGCCGGTCAGCGTGCCGCGCGTGCCGGGCGGGCAGCCGTGGACCTACCTGCAGCCTCCGCTGGGCCTGGCCGGCGAGGTCAGCAGCCTCGACCCGACCCCGCTGTACGCCTTCGGCCACGGCCGCTCGTACACCACGTTCGCCTGGGAGGACTTCACCGGCGGCGGCACGCCGGTCCCGGTCGCGACGGACGGGGTGTACGACGTCTCGCTGACCGTGCGCAACACCGGCGACCGCGCGGGCGCCGAGGTGGTGCAGCTGTACCTGCACGACCCGGTGGCTTCGGTGACCCGCCCCGACATGCGCCTGATCGGCTACCAGCGGGTCGAGCTGGACCCGGGGGCGGCGGCCCGGGTCACCTTCCGCTTCCACGCCGACCTGGCGGCGTTCACCGACCGCAGCGGCGAGCGCATCGTCGAACCGGGCGATCTCGAACTGCGCCTGGCCGCCTCCAGCGCGGACGTGCGCCACACCGCCCGGCTCACCCTCACCGGCGACACGCGCCGGCTCGGTCCGGACCGGCTGCTGCGGTGCGAGACGGAGGTGTCGGTGCTCCCCGGCACCTCGGGCTCCCCGAAGGACTCGGGGGTGGAGGAGGCCGGCGGAGCGGAGTGACGACGGGGAAGGTCCTCCGCTCCGCCGGCGCCAAGGAGCCGGGCGAGCACGGCCGGTGGCGGCCACGCCGGACACCGGCGCGACGGACACCGGCCGCGACGGCACTCGCACTCGCCTCCCCCCCTGCCTCCGGGCGGCCGGCACCGCCGCAAACGCGGGGGAGAGCCTCCCGGCGTCAAGGGCCTCACCCGGCGTTGCTCCGGCCGGGTGACCGGTGAAGGGCGCCCGGAGGCCCGTGCGGCGAAGCTGGCCGCATGGCACCTTCCCCGACCAGGCGGTTCACCCTGGCCGCGCGGCTTCTGATCGCCGCCCTCGTCTGGCTCGTCGTCGTCCCCGGCACGGTCGCGATGTCCCCGGCAGGAGGTGACTCCGGTCCCCCGGACCGGCCCGCCGCCGGGGATCCGCTGCCGGGCCTGGAGCACATCGCCCGCCCGCTGCGGAGCACCGACCCCACGTCTCCCGCCGGCGACCTGCGGCCCCTCGTCCGTGCGGTCGGCGACGCGGTGGTCGTCGGCGTCGGCGAGGCCGCCCACGGCTCCCGCGACTTCGTCACCTTCCGCGACCGGGTCTTCCGGCACCTGGTCGAGGAGAAGGGCTTCAGGGCCTTCGCCCTGGAGGCCAACTGGAGTGCCGGAGTCCGTCTGGACGAGTATCTGCGCACCGGGCGCGGCGACCCGGTGCGGATCATGTCCGAGGAGTTCCAGAACGCCCATGCGCTGCTGCACAGCCAGGACTATCTGGACACGATCCGCTGGATGCGCCGGTACAACAGCGCCCACCCCGGCGACCCGGTCCGCTTCGTCGGCACCGACAACGGCTACGCCGGACCCGAGCTGTACGACCGGGTGGAGGAGCACGTCCGGCGAGCCCACCCCGAGCTGCTCCCGCAGGTCACCGAGCTGTACCGGGGACTGCGGCCCACGGTGTCCATGCACGAGTGGGTGCGCACCGCCATGGCCGCGCCCCTGGGCGAGCGGCGGGAGCGGGCCGAACGTACCGGCAAGGTCCTCGAACTGCTCCGCGCCCGCGGCTCCGCGGGGACCGCCCGCGGCTCGACCGGGGCGGACGACGACCACGTCTGGGCGGTGCAGCACGCCACCGCCGTCGACCAGGTGGCGCGCCTGTACGCCTTCGACTTCGCGGACCCCGAGGTCGCGCCGCAGGCCATGGCCTACCGCGACAGGGTGATGGCGGAGAACACCCTGTGGTGGCACCGGCGGACCGGCCAGAAGGTGGTGGCCGGCGGCCACAACAGCCACCTGTATCTGACGAGTTCCACCCCGGACCTCCCCCTCCCCCAGGGCCAGGTGCTCAGGGAGCGGCTGGGCGAGGGCTACGTGATGGTGGCCGCCTCCTTCGACCGGGGCACCGTGCACGCCACCGAGAAGAACCTGCAGAACCCCACGGACGAGGACATCCGCCGCTTCGAGGTGGAGCCCGCCGCCCCCGGCACCGTCGAGCACATGCTGGACCGGGTGAGCCACGCCGACTGGTACGCGGACCTGCGCACCGCGCCGCCCCCGGCCCGCGCCTGGCTGAACACCGCCCTGCCCAAGCGGGAGATCGGCACCGACTACCCGCCGGACGGCGACCAGGTCGCCCTGCTGCGGATGGCCGACCTGGTGGTGCACCTGCAAGAGATCCGGCCCAGCCGCAGGCTCGACCGGGTACCGGCGCAGGCGCGGACGCCGGCGTCCGGCGGGGCCGCCGGCACCGACCCGCTGCCCGCCCTGCGGGCCGCCGCCCGCCCCCTGCGCACCGTGGAACCCGAAGGCCCCTTCACCGATCTGCGCCCGCTGGGCGAGGCGCTGGGCGACGCCCGGCTGGTGGGCGTCGGGCAGGCCTCCCACGGCGGCCACGAGTTCCAGGCCTTCCAGCACCGGGCGTTGCGGTACCTGGTCGCCGAGAAGGGCTTCCGCTCCCTGGTCCTCGAGGCCCCCTGGAGCACCGGGGTGCGTCTGGACGACTATCTGCGCACCGGGCGCGGCGACCCGCTCCGGATCATGTCCGATGAGCTGCACAGCGGCTACCTCTTCATGCACACCCGCGAGATCCTCGGCCTGATCCGCTGGATGCGCCAGTACAACATCGCCCACCCCGGCGACCCGCTCCGCTTCGCCGGCAACGACAGCAGCTACGCGGGCCCCCAGCTGTACGACCGGGTGGAGGAGCACGTCCGGCGGGCCCACCCGGACCTGCTCCCGCGGGTGAGGGAGCTGTACCGCGGTCTGCGGCCCACGCTGCCCGCCCTGGAGTACATGATCGGCTACCTCGGCGAGCCCCTGGACGTGCGCCGGGAGAAGGCGGAACGCACCGCCGAGGTGCTGGAACTGCTGCGCGAGCGCACCCCGAAGGAGCGCACCGAGCAGGACCACCTCTGGGCGGTGCAGCACGCCACCGCCGTCGACCAGGTCGCCCGCCAGTACGCCTTCGACTACGACGACCCGGACGAGGCGCGACGGGCCATGGCCTACCGCGACACGATGATGGCGGACAACACCCTGTGGTGGCTGGAGCAGACCGGGGACCGCACGGTGCTGGCCGCCAGCAACGGCCATGTGTACCTGGAGGGTTACACCCCCGACTATCCGGTGATCCAGGGCGGCCTGCTGCGCCGCGCCCTCGGGGACGACTACCGGGTGGTGGGCGCGGCCTTCGGCCGGGGATCCTTCCTCGCCGCCGACCCGAGCGTCGCCGACCCGAGTGACGCGGACGTGAAGAGGTTCTCCTCGGGCCCGATCGCCCCCGGCTCGGTGGAGGAGACGCTGGACCGGGTCGGTCACCCCCACTGGTTCATCGACCTGCGCACCGCACCGGCCGCCGCCCGCGCCTGGCTGGGCGTCACCCGGCCCAAGCGGGAGATCGGAACGCATTGGCCCCGTCCCCCGGACCAGGTCAATGTGCTCCGCTCGGCGGACGTACTGGTGTACGTGCACCAGACCCGCCCGATCGAACTGCTCCCGCGCGTCTGACCCGGCCGTGCCGCGGGCGGTTCAGGCAGTGTTCTCGGCGCCCACCGACTCGAACCGCCACCGGTGCACCGCGCGGGTGATCAGCGAACCGTCGGGCTCCGGCAGTTCGGGAAGCTCCGCACCGTACGGGGCGTCCCACCAGGTGATGACGAGAACCCGGTCCTGCGGAGCCCGGAAGGTCTCCCGGCGCAGCGGGACGGGTTCCAGCCGCTGCGCCCGCGCCCACTCGAGCAGCTCGCCGCCCCGGCCGGGCACCGCCCGCGCCTCCCACATCAGCGCGACCGTCACGACGTCAGGATCTCCTTGCCCGTCATCAGTACAGGTTCTGCCCGCCCGCCATGAGCACCCGTCATGAGTACAGGTTCTGCTTGCTGAGCTCGTGCACGTGGTCGTGGGAGCGGGCCTCGCCCGGCACATGCGGGTCGGTCACCGGCAGCGAGGAGTCGGCCGACAGCTCCCAGTCGGAGGCGGGCCGGTTCCGGGCGACCATCTCGGCGCCCAGCGCGGCCACCATCGCCCCGTTGTCGGTGCACAGCTTGGGCCGCGGCACCCGCAACCGGATCCCGGCCGCCTCGCAGCGCTCCTGGGCCAGCGCCCGCAGCCGCGAGTTGGCGGCCACCCCGCCGCCGATCATCAGATGGTCGACGCCCTCGTCCTTGCAGGCGCGCACCGCCTTGCGGGTGAGCACGTCCACCACCGCCTCCTGGAAGGAGGCCGCCACGTCACGCACCGGCACCTCCTCTCCGGCCGCCCGCTTGGCCTCGATCCAGCGGGCCACGGCGGTCTTCAGGCCGGAGAAGGAGAAGTCGTAGGCCGGGTCGCGCGGCCCGGTCAGGCCGCGCGGGAAGGCGATCGCGTCCGGGTCGCCCTCCTGCGCGTACCGGTCGATGACCGGCCCGCCGGGGAAGCCGAGGTCGAGCACACGGGCGATCTTGTCGAAGGCCTCGCCGGCCGCGTCGTCGATGGTGGCGCCCATCGGGCGGACGTCGGTGGTGATGTCGCTGGACAGCAGCAGCGAGGAGTGCCCGCCGGAGACCAGCAGCGCCATGGTCGGCTCGGGGAGCGGACCGTGCTCGAGCTGGTCGACGCAGATGTGCGAGGCGAGGTGGTTGACCCCGTACAGGGGCTTGCCGAGGGCGTAGGCGAAGGCCTTCGCCGCCGAGACGCCGACCAGCAGCGCACCGGCGAGCCCCGGGCCCGCGGTGACGGCGATGCCGTCCAGGTCCCGCGCGCTCACCCCGGCCTCCTCCAGCGCGCGCTGGATCGTCGGCACCATCGCCTCCAGGTGCGCCCGCGACGCCACCTCGGGGACGACCCCGCCGAAGCGGGCGTGCTCGTCGACGCTGGAGGCGACCGCGTCCGCCAGCAGCGTGGTGCCGCGGACGATGCCGACGCCGGTCTCGTCGCAGGAGGTCTCGATCCCCAGGACCAGGGGTTCGTCAGCCATTGATCTCGGTTCCTTGTACGCCGTTCACCGGAGGGCCGGTGGGACTGAGGTGGAAGGGTCGGACAGGCGCATCACCAGCGCGTCCACATTGCCCGGCTGGTAGTAGCCGCGCCGGACGCCGATGACCTCGAAGCCGAAGCGCTCGTAGAGCTTCTGGGCGCGGACGTTGTCGATCCGGCACTCCAGCATCACCTCGGAGCACTCGAAGGCGGTCGCCGCCCGCAGCAGCTCGGTGAGCAGCCGCGAGCCGAGGCCGGTGCCCCAGTGGTCGCGGGTGACCGCGATGGTCTGGACGTCGCCCTGACCACCGGAGGCGGCGAGCCCCGCGTAGCCGACGATCCGGTCGCCCTCCTGGGCCACGACATAGCGGCGGGTCGCCCCGTGGCCGCGGGAGTGGGCCAGCTCGGACCAGAACATGCCCCGGGACCAGGCGTCCTCGGGGAACAGCTCCCGCTCCAGCTCCAGCACGGGTTCGATGTCCCACCAGCGCATCTCGCGCAGCACGACGGTCTCGGTTCCGGTCACTTCGGGGTGACCACCTTGTAGTTCTTGGGGACCTGGGCGTCTGGCCGCCGCAGATACAGCGGCCTCGGTGCGGGCAGCTCCTGACCGGCGGCCAGCCGTTCGGCGGCGAGCCGGGCCAGGGCGGCCGCGGACACGTGCTCGGGCTCGTGCGCCCTGGGGAAGACCTCCGGATACAGCAGCGCCCCCGCGCCGACCGCGGGCAGGTCCTCGACCTGCTCGGCGATGTCGGCGGGCCGGTCGACGGCCGGGCCGCTCACCCGGGTGCGGGAGTCCGCGTAGCGGGCCCAGTAGACCTCCTTGCGGCGGGCGTCGGTCGCCACGACGAACGGCCCCGGCAGGTCGGCCGCGTAGGCGAGACCGTCCAGCGTGCACACACCGTGCACGGGGACGCCGAGCGCGAGCCCGAAGGTGTCCGCGGTCATCAGACCGACGCGCAGGCCCGTGTAGGGCCCCGGTCCGATGCCGACGACGATGCCGGTGACGGCGTCCAGCGTGCGGCCGGCCTCGGCGAGGACCCGGTCGATCGCCGGGAGCAGCAGTTCCCCGTGCCGGCGGGCGTCCACCTGGCTCGACGAGGCGATGATGTCGTCGCCGTCGTGCAGCGCGACCGTGACGGCAGGGGTGGCGGTATCCAGAGCGAGCAAGAGCACGCAAACAGCCTACGGCTCCCGCGCCTTCGCCACGGCCGCACGGTCCGGCCGGTCACGGGCTGCTACCGTCCGGAACACGTATGTACAGAACGGGCTGAAACGGTTCGGACAGGACAGGCGCCGGTCCGGAGACCGACAGGACAGGGGTGACGACGGTGGCAGGCACCAGCTCGGCGATCGTGGCGGGGCTGACCGCGGCGGCGCTCGCGACGGTCGGCTATCTCGGTCACCAGGCGGCCGAGAACGTCCCCGCCGGGCTGCGCGCCGCCGCGCAGCCGGGTACCGCACAGTCCGCGCCCAGGACACCCGGCCAGAACGGGAATCCCGAGACTCTTCCCGCCCGCTCAGGTCAGGGCACGCGGGTGGTGTACTCCCTGACCGCGGACCGGGTGTGGCTGGTCGAGGAGGACGGCCGCATCCGGCGCACCTTCCCCGTCCACCCCTCCACGGTGGACCCGGCGCCGGGCACCTACCGGGTCACCTCCCGCTCCAAGCGGGTCACCGGTTCGGACGGCGTTCCGGTCGAACACGTGGTGCGCTTCGCCAGCGTCGACGGCACGGTGATCGGCTTCAGCGCGGCACTCGACGGCTCCGTGCCGCAGCTCGACCCAAAGGTGCGCACCGGCGGAGTGCGGGAGACGCGGGCGGACGGGGCGGCGATGTGGCGGTTCGCCACGATCGGCCGGAAGGTCGTGGTGGTGCCGTAGCGGCCGCGGGCCCCGCCCTCGCCCGGGCGCTGTCGTCCCGTCCCGTCGGTCGAGGGCGAACCCGTCGCCGGCGTCGATCGCGGCGAACCCGCCAGTCGAGCCGGTCCCGCCGGTCGAGCCGGTCCCGCCGGTCGAGCCGATCCCGCCGGCTGAGGGCGAACCGCCACCAGCGTCGGTCGAGGCGAACCCGCCAGTCGAGCCGATCCCGCCGGCTGAAGCGGCCCCGTCCCGTCAGCCGAGGCGGCGCACCGGTTCGCCCGCGAGGTACGCCTGGATGTCCTCCACGGCCTGGCGGTAGTACGTCGCGTAGTTGTCCTGCGTGACATAGCCGAGGTGAGGGGTGGCGAGCAGCCGCGGCGCGGTGCGCATCGGATGGTCCGCCGGGAGCGGCTCGATGTCGAACACATCGAGGCCGGCGCCCGCGATCCGGCCCTCGTGCAGCGCGGCCAGCAGCGCCTTCTGGTCGACGATGGCCGCGCGGGAGGTGTTGACGAGATAGGCGGTGGGCTTCAGCAGGGCCAGCTCGGCCGGGCCGAGCAGGCCGCGGGTGCGGTCGCTGAGCTTGAGGTGCACGGTCAGGAAGTCGCTGCCGCTCAGCAAGTCCTCCAGGGAGGGCGCCCGTTCCACGCCCACCTCGTCGGCGCGCTCCTGGCTGAGGTTCTGGCTCCAGGCGCTCACCCGCATCCCGAAGGCCAGGCCGATCTGCGCCACCCGCCCGCCGATCCGGCCCAGACCCAGCACCCCGAGCCGGCGGCCGTGCAGATCGGCGCCGACCGTGGACTGCCAGGGGCCGCCCGTGCGCAGCGCGCCGTTCTCGGTGACCAGGTTGCGGGCGAGGCCGAGGAGCAGCGCCCAGGTCAGCTCCACCGGCGGGGTGGAGGAGCTGGCGGTGCCGCACACCGTCACGCCGTTGCGCTCGGCGGCCGCGAGGTCGATGGCCGAGTTGCGCATGCCGGAGGCGACGAGCAGTTTCAGGCGGGGCAGGCGGTCCAGCAACGTGCCGGGGAACGGCACCCGTTCACGCAGGGTCACCACGATGTCGAAGCCGGCCAGCCGCTCGGCCAGCTCGTCCTCGCCGGCGATGTGGTCGCGGAAGGTGACGACGTCGACGCGGTCCTCGAGCGGACTCCAGTCGGCCGACCGCAGGGCGGCGTCCTGGAAGTCGTCGAGCACGGCACAGCGCAGGCGAGAAGGCGAAGAATCGTTCACGCGGAAAAGGTTACGCGGCCTCGCGGCGGTCCCGCGCCGGCCCGGCGAGGTGCGGTTCTGGCGCGGGCGCGGACGGCGGGGTGGAGACCGCGGCCGCGGCGGCGCAGGCGGCGAGCAGATCACGCATGGACACCCCGGAGACCGGCTTCGGCTGCGCCGTAATCCTGCGGGCGCTCTCGGTGGCCGACATGGACGCCTCCTGGGGGCCGGGGGGCGGAAAGCAGTCAGGAATCGGTGCCCGGGGCACCGAAGGGGTACTTAGGTACACCTAACTACGTGCTGGATACCATGTGACCACGCCCGACGGCCCGGGCGCAACATTTTCCCGACGCCTTGTCGGAAACTCCCGCCGGAGGGCCACGGCCTCTCGCCGGAGGGCTACTGCTTCTTCGCCTACGCCGCCAGGACGCTCAGGTCGGTCTCCGCCCAGCGTTCGCCCAGACCGGTGAGGGTCACGTGCCGCAACTCGTCGGTGGTGTCGCCGACGGCGCGGTGGATGACGACCTGGAGCCGGTCCTCGGTCAGCTCCTCGACCTTGCCCTCGCCCCACTCCACGACGACCACCGACTCGGGCAGCGAGACGTCGAGGTCGAGGTCCTCCATCTCGTCCAGGCCCCCGGAGAGCCGGTAGGCGTCCACATGGACCAGCGGCGGACCGTCGCCCAGCGACGGGTGGACCCGGGCGATCACGAACGTCGGCGAGGTGACCGCACCCCGCACCCCGAGCCCTTCGCCGAGCCCCCGGGTCAGCGTGGTCTTGCCGGCGCCCAGCTCACCGCTGAGCATCACCAGGTCACCGGCGCGCAGCAGCTTGGCGAGGGTGCGGCCCAGCTCCCGCATCCGGTCGGCCGAGGTGACCGTCAGCTCGACCGTCTGCCCGCCCTGCCCGGCCTGCGCGGCCTGCGCGGCCTGTCCGGCGTGCCCGGCCTGCCCGGGCGACTCGGACCGCCCGGACCCCCCGGACGACTGATCCGCGGCGGGCTGACCGGCGGACCGCTCCCGGCCGGCGGACGGCCCTCGGTCGCCGGAGTGGCCGGAGTGGCCGGAGTGGCCGGGGTGGCCGGAGCCGGAGGGCTCGTGCTCAGCCGGGTTGTGCCGTGCTGCTGGTGCTTCCATAGCCACCCACGGTAGCCCCTGCGGGCACCGCCCCCGCGCGGGTGAGCAGGTCGGCGAGACGGTCGGTGACCACCTCCGGTTGCTCCAGCATCACCAGGTGCCCGGCGTCCGGGACCAGCACCAGCTCGGCGTCCGGCAGCGCGTCGGCGATCGCCTCGCTGTGCTCGCTGGGGGTGACCAGGTCCTGCACCCCGGCCAGCACCAGCACCGGCAGACCCGCGAAGTGGGCGAGCGCCTCGGTCTTGTCGTGGTCGTTGAACGCCGGGTAGTACTCGGCGACCACGTCGATCGGCGTCGACTCGATCATCCGCTCGGCGAACCGGGCGATCGCCGGATCCACGTCCCGGGAGGCGAACGAGTACCGCTTGATGATCCCGGCGAACAGGTCCGCCGTCGCCCGCCGTCCCTTCTCCACCAGCTCGGCCCGCTGCCCCAGCGCCTTCAGCACCCCGGGCAGCACCCGCCGCACCGCGTTGACCCCGGCCACCGGGAGCCCGAAGTTCACCTCGCCGAGCCGCCCCGACGACGTACCGACCAGGGCCACGCCGACGACCCGGTCGCGGACCAGCTCCGGGTACTGGTCGGCCAGCGCCATCACCGTCATGCCGCCCATCGAGTGCCCCACCAGCACCAGCGGCCCCTCGGGCGCGGCGGCGTCGATCACGGCCTTCAGGTCCCGCCCCAGCTGCTCGATGGTGACCGGTTCGCCCCGCTCCAGTTGGGCGGCGCCCCGCGCGGAGCGCCCGTGGCTGCGCTGGTCCCAGTGCACGGTCCGTACGACACCCCGCAGCGCGGCCCGCTGGAAGTGCCAGGAGTCCTGGTTGAGGCAGTAGCCGTGGCTGAAGACCACGGTGACGGGCGCCGGCGACGTGCGGCCGAACAGCCGCCGGCGGCGGGCGGGGCCGGTCTCCTGCGCGGGATCGACGTCGTCGACCTCGTAGTACAGCTCGGTGCCGTCCTCGGCGTACGCCCGGCCCGGCGTGCCGCGCAGCGTGCCGTACGGGCCCGCCGAGTCGAGCACCAGCCGGGCCTTGCGGCGCATGCCCCGGCCGACGGTCATCCGCTCGATGGCGACGCCCGCGGCGGCGCCGGTGGCGAGCACGCCTATCGCGACGCCCGCGATGCCGGTCGCCCGGCGCCAGCCCCCGGACGCCCCGGCGGCGGAGGCGACGGCCGCGGTGGCGGCGCTCGCGGCGGCCTCCGCACTGCTCTCGGTCACGTACCGCTCCTTCTCACCGGCTGTTGCCCGACGGGGGGTGAGCCCCGCCGGACCCGTCTCCGCGTCACCTGTCACAGGCGAATGTCAGTCCGTCATCACCCGTCTGTGCATCGCTTACCCGCCCCGCCCCTCATTCACAGCGACGCGTTTCACAGCGGGGGCGTTCACCCCTCGCTCACGCGGACGCGTTCTTGTAGACGCGCGGGACGCGGGGTCCGATCCGGGTGACGATCTCGTACGCGATCGTGCCGGCGGCCTGTGCCCAGTCCTCGGCGGTGGGCTCGCCCCGGTCACCGGGCCCGAACAGCACGGCCTCCGTGCCCTCCGGCGGCATGTCGCCACCCAGGTCCACGACGAACTGGTCCATGGCGACCCGTCCCGCGACCGTGCGCCACTTGCCCTCGACCAGCACCGGGCCGGTGGAGGAGGCGTGCCGGGGGATGCCGTCCGCGTAGCCGAGGGGAACGAGGCCGAGGGTCGTCGGGCCCGGGGTGACGTAGTGGTGCCCGTAGCTGACGCCATGCCCGCCCGGGACCTTCTTGACCAGTGCCAGCGAGGCGGACACCGTCATCGCCGGCCGCAGCCCGAAGTCCGCGGAGCTGCCCAGCTCGGGGCTCGGCGAGACCCCGTACAGCGCGATGCCCGGCCGGACCAGGTCGAAATGGCTCTCGGGGAGGGTGAGGGTGGCCGGCGAGTTGGCGATGTGCCGCACCTCGGGCGTCGCGCCCCGCGCCTCGGCGTACGCGACCATCTCCCGGAAACGGGAGAGCTGGGCGGCGATCGAGGGATGCCCCGGCTCGTCGGCGCAGGCGAAGTGCGACCAGAGCCCCGCGATCCGCACCAGCCCGTCCCGTTCGGCCCGCAGCGCGGCGCCGACCAGTTCGGCCCAGTCCTCGGGCTGGCACCCGCTGCGCCCGAGCCCGGTGTCCGCCTTGAGGTGCACCAGCGCAGACCTCCCGGCGGCATGCGCGGCCCGGGTGACCTCCTCCAGCGCCCACAGCCCGCTCACCGACACGTCGAGGCCGGCCTCGACCGCCTCCCGCCAGGGCCCTCCGGGCGTCCACAGCCAGCACATGATCCGCACATCGGCCGGCAGCCCGGCCTCCGGCGCGCGCAGGGCCAGCGCCTCCTGGGGCGTTGCGGTACCCAGCCAGGTCGCCCCGGCCTCGACAGCCGCCCTGGCGCAGGCCGGCGCCCCGTGCCCGTACGCATCCGCCTTGACCACGGCCATCAGGGCAGCACCGGGCGCCAGCTCGCGCAGCCGGCGCACATTGCCCCGCAAGGCGTCCAGATCGATCTCGGCACGGGCGCGCAGGGTGCCGGTCCGCCGGGCTTCTGTCTCACTCATGGTTGGGTCAGTGTCTCAGAGGGGACGAGCGAGGTCTGTGACGGCTTTCTCGGCGCCGCCTCGCCCTCACCACTGGGGACGCACGGAGCAAACCGGATGGTTTCCGGCGCCTCCCCGCCTGCCACCCCGGACCAGCCCGCGGACGCGGGCGCCGGCACGCTCATCGACGGTGTCGTCGTCGAGGGCCGGTCCCCGCGGCTCCCGAGCTACCGATCCCCCACGCTCGACCGCGCTCGCGCGGAAGGGCCGTCGTCACATCGGCGCCCTCGTCCGCCCCCGCAGCCGCACGCACCGGACCGCCGTGCATCCGCACTCACGGGCCCGGGCATTGCGCTCACGGGGACCGGACCCCGCTCACCGGCGCCGGCACAGCGCCGGCGATCCCCGCGGGCCGACATGAACGAAGACTTCAGCCGCCCGCCTCCCGCACCCCATCCCCTCACATCCCCTATACGCCGATCTCCCGCACGACGTCCCGCCAGGCCCGCGGAATCGCCGCAGCCACGTCATGCGCCCCGACCGGCGCCGCGCCGCCCCCCGACCCCGTCTCCGCCCCCGCCGCGAGCCGTCCGGCCAGGCCGTGCAGATACGCCCCCGCGCTCCCCGCGTCCCGCGCCTGCAACCCGGCCGCCAGCAGAGAGCCTGCGAGCCCGGACAGCACGTCACCGCTCCCCGCGGTCGCCAGCCACGAGGTCCCCGTCGGATTCACCCGCACGGGCCCACCCCCCGGCTCCGCCACCAGCGTGGTGGACCCCTTCAGCAGCACCGTCGCCCCGTACCGCTCCGCCAGTTCCTTCACCGCCGCCAGCCGTCCGCGCTCGACCTCCTCCCGCTCGACACCGAGCAGCGCGGCGGCCTCCCCCGCGTGCGGGGTCATCAGCGTCGGCGCCTTCCGCGCGCGCACCGCCGCCGCATCCGCCAGCCGCAGCCCGTCCGCGTCGATCAGCACCGGCACGTCCGCCGCCAGCACCTCCCCCACCGTGGCCGCGTCGTCCCCGGCGCCCGGCCCGGTCACCCACGCCTGCACCCGCCCCGCGTGCTTGGGCCCCCGGTCCGACACCAGCGTCTCGGGGTACCGGGCGATCACAGCGCTCCCCGCGGGCCCCACGTACCGCACGGCCCCCGCCCCGCCCCGCAGCGCACCCGCCACCGCGAGCACCGCGGCACCCGGATACCGCGCGGACCCGGCGGCGATCCCCACGACTCCCCGCCGGTACTTGTCACTCTCCGCCCGCGGCACCGGCAGCAGCCGCGCCACATCCGCATGCTGCAGGGCCTCCAGGGCGGCCTGGTCCTGCGCGAGGTCGAGTCCGATGTCGACCAGCCGCACCAGCCCCGCGTACTCCCGCGCGGGATCGATCAGCAGCCCCGGCTTGTGCGTCCCGAACGTCACCGTGAGATCCGCCCGCAGGGCGACCCCGTGCACCTCCCCGGTGTCGACGTCCACACCGCTCGGCAGATCCACCGCCACGACCACCGCCCGCGACCGCTCCGCAGCGGCGGCCAACGGCACCGCGTTCGGGCGCAGTCCGCCTTTCCCGCCGATCCCGACGATCCCGTCCAGCACGAGATCGGCCCGTTCGATCAGCTGCTCGGCACCGTCCGTCCCCACGGCCCGGCCACCCGCACGGCGCAACGCCGCGAGCCCGCCGGCGTGCGCCCGCTCCGGCGACAGCAGCACCGCGCTCACCCCGGCGCCCCGCCTCGCCAGCCGGGCACCGGCGTACAGGGCGTCCCCGCCGTTGTCCCCGCTGCCGACCAGCAGCACGACCCGGCTGCCGTAGACCCGCCCCAGCACATCCGCGCAGGCGGCGGCGAGCCCGGCCGCGGCGCGCTGCATCAGCGCCCCCTCCGGCAGCCGCGCCATCAGGTCCCGCTCCGCCGCCCTGACCTTCTCCACGCTGTACGCAGTACGCATGCGTCCGAGTCTCCCGCAGACACAACACGCACGCCCGCCCGCGCGGTCAGGTCAGCGACGCCGATTCCGCATCAACCGCACCAGCGCGAACACGACCGCGAGCGTGGCGGCGACGACCAGCATGGCCTGCCCCCACACCGGCAGATCCACCCCGGCCCCGGGAAACCCCAGCGTCACAGCGTTCCTCACCCCTCCGCGATCACGACCGCCGACGCGACCCCCGCGTCATGACTGAGCGACACATGCCACGACCGCACGCCCAGTTCGGCGGCCCTCGCCGCCACGGTCCCCTTCACCCGCAGCCGGGGTTGCCCGCTGTCCTCGACGTAAACCTCGGCATCGGTCCAGTACATCCCCGACGGCGCCCCCAGCGCCTTCGCCAACGCCTCTTTCGCGGCGAACCGCGCAGCCAGCGAGGCGACCCCCCGCCGCTCCCCACTCGGCAACAGCAACTCGCTCTCGAGAAACAGCCGCTGAGCCAGCCCGGGCGTCCGCTCCAGAGACGCCGCAAACCGATCGATCTCAGCTACGTCGATCCCGACGCCGATGATGCTCATGGGGGCACCCTACGACCCTGCCCGCAGGACGCCTGCCGTCCTCACGCGCTGAGCGTCCCCGCCTACGAAGCCACCCTCTCCACGCCCCGGAGGGGAGCCTTCATGTCCCTCCGTGCTCCTCCGCAAGGCCAGCCTCCGCCGCATCCGCTTCCACGACCTCCGACACTCCACCGCCACCCTCCTCCTGGAACAGGGCGTCGAACTCGTCGTCATCAAGGAACTCCTCGGCCACGCCCACATCGGCGTCACCGCCACCGTCTATGCCCACGTCCGACTCCGCCTCCAACGAGACGCCATCGACGCCCTCGGCACCGCGCTCGTGGGCCGGGAGACCACCGAGACGGCACGCTCCGACGGCGACGAACCGCCACCCTGCGCCTCGCTCGTCCGCTGCCGTTGCCGTCAACTACTGCCGTCACCCCACGCAGAAGCCCTGCCAGGACGCACCTGGCAGGGCTTCAGATCTGCATGCGCGCCGCGTCGAACGCGATCAACTTTCTGTTGATCCACTCCTGAACCAGAAGTGCGTCAGCTCACTTTGATGACTCACTCCCACCACAACAGGACCGCAGCTTGCCTCGACAGCCGTCACAGCTCCACCGAGGGTTAGTAGTTCGCCTTCCGGAAGGCGAACATGCGACAGGTCGACAGTTTTTCTCACAATCCGAATGGCAGGGTCGACGTCCTCCCATTCCGAGATGTCGAATACTGGCACGACATCCCCGAGCAATTCCGGTTCGGGAACCGAGTCCAGGCCACCCCCTTCCGGGGGAAGGTCGATAACCGTCAAGCTCATCAGTTGACCACTTTCAGGGTGCACCCGGACCTCAAGATAGCCGCCAGAGCTGCCGGAAATCATCAGGTAAAGAGGTTGGCGATCCCTGTCGACTTCCCATGAGGCATCCAGCGGGATCCACGGATCCTGCTCTACAACGGCACCGGGACAGGGAGCCCACCGAGTTACTTTTACCATCGGCTACTCCTGACCGACATGGAGAGCGTGAACGAGAGCGGGGAGTGGATCTTGCTGGCGCTGACTGAACTCAAGCTCCCAACCGCCGGAAGTAATCATCCTTCCTGCAGGAACGCCATTCCGAGTCGCCCCTGCAACGGCAGATTGCAAGCTGCGAAGCTGAACCTGGGTAGCCAGTCGCCTCGCCGGTGAGCTGATAGGTGTACTTGGCCACGTCCGCCGGACGAGTGGAAGGTGAAGGTGCCGTAGTCGCCGACGCCGGAGTGCCTGGTCTCGTCCTCCGGATAATCGGCGGAGGTCACCTTGAGATCGATCACACAGTCACGCCGAGCGACCATCGCAGATCTGCCCGAAATCGTACACGGGATCCCGGACGGAGTTCTCGCACCCAGGCGCTCGCCCCGCCGCCGGCCCTACTCCACCGTCACCGACTTCGCCAGGTTCCGCGGCTGGTCCACCTCGTTGCCGCGGGCCGTGGCCAGTTCGCAGGCGAAGACCTGGAGGGGGACCGTCGCCACCAGGGGCTGCAGCAGCACCGGTGTGGCCGGGATGCGGATCAGGTGGTCGGCGTAGGGGACGACCGCCTCGTCGCCCTCCTCCGCGATGACGATGGTCCGTGCGCCGCGGGCCCGGATCTCCTGGATGTTGGAGACGATCTTGTCGTGCAGGACGGAACGGCCGCGGGGTGACGGCACGACGACCACGACGGGCAGGTCCTGCTCGATCAGTGCGATGGGCCCGTGCTTCAGCTCGCCCGCCGCGAAGCCCTCCGCGTGCATGTAGGCGAGTTCCTTCAGCTTGAGGGCGCCCTCCAGGGCGACGGGGTATCCGACGTGCCGGCCGAGGAAGAGGACGGTGTTCTTTCCGGCCAGGGAACGGGCCAGCTCCCGCACCGGGCCCATGGTCTCCAGCACCCGTTCCACGGCTTTGGAGATGGAGGAGAGATCCCGTACGACCGCCCGGATCTCGTCGGCCCACTTGGTGCCCCGCACCTGCGCCAGATAGAGGGCGACGAGGTAGCAGGCGACCAGCTGGGTCAGGAACGCCTTGGTGGAGGCGACCGCGACCTCCGGACCGGCGTGCGTGTAGAGCACCGCGTCCGACTCCCGCGGGATCGTCGAGCCGTTGGTGTTGCAGATCGCCAGGACACGGGCGCCCTGCTCGCGGGCGTGCCGCAGCGCCATCAGCGTGTCCATGGTCTCGCCGGACTGGGAGATCGCGACGACCAGGGTCTGCTGGTCGAGGATCGGGTCCCGGTAGCGGAACTCGCTGGCCAGCTCCACCTCGCAGGGGATCCGCGTCCAGTGCTCGATGGCGTACTTGGCGATCAGCCCGGCGTGGAAGGCCGTACCGCATGCCACGATGACGACCTTGTCGACCTCGCGCAGCACACCGTCAGGGATCCGCACCTCGTCCAGCGACAGCGTGCCGGAGCCGTCGATCCGCCCCAGCAGCGTGTCGGCGACGGCCTTCGGCTGCTCGGCGATCTCCTTGAGCATGAAGTAGTCGTAGCCGCCCTTCTCGGCGGCGGAGGCGTCCCAGTCGACGTGGTACGGGTTCACCTCGGCGGGGCTGCCGTCGAAGCCGGTGACGGTGACGGAGTCCCGGCGCAGCTCCACCACCTGGTCCTGGCCGAGTTCGATCGCGGACCGGGTGTGCGCGATGAACGCGGCGACGTCCGAGGCGAGGAACGACTCGCCCTCGCCGATGCCCACGACCAGTGGTGAGCTGCGCCGCGCGCCCACCACGACGTCCGGCTCGTCGGCGTGCACGGCGACCAGGGTGAACGCCCCCTCCAGCCGCCGGCACACCAGCCGCATCGCCTCGGCGAGGTCGGCGCAGGAGGAGAACTCCTCGGCGAGCAGGTGGGCGACCACCTCGGTGTCCGTCTCGGAGGTCAGTTCATGGCCGCGCTCGGTGAGTTCGGCGCGCAGGGCGGCGAAGTTCTCGATGATGCCGTTGTGGACGACGGCGACCCGGCCGGCGTTGTCGAGGTGCGGGTGGGCGTTGGAGTCGGTCGGTCCGCCGTGGGTGGCCCACCGGGTGTGTCCGATCCCGGTCGTGCCCGTGGGCAGCGGCCGTTCGGCCAGCTCCTTCTCCAGGTTGACCAGCTTCCCGGCCCGCTTGGCGGTGGCCAGACCGCCGTCCGCGAGGACGGCGACCCCTGCCGAGTCGTAGCCCCGGTACTCCAGCCGCTTCAGCCCTGCGGTCACCACGTCGAGCGCCGACTGCGTACCCACATAACCCACGATTCCGCACATACAGGGCACCCTATGGCCCGTCAGCCACCCGGATCGGCCTCCACCTGCCCGGAATCGGAAATTCCCACTACCGTACGAACGGCCGGCGGGACCTTCCCCGAGTCACGGCTCGGGGTAGCCTCGGCCGCCATGAACCACCGTCGGCGCAAGAAACTCACCCGGCGTCTCGTGGACGCGATCGTCGTGGGCGACACGGCCGGAGTGCGCGCGGCGCTGCGAGCCGACGCCGACCCGGAGCACCCCGGCGGCGAGGGCGCGACGCCGCTCTATCTGGCCGCCGTGAGCGGACACGCGCAGATCGCCCGCCTGCTGCTGAGCGCCGGCGCCCGCCCGGACACCGAGAGCGGCGGGGCCGGCTCGGAGGGCACACCGCTGTGCGCGGCCGCGTGCTGGGGACACATCGGCGCCGTACGCGAACTGCTCGCGCACGGCGCCGACCCGAACCTCCGCGAGGACCACGGCACCGGCCGCACCGCCCTGGAGTGGGCCCGGGAGGGCGGGCACACCGAGACGGCGGAGCTGCTCGCCGAGGCGGGCGGGGAGGGCGTCGGCGAGCCCCGGCCTCCCCGCCCCTGAACGCACGTCAGCCGAGCTTGGACACCTGCGCGTCCACCACGTCCGCGGGCACCTCGAAGTCCTTGCCGTCGGCCATCGCCGCCAGGTTCACGACGGTGAAGGTCACCACGGTCGAGCCCTTGCGGACGGCGACGACCTTGTTCGGGGCCTCGAGCCCGCCTTCGGCCGCCAGAGTGAGCGTGATGGCCGCGCTCTCGTCGCCGCCCTTCGGCGCGGCGGTCGTGGCGACCTTGGCGATCTCCAGCTTCTCGCCGCTCGTGGTGGTCTTGAAGCCGCCGGTGCACTTCTCGGCCGCGGCGCTCAGGCCCTTCATGGCCTTCTCCGCGCCGCCGTCCTCGTACGAGGCGAGGGTGATCAGCATCTTCGAGACGTCCAGGGCCGCCCCGAGGGCCTCCTCGGGGTCGGTGTCCGCGGCGGGCTTCTTCGGCTCGCCGGTCCACGAGCGCTTCGCCGTCGCCGCCGGGTCGCCCTGCGCGACGCCCGCCTGCGCACGGGCCAGCGGCAGGCAGGCCCCGTCCTCGGCCTTCACCTGGTCCGCGGTGAGGTCGTCGCTCGCCGGGACCTCGGCGGCGACCTTGCCCTTCTCGACGTCCGACTGCGCCAGAGCGGCCTTCTCCAGCTCTGCGCCGGTCAGCGCCTTCGCCGCGGGGGCGGGCGCCGCGGTCGGCTCGGAGGCACCCTTGCCCTCGTCGGCCTTCTCCCCGTCGCCACCGCAGGCGGTGACCAGCAGGGTGAGGGCGGCGGCGGAGGCGGCCAGGGCGGTACGGCGGACGGATGTGGGCTTCACTGTCGGCTCTCTCTTCACTGGTGCGGAGAACTCCGCATGATGGTGCGCGCACCCTAGGCGCAGAATCCCCACAGATGATCAACAGAGAGACCACCCGGTATGCGAACGTGACACCGACGTGATCTTGAAACCGGCCCACGCCCCGGCGCATCGCCCGCGTACCGTCGACTCTCGGCCGACTTTCACCGACCGGCGGCCACCGTCTCCGCCCCTCGGTCACGAAACCTTCACAAGCGCCCCTTGGTCTGCGCAGCGTTGGTGAGCCGAGGCAACTGTCGCCCGAGGGAAAGGATCAGGCCGCCCGCCCCGCACGCGGCCGGGCGCCTCCCCTTCCCTCCCCCTCGGATCGATGCCTACAGTTTCGCCGCGCCTGAACGGATCTGACCACTCCGCTCACGCACCCATCGACCAGCGACCGGGGGACGCGTCGCCAGGGGGAAGGGATGCGGGGCATGCCGGGCAAGAAGGCACCGGCATGCCCCGCAGCACCCCGGCACCGCTTCAGGCCCGCGCCATGCATGTCCGCGTGAGCGGTTCCCGGCATCGCCTCCACCTGGCCGAGGGGGAAGTACGGACCGCGCGAGAGGAGGCCCGGTCCGGTGGGCCCGGTGGGGGCGGGCGCCGACGTGACACACCCCACCCGCCATCGGGTTCGAACAGCGTTAACAATGGACTGTGATCTCACAGGTCTCCTCGACATCCCGGAGCGCCCACCGGCAGCGGCCGGAGACGACTCCCTACGTCGATCTCACCCGTGCCGAGTGGAGTGCGCTGCGCGACAAGACGCCGCTGCCGCTCACCGCCGAGGAGGTCGAGCAGCTGCGCGGACTCGGTGACGTCATCGACCTCGACGAGGTGCGGGACATCTACCTCCCGCTGTCCCGGCTGCTCAATCTCTACGTCAAGGCCACCGACGGGCTGCGCGGGGCCCTGAACACCTTCCTGGGCGAGCAGGGCTCCCAGTCGGGCACGCCGTTCGTCATAGGGGTCGCCGGTTCCGTCGCCGTCGGCAAGTCGACCGTGGCCCGCCTGCTGCGGGCCCTGCTGTCGCGCTGGCCCGAGCACCCCCGGGTCGAGCGGGTGACCACGGACGGGTTCCTGCTGCCGACCAAGGAGCTCCAGGCCCGCGGTCTGATGTCGCGCAAGGGCTTCCCCGAGTCGTACGACCGCCGTGCGCTCACCCGGTTCGTCGCCGACATCAAGGCCGGCAAGGACGAGGTCACCGCGCCGGTGTACTCGCATCTGAAGTACGACATCGTGCCGGACGAGAAGCTCGTGGTGCGCCGGCCGGACATCCTGATCGTCGAGGGGCTGAACGTCCTGCAGCCGGCCCTCCCGGGCAAGGACGGGCGCACCCGGGTCGGTCTCGCCGACTACTTCGACTTCAGCGTGTACGTGGACGCCCGCACCGAGGACATCGAGCGCTGGTACCTCGACCGCTTCAAGCGGCTGCGCGAGACCGCGTTCCAGAACCCGTCCTCGTACTTCCGCAAGTACACGCAGGTCTCCGAGGAGGAGGCCCTGGACTACGCCCGCACCATGTGGCGGACCATCAACGAGCCGAACCTGGTCGAGAACATCGCCCCTACCCGGGGCCGGGCCACCCTGGTACTGCGCAAGGGCCCGGACCACAAGGTCCAGCGCCTCAGTCTGCGCAAGCTGTAGGGGGAAAGCACGACGCGGCAGCACTTCCCTCCGGGGAAGCGGTGCCGCGTCATCGGTCCGGGCGGCGGGCTAGCCCAGCGCGGACTTCACCGCATCGGCCAGCCGGCCGGCGACGGTGCGGGCCTGGTCGCTGTCGGCCGCCTCGACCATGACCCGGACCAGCGGCTCGGTCCCGGAGGGGCGCAGCAGCACCCGTCCGGTCTCGCCGAGCTCCCGCTCCGCCTCCGCCACGGCCGCCGCGAGCTCCGGCGAGGTCTTCACCCGGGACTTGTCCACGTCCGGGACGTTGATCAGCACCTGCGGCAGCCGCTCCATCACCGCGGCCAGGTCGCGCAGCGTGCGGCCGGTCTGGGCGACCCGCGCGGCCAGCAGCAGGCCGGTGAGCGTGCCGTCGCCGGTGGTGGCGTGGTCCAGCACGATGACGTGCCCGGACTGCTCGCCGCCGAGCGCGTAGCCGCGCTCCTTCATCTCCTCCAGGACGTACCGGTCGCCGACGGCCGTCTGCACCAGCTGGATGCCCTCGCGCTCCATCGCCAGCTTGAAGCCGAGGTTCGACATCACGGTCGCCACCACGGTCTGCGAGCGCAGCGCGCCCCGCTCCCGCAGCGCCAGCGCCAGCACGGCGAGGATCTGGTCCCCGTCGACCTCCTCACCGGTGTGGTCGACGGCCAGGCAGCGGTCGGCGTCCCCGTCGTGCGCGATGCCGAGGTCGGCGCCGTGCTCGACGACGGCCGCCTTGAGCTTGTCCAGGTGGGTGGAGCCGCAGCCGTCGTTGATGTTGAGCCCGTCGGGGTCGGCACCGATGGTGACGACCTCGGCGCCGGCCCGGCTGAACGCCTCCGGCGACACCCGGGAGGCCGCGCCGTGCGCCTCGTCGAGGACGATCTTCAGCCCGTCGAGCCGGTTCGGCAGGACGCCGACGAGGTGGGCGACGTAGGTGTCGAGGCCCTCGTGGTAGTCCCGCACGCGGCCCACGCCGGCGCCGGTCGGCCGGTCCCAGGGCGCGCCGGTGCGGTGCTCCTCGTAGACGGCCTCGATGCGGTCCTCCAGCTCGTCGGCGAGTTTGTGACCGCCGCGGGCGAAGAACTTGATGCCGTTGTCGGGCATGGCGTTGTGGCTCGCGGAGAGCATCACGCCGAGGTCGGCGCCGAGCGCGGCGGTCAGGTGGGCGACGGCGGGCGTGGGCAGCACGCCGACCCGCAGCACGTCCACACCGGCGCTGGCCAGACCGGCGACGACGGCGGCCTCCAGGAACTCCCCGGAGGCGCGCGGATCGCGCCCGACCACCGCCGTGGGCCGGTGCCCTTCGAACGTGCCCGCCTCGGCCAGCACGTGCGCGGCGGCCACGGAGAGGCCGAGGGCCATCTCCGCGGTCAGGTCCGCGTTGGCGACACCACGCACGCCGTCCGTGCCGAAGAGTCGTCCCACTTGTCCTCCTGAGGAAGCATCAGTACCGAAACCGCGCCGTGGCGACGTCGGCAGGGTGCCGAGGCGCTGGACGGTCGCGAGGTCGCGAGTCGCGAGGTCGCGATGCGAGTGCGGCTCCGCATCGCCGGGCGGCCGGCCGCACCCGGAGCGGGCCCGGCCCCTGGGCGGCCCGCCGGGGCGGGCAGCACGACCATCCGATCACATTAGCCGCTGAGCGCATGGTGTCGTCATACGCCCACGTCAGTGAAACACGAACGCCCCGGCAGCACAGTGGCGTGCCGCCGGGGCGTTCGGAGTACAGGCAGGCGCGTACCTCAGCGCTTGCTGTACTGCGGAGCCTTGCGGGCCTTCTTCAGACCGGCCTTCTTCCGCTCGACCGCGCGGGCGTCGCGGCGCAGGAAGCCGGCCTTCTTCAGCGGGCCGCGGTTGTTGTCGACGTCGGCCTCGTTCAGCGCACGGGCGACACCCAGGCGGAGCGCACCGGCCTGACCGGAGACACCGCCGCCGGAGATGCGGGCGATGACGTCGTAGCGGCCCTCGAGCTCGAGCACCTTGAAGGGCTCGTTCACGGACTGCTGGTGCACCTTGTTCGGGAAGTAGTCCTCGAGGGTGCGACCGTTGATCTTCCACTTGCCGGTGCCCGGGACGATCCGGACGCGGGCAATGGCGTTCTTGCGGCGGCCCAGGCCGGCGGCCGGCTGGGGCTCGCCGAAGCGGGACGCCATGGACTCCGAGGTGTACTCGCCCTCGACGGGGGCCTCGGACTCGGTGGTGTAGCTGTCGATGTCAAGCTCTTCGAGCGGCTGCTCAGCAGTGGTCTCGGCCACGATTCTCCTCAGATTCTCTTCAGTCTTAGGGGGTGGCCGGACTTACTGCGCGACCTGGCTGATCTCGAACGGCACCGGCTGCTGAGCAGCGTGCGGGTGCTGGTCGCCCGAGTAGACCTTCAGCTTCGAGAGCATCTGACGGCCCAGGGAGTTCTTGGGCAGCATGCCCTTCACGGCCTTCTCGATGGCCTTCTCGGGGTTCTTCTCGAGCAGCTCGTCGTAACGGACGGAGCGCAGACCACCCGGGTAGCCGGAGTGGCGGTACGCCATCTTCTGGGTCCGCTTGTTGCCGGAGAGGTGCACCTTGTCGGCGTTGATGATGATGACGAAGTCACCGGTGTCGACGTGCGGTGCGTAGATCGGCTTGTGCTTGCCACGCAGGAGGGAGGCAGCAGTGGAGGCCAGACGGCCCAGGACGACGTCCTGGGCATCGATGACGTGCCACTGGCGCGTCACATCGCCGGGCTTGGGGCTGTACGTACGCACGGTTCGTAGCCTTTGCTTCTTCAGTGAATGGTCCTGACAAGGTCACCGAAGGCGATCACGACAGCCCTGACCGCACTGCGGTGACGCAAGCCGCGTGCTGGTCGCTGGTCATCGGCCCGGTGGACCGGTGTAAGGGCCCCTCACGTGAGAATGAGCAAGCCAATACACATAACGAACATGCAGAATACCCACGCTCGGCCGGACGGGTCAAAACGAGTCGGCCTGCGCGGACTGCACGCACTCCTTCGATTCTAAAGCCCCTGGTGGGCTGCCTGCGGCACACCCACGGGTCACGCGGCAGGGCGCCTGCGGAGCTGCGCGGACGCCCTCGGGGACCGGCCGGCCGCCGCCCAGGACGGGCACACCGCGGCCGACCGCCGCCGACGAGTGCGCCGCGGCCGGCGTCCGGGGGTGGGGGCACGGCCGGCACGGACACGGCCCGTGCACAGAGGGTGAGGACGCCGCGCGGCGCCGGCCGCGACACCCGCGCGAGCCCCGGCGGGGGCGGCCCGG